>Ga0315288_10008153_pt1 | contig 13233 bp, 10 predicted proteins | sample YL17G11_20_MG_FD_203454 | JGI IMG/M metagenome (GOLD analysis project Ga0315288, IMG submission 203454) | Sediment microbial communities from Yellowstone Lake, YNP, Wyoming, USA - YL17G11_20 | ecosystem: Environmental > Aquatic > Freshwater > Lake > Sediment | place: USA: Wyoming | collected...
AATTGTCCAGCCGCCCACGTGCGCCCATCATCCGTCATGGCCAACCTCCTTGTTGCCACTCAAGAACCGCGACCTGTCCGAGGCACGTGCCAAGCCTCTTATCGGGCGTACCTCGGTCGAATCGTAAATTGTGGGTAAAGGTGAGGACCTTGGTCTGTGGGTTTTCCCATGCCTCGCCCCCATCCCCCAAACAAAATTCCCGCTCCAGTGGTTTATCGCACACTTGCCACAAACTTGCCGCCAACCTCTCCCTTACCACCGCCTACGCCACCTTTTCCAGCCCCGGCTCCGGCACGTTCTCCAGCTTGATGCTTCTCCCCACGACCTTTCGATACCCGAGCTGTTTCATCACTTCGAGCACTTCGGTCCATGTCGGGAACATGCGCTTGTTCACCTTCTTATACGTCTCGATCGCCATGATGAGCTCAAACTGTTCCGCCGTCATCTCGCCCTCTTCCGCCGCCTTCCGGTCATCCGACCGCCGCAGGCCAGGCCCTCTACGCCTCTCCAGTCCCGTCCGCCGGTCTCCGCTCCGCCGATCAGGCCCCGCGTATCCCGACTCCTGCGCCGAGAGCTGCCGCCGGTCCAGGCCGCTCCGCCGATCCACCACGCTATCACGCCGATCGCTGTCCTTGCGGCTGCGTCGCTCCGGCGTCTGCCCACACGATTCGCTCGGTTGTTCCATCGTGGCACCTCAACAAAGGAATCGTCCCATACTGTCCCCGGCTTTAGGTCAGCCCGCCCCCCCATCCACCTCCTTGCCCACATACAGCGGGTCATCTTCGGCCCCTTCCGCCTCCGATTATCAGCCCGCTCCGCCGTTGATGCCCCCTTCTCCGTCACTATAATAACGCCGCCTCACGGAGAGGTGGCAGAGCGGCTGAATGTGCCGGTCTCGAAAACCGGTTGCATCCCACACAAACACCTGATCCCGCCAAGAGTTACGATCCCGCCCCAAAACGCTTGTCACCCAGCTTGTCACCTGGAACCGAAAAGGACGCCGACTTGGCGGCCCTGATCCGAGCTTGGCCGGACCTGCCGACGGACGTTCGGAAGGCGATCCTTGACCTGGCGAGGGTGCGGGGCCAAAGAACGCCAGCAACAGGCCAAGTGGACAGCGAAGGACAGCAGAGGACAGCAGACCCCACCCGAATAAGGAACCCAAAGCTATGACCAACACTCACAGCAAGTCGAAGCAATCCAAGTCACGCCAGCAGACGCCGCCCAGCGCCCCACCGGCTTGCGCCAGCAAGGTGTGGAGCTTCGCCATGCTCTCACCGGCCGACAAGGCACGCGCCTGCCAGCTCACCAAGGCCTTGTACTTAGACTTGGTAGGGGAAGACGTGGTGCAGAGGCAGTTTGCCTGGTTCGTCGAAGACAAGACCGGCCTAGGCGCCAAAGTCTTCGTCGGGGCACTCAAGGAATGGATGCAACCCCGCGATGCCATCGAGGAAATGCTTGTGCTGCAAATGGCGTGGACCCACGCCCGGCTGGCCCGGCTATCGAGCATCGCCCCCCAGCAGGACCAGACGAATAATGTCCGTGTCGTGAATGACGCTTGCGACCGCGCCGCCAACACGTTCCGACGGATGATGCTGGCCCTGGTGGAGTACCGCCGGCCGCCACGCAGCGATTCCTTCGTCGCCATCAGGCAGGCCAACGTCGCCAACCAACAGGTGATCGCCAATGGTCAAAACCAGAATCCCGCAAAGCCGATCTCGTCAAACGAACTGGGATCAACGCCAGCCAAGGCGCTACCGCCTCACACCGAAGGGATTGACTTCGTTGCGACAGTCGGCCCAGCAGAACAGGCCGTGGGCATGGAGCACCGGCCCCAGGACAGCAGCGGGGAAAAACCGCGCCAAGATGAATGCCACGAAACACGGTGAGCGCAGCGCCCAGCGGCGGGCGGAATGGCGGGAACTCAACGCCACTCTACGGGCGCTGCGCGCATACGACCGCCGGCAGACTGGCTCTCTTGACGGCGTGGGGCAGGCCAGCGTGTGGCTTGACCGGATCGCCGGCGAACTGGACCAGTAGGCCCCCACCCGGCGTCATGCCCTCGCCTTCGGCGCCGCCCCCAGGGATGTTGGGTATGCCCCGGAACGAACCTCAATCCTGCCTGCTTGACGTGCTGGCTCCACTGGCATAAGTCCCGCCGCCACAGTATCCTCGCTCACATAGATTCGGGGCCGACTCATGCCACAGAGAACCAGTGCGACCGGAAGCGAACTCTTCATCGTGGACAACAGCGATGCCGACTGGAAAGTCATGCGCTACCTGCATGACTGGTGCCAGATTTCCAAGGCCATCGACATCGCCACCGGCTACTTCGAGATCGGCTCGCTGCTGGGCCTCAAGGACGAGTGGCAGAAGGTAGACCAGATCAGGATTCTAATGGGGGATGAGGTCTCCAACCGCACCAAAGATGCCTTCGTCAAGGCGATGGAGCGTCTGACGGCCCGCCTCGACGGCAGCATCGAAGCCGAGAAGCAGAAGAACGACTTCCTGGCCGGCATGGGCGCCATCGTCGAGGGCATCCGCAGCGGCAGAATCCAATGTCGCGTCTACCGCAAGGACAAGTTCCATGCCAAAGCCTACATCACCCACGCCCGGCTGGAAGTGGTCGGCTCGTCGGCGCTGGTGGGATCGTCCAATTTCACGTATCCCGGCCTCACCGAGAACATCGAACTGAACGTCCAGATTACCGGCCGGCCCGTCACGGTGCTTCAGGAGTGGTATGAGGAGCATTGGGCGCAGGCTGACGACGTGACACCCGACATTCTGCGCACCATCGAACGCCACACCCGCGAATACCCGCCATTCGAGGTCTATGCCAAGGCGCTTCAGGAGTTTTTCCGGGGCCATGAAATGACCGCCAGCGAGTGGGAAGTGGGCGGCGCGCCGAAATCGTCGCGCATGTACCCCATCCTGGATCAGTATCAGCGAGACGGTTACCACGCCCTGCTGAAGATCGCCAAAGCCCACCGGGGGGCATTCCTCTGCGATGGAGTCGGCCTGGGCAAGACTTTCGTGGGAATGATGCTCATCGAGCGACTGGTCGAGTATGACCGCAAGCGCGTCGCCCTGATCGTGCCCAAGGCCGCCCGGAAAGCCGTTTGGGAAGCAGAAATGAACAAGCGTCTGCGCCACATTTCTTCCGGGATCTTCTCGAATCTGGTCATCATTAACCACACCGACCTGCAACGCGGCGGCGAGTATCAGGAGAAGATGGAACGCATCAAGGACATGGCCGATGCCATCGTCATCGACGAGGCGCACCACTTCCGCAACCCCGGCACAACTGGCGAGGGCGAGAAAACTCGTCCATCCCGCTACCGCAAGCTGTATGACATCTGCGAGGGAAAGCAGATGTTCCTGCTCACCGCCACGCCCATCAACAACCGCCTGATCGACTTGCAGCACATGATGGAGCTGTTCACCCACAAGCAGCCCGACTACTTCAAAGATGCTCCCCTCGGCATCCACTCCCTGCCCGGCCACTTCCGCACGATGGAGAAGGAGCTTGAGAGACTGATGGAGCGGAAGGAGGGCGGCGAGAACGTCGAAACGAATCACGTTGAGGCCAGTCAGGTTCTCTCCAACGATACACTTTTCCAACGCCTCGTGGTTCAGCGCAGCCGGGCCTACGTGAAGAAAAGCCAGCAACAGAACGGCGGCAACGTAGCCATGTTCCCTGACCGCGAGCCGCCGCGCGTGGCCGATTACTCGGTTAAGAAAACCTACGGCAAGCTGCTGGCCAAGCTGGAGGCCGCATTCTCCAAGGTCAAGCCCCTTTTCTCTCTCGCGATCTACTATCCCTTGGCGTTCTACAAGGGACCGGACACGAGCATTGACCCCTTGGAAAAGGGCCGTCAAGGGCAAGTGGTCGGCCTCATCCGAACACAGTTCCTCAAACGGTTTGAGAGTTCGGCGCATGCGTTCGAGACATCCTGCCATACCTTGATGATCCGCCTCCTGGCCTGGATCACGCGCCACAGCAACACGCCGGGGGAGAAGCGAAACCTGGAGCGCTGGAAGCCGCGCCATGCGGAGTTGATCGGCTACGTTCACGAGCGGCAGCACACATTGTTCGAGGAAAGTGAGGAATTGGACGAAGACCTGATCTCCGATGAAATGCTGGAAGACGTTGAGGAACTGAATCGCGAGGAATATGACATCGACGCCATGCTGGTTGAGTCCTACAACGACCTTGACCAGCTCGTGGAGTTCCTGGGCGAGCTGCGCCGATTCGAGCCCAAGCACGATGACAAGCTCAACGCGCTGCTCAAGCTGCTCAAAGCCGATCCGGTCCTCAAAGAGCACAAGGTGCTGATCTTCAGCGAGTACGCCGCCACCGCCCACTACCTTAAGACGCAGTTGGCCGAAGCCGGCATTGCTGGCGTGGACGAGGTGGACAGCGGCACGAAGCGCGACCGGGGCGAGATGATCTGCCAGTTTGCCCCATACTACAACGGCTCATCCTCCGCCCAACTGACGGCCAAGGGACTCGACGGAATCCGCATCCTCATTTCCACGGACGTTCTTTCCGAAGGTCTGAACCTTCAGGATGCCACGCGGCTCATCAATTATGACCTGCACTGGAACCCGGTTCGGCTGATGCAGCGCATCGGCCGCGTGGACCGGCGCATGAGCCCGGATGTGGAAGCCAAGCTCCTGGCCGATCACCCGGACCAGAGGGACCTGCGCGGCAAGATCGTCTACTGGAACTTCCTGCCCCCCGATGAGCTGGACGACCTGCTGCGGCTCTACAGCAAGGTGTCTCACAAGACTCTGCGCATCAGCAAGACCTTCGGCATAGAAGGCAAGAAGCTCCTGAAACCAGAGGACGATTACGATGCCCTGAGGGATTTCACGCAGGCTTACGAGGGCACGCCCACGCCGGTCGAGGACATGCACCTTGAGTACCAGAAACTGCTGAATGACAACCCCGACCTGGCCGAGCGACTCGACCGCCTGCCCGGCCGCGTTTTCAGCGGCAAGGAGAACCTGACCCCCGGCACGCAGGCCGTTTTCTTCTGCTATGCCCTGCCCGCGCCTCCGACCCACGTACAGGACATGCGCAGCGGCGATACCCTGCTCTGGACCGAAGAGGCGGGCGAGACGAAGTGGTATCTCTACGACTTGGCGACGGCGAGGATTCTCGAAGAACCCACCGAGATCATCGCCCACATCCGCTGCACGCCAGAAACTCCGCGAAAGCGGGTGGCGGCTGACACCACGTTGTCAGAGGTGCGTGCCAAGATCGAAAAGCACATCAAGAACACCTACCTGAAAGCCGCGCAGGCCCCGGTGGGCGTCAAGCCGGTTCTCAAGGCGTGGATGGAGTTGAACTGAATGGCAAGCAAGACACCAATCGCCCGGCGGGTGCCCGCCGGTTCCATCGTGCCGCTCGAACGCATCCAGCAGGCGATCCACCTGCTGCGTGGCCAGAAAGTCGTCCTCAGCAATGATCTGGCCGTCTTGTACCAAGTGGAACCTCGGGCGCTGGTGCAGGCGGTCAAGCGAAATCCGGATCGCTTCCCGACGGACTTCATGTTTCAGTTGACGCGGCAAGAGTGGTGCGGTTTGAAATCACAGACTGTGATTTCAAACCCCGCCGGGCGCGGCGGGGCCCGCACGCCACCCTACGCCTTCACCGAACAGGGCGTGGGATGACCGGCCCGCTGCGCAAGCGCGCATAGTTGATACGGTAGTCTTCGTGCCCTTCAACATCGGACAGGCATATGTCGATATTTGACCATGATCGTCTTCGTGAGATCAGGACGTTCCCGCAACTGGTGAAGTATCTGCGGGATGAACTCAACTGGCCCATCGACTCCGACGACTTCGATGAGCGCAGTTTCGACTACACCGCCGAGGAACTGGGCATCGACGCCAAGACGGCCGCCAAGATCCAGGAGATCAAACAGCTTCGTCCCCTTGCCACCGGCCAGCCTTGGGGCATCTTCTTCATCAAGTTCGAGCCGAAACGCCTGCCGGTAGTCGCACTCCGCCGCATCCTCAGCAAGCTGGTCATCAAAAAACGCGCCAGCGACAACAAGGCCGATCGTGCGGCATGGGACAAGCACGACCTGCTCTTCATCTCCAACTACGGCGAGGGTGAAGAGCGGCAAATCACTTTCGCGCATTTTACCGACAACTCGCAGTACAACGACTTGGACACCCTCAAGGTCTTGGGATGGGACAATGACGACACCGTGCTGACGCTCGACCACGTCCACGACGTGTTGCACGAGAAACTCCGCTGGCCGCAGGACGAGTCGGCGCTGGATGTCTGGCGGAAGCAGTGGCGCGCTGCCTTCGAGCTTCGCCATCGCGAGGTCATCACCACCTCCACGCAACTCGCTCTGCGCCTGGCCGAACTGGCGCGCGACATCCGCAAGCGATGCAACGCGGCCATGAAGATCGAGACCGAGAAAGGGCCTCTTCGTGCCCTCATGAAGTCCTTCCAGCAGGCGTTGATTCACGACCTGAAAGAAGATGACTTTGCCGACATGTACGCCCAGACCATCGCGTACGGCTTGCTGTCGGCACGGATTTCGCGACCGGCGGGACTCGTGGCCAACAACCTCGCCGATATGATCCCGGACACCAACCCGTTCCTGAAGGAAATGATGGAGACGTTCCTGAGCGTCGGCGGACGCAAGTGGAACGACCGCAGAGGCCGGCTCACCGGTATCGACTTTGACGAACTCGGCGTCAACGATGTGGTGGACACGCTGCGCGACGCGAACATGGAGGCGGTCCTCCGCGATTTCGGCAACCGCAACCCCCAGGAAGACCCCGTCATCCACTTCTACGAGCTGTTCCTCAAGGAATACGACGCCAAAAAGCGCATGCAGCGCGGCGTCTTCTATACCCCCAAGCCCGTCGTCTCCTACATCGTCCGCTCCGTCCACGAACTGCTCCAGAACGAGTTCGCCCTGGCCGACGGCCTGGCCGACACGACCACCTGGGCTGAGATGCTGCTGAAGCACAAGGACCTGAAGCTCCCCGAAATCGAAGTCGTCGATCCAAAGACGCACAAGCTGTCGAAGAAGCCGTTGGCTCTGTCCACCCCCTTCGTCCAGATCCTCGACCCCGCCACCGGCACCGCCACGTTCCTGGTTGAAGTGATCGACGTCATCCACAAGACCATGCTCGCCAAGTGGGAGAAGCAGGGCCACACGGAGATGTTCGACATCCCCAAGCTCTGGAACGAGTACGTCCCCAAGCACCTGCTCCCGCGCCTGCACGGCTACGAGCTGATGATGGCCCCGTACGCCATCGCCCACATGAAGATCGGCCTCAAGCTCTTCGAGACCGGCTACAAGTTCGGCTCCGGCGAACGCGCCCGCATCTACCTCACCAACGCCCTCGAACCGCCGCAGGACTTCTCCGACACCTTCGAGCAGATGGCCCCGGCGCTGGCTCACGAAGCTCAGGCCGTCAACGATGTGAAGCGGCATCAGCGGTTTACCGTGGTGATCGGCAACCCACCCTATTCTGGACACTCATGGAACTTGACGCCTGAGCTTCGTCGCGCGGTGGAGCCGTATAAGTTCGTTGACGGGCAGAGGATCAAAGAAAAGGGCGCGCTGCAACTCGAAAAGAGCATTCAGGATGATTACGTCAAGTTCTTCCGATATTCCCAAGTTCACATTACGAATACCGGCATCGGACTCATCGGGCTGGTCACGAGTCATGGCTTTCTTGATAATCCCTTCCTACGCGGGATGCGCTGGTCCCTTCTCTCGGACTTCCGAAATCTCTTTGTCCTGGATCTCCACGGCAATGGTCTACGGCACGAGAAGTCCCCCGACGGATCGGACGACACGAACATATTCGACATTACGCGCACCGGGGCGGCCATCTCCTTTCTGCGCAAGACAGGCGGGAGTTCCCAGGCGATGGTTAATCATGCGGAAATTTGGGGAGATCGCGATGCGATCAAGTACCCGTGGCTGAGTCATAACTCCGTCCGCACAACCCCGGCCGCGCCAGTTGCTCCCGGCTCCCCTTCTTTCCTGCTCATCCCTCAGAATAGAGCGGGTATCGAGGAATACGACATCTGGTGTCCTCTGAATGAGATCATGCCACTCCACAGCAAAGGCGCGGTGACCGGCAGAGACGCTTTCGTGATCGACTTCGATGAACCGGTCCTCCTCCGCAGGATGCTGGATTTCGCGGAGTCCCGGATATCGGATGAGGACATGGTGGCAAAATACAACCTGAATCCCACCGCTTGGTGGGATGTCGCCGAAGCGCGCCGGCGCATGCCTCGTGCCGAAGACCTGCGTCCCTTTGTCCGGCCGCTTCTCTATCGCCCGTTCGATGTTAGGCCCTGCTTCTATCATCCCGCCGTATTCATGTCCCCGCGACGGCCCGTGATGACGCACATGGACTCGGGCCGACCGAATCTCCTGTTGATTTCATCTCGGATGACCAAAGGAGAATGTTTTCAGCACGTAACGGTCGCACGAGGGCTTGCCGAGGCGATCCTCCTCTCCTCGAAAACGTCGAACAACGCCATCATCTTCCCCCTGCACTTGAATGCGGACAATAACGAGGGAGATGGCAGCCTGGCTCTCGGTCAGACCCGGCATCCGAACTTCGGAACCAGCTTTGCGGACGCGATCCACACGTGCGTGGGTCTGAAGGTCGTTGACGGAGACGGCAACTTCTCAACCACAATCGGGGCCGAGGACGTTCTGAAATACATCATGGCTCTGTTGCATTCACCCACATACCGCAGTCGCTACGCAAGTCCACTCACGCGAGATTTTCCTCGCTTGCCCTTGACCCAGAGCATTCATCTGCTCGTATCGCTCGCAGCGTTGGGTGGTGAGCTATTGTCAATGCACATGCTGGAGTCCCGGCTTCTGGAGGCGCGAATCACCACCTACACCGGCCCCGCTGATTCAATGGTGGAGAAGGTAAGCTACGCCCGCGGCACGGTCTGGTTGGACAAGAAGCAGAAGATCGGCTTCGCCGGCGTGCCCGAGGCGGTCTGGAACTTCCACATCGGCGGCTACCAGGTCTGCCAAAAGTGGCTCAAGGACCGCAAGGGCCGCACGCTGAGCAAGGACGACCTGACCCACTACGGAAGAATCGTCGTCGCCCTGAACGAGACGATTCGGCTGATGAAGGAGATCGACCAGACCATCGAAAAGCACGGCGGCTGGCCAGGGGCGTTCATCACCGATCCGAAGGAGCGGGAATTGCCGGGAAAGAAGACGTGACGGGCGGGCGGTCATGGCCGCGAGGCCTGGGAGAAGGAGATCGACGAGCGCGTGGCGGGGTTGTACGGGCTGTGAGAGACGATGCAGGCTTGTGGCGTACTGAGCCGATGAAGAAAAGGATGACCAACCAGGGCACTTTGCCAACGCCCAAGTATTGCCCGGCTTGCCCGGGCGCTTGTCACCTTGTCCCATAGAGGTGTACGATGTACTGTGAACTTATGAGCAGCCGACCTCAGATCGAGTTTGTCCTACGGGACACAGTGGATGGCGTGGAGATCACGCCGGCCACTATCGGTCTGTCTCGCTTCAATGAGTTCAATCAGCAAATCCAGGTGTTTATCGCCGGCTCGGAGCAACTGAAAACTGACGAGGTGAACGTAACCGTCGGCAACGGCTCCTATAAGCTCACGGTCTTTCTGTCGGCGCTGCTGGCGACAGCGCTCCAGCCGGATTTGCAGGCGTTGCAGCGACAGGATTCGCTGGGAGAGGTTGATCCCAGGCGTGCGGAGGTGCTGGCCAAGTGGCAGGCACGCAGCAAGACGAAGCCCGACCTGCGCTACTCCATCCGTCCGGATGGCCTCTCGGCAGGGTCCATCGAACTCAGCGCCGCCAGCGACTACCGCATCGGCCAGATCGTGCCGTGGGTAAGGGTGGAGAAGTACTTGTTCGGTACGGTAGTGGACATGGGTGGTGTGGAGAAGGCCAACGTCCATATCCGCCTCGAGGACTCCGGCAAAGTCGTGCGCATCGGCACGAACCAGGAATATTTGAAGGACCAGGAACAGAACCATCTGTATCGCAAGGTGCTGGTGCGGGTGGAGGCGCAGCAGCACTATCGCACCGGGGAACTGCGCCACCTGCGGCTGCTATCGTTCGAGAACTATGATCCAAGCTACGACGCGGCGGCACTGGATCGTTTCGCGGAGACCGGTCGCCGCGCCTGGGCCGACGTGCCGGATGCTGCCGGATGGGTGCGCCAGCTCAGAGGGGGTCCGTGATGCCTGCCGGAGTTGTCCTGGACACAAGCTTTCTCATTACGCTGGCAGATCCTGGCCGAGCTCACCATGAGACCGCCCGTCGCTACTGGCAACACTTCGCTGAACAAGCCTTACCCATCTTCCTCCCCACAATCGTGGTGTCCGAGTTCTGCATCCGGCAGGAGATTCCGCCAGACATCCTGCGGGCCTGTGTCGTACTGCCCTTCAACTGGGATGATGCCATCAAGGCGGCGGAGCTGGATTTCTCCAAGATCAAGCGTGAGAGTGAGTCGCGCGATGCCTTGAAAGACGACGTGAAGATCATCGCGCAAGCGATCGTCAAGGATGCCGCCTGGATCATCACCGACGACACGCGCTCGTTCTACGCGCTTGCCCGCGACTTGGCCGACGCGGGCCGGGTGGCATTCCGTGCCATTAAGCTGGAAGATGGTTTTGACCTGTCGTTGTTTGATCCCAAAGGCCAGTATCCTATGGACTTCGATGCCGCGGCCGACGAGGCGGGGGCGGGGGATTGACTTCAATGCCAACCGCGTCATCAACGTCGTGGTGAACAAGCAGGGCAGCTCACGCGATGCCCAGGGAGTGGTCCGGCTGTAAAAACAAAAAGAGGCAGATTTCTGTGGCTCGGAGGAGTCCTACTACCCGGAAGTGGCGAGGTTCAGATTCCAACACTGTTATCTGCCGCCCGACGTGAGTGGTCAACAACAAGATCAGAAATATCATGAAGCTGTTCTCGGACGACTTTGTTTCTCGCCGGTCCACTACCGGCCACATCGGCGGCTACCAGGTCTGCGAGAAGTGGCTCAAGGACCGCAAGGGCCGCACGCTGAGCAAGGACGACCTGACCCACTACCAGAAGATCGTCGTCGCCCTGAACGAGACGATTCGGCTGATGAAGGAGATCGACCAGACCATCGAAAAGCACGGCGGCTGGCCGGGGGCGTTCGTGACCACGCCGAAATAGTTGCCGGGAGACAAGGCGTAACGGCCGGTCGCCGCGAACCACAGGAAGCGGAAGCCTGCCAGGGCCGGGCTTCTTCACGCTGGCCAAGGATCTGGGCCTGCAAGGCGGCTTGGACAACGTGACGTTCTTCGCCCGCGAACTGACGAGCGTCCATCAGGCTTGGCGCGCAGCAGGAGCCGGGGTATAGGACCAGCGGCATGGCAGAAGTGAACGGCAACGAAACCACCACCATCCACTACTTCGTGGACGAAGCCGGCGACCCACGGCTATTTGACGCCAAGGGGCGGGTTGTCGTGGGCACCGAGGGCTGCTCGAAATACTTCATCCTGGGCAAGCTGGATGTGGACGAGCCGGCCGCACTCACGGCGGCGCTGGAGAAGCTGTGTGCCGACCTGCTGGCCGATCCCTACTTCAAGGGGATTCCGTCGATGCAGCCGGCGCAGAAGAAGACGGCGCTGATGTTCCACGCCAAGGACGACGTGCCGGAAGTGCGCCGCGAGGTCCTCAAGTTGCTGCTGGCCCAGAAGGTCCGATTCTACGCCGTGGTGCGGGACAAGCAGGAAGCGGCATCTCACGAGGCGAGGTTGCGGGAGAAGCAGCCCAAGTACCGTTACCGCCCCAACGACATGTACGATGGACTGGTCAGCCGGCTGTTCCGGCCGCGCTGGTATCGGGCCAACGTGTTCAACATCCGTTTCTCGAAGCGCGGGAAGAGCGACCGCACCGAGGCGATGAGGAAGGCCCTGGAGAACGCGATTGCCGAGTTTGAGCAGGATTTCGGCGTGAAGAACCAGGCCAAGGTCCAGATCAGCCACAGTGCCCCACCCGGAAGCGGCGGGCTTCAGGCCGTGGACTACTTCCTCTGGGCGCTCCAACGGTTCTACGAGTATGAGCAGACCGACAAGCGAGACAGCGAGTGCCGCTATGTCGAGCTGATCCGCGAGTTGACGGGCGAGATCAACGACTTGGATTATGTCTGCGAGGGGAAGCGGGGTGTTCTATGGGGGCCGCGCCGGCCGTTGAGCCTGGCGGCTCGTATGGCCGAAATGAGCGCAAAAAAGAAGCCGGGGATATAGGGTCTGAAGGCTGGGCCAACCGACCTCGCGGCGTGGAGCCGAGTTTCATCCACCAGCTCAATACATTATATCGGCGAAGACCCCTGTAGGCAAGAGTTTTCCAGCCGCAATCCGCGACCCTTCAAGTCCTATCGGAGCCAACGGTTATACGTTAAGCAAGCGGGATGCTTCCTGACGGACAGCATTGCCTGATCTGCCGCCGCTGGTAATCTGGGCCAAACGGGAAGGCCGGAATAGCTACCGGCTTGACGATCTGGGCGGCGGCTGCTGAAGGCCGCGCTTCGTCAGTTTCGCTTGCGATGCGTCGGGATGCGGGAGCAGGCGGCCACGGAAGCCACCACAATGCCGATTCCCGCCCCGGAAACGGCCCGCCCTGCCACGATCAAGCCCCCCGCCGAGGTCCAGACCATCCCCGAAGCCCAACGCGCCAGCGTGCGTCCTACAGCCGTTCCTGAACCTTCTGAAACTTCGATATCGCCCAAAAGCCCCGTAACGATTGCGAGCCGGCCCGACGTAAAGCCCCATACGTTGCTGAACATACAACAAGTGCGGCGTCGCGCCACAAGCCCCTCCAGCGCCGAACCACCCTCGGACGGCCCAAATCACCTAAGCTGCCCCACGTATAGGCGTTTACGGTGCCGAAAGTATCCCGATGGGTAGCGTTGCCTGCCACTTTGACGTGGGGGTCTGAGAAAAGTACGGCCAGAACGGCGGCGCAACCGACCGTCCAAACCGTCCAGAACCCCCGTGGCGATAGCGCCAAGGCCGATTCGTTTCGGATGGTTGCGGACGGTGCGGACGCTAGGCTGCCTCTGTACAATCCAACACTAACCACCGCGAATACAAGCACTAACGTTGAATCCAATGGTACGGGGGGGTTCAAACCGAGAACATTCTGACGCCCCCGACGCCATCCACGACCCTCAGATAGTGCCTTTTGTGCTTTGGGG
>Ga0315288_10008154_pt1 | contig 13233 bp, 8 predicted proteins | sample YL17G11_20_MG_FD_203454 | JGI IMG/M metagenome (GOLD analysis project Ga0315288, IMG submission 203454) | Sediment microbial communities from Yellowstone Lake, YNP, Wyoming, USA - YL17G11_20 | ecosystem: Environmental > Aquatic > Freshwater > Lake > Sediment | place: USA: Wyoming | collected...
GCCAGCCAGTTCGGCAGCTTCCTTCAGCCGATTGCGATCATGGCCTCGCTGCCGTTGGCGCTGATCGGGGTGATGCTGGCCCTGTTGCTCTGGCGCAGCACGCTCAACGTGTTCTCGATGATCGGCTTGGTGATGCTGATGGGCCTGGTGACCAAGAACGCGATCCTGCTGGTCGACTTCGCCAACCAGGCCAGGAAGGCCGGCGCGACGGTGGCCGACGCGCTGCTGCAGGCGGGGACGATCCGCATGCGACCGATCGTGATGACGACGATGGCGATGATCTTCGGCATGTTGCCGATGGCGCTGGCCCTGAACGACGGCGGCGAGATCCAGGCGCCGATGGGCCGCGCGATCATCGGCGGCGTGATCACCTCGACCATCCTGACTTTGGTGGTCGTGCCGGTGCTCTACAGCTACCTCGTGCGCGAGAGGAAGCCCAAGCCCGCGGCGCAGCTTTCGGGGCAGGGCGGTGGCGCGATCCCCGCGGCGATGCCCGCCGACCGCGACTGAAGCCAAACGCGCTCGAACGAGCCTGACCGGTCTTGCGCGTCAGGCGCATGGCTTGTCAGCTTCGTGTCTGCTGCGCTGCAATAGAATCGTTCGGTTTCATCGCGGGTACATCTGCTTGGATCGCCATGGCCGACACGACGCAAACACAAGAACGCCCCGTCTACCGCAACATCCACATCCTGCAGATCGTCAGCTACCGGCTGCCGCCGGCGGGTATCGTGTCGATCCTGCACCGGGTCAGCGGCGTGTTGATGTTCCTGCTGCTGCCGTTCGTGATCTGGCTGTTCGACGTCAGCCTGACCTCGGAAATCTCCTACGAGCGCTTCACCAGCACCTTCATCGCCGGCGTCGGCTGGCTGCCCGGGTGGTTCATGAAACTGGTCGCACTGGCCCTGATCTGGGCCTACCTGCACCACTTCATTGCCGGCGTTCGCCACCTCTGGATGGATGTGGCGCACAGCGTAAGCAAGGAGGAGGGGCATCTGTCGGCACTGTCGACCCTGGCGTCCAGCGCGATGCTGACCATCGGCCTCGGCTACAAGCTGTTCTTCTAGAGGGCGCCATGCAGGAAAAGAGCTACGGTTCCAAGCGCCTGGTGGTCGGCGCGCACTACGGCCTTCGCGACTGGCTCGCGCAGCGCGTGACGGCCGTGTTGATGGCCCTGTTCACGATCGTGCTGATCGCGCAGCTGCTGTTGGGCGCCAGGCTGGGTTACGAGCGCTGGTCGGCGATCTTCTCCGCGCAGTGGATGAAGGTGCTGACCTTCGTGGTGATTGTCTCGTTGCTGTACCACGCCTGGATTGGCATGCGTGATGTCTGGATGGACTACGTCAAACCGGTCGGCGTGAAGTTGGTGTTGCAAGTGTTCACGCTGGCTTGGCTGGTTGGCTGCGCGGGCTGGGCTGTGCAAGTCTTGTGGAGGCTGTAGGAACCATGGCACCGCTTGCCAAACGCAAATTCGATGTCGTGATCGTCGGCGCCGGCGGCTCCGGCATGCAGGCTTCGCTGCGCCTGGCGCAGGCGGGCCTAAACGTCGCGGTGGTGTCCAAGGTGTTCCCGACCCGCTCGCACACGGTGGCGGCGCAGGGCGGCATCGGGGCCTCGCTTGGCAACATGAGCGAAGACAACTGGCACTACCACTTCTTCGATACGGTCAAGGGCAGCGACTGGCTGGGCGACCAGGACGCCATCGAGTACATGTGCCGCGAAGCGCCCAAGGTGGTCTACGAGCTCGAGCACATGGGCATGCCGTTCGACCGCAACCCCGACGGCACGATCTACCAGCGTCCGTTCGGTGGCCACACGGCGAACTATGGTGAGAAGCCGGTGCAGCGCGCCTGTGCTGCCGCCGACCGAACCGGCCACGCGATGCTGCACACGCTGTACCAGCAGAACTTGAAAGCGCGGACCACCTTCTTTGTCGAGTGGATGGCGCTCGACCTGATCCGCGATGCCGACGGCGACGTGCTCGGTGTTACCGCGCTCGAGATGGAAACCGGCGAGGTGCACATCCTCGAGGCCAAGGTCACGCTGTTCGCCACTGGTGGAGCCGGTCGCATCTACGCGGCCAGTACCAACGCCTTCATCAACACCGGCGATGGCCTGGGCATGGCCGCGCGCGCCGGGGTCCCTCTCGAAGACATGGAGTTCTGGCAGTTCCACCCGACCGGCGTCCACAACGCCGGCGTGCTGCTGACCGAAGGATGTCGGGGCGAAGGTGCGATCCTGCGCAATTCCTCAGGCGAGCGTTTCATGGAGCGCTACGCGCCGACGCTGAAGGACCTGGCGCCACGCGACTTCGTCTCGCGGTGCATGGACCAGGAGATCAAGGAAGGCCGAGGCTGTGGTCCGAACAAGGACTACATCAACCTCGACATGACGCACTTGGGGGGCGAGACGATCATGAAACGCTTGCCCAGCGTGTTCGAGATCGGCCACAACTTCGCCAACGTCGACATCACCAAGGAGCCTATTCCCGTGGTGCCGACGATCCACTACCAGATGGGTGGCATCCCGACCAACCTGCACGGGCAGGTGGTGGCGCCGAAGGCGGGCAACCCGAACGCGGTGGTCCATGGGTTCTATGCCGTTGGCGAGTGCTCTTGCGTCAGCGTTCATGGGGCGAACCGCCTGGGCACCAACTCGTTGCTCGACTTGCTGGTGTTCGGCCGTTCGGCGGCCATGCACATCGTCGATGCAGGCCTGAAAACAAAGCAGCACAAACCGCTGCCTGCCGACGCTGCAGATCGGTCGCTGGCGCGCCTGGCACGCCTGGACAACAGCGTGTCGGGCGAGTATGCCCAGGACGTCGCCAATGACGTTCGCAATGCGATGCAGCAGCACGCCGGTGTGTTCCGCACCCAGGCCAGCCTCGACGAAGGCGTCGGAAAGATCGCTGCGCTCGGCGAGCGGGTCAAGAACATCGCACTCAAGGACAAGAGCCGGATCTTCAATACCGCGCGCATCGAGGCGCTGGAGGTCGAGAACCTGATCGAGGCGGCCAAAGCCACGATCGTCTCGGCCGCCGCACGGCGGGAGAGCCGCGGCGCGCACAGCGTCAACGACTACGCCGACACGCCGGAGCATCCGAATGGCCGCAACGACGAGGTTTGGATGAAGCACACGCTCTGGTACCGCGAGGGCAACCGCCTCGACTACAAGCCGGTGCAGTTGACACCGCTGACCGCCGAATCGATTCCCCCCAAAGTGCGCACGTTCTGAGAGAGCAGTTCGACCATGACGAAGAGAACGTTCCAGATCTACCGCTACGACCCCGACACCGACGCCAAGCCGCGCATGCAGACGCTCGAGGTCGAGCTCGACGGCAGCGAACGAATGCTGCTCGACGCGCTGATGAAGCTGAAGGCGGTGGACCCTTCGCTGTCGTTTCGCCGCTCTTGCCGCGAAGGCGTTTGCGGCTCGGATGCGATGAACATCAACGGCAAGAATGGCCTGGCGTGCCTGACCAACATGCGCACGCTGCCCGGAGTCGTGGTCTTGAAGCCATTGCCCGGCCTGCCGGTGGTTCGTGACCTGATCGTCGACATGACGCAGTTCTTTAAGCAGTACCAGTCGATCAAGCCCTACCTGGTGAACGACACGCTGCCGCCCGAGAAGGAGCGCTTGCAGTCGCCCGAAGAGCGCGACGAGCTGAACGGCCTGTACGAGTGCATCCTGTGCGCCAGTTGCTCTACGGCGTGCCCCAGCTTCTGGTGGAACCCCGACAAGTTCGTCGGCCCGGCCGGCCTGTTGCAGGCCTACCGCTTCATCGCCGACAGCCGCGATGAGGACACTGCCGCGCGGCTGGACAACCTCGAAGACCCGTACCGGCTGTTTCGTTGCCACACGATCATGAACTGCGTCGACGTCTGCCCGAAGGGCCTGAATCCGACCAAAGCCATCGGCAAGATCAAGGAATTGATGGTGCGCCGCGCCGTTTGACCGCGGCGGCGCCAAGGCCACCATGCTCGAGTCGCAAGCGCTCCACCGCCTGAAGTGGCGCAGCCGCCGCGGCCTGCTGGAAAACGACCTGTTCCTGGAGCGCTTCTTCCGGCGTCATGAGAGCGGCTTGACGGAGCTCAATGCCAGCGGGCTGCAGGCCTTGCTCGACCTCGCCGATAACGATCTACTAGATCTGTTTTTGGGCCGTTGCGAGCCGCAGGGTCTGCTTGACTGTGTTGCGGTTCACGAGGTGCTCGCGCTGATTCGCACCGATTCGATGACTGAAAGGCACTGATCATGATGACCCCCTCCGACGTCAAAGCCACCTTGTCGTTCTCCGACGGCAGCCCGAACATGGACCTGCCGATCTACAAGGGGTCGGTGGGTCCTGACGTGATCGACATCCGCAAGCTCTACGCGCAGACCGGCAAGTTCACCTACGACCCCGGCTTCCTGTCGACGGCAGCCTGCAACTCGACCATCACCTACATCGACGGCGACAAGGGCGAGCTGCTCTACCGCGGCTATCCGATCGAGCAGTTGGCGACGAAGTGCGACTTCCTCGAGGTCTGCTACCTGCTGCTCAACGGCGAGCTGCCGAATGCCGTAGAGAAGGCGGCGTTCGTGAAGTTGGTGACCAACCACACCATGGTCAGCGAGCAGATGCAGTTCTTCCTGCGCGGATTCCGCCGCGACGCGCACCCGATGGCGGTGCTGACGGGGCTGGTCGGCGGCATGTCGGCCTTCTATCACGACAGCACCGACATCAACAACCCGAAGCACCGCGAGATCGCGGCGATCCGCCTGATCGCCAAGATGCCGACGATGGTGGCAATGGCCTACAAGTACGCGCTCGGCCAACCGTACATCTACCCCAGGAATTCGCTGTCCTACACCGCGAACTTCACGCGCATGATGTTTGCCACGCCCTGCGAGGAATACCAACTCAACGACGTCGTGGTGCGCGCGCTGGATCGCATCTTCATCCTGCATGCCGACCACGAGCAGAACGCCAGCACCTCCACAGTGCGCCTTTGCGGCAGCTCGGGCACCAACCCGTTTGCAGCCATCGCCGCAGGCGTGGCCTGCCTGTGGGGCCCAGCGCACGGCGGAGCCAACGAAGCCGCGCTGAACATGCTCGAAGAGATCCAGCGCAACGGTGGCGTCGAGCGCATCGGCGAGTTCATCCTCCAGGTCAAGGACAAGAACAGCGGCGTCAAGCTGATGGGCTTCGGCCACCGGGTGTACAAGAACTACGACCCGCGCGCCAAGCTGATGCGCGAAACCTGCCACGAGGTGCTGACCTCGCTGGGCCTGCACGACGACCCGCTGTTCAAGCTGGCGATGGCGCTGGAGAAGATCGCGCTCGAAGACGATTACTTCGTCTCGCGCAAGCTGTACCCGAACGTCGACTTCTACTCGGGCATCGTGCAGCGCGCTATCGGCATCCCGGTCAGCCTGTTCACGGCCATCTTCGCGCTCGCCCGAACGGTGGGCTGGATCGCGCAATTGAACGAGATGATCGGCGACCCGGAGTACAAGATCGGCCGGCCGCGCCAACTGTTCGTCGGCTCCACGGCACGCAACGTCAAGCCCGTCGGAGAGCGTTGATCGGTGGTTGCTCGGGGCGCGGCTTGCCGGCCGCGCCTGCCGCTTGTGCCAATCCGGGCTACAATAGCGCGGTAGGTATGCACAAGACCATCGATTCTTGACGGTCTCTTCTGACCCCGCAGCGTTCTCAACGCGTCGGGCGCCCGGTTTGAATTCCCGAGGTGATTTTCTTGCGTGTCTCTGCACTGCGACGGCATGTGCTGCGCATTTTTTTCACTTGATAGAGGAATTTTCATGACTACCGAAACGACACAAACTGGCGCCGTCAAATGGTTCGACGAAGGCAAGGGCTTCGGCTTCATTGCCCAAGACGGCGGCGGCAAGGATCTGTTCGCTCACTTCAGCGAAATCCAGGGCGGCGGCTTCAAGACCTTGGCCGAAGGCCAACGCGTTGAATTTGAAGTCAAGCAAGGCCAGAAGGGCCCGCAAGCTGCCAACATCCGGCCGATCACTGCCTGATGGCGCGACCCAGGCACGCGGTGCCTGTGAAGAAACCGCAGCCTTGGCTGCGGTTTTTTTGTTGGCGCAAAGACGGCACCTGAAAAGGACAAATGCATGGCAAAAGAAGAACTCATCGAAGTCAACGGCGTGGTCGAAGAAGTACTGCCCGACTCGCGTTTTCGCGTCAAGCTCGAGAACGGTCACAAGCTCGTCGCCTATACGGGCGGCAAGATGCGCAAGCACCACATCCGCATTCTGGCCGGCGATCGTGTGTCGCTGGAGCTCTCGCCCTATGACCTGAGCAAGGGCCGCATCACGTTCCGCCACCTCGACCGGGGTGGCCCGCCGCCGCAGCGGCGCTTCTGAGGCGACGCGCGCATCGCGACGATGTTGCTGATGCCGCCGGCCGCAGACGCCGGATTTCACGCCGGCTGACTTGGCCATGAGCGCTGCGCTGCTCTGCGCCGCGCCCGCCTGATCCGCACGCTTGCCCTGTTGACGGGCCCACGGCTTGCTGGCACGGTGCGCGCTGGCGCGAGCGTGTTTGCGCCGCCTGAGGGAGTTCGCGCAAACCATGCCGGCACCGGAGAACAAGAACGCCCCGCCGGCGCCGGTCGGAACCCGCTCTGCGCCCGCACTTCTGACTGCCGTGCAGATCGCTGCCCTGGCCTGGGCTGGGCAGCAGGAGCAGGCCATCGAGGCGGCCACCGCCGCGCTGGCCGCCAAGGGACTGAGCGCCGAACAGCAAGCCGCGCTGCTCGAGTTGCGTGTTGAGAGCCGCATTGCCGTCGGCGCACTGGAACCCGCCGGCGCGGATGCGCAGGCGATGCACGCGCTGGCCCTCAGTAACCCTGCGCTGCGGGCACGGGCGTACAACTGCGAAGCGCAGGTGCTTGGGCGCCGGGGCGACGCGAACGCCGCAGTCGCTGCCGCCACGGCCGGCCTGAAGGCGGCGCGCCAAAGCCGCCAGGCTGTGCTCGAAGGCCTGGCCCTGCTGCGTCTGGCCGATGCGCACTACCGCACCTTCGTCGGCCACCAGAAGGCGCTCGAAAACGCCTTGGGCGCTGCCGCGATCTTCGAGCGGCTGAGCGACAGGGTCCAGCAAGGCCGCGCGATCTGTGTGCAAGGCTTTGCGTATTCGCGTCAGAGCCGGGTGGCAGAGGCCGAGCAGGCGGCCACCGAGGCGCTGGCGATCGCCCAAGCCAGCGGCGACCTGGTGGGCCAGGGCAGCGCACTCAATCTGCTGACCTACCACGTGGCCGACCTGGCCGTGGCGCTGAAGCGCTTGAACCAGGCGTTGGCGGTCTACCAGGCGGCGGGTCACCTGCTCGGCCAGGGCGCCATCATCAACAACCTGGGCAACGCCTACATGGGCCTGGGCCTGTACAGGCGTGCGCGGCGCCTGTACCGGCAGGTGATCCACATGGCGCGCCGTACCGGCGCCACCAGGTACACCACCACCTGGAATTTGATCCAGCTGGAAGCAGAGACGGGCCACCTCGAGGCCGCGCAGACCCACCTCGATGACTACGTGGCGCAAGTCCGCGCCTTGGGCCTGTCTGCGGCCAAACCCTACGTCACCTTCGTCCAGGGGCAGTTCGCGCTGCGACGGGGGCTGGCAGCGCAGGCCTTGCCCAAGTTCGTGCGCGCGATGCGCCAGCTCGATGCCGGCAACACCGAGGGACGAATGCTCTTCCTGACCGAGACAGGGCGCGCCCATCTCGAAGCCGGCGATGCGGCGGCGGCCCTGGCAGCGACACGGCGTGCCTGCGATCTGCACCGCGCGGCCGGCTTCCCGTCCGTCAGCGCCATCGAGAGTACCGACATGTGGTGGCGCCACAGCCAGGCGCTGCGGGCCTGCGGCCACGAGGCCGAGGCGGACGATGCGCTGGCGCAGGCCTGGCGCTTCGTGCTCGAAAGCGTCGCGAGCCTCAGCGACGAAGGCCTGCGTCGCAACGTCCTCAACAAGCCTGCCGCCACGCGCGAAATCGTCGCCGCCTGGCTGGCGCATGCCCGCCGGCTCCGTCTGCCGCGAGAGCAGCGCGAGGCCCACCTGGCGGGTGCGGCAATCCTGAGCGAACCCTTCGAGCGGCTGGTGGACACGGGGCTTCGGCTGAACGAGATCAAGGTTGCTTCCGAACTGCACGAGTTCCTGATCGACGAAGCCACCGAACTGTCGGGCGCCGAGCGCGTTTTGCTCGTGCTGGAAACGCCGGACGGCTTCCAGCTCGCCGGCTCGCTCGTTCCGCGCGGCGAGAGCGATGTCGCGCTGCTGCGGGCCATCACGCCCTGGCTCGAAGAGGCCCGCGTCACGCGCGCCGTCAAGCTGCGCCACGGCCCCGAGGGTGCCGATCCGATCGACCAGCGCAGCTGCCTCGTCGCGCCGCTGATCGCGCAGAACGAGCTGCTGGGCTACCTGTATTGCGACATCGAAGGCGCGTTCGGCCGCTTCCACGACAGCGACCGCGACCTACTGGCCATGCTCGCGTCGCAGGCCGCGGTGGCGCTGGCCAACGTGCGTACGCAGGAGGGCCTGGAGCGCACCGTGGCCGAGCGCACCGCGCAGCTCGAGCAACGGGCCGGCGAGCTGGCGCTGATCAACCGCATCCAGCAGGGGATCGCCTCCAAGCTCGATTTCCAGGCCATCGTCAACATGGTGGGCGACAAGTTGCGCGAGGTTTTCAAGAGCGAAGACCTGAGCATCCGCTGGTGGGACGACCTGGCCGACACCTGGCAGCGCTTGTACGTCGTTGAGCACGGGGCGCATCTGGACAAGGGCCCGCCGAGTCCTGTTCCCCTCAACGAGCCGGCGTGGCGGATCCTGCATGAAGGTCGCGGCGAGTACTACGGCACGCGTCAGGAGCAAGTGGCTGCGGGCATCAAGGGCGCCCGGCCTGGCACCGACTGGTGCCACTCGATCATCGGTGCGCCGATCCGCGGCGCCAGGCGCGTGCTCGGCATGATCGTGATCGAAAACCACGAGCGCGAGCACGCCTACGGCGAGGCCGACCTGCGCCTGCTGACGACGATCGGCGCGACGCTCGGTCAGGCGCTGGAGAACGCGCGCCTGTTCGATGAAACGCAGCGGCTGCTGAAGGAGACCGAGCAGCGCAACGCCGAGCTGGCGGTGATCGCCAGCGTGCAGCAGGGCATGGCGGCGGAGTTGAATCTCCAGGCCATCGTCGACCTGGTGGGCGACAAGCTGCGCGAGGTGTTCAACACCGGCGATATCGGCATCTGGTGGTGGGACCTAGCCACGCGCAGCCTGTACAGCTACTACACGTTCGAGCATGGTGTGCGTCACCATCACGCACCGTTTGTCGTGCCGCCGGGTGACGTGCAGGAGCGGGTCTATCTGCAGCGCGAGACCCTGCTGGTGAACAACCGCGCCGAGTCGCTCGCGATCGGCCTGCACGCGCTGGAAGGCACTGACCAGAGTCTCTCGGCGGTGATCATGCCGATCATCGGTGGCGACCGCGTTCTCGGCGGCGTCGTCCTGGAAGACTACGAGCGCGAGAACGCCTTCGGGCCGGAAGCGGTGCGCCTGCTGAGCACGGTCGTCGCCAGCATGGGCACGGCGCTGGAGAACGCGCGCCTGTTCGACGAAACCCAGCGACTGCTGAAGGAAACCGAGGCCCGCAACGGCGAACTCGCGGTCATCAGCAGCGTGCAGCAAGGCATGGCGGCGGAGCTCGCGTTCCAGCCGATCATCGATCTGGTCGGCGACAAGCTGCGCGAGGTGCTGTCCGTCACCAACATGTGCATGTGGTGGTGGGACGAGCCAGCCGGGGAGCTGCAGGCCGTGTACCTGTACTACAGGGGCCAACGCGACACCGAACGGCTGGTGCTGAAGTTTGCGGACAGCGGCAGGGCGATCCAGCGCATCCTGCTCGAAGGCGTCAGCTACACGGCCGGCACGCACGCCGAGCAGGAGCCGCTGGACATCTACTGCGTGCCGGGCACGCAGCGCAGCCTGTCGTCCGTCGGCGTGCCCATCGTCGGCGGGCAGCGCGTGCTGGGATTCGTGGCGATCGAGGACTTCGAGCGTGAGCACGCATTTGACGCCTCGGTCGAGCGGCTGCTGAAGACGCTGTGCGCAAGCATGGGCGTGGCGCTGGAAAACGCGCGCCTGTTCGACGAGACGCAGCGGCTGCTGAAGGAAACCGAGCGCCGCAGCTCGGAGCTGGCGGTCATCAACAGCATCCAGCAGGGTATGGCCGCGGAGCTGAATTTCCAGGCCATCATCGACCTGGTGGGCGACAAGCTGCGCGAGTTGTTCGCCACCGGGGATCTGGGCATCAACTGGCGTTATCCGCACAGCGAGCTGGTGCACCATCTGTACAGCTACGAGCATGGCCAGCGCCTGACACTGCCGCCGACGCGCTTGAATCACGACAGCATCATCGTGAGGACCCTGTTGGAAGGTAGGAGCCTGCTGCTCAGAACTCGCGCCGAGATCGATGCCTTCGGCATCGGTACAACGCCCGGCACCGATCCCTGCCTTTGTGTGCTGTGGGTACCGATCCTGATCGGTGGCGAATTGCGTGCCTCGATCCAGCTGGAGAGTTTCGAGCGCGAGGACGCCTTCGACGACGCGGCTGTGCACCTGCTTGGCACGGTGGCCGCGAGCATGGGCGTGGCGCTGCAGAACGCCGTGCTGTTCGATGAGACCCAGCGCAATGCGCGCGAGTCGTCGGCACTGGGCGAGGTCGGCCGCGACCTCTCGTCCACGCTCGACCTGGCCAGCGTGATGGACCGCATCGCCGCGCACGCCAAGGAGCTGCTGGGAGCGCAGAACAGCGCCATCTTCCTGCCCGATGCCGATGGCAGGACCTACCGCGCGATCGTGGCGCTGGGTGACCTGGCCGACACGCTCAAGGCCACGGCCGTCGAGCCGGGGCGCGGCATCATCGGCAGCCTGATCGCCAGCGGCCAGCCCGAGTTCGTCAACGACAGCGCGGCCGATTCGCGTGCGATTCCGATCCCCGGCACGCCGCTGCAGCACGACGAGCGCCTGATGGTCGTGCCGCTCAAATCGGGCGAGCAGGTGCAGGGCGCGATGGCGGTGTGGCGCAGCGGCGGCCAGCCCTTCGAGTCGCACGAGCTGGCCTTCCTGGCCGGCCTGTCGCAGCAGGCGGTGATCGCGCTGAACAACGCGCGGCTGTACGACGAGACGAGTGCCTCGCTGGAGCAGCAGACTGCGATCAGCGACGTGCTGCGCGTGATCAGCGAGTCGCCGACCGACGTCACGCCAGTGTTCGAGGAGATCCTCGAGAGCGCGACCCGCTTGTTCGGCGAGCCCCTTGCAGCGGTGTTCCGCTACGACGGCAATGTGGTGCACTTGGTGGCTACGCGCAACTGGCCCGCGGAGGCTGTCGAGGACGCCCGGCGCCTCTACCCGGCGCAACCCAACCCGCAGATGATGAGCGGCCGCGTCATCCTGTCTGGGCGCGTGCTGACGGAGGTCGACACCTTCCTCGACCCCGCGTACGACCAGGCAGCCGCGCATGCAGGTCGCTGGCGGCGCATGCTCGGCGCGCCACTGCTGAAGGACGGCGCGCCGATCGGCGCCATCGTGGTGGCTTGGCCCGAGCCGGGGCCGACGCCGCAGCGGCAAATCGACCTGCTGAAGACCTTCGCCGACCAGGCGGTGATCGCGATCGAGAACGTGCGCCTGCTCAGCGAGACCAAGGAGGCGCTCGAGCGGCAGACCGCGACGGCCGAAGTGCTGCAGGTCATCAGCGGCTCGATGGCCGATGCGCAGCCGGTGTTCGAGCGCATCCTCGACAGTTGCGAGCAATTGTTCGGCGCACAGAACCTGGGGATCTTCCTGGCCGAGGGCGACCAGCTCACCGCGCCGGTGCATCGAGGCGCGTTCACCTGGACCGTGGAGCACCACTATCCGCGGCCGCTCGCTGAAACCATGAGCCAGCGCGCGATGACCAGCGGCGCGCCGCTGCACCTGCCGCGCGTCAGCGAGATGCCGGGCTTGCCGCCCTACCTGCAGACCATCCTCGACGAGCAGGGCGACTTCTCGATCCTGATCACGCCGCTCATCTGGCAGGGCCAGAGCCTGGGCACGCTCGACATCGCCCGCAAGCCGCCACGGCCCTTCAGCGGCAAGGAAGTGAGCCTGCTCAAGACCTTCGCCGACCAGGCGGTGGTGGCGATCCAGAACGCCAAGCTGTTCAACGAGACCCAGGAGGCCCTCGCGCGCCAGACCGCCAGCGCCGACATCCTGCGCGTGATCAGCCAGTCGCCCACCGACGTGGCCCCCGTGTTCCAGGCCATCGTCGAAACCGCGACACGGTTGATCGACTGCGACGCTGCGGGCATCATGCGTTGCGACGGCCGGCATCTGTACCCGATTGCCAACGCGGCGGGCGGCCAACGCATTGAGCGCCAGGGCCCGGAGCTGCTGCCCATCGACCCGGCCGACAACCTGCCTTCGCAGGTGGCAAGCGCCAAGGCCATGCTCCACATCCCCGATTGGCAGCTGGCCGACATTCCGCCCAGCTCGCGCCGCGTCGGCGTGGAGAACGGCATCCGCGCATCGCTCATGCTGCCGCTGCTGCGCGACGACGAGTGTGTCGGTGTGCTGGTGCTGGCGCGCCACACCCCCGGCGGTTTCAAGGCGAACGAGATGGCACTCGCGCAATCGTTCGCCGCGCAGGCCGTGATCGCGCTCGAGAACGTGCGCCTGTTCAACGAGACCAAGGAGGCACTCGAACGCCAGACGGCCACCAGCGAGATCCTGCGCGTCATCAGCGAGTCGCCCAGCGACGTGCAGCCGGTGCTCGACGCGGTGGCCGAGCGCGCGCGCCTGCTGTGCAAGGCCGAAGGCGGTCGCGTCTGGCTGGTCGAGGGTGACCACCTGCGCGGGATGACCGAGTACGGCCCGGTCTTCGGCGACGAGCAGCACGACGCGCTGCTGCCGCTGCGCAACACATCGGTGGCCGGGCGCAGCGTGCTCGAGCGCCGTTCGATCAACCTCGCCGACGTGGTGCCGCTGATCGACAGCGACTACCCCGACGTGCGCGCGATGCAGCAGAAGTACCAGCATCACGCGATGCTGACGATGCCATTGCTGCGCGAGGGCGAGGCCCTGGGCGTGATCTCGCTGCTGCGCAGGCAGGCGCGCGCGTTCACGGCAGCCGAGGTGAGCCTGCTCGAGACCTTCGCCGACCAGGCCGTGATCGCGATCGAGAACGTGCGCCTGTTCAACGAGAC
>Ga0315288_10008158_pt1 | contig 13231 bp, 6 predicted proteins | sample YL17G11_20_MG_FD_203454 | JGI IMG/M metagenome (GOLD analysis project Ga0315288, IMG submission 203454) | Sediment microbial communities from Yellowstone Lake, YNP, Wyoming, USA - YL17G11_20 | ecosystem: Environmental > Aquatic > Freshwater > Lake > Sediment | place: USA: Wyoming | collected...
GATTAGTCCGCATGTCAACAGGAAGCGATTATCTGACAAGTTGGAGGCTTAAGCGATGCCCCATGGATATTTATCATCTGTCCATTGTAGTAAATATATGTTTAACTCCAGCTCCACCACATGCAGAACATACACACCTTCTACCACCTAACATACTAGTTCTTCCAAATGCTTTTGTTTCGCATTCTTCGCAGGTGCACCATCCATTTCCTTCGCAATGAGCGCATTTCACCAACTCGGTCATATTACCATCTCCACTTTTTCTATTACAGCAACATTTACAAAATGGGATTCAATATTCTTTTACCTTACATTAATTTTCAATATATACGAATAAAAGATATAAATATTTGGGTTTCTTAGATCCTCAAACAAACATGTGGAAGATTGACCACGATATCAACATGGGCGCAGGATAAATATTATCCATTGCCAAATATAGGTTTCAAGAATGTGTAGATCACCTCAACTATAAGAGGGAGCAACGCCGCGAAAACCACATCCCGTAGGATTTTTGTATCAAAGGGATATTCCTGTAATTTTTCTGCTGACTCATATTCCAAATGGAGCTCCATTAGGTGTAACCTATACTCAATCGTCGTCATTTTCCCGGAGATGGTCTTTGAGCGTTTTCTCCTGGCCTTCTTGATGTCGTGGATGATTTTTGTCAGATATTTTTCTTTTTCCCTTTTCATGTAATAATGCACATTCAGGAGGGGTATAATAAATAGACATATTCCAATCATCCATCCAATACCGAATACTAGAATCCACCCGAGGGGCAACCCACCGCCCATCATGAAGAGTACATTTATCATTGTAATGGCGCTGAAATAAACAATGGATGATTGGACGGCCAGAACGCCGATTGGTCTCAACCCTCCGCAACGGGCCGGATCGAGCAGGTCAAGTCGCCCGCTGATCTGTTTTGCGATGCGGGTTGGCAATCGCAGGACACCTATGAATATCGTGAACAGGTCTGCGGCTCCCGGAGATATCACGGCCATATAAAAAATTGCTACCCCGATACCGACAGGATAACCACCGGAGAACTCCTGGTTCAATGTCCTGGAGCCGATGAGGTTCGGGTTCTCTTTAATGGCCCACCATTGGGACAGGCTGAAAAGAAACGCAATAAGAAGCCAAATTCCCAAGAGGACCTTCTTCGCCCAGGCCGGTATCATGACAGAGAGTTCATCCTTGGATTCACGGGCGATCCGCCGGTTATTGAATAAATAACCAAGGGTATCGTAATATATTCTATGAAGATGAATCATTCCCAATATCCCAAGTGTGACTACGCTGATAATGAATAGAGCAGAAATCGGACGTAGAACCAAATCCGCCCAACCGAATGTGACCAGCTCATACGAGTTGGTAACAGCATACATTATGACTATCGCGATGATGGCATACAGAAGGGGGGCGTATTTTTCATTAATACCGATGCCCTTGGCCAATCTATCAAGATGGGTGAAACGTACAAGTTTGTGCATCCACATAGTTTCTTGATAGTCTTGGGGGTCCTTCATAACAATCCGGCCTAGACTATCAACGGGGTTCCTATATTATCATTTTTTCCTAGATGCACACAATGTATAGTATAATAAAATTCCAGAACTGGCCGGTTTGAGGTTCTGGCCCGGAATGGAAATGGGCGACTTAAATGGGGTCTTCAGTGGAAATTAGGTGTCACGTTTACTATAAGTGAACCGGATAGAGCTTATCCGTATCCGACAGGTTTTAATCCAGATACCATAATCCTATGCCGCATGTCGGAACCCAATACCTGGATACACCTTCTTGGAAGGGACAAGACCCTCGAGACCGTACGCAAGGCCATGGATTGCGCCGACCAATCAAAAGGCACCTTCGTTGTCTTAAACGGCGAGGCCGGCATCGGCAAGACCGCCGTCGTTCGCAAGATGGAGGAAGAGGCCAGGGCCCGAGGCTGGGCCGTCCTGTCAAGCGAATGCATCGTAGGTAAAGGCGGCGACCCATACCTGCCAATCATCACCGCCATCAGGAATTTTCTCGAGGAAAGGAGCCGGGACCGGAAAAGTAAGGCCATGCCGTCATTGCCCATGGGCCTAATGGGCGCCGCATCCCGCGACGAGCTGGCCGAGCAATGGAGGACCGTCAAGGAGCTCAAGAACGAGAGGGACCGGATGTTCGAAAACGTCCTGGACCTGATACGGGACGCCCTGAAGACATCGCCCGTACTATTCAGCATCGACGACCTCCACTGGGCCGAGATGTCGGCGCTGCAGCTGCTCTACTACATAGTGCGCTCGACCGCGCACGACCGGGTCTTGGTCATGGGGACATACAGGACCGAGGAGCTCGAGAACCCGAGGGTCCGCCATCCGCTGCTCGAGATACTCTCCAGGGTCAGGCAAGAGGACATGCTGACGACCATAGAGCTCCCGAGGCTCTCTGAGAACGATACTGGACGTCTGGTGAACGCACTGGCCTCGGCCAAGCTCCCGCAGGCCCTGGTAAAGAGGATCTACCAAGAGACGGGCGGCAACCCCTTCTTCATCAAGGAGTTCATGAGGGACCTGCAATTGAAGGAAAAGATCGATGCGTCATCCATAGCCATCCCGTCCTCCATCTCCCTCCTTATTAAGAACCGTCTCAAGAGCCTCGACAAGGAGCAGCAGGAGGTCCTCCAGACATGCGCGGTGCTGGGCCAGCAGTTCAGCTACGATCTGCTGACAGGGGTGGCCGGCGTGGACGAGGCGGACCTGGTCAACGCGCTGGACGGGCTCATCGGGTTCAGGGTCCTGGAGGAGAAGGCCCACGGCCAGTCCATCACATACGCCTTCACGCACAGCCTTATGCAGGAGGTCGTGTACGACGGCCTGAGCGCCGCGAGGAAAAGACTGCTGCACGCCAAGGCTGGCGAGCAGCTGGAAAAGATCTTCCGGGGGCGGCTGGAGCAGGCGGTCTACCAGCTGGCCTACCATTTCTCGCGCACCTCACTGCAGTCGAAGGCGTTCAAATACACCGCCATGGCCGGCCTCGTGTCCTGCAACCAGATGGCCATGGACGAGGCCAAGCAGAACCTCGAGACAGCCCTGGACATGCTCCAGAGGCTCGAACCCGAAGAGGCCACGGAAGCCAAGGAAGTCGAGCTTTTGAGCGCCATGGGAAAAGTTCACATGTTCCTGGGCAACACGCACAAGGCCCTGGACTGCCACACCAAGGCCCTGGACCTTGCTCCCGAGGCCTCGGTCGAAAAGGCCGCGGCACTCCGAAACATCGCCGAGGTCCAAATAGAGGTCGGTAAATGGAAGGAATGCATTAGAACCTTCAAGGCCGCCATAGCGATCTCCGAGAAGCTCAATGACTTGTTGGGCCTGGCCGAGGGCTACCGCGGGCTGACATGGCTGGCCGTCGAGCTCGGGGACCACGATGATGCGATGAAGTACGCCGAGATGGGTATCACCCAGGCCAAGAAGGCCGGGAATAAGTACCTCCAGGGCAAGATACTGATAGACCTTGGGATGCTATGCACCATCAGGTACGAGAACACCAAGGCCCTGAACCTCTTCGAGGAGGCCCTGAAGGTCCTGGACCACAACAAGCACCTGGACCAGCTGTCCCGGGCCTACAATAATATCGGCGACGTCTACACGACCATCGGCAAGTACGACCGCGCCATGGACAACTTCGAGAACTGCATCGAGATAGCAAAAGTCGTCGGTGACCATCGGTGGCTCGCCCTCGGTCAGGCGAACATCGGCGTGGTCCTGGGAAAGATGGGCCGGCATGACGAGGCCATGGAGAACTTCGAGATTGCGGCAAAGGAGTTCGAGAGGACCGGGGACAAGTACGGCCTCGTCGTGGTCCAAATGTCGAAGGGACTAGTCGAAAGGGATGTTAAAAACTTCAAGGCCGGTGAGGAACATTACCTTAAGGCCATCAAGCTCTGTGAGGAATGCGATTTTGAGATTTATCTGGGCATTGCGTTGAGCGAGTATGGCGTCCTCCTGAAGCGGTGGGGCAAGAAGGCCGAGGCCCTGGAACAGCTCGACCGGCTCCTGAAGCTTAAAAAGGACATCCTGGACAAAAAGACCAAGGTCGGTAAGTTGGAAGAGAGCCTCAATGAACTGATGGAGCTCAAGAAATGACCCCGAAACTGGAAAAGGCGACCTTTGCAGCTGGCTGCTTTTGGGGCGTGGAGGCCTACTTCAAGCGCCTAAAGGGGGTCAAGAGCACGACCGTCGGATACACTGGCGGGTGGCTCCCCGATGTGAACTACCAGCTGGTGCGCACCGGCAAGACCGGCCACGCGGAATCCGTGAAAATCGAGTTCGACCCCAAGGTCATCACATACAAAAAGCTCCTCGACCACTTCTGGAAGGTCCACGACCCCACTTCGCTGAACAAGCAGGGCAACGATCGCGGGACACAGTACCGCTCGGCCATCTTCGTCCACACGGTCGAACAAGAGAGGGCCGCGCTAAAGGCCAAGGAGAACCTCGAGCGGTCCAAGAGGTTCAAGAAGAAGATCGTGACAGAGATCGCGCGAGCGGGCAAGTTCTATCCTGCCGAGGAATACCATCAGGACTATCTCGACAAGAATCCCGGCGGATATTGCCATGTGGACCTGTCGGGCGCGGACAAATGAGGCATCTTGCTTGAATTATTAGCATATTTTTTGTATTATATAAGGATAAATTGAATGACAAACATTTTATATATTACGTTGTGAGTTTTTCTTTCTTGTATCAAACAATGATATCTATACTATGAATCAGGTGCTCGAAATGGTCTGGAAACGATGGACGACCGTGCTGATCGTGGCCTTGATGCTAGCGGTCCCGCTGGCCTCGGCGAGCGTGCCATTGGGCACTTTGTCCCCTTCCAATAAGGACGCGGGCAGTCCACATGTCAGGTCCATCACGATGCCAGTTTCTAGGTCCTTCACCGAGATGAGCCTACCGCGCGCCGTCGGAAACAAGACCGAGCATATGGGGCACGCCACTGCCGCTCCAGACATAGAAGGCAATCTCACCCCAGGCGAATGGGACGATGCGGCCACCTACCAGATCGGCGTGAACGGCCAGGATGTCCGAATGTTCATCATGTTCAATGACACCAAGATATTCATCGCTTTCGACGTCGTCAGCGACCTCACGAACGACACGCTGGACCCGGGCGGCCTTCAGCTGGTCAATCCCAAGGCGGACTACTTCCTTGTGGCCATCGACGGCGAGAACGACGGCAAGGTAACCTACGGTTCGATCGACTCGGGCGGGAACGACTGGCCCAGCACAATGCCCATCACCGAAGGCGGCAATTGCGTGGACCGCTGGGCGATCTGCCACGGAGGCAAGGCCCGCATGGCCGGCTTCGTCGAGACGAACAAGGCCGGGACCGGCCCCATGTTCTATTATTGGACAGGGCCCGGCCCGAACAATAACCTCTCCATAGAACCCTCTGACTGGCTGAACACCAGCTTCAAGACCCACAGGACCTACGAATACAGCATCCCCTACACGGGGCCCGGTGACGAGCTTAACAGGTCTTTTGGCAAGAAAATTGGCCTGACCGCACAGATCAATGATGGCACCACGCAACAGATCCTTGGCAGGATGCCATGGAACGCATCGAACAATGGCGTCGGACCTCCCTGGCAGGAGTTCATGATAAACGGCAAGCCAAAGGTCAATATGGCGCCACCGTCAAAGACGGTCATACTTGCCGGGGACAGCATCCAGTTCTCGGACGGAGGCTCGACGGAACCTGACGGCGAGGCCCTGGACCATGCCTGGGACTTCGACTTCGATGGCACGAGCTTCAACAACGACTCCCAGGGGGCCTCGACCACCCACAAGTTCGACGTCGTGGGCAACTATACGGTCGCCCTGCGGGTCATGGACCCGCATGGCGCCCACGATACCGCGACGGTCAAGATCAAGGTCATTCAGACGGAACTTCCGCCGGCCATCACGAACACGGCCCCGGCCCAGGCCTCGAGCCTGGACGAGGGCCTGAAGGTCACATTCAAGGCCAACTACAGCGACCGAAACTTCCCGCAGCCCACTGAAAAGCTCCACTGCGACTGGACCATCGATGACAAGTCGGTCAAGGCCTTCGACAGCAAGGCCAACGGGACCACGAGCTTGGTCCTGGGAACGAACTTCACAGGCACATTTTCAGCCGGCAGTTACAAAATAAAGCTGAAGGTGAACGACAGCTACAACGCCCAGGGCTTCTACAGTGGCGGGAGCCAGTCAGCCTCCTACGAATGGACGCTGACCGTCGTGAACAAGAACCGGCCCCCGGTCATAACGGAACATACACCATCGGCTGTCGACATAACCGTGACCAATGAGATCACAAAGGTCGCCTTCAACGTATCGAAGTTCGACCCCGATGGGGACGCGATGACCGTCGCATGGTACCTCGATGGGACCCTTCAGCAGGGCGCGATTGGGGACTCCTTCGACTATCTCGCAACGGCCAACTACAATGCTGCCGGGTCCCACAAGGTCAAGGTCGTCGTCAAGGACCTTGGCGCCCCATCGTACCAGGTGGAGCTTACATGGAACGTCACGGTGCTCAACGTCAACCGGCCCCCGAACGTCACGCTGACCAACCCGCCGTCCGGCCTGCTTTCGATAGACGAGGGGACCGTCCAGCAGTTCCAGGTCGGGGCCACGGACCCTGATGGCGACGTCGTGACATACCAGTGGTGGTACAAAGGGGAGATAGTGGACGGCGAGACCGGTTCGACATTCTTTTTCTCGCCCGACTACAACATGTCCTCACAGCAGGCCTACGAGATACAGGTCATCGTCTCCGACGGGAACATCTCCAGGCCCATCGTGTGGAACGTCTTTGTAAAGGACGTCGACCGGCCCTTCGTGGCCTCCATAAAAGAACCCAAGCCCGGAAACGATTTCCCGCTCTCCAGCATCGTGTCGTTCGATGCCAGCGCGTCCTACGACCCGGACGCCGACTCGCTATCCTTCCTGTGGAACTTCGGTGACGGGAGCACGAAGACCGTCGGAAAAACGACCCACAAGTATTCTACACCCGGCAACTACGAGGTCCAGCTGATAATGTCCTCGACCCACGGGACGGCGGTCATCAAGAACACATACTACATCAACATCACCATAGACGCGGCTATCGTGAACCTGATCCGGGTCAGGCCCGATGTCAACCAGATAAATGAGGACGGGACGGTCAACATCGACGTCACCGTCCAGAACAACGGCACGATCAAGGCCGAGGACCTGATAGTGGAGCTGACATTGGACAACGGCGCGGCCATCGGGTCCTTTACCAAGCAATCGATAGAGCCCGGGGCCGCCAAATCGTTCCCATTCACATGGAAGGCCACGAGCGCGGGCAAGCATTCCTTCAACGCCAAGGTCAAGCCAGGCCAGTCTTCGGACACGGTCGTTGTCACCTCCCAGATGACCTCCTCCACCGTGAACGTGAAGGCCACGGGCCTTGGGCCTGTCTCGAGTAACATAGCCGGGGTGCTGGTGGCGCTCCTGGTCATAGTCATCGTGATCGTCCTGCTTATAATAATTCTCGTCAAAAGGAAGCCCAAGGAACGGATTGAGCCAAGGGAGGAGCCCAGGGTCGAGCCATCGAAGGCCTATACCGCGGTCGACGAGAGGCCCCGGGCCCCGGAACCGGCGCCAGTATTTGTCAGGGCCCCACCGCCGCCACCTCCCCCGCCGCCTCCGCCCCGGCCGCCACCCGTGAAGGCCAAGGCGCCGGCCGCCGACATATCGGACGAGGAGGCGGCAATGCTCGAGGCCGAGTTCGAGGCCGAGGAGGCAAGGGCCGCTAAAGCAAAGGCGAAGCCTCCCCCGCCGCCTCCGCCGCAGGCCCCCAAGCCGATGCCTCTCAAGCCCCCTGCACCGAGACCAAAGGCCGCAGTGACGCCAGAGGCCCCTCCAAGACCTCCGCCCCCAGAAGTAGAGCTTCCCAAGGCGCCTCCGGAGCCGGAAAAACCTGCGGAACCCGCCAAGGAACCAGAATTCGAATGGAAATCCTCTGAAAAGGAAGTGGATATCAAGCTGGACAAGATGTCCACGAGCATAGCGGGCGATGGCCTCGCGGTCACGGACGAGATGGCCCAGATGGCCGCGGACGCCGGCCTGTGTCCGGGCTGCGGCGGGACGGTAAGGTCCGAGGACAGTCACTGCCCCGTCTGCATGCAGAAGCTCGCGATGCCGAAATGGGTTCAGGAGAAGCGCAAGGCCGAGGCGGATGCCAAAAAGAAGGCCCAGGCAAAGCCCGGGAAATGCCCCAAGTGCGGCGACGATGTGGAGCCGGACTTCGCCAACTGCCCGAGCTGCGGTGCAAAGCTATGAATTTCATTTTTTCTTGACGATCTTTTTCCTTGGTTTAGCTTTGACTCGCCTTTTGATGGGTTTGACCTTCTTTCTCTTGAGCTTTGTTGCAATTAACACTGCGATAATTATTACGACGACTATCAGTATGAGAATTGCGATCAATAGAATGCCGGAGCTTAACATACCCTCGGCCTTTGAGATTTTCAAGGACACCGGGCCCGTTGCCGCAGAGTTCCCCGTATTATCCACGCATTTTATGCTGTAATTCAGGGTGGCCTTGTCCTTGACCTTGATTTTTACAGTATATAGACCATTATCAAGGTTCATTGTGAGTGTTTCGTGTTTCGCCCCATCATTATACCAATATTCGACCGACATTTGTTTGACTTGGATATTGTCGATCGCTAGGGCAGTGAACGTCAACCATTTTTCTGCCTTTGCGGTGGTATTTGTGAGGTCCGTGATTGCTGGCGGGTCATTGTCCTTCACGGTTCTGTCCTGGAAGGTCTCGTTCGAATTTCCAGCCTGATCTATGGCTTTGATGGAATAATGCAGGACCCGACAGCCGGACGGGATCTGGATCCACATACCAGCGTAGTACTTGACCGTTGTAACGGCCCCATCATCGAACCGGTACGAGATGTTGGTCCCTACGACCCCGATATTATCCTTAGTCGTAATGACCATCAGGAACGCATCACCTGTGGTCGGGTCCCCCGAGGTGTCAATTATCTCGGGCTTTATGATGTCTAGGACGTTCCTTGTGAACGAGAGCTTCATGTAATTGCCGGATGTGTCCGTGACGTTGAGAGAGTACTGCAGCACTTGGGCGTACTTCGGGACCAGGAACGAAATCTCGTAACCCGTGCCGTTAAAGCTTAACGATTTCAACTGATAATTCTCGTTGTCAAATCGGTAAACGATGGACATGCCAGATACACCGCGATTGTCGCGTGCATTGCCCTTAATCGTCAATATCTCGCCGGTCATTGGTTCGACCAGTTGGAACGACATCGTCGGTAGATCATTGTCGGTCACATTTAGACGGACCACTGGTTGCTTGGCCAGGTTACCGGATGTGTCATTGGCGAATATGATGTAATTCAGGACATAGGCATACTTGGGGACATCGATGTAACGGCCGTGGAACCCAGTTATACTGGTGCTCGTGTTCGTATGCGAACCATTGTCGAACCAATATTCGATCCAGGCCCTGTTGACATGTATATTATCGCTGACCATGAACCGGATCGTGAAATTGTCGCCGGTGGTCGGAGTTCCCTGGGGAATGTCCACAATCGTCGGGAGATCATTATCCACGATTTCCCGCTCGAATAAAATTGTCGAGTTCAATGTCGGATCGTCATAGGCGAACACTTGATAGGAAATTAGCTCACCGTTCGAAGGAATACTTATCTTTGCCCGGTAAGACCCGTTCTCAAGCAGGAGAGGCACATTGGTCTTGGTCATGCCCGCGCCGTACCAATATTCTGCTTCGACCTTGAAAACAACAATATTATCGGTCACATTGATGACTAACTCGAAATCATCGCTGGTCGTCGGTACTCCGCTAAAATCTGTGATGTGCGGCCGCTCGTCATCTATTACCTTTTTAGTGCCATTCGCGATCAAGATGAAATTGCCGGATGTGTCAAATGTTGAGATAATGTAGTGGAACACAGTGGCATTGTTCGGAACAGGAACATGGATGAAGAAATGGGGTTGTGACAAGTTGCCGGTCACGTTCACGCTTTTATTGTCATCAAATGAATATTCGAGATAGACGACCTCGATCCCGACATTATCATAGACTATCCCGGAGATGTTTAGCATTTCGCCAGTCGCGGGCAGGAAATCGAAGCTCCATCCCTCAGGAGCATCGTTGTCTATGACCTGCCAGTTACCTTTCATTATGGCGCAGTTTCCAGATGGGTCCTTGGCCGAGATTATATATCCCATCGTGATGGCTTCGCCGTTGACATAGATAAGAAGAGACCAATTGGTTCCATTTTGTATCAATGTTTTGTTGTAATGAATGCCACTATTGAACCAATATTCGATGAATACTGAAGAAACGTTCAGATTATCTGTCACGGTTAGATTGATTAACAGATCGTCCCCGGTCGTAGGGGTCTTAGTGCTATCGATTATCTGGGGTTTGTCATTATCGATAACAGCCACATCGATCCGCTGAAGTTCTTTGACATTGCTAGAGTTGTCGGCCGCTGAAAGGATATAATGCATGATGGTGGCATTGCTGGGAACTGAGATATTTATCCTATATCCTCCCCTGAACAATGTCAATGTCACATTCGTATGTATGCCGTTCTCGAACCAGTACTCGACGGATACCCTGCTTATATTGATATTGTCCGTCACTGTGACATTGAACGAGAAGTTGTCTCCCGTCGTCGGGATCCCGCTTTCGTCCTTGATGCTCGGGGGATCATTGTCTGAAACCTTCATGTCGTGTTCGATCAGGGTCCTCCAGTTACTAGAATTATCGTCGCTGGATAGCTGATAATGAAGTGTGGTCGCATTGTCGTCGACCGTCATTGTTGAGGTATAATATCCGTTCTTAATGGTCAGTGATTTGTTCTGATGAGCCCCCTCGTTGAACCAATATTCCACATATGCGTCTTTGACTTTGATATTGTCCGTTATGGAGGCATTGAATGTGAATTTTTCACCTGTGGTTATAGGCCCTTCCGAGTTATCGATTATCGTCGGGCGATCGTTATCGACGATTATAATCGCCCTTTGCGTTGTTGCGTTCCAGTTCCTAGTTCCATCCTTGCAGGACAGTATGTAATACAGTTTGAAGGAGAGCGAAGGTACATTCACTGTGAGATTGTATTTGCCAGACGTGATATTCCCGACATACAACGACATCGTCGTGTTTGTGTGGGCCCCGCCATCGAACCAATACTCTGCGTGCACCGTGGAGATGTTGTAGAAGTCGCTCGCATTTAGATGAAGGCCGAACACATCGCCGGTTGTTGGGGTCTCGGTTGTATTGTCTTTCAGTTCAGGCCTTGTCCAATCAGGCCTCAATGGATAATGATCGCCGGGTCCATAATTGAGCTTGGTATCGCCGATCTCGTCCCAATTTGTATCATTCCCGGTATAATTCGACCAATAATTCCCACCGAGATATGGCCCGTCTACGATGTTCTTTCCTGGGGTCTTCGTTATGTTCCATTTGTTTGAGCTGCTGCCTTGTAATTGATAATTCGACGGGTTATCAAAATAATTATTGTATATGACATTGTCTTTCACATCACCGACGAGAATTCCGTTACATGCATTATTACTAATTGTATTGTTGGCAATTATATTTTTATCACCGGATACCGTCAGCCATATCCCATAACATCCATTAATGATGGTATTATTAGTCGCCCAGTTAGATTTCGACCACGCCCAGATCATGATCCCAGTGGAGGCCTTTTTTACTGTGTTATTGAAAATCCTATTTTCGTTAGAATTGGAGACGACGTATATCCCCATTACTGTATTATTGATAATATTATCGAATATTTGATTCCTTTCGGCATATGACGTCAGACTTATCGCATAGTTAGATGTCTGTGTGAAATTATTGGGTTCTCTTCAACATCGTGTGGGTAGTTTGATATCCCCCGCAATGAGGTAAATGATGGTGGTCATGTAGTCAATCGACTTGAAACCGTAGGCTCGTTTGAATGCCGTCTTGATCTTATTATTCAACCCCTCCATTGGACCGTTTGATAATCGATATATCAACGAGTTCATTATGCCATACCAATGAGCTTTTATGGTGCGCCCAACATCGACGATAAATCTTAACTTGCTATGGCTCGCCCAGAAGTACCATTTCTTAAGGTATTCCTCCGCTCTATAGATGTTCTCAAACTTCCAGAACCTTTGAAGTGCGAGCTTGATCTGATACGCCCTGGCGGTCTTCAAATCGAGTTTCTTCACCGACTTTAGTTCTTTCATTTGCTCTCTGGTTAAATTCTCCGGGTTCTTCAACCAGAGATACCTTGTTCCAAGCAGTATGTCCTCGTCCCAACTTTCCTCTTTTCGAGTTTTATCAACCGCCTCATTGACCTTAACCATCACATGATATCGGTCAAAAACGATCTTAGCCCCTTTGAAATGCGTTGTGACGCCAGAAATAAAGGCATTCGACATGTCCATCGTGAATATCATTTGCTTTATTATTTCAGATGAGAACGCTTCCCCCAATCTGTTTCGGAATGCTTTAACCGTTTCTGCATCCTTTCCCTCGACCATGAAAATGACTTTTGCAGTCTCTCCTTCGAGATTGGCGAAGAGGGTCAGGAATTCGTAGCCTTTTCCGATTCCAATCTCGTCCATCCCGACGAGGCGAACATCCTTTAGGTCCATCTTGTCCACCTCCTTTTGGACATATCGTCCTAGTATACGCCAAACGCTGTCCGGATGGATATCGACGAGCTCAGCAACTGCTGCGACGCTCATCTCACGAGCGAATGATAGAACAAGCGTCTCGAAGTGGAGAGTGAAATTGCTTCCAATCTCTGCCCAGTTGACCTTGGCGACCTTAATCCCATCGTTACCACACTCGACCCTAGGCTCTCGGGCATGGAGATAGACCTTATATTCGAACATATCGAGATGTCTCCAGTCCCGTTCCTTCGTGTCATAGACGGAACAGAGCTTTCCACAGACAGGACATGGGAACTTGCTGCCTTTCTTGAAATCGAGATAGATATCGACCTTTTTCAATTCGAGATCGTATTTGACGTTCGATACAAACCAAGGGTCTTCTAGGTGTAGAAGCTGGTCGATGATCTTGTTGATGTTAGTCATGCCAATACCGATGTGAAATCGGTTTTGGACCTAATTAATCTACCCACTCGAAACTGTAGAGAACC
>Ga0315288_10008159_pt1 | contig 13231 bp, 12 predicted proteins | sample YL17G11_20_MG_FD_203454 | JGI IMG/M metagenome (GOLD analysis project Ga0315288, IMG submission 203454) | Sediment microbial communities from Yellowstone Lake, YNP, Wyoming, USA - YL17G11_20 | ecosystem: Environmental > Aquatic > Freshwater > Lake > Sediment | place: USA: Wyoming | collected...
CGGCGTAAGAATCGCATTTTTTGGAATCCAAATTGGATCCATAATTTGCAGGCTCCCCGCATCAATTACCCATTTCTTGTTAGGAAATTTCTTGAGTAAACTCTCTGTAATCTCTCTGCTTTTTTTGCCTTCTTCGTGACCGAAGTGTTCTCTTTTATCTTCCGGTGTCTTTTCGCTGCCAAATCGCATAAATCCCGGTCCAATCAGCACCGCGTCAGACTTTTTAACATATGCCTCTAGGTCTGTCCAAGGAGCCCAGATAAAAGAAAGGAGCCTCGATTTTATCTGCTCCGCGGTTCTACCGACCGAAGGTTCCGGAGAGGAAAAGAAAACCATATCGACAATTCTTGAGGCTACCTTTAACGATAGAAGGGGTGCGCCGTGGAACAAATTAGAACCGCCAATAATTGTAACCTGCCCGTTATCTTCGCCCGAAGACTTTTTGGCGGGTTTATACAGATTCTTAAGCTCGGCAGGATCGAATTGATTCACTTCTCTTCCTCTGTTTTTGGAGATTGGTCTTGCTGATTATTAATTACTTCCCTCATCCTCTCTTCGGCTACATCTTCCGGACTAACCGCCCCTTTCCAAGACTGAACTCTTTCCTCGTCTATGGGCTGCACCAACGGCGAAAGTCTTTCTACTACCTTAAGTACCCTTCTCCAGCCTTGTATTTGTTGTGGTTTGTCGGGATTTTCCCTTATGGCTACCCAAGTAAATGGTTTGCCTTGATAAATTCCGTCCCTAGGTCTTTTTTGTTGCCAAGTTACTAAAGGAATCTCCTTTTTTCTTCTTTCTCCGTGGCTTTCCGTTTCCGTCATGGCAATATTTTACTATTTTTTATGCAAAAGGGTATAATTGCGCCATGAAAGATAGGCTTACAGAAACTCCTTTGCCTTGGCACGAAGTAAATGCCCAACAATTTGTCGCTGACATTCGGGAAGAACTTATGGCAGATTTTCGGGACATACAAATAGATATATATGATTGGTCCCAATTAAGGCGCAGGAATTTGGAAGGTATTAGTCAAAAAGCCAGGCAAAAAGGAAACGAAAATTTGGCTACTGTATTTGAAAAGTTGGCCCAGGAAGCAAAAGAGGAGCAATCTTCTTCGGTACTGGTTGAAATCGTGGGTAACAGCCGAGTAGGAATAAACGAGGCCTTATTTTCGTTATCAGAAATCGCCAAAAGAAACTTTGGAGTTTCGGACACCGAAAAAAGCAAGTCTCTCTATGTAAACCCACCCTATAAAGCCCTCAAAGAGGCCAGAATAGAAGAAATCCGGGTGGCCCGCTGGAAGTGCGAAATGGCCTATAAATTCACGGGAGAGAAATCTTCTCAACCTTCTTAAGTTTCTCTGTAAAATGCGGGTCTGCGGTAGTAATAATCGTTTGCTGATTCTTCGAAGCTTTCATTACAACTTCCCTATGGGCATCATCCAATTCCGAAAAAATGTCATCCAACAGAAGAGTGGGCCTTTCCCTCGATATATGCTCAATAAAGGCCAGCTCGGCCAACTTCAACCATAATACTCCCATTCTCTGTTCACCCCGTGAGCCGAACCTGTCAAGATTTCGGCTTCTACGGGGCTCTCCACTCGCGGAAATGTTAAAGGTAAAATCGTCCCGATGCGGCCCAACCAACGTTGTCGCTGCCGCAACTTCTTCTTCCGCGTATTGCTCCAGACGCGCCTCGGAAATAGGACTCCTGTCGTATTCCAAAATGAATCTTTGGTCGTTTAGGGCTTCCGTTAAGTTGGAAAAATCAACAAACTCCTCTCTTTTTAGAGAGATGTAGTCGCCGTTTTTGACAAGCAATTTATTCCAAAAAAGAAGTTGGCTTCTGGAAATTCCTTCTTCCCGAATTCTTAAGAGGAGCCTGTTACGTTGTCTTAAGCCTTTTTCATAAGAGAGGCTGGCACGGCGATACTCACGGTCAACCTGTGAAATAACCGTGTCCATAAATCTTCTTCTGAGGGTTGGTGATTCGGTTACCAAATCCAGATCCCAAGGTCCGAAAAGGGTCACTCTAAAATTCCCCGCAAAATCGATTAGGCGCTTCCCTACTCCGTTAACGAGAAGTCTTTTCTTTGCAATTTTTTCCGGAGCGCTCTTTCCAATATCCAAAAACCCTCTTGTCAGTACTGTTTCCAAATCAACGACTGTCCCATCGGTCTTAACTCTCCCTTTAACCCTCGCAAGATCGGCATCATAATTAACCATTTCTTCCTCAACTCTGGCATGGAAACTTTTTCCGGTCGAAAGAAGAAAGAGACTTTCCAAAATATTGGTTTTTCCGGAAGCATTCGGGCCAATAATTACGGTTGTCTTGGGAGAAAACTCAAAGAGTTTGGTCTTAAAATTACGGAAGTCATTTAGCCTAACCTTTTGTATTAACATCGACTATTGTTTTTGGCAGATTGGACAGAAGTAGGTTCCTCGACCGCGAAATTGAACTTTAGTTATTTTAGCTTTTTTACACCGTGGGCAAAGTTTCCCCTGCTGAGAATAGACCAAAAAATAATTCTGGTAGGCGCCTTCCCTGCCTTCGGAAGTGACATAGGCATTCTCACTGGAGCCGCCGGTTTCAAGGCTCTTTTTCAAAACATAGATGACTGCATCGAATAAGTCTTTTCGTTCTTTCGAACCCAGACTGTTGGCCGGCCTTTTGGGATTAATTTTAGCCTTCCATAAGGCATCGTTGGCGTAAATATTACCGATCCCGCCGATTTTTTCCTGATCCATGAGTAAAAGTTTAATCGGAGTTTTCGCTTTCGAAACAATCTCTTCAAATTTGGCGGAAGTTAAACCGTTAAACGGTTCGGGCCCAAGCTTTTCAATAAAAGGGGTCTTCTCCACCTCACTCGTCTTGACCACCTTGATCCAGCCGAACTTACGATAATCGTTAAAATAAAACGCTCCGCCCCGATCCAAATGAAAAATAACATGGGTGTGTTTACCTGGTAACCCACCCAAAATTTTTTTAGATAAATCCGGCGGATTTTTTAGATTCGGCCCACGATAAATTGTCTGGCCGGTTAGTTTAAGGTGAATAAGAGCCGAATAACCGTTATTAAGGTCAATTACCAAGACCTTGCCAAAACGGCGGGTTTTAATAATTTTTCCACCAACTAGTTTATCTTCATCCTCTTTAAGGGTTTTTCGGAAACGAACCTCAACCTGTTTGACAGTGTGCCCCACCAGGTATTTTTCTAAACCTCTTTTAATGGTTTCTACTTCAGGAAGTTCCGGCATAATAGTCAATTTAAAACTTAAATCTTAAAACTAATAACAATATCTAAAAACTAATTAACTATTTGGTTTCAAGGTTTTAAGTTATGGCTTTAAGTTTTTAACTTTAAGCTTTGAGTTTACGAAATTGTTGATTTCGTGAATAAATCTTTCTTTGGAAAACTTTTCGGCCTGTTTTATACAATCCTCCGGATTGATTCTCGTTCTCTCAAATTTATTTATGGCCGAGGACAAAGATTGAACCGTCGGCTCATCGAAAAACACTCCGGTTTTTCCTTCTACTACCGTTTCCAGATATCCCCCTCCCCTAAAGGCTATTACGGGAGTACCGGCAAGCATGGATTCGACCGGAGTTATACCAAAATCTTCATCTTCGGAGAGTGCCAAAAATGCTTTTGCGCCTTTATACAATTTGGCAAGCTCGATGTCGGTTACGTATCCTAAAAACTCAACCCCTTTTTGGGATAGTTTCTGGAGCTTTTTATACTCCATATAATATCCTGCAGGACTTCCCGCAATCTTCAGATTTATGCCTAATTTGACCGCGGTTTTAACAGCCAAATCGAGACCCTTCCCACCTACTATCCGGGAAATGACCAGATAATAGTCTCCTTTTTGTATTTGACCAGTCTTGGAAATTTCTACCGGCGGGTAAATTACGGTCGAGTCTCTGCGGTAAAATTTTTCTATTCTAGCGGCCACCTCTTTTGAGTTTGCAATGAAATGGTTAACTCTTTGCGCGGCTTCAAAGTCATACATTCTCATAAAATGCCCGACAAGTGCGGCATAAACTCTTACCGGCCAGTACTTTTGAAATTCAATCGAAGTTTTATAACCATAGAGCCATCTTGGAGGAGTATGACAATAGCAAATTTCGACCGGTTTTTTCCTATCAGTTCCCCTTGTTCCAAAGCCTTTTGTTATATACCAACTCGCGGATGAAATAACCAAGTCGTATTTTGAAAAATCAAAGCTTTCCCAAATCCATGGCGCCAAAAATCTTAAAGGACTGTGGAGATATTTGTTAAAAAAGGGAATGTAATGAGCCCAAGAAACCTTAATATCTTTATTTTTAAATCTTTTCCAGGCTTCCGAATTTCTCCTGTAAAAAGAGGTGTAAATCGGTGCGTTAGGAAAAATCTCAGTTAGAGCCAAAAGAACTCTCTCTGCTCCTCCAAACTCGTTTAGATAATCATGGACTAGTGCAATTTTCATTTAAATCAAACTCATTTGCTTCTCTTCATCCATTTGTTTTCCTACCTTTTTGACTCTTTCGGTAAGGGTCTTAAATCCGAAGTCGGCAAAAACATCCAAAACCTTTTTATTATCCACATCCCACCGGCTTGCCGCTTCCTCGTCCAATTTAACCGGCACGTCTTTGACTATTGTTGCCAGCCTGTGTGACATCTCTGCGGAATCTTTTCCCTGTTCAAGCTTCTCCGACAGTTTGGGAGAAATCTTCTTCAGGTTCTTATAAACCTCCGATACGGAACCAAATTCGTTAAGTAAATTAATCGCGGTTTTTGGCCCGACTCCGGGAACACCGGGATAATTATCCGAAGGGTCTCCCACCAAAGCTTTATAATCCGGGATAAGTTCCGGAACAACTCCCATTTTTTCTACTACTTCGTCCTTTCCCATCAGTTTTCCTTCCGACATACCGGAGACCGGCATATAAACTTTTACTTTGCTGTTCACCAACTGAAGAATGTCGCGGTCTCCGGTCACAATTACCACATCTTCTTTCGATTGGCTCGCTAAGGTTCCTATTACGTCATCCGCCTCAAATCCCGGCTTTGAATATACCGGTATACCAAATGCATTGATAACACGCCGGGCTTTTTCAAATTGACCAGATAATTCATTTGCCGTTTGGGGTCTTTGGGCCTGATACTGCTTAAATTCTTTGTGTCTAAAGGTGGGTTCTTTTTCGTCAAAACAAACGGCGATTTCTTCAGGTTTTAAATCGGCAATTACCTTAAGAAGCATACTAATTAGACCATAAACCGCATTAATCGGCTCTCCCCGCCTGGTTGTCAATGGAGGAAGTGCGTGGTATGCCCTATGAAGAATGGCGTTTCCGTCGATAACTACTAGTTTGCCCACAAGATTATTCTAACTTAATCCTTCCGTTTTACGCCAACAATCGCCTCGAAGTCATCTCTTTCCAATGTTTCTTTGATTAAAAGTTTTTTAACAACATTATCCAATATTTTTCTTTTTTTCTTAATAATTGCGACCGCTTCTTTGTAGCCGGAGTCGATAATTTTTTTAACTTCGTTGTCGATTTTTTCCTGCATTGCGGGAGAAACCTGCGCCGGTTCATACATCTCCGGTGCTCCAAATTCGCTATATTCGGTTTGCGGGCCCAAATTAATCGGTCCAAGGTTGCTCATTCCGAAATCCACAACCATCGCTCTGGCGACCCTTGTTGCTTGGGCAATATCATTCGATGCACCGGAAGTCATCTCGTTAAAAACCAACTCTTCGGCTGCTCTTCCCCCAAGCATCGCAGTAATTTCCTGGGTAAGATGGGTTTTGGTTTCATGCGACCTGTCTGCCGCGGGAGGAATTAGTGTGTGGCCCAAACTCATTCCCCTCGCAACAATGGAAATTCTGTGTACCGGGTCCATTTTTGGCAGAGTGTGAGTTACAATTGCATGGCCGGCTTCATGATAGGCCGTTATTTCTTTATCTTCTTTGCTTTGAAGTTTATTTTTGGCCGGACCAAGCTTAACTTTGGTGGCAGCCTCCTCGATATCTTCCATCTCCACCAATTCTTTTCCTTCGCGCGCTGCCAAAATGGCGGCTTCGTTAAGCATATTTTCCAAATCTGCTCCTGAAAATCCGACTGTTCTATCTGCTACTCTTTGCCATTTGACCCCGCGGGAAAATTTCTTCCCCCTGGCATGAATCTTCAAAATAGCCAGTCTTCCTTCCTTATCCGGCATATCCAAAACTACGCGCCTGTCGAATCTTCCCGGTCTTAACAGTGCGGGGTCCAATAAGTCTCCCCTATTTGTTGCGGCAATAACCATTACGTTGTCGTTGGGAGTAAAGCCGTCCATTTCAACCAGAATTTGATTCAGGGTTTGCTCACGCTCATCGTGGCCTCCAAAAAAACCTCTTCCTCTCGGGCGGCCGATAGCGTCTATCTCGTCAATGAAAATAATCGAGGGAGCGGTGGCTTTGGCTTGAGCAAATAAGTCGCGGACGCGGGATGCCCCAACCCCAACAAGCATTTCCATAAATTCGCTTCCCGCCATGCTAAAAAACGGTACTCCGGCTTCTCCGGCAAGGGCTCTTGCCAAAAGTGTCTTTCCGACCCCTGCCGGACCAAAAAGAAGTACACCTTTCGGAGTTCTGGCCCCAAGCTTACTGTACTTCGTGGGATTTTTTAGAAAGTCCACAACTTCCTCGAGCTCTTTTTTGGCATCATCAACTCCGGCAACGTCATTAAAACTTACCAGCTGTTTGCCCTTGGCAAAAAGTTTTGCCCGGCTGCGGCCGAAAGAAAATATGTCTTGTGCCCCTCTAGTTTGGGCCCGAATGATAAAAAAGAAGAAAACGCCCATTAGGGCGAGGGGTAAAACAATCCCCATTATATCTGCGAAAGTTTTGGATAAAGACTGGTCAACAACCGTATAATTTATACTTGAAGGGTCAACACCGGCCTTAGACAAAAGATCCGAAAAGCTGTCCTTATCCTCCTTTATTGAATACTTTACTGCTCCATCTTTATAGTCGAGGGTTAGACGGTTATTCTCTATTGTTACCTTGGAGAGTTTCCCTGCCTTGGCGTCTGAGACAACTTGGGATATATCTACATTAGTGTTGGTGTTTTTTAACTCAAATGCCGAAAGCAAAAGCGGTACCAGAAAAATTATCAAAAAGAGGCCAAAAAGAACCGACCAGAGATTAACTTTAATCTTAAACTGTAAGCCCTTTTTCCCTTTTTTGTCGCCAAAAATCTTTATTCTTCGCATACTTGCCTTAAGGCAGGCTATTTTATCACACTTTGCCTAGTGGATTTTGGACCCGGGCGCAATTTTATCAATTGGAGCCAAAAGAACGCACTCTTCACCGTCGTCTGTTTCTGCGGCCATTATCATCCCCTGCGACTCTTCTCCCATCATTTTTTTGGGCTCTAAGTTAAAAACAAAAGCAAAAATTTTCCCCTTTAAATCCTTAGGCGTGTACCACTTTTTGATTCCGGAGAGAATTGTCCTTTTTCCATGTTCGCCGAAGTCGACGGTAAGCCGTATTAAGGTTTCGGCGCCCTCAATGTTTTCGGCCTTGAGAACCTTGCCTACCCTGAAATCAATCTTCTTGAAGTCTTCAAAAGTAATTGTATCGCTCATATCAAACCCATTGACTTTTTGACCTCATCCAAAGTCCCTCGCGCAACGGCCCTGGCCCTTTTTGCCCCGTCTTCGAGCACTCTTTCTACATAAGAAGGGTCTTTTTCGAGAACTGCCCGCCTTTTTTGAATAGGTTCAATTTCCTTATAAATTGCCTTGGCAAGCTTTTCTTTGAGCTCGGAATATCTAATTCCCTCGCCAAGATACATCTTTTCGTATTTTTCTCTCTCCGCCCCTCCTTCAAAAAGCTCAACCAGCTCCAATAGAGTCGCCACACCACCTTTTTCGGGCACTTTCTCCCCCCGTCCGGAATCTGTCGGAGTTTTGGCCATCTTCCCTTTGATGGTCTCCAGACTGTCGGTTAGGTTAATCGAGCTTCCCTCCACTGTTTTGGCCATCTTCCCCTCCCCTGTTAATGACGGCACATACTCTCCCTCGGTTACGAATCTTCTCGGTTCCGGAAAGGATAGTTCATACTTCTCATTCATTTTTCTGGCAATTTCTCTGGTTACTTCAAGATGCGGTTCCTGGTCTATACCGGTAGGCACAAGCGGGGCTTTATAAGCCAAAATGTCGGCCGCCATAAGGATTGGATAGTTGAGAAGGCCAACATTTACGTTCTGGGGGTACTGTTTAACCTTCTCTTTGTAAGTGGGAAGGTGCTGCATGCGGGCTATCGACATGGCTGTTGAGAAAAGATAAGCCAACTCGACATGCTCGGGAACGTAAGATTGGATAAAAATCGTCGATTTTTCGGGGTCAAGGCCCGCAGAAAGATAGTCCATTACAACCTCCCTGGCGTTATTTTTAAGCTCCTTGGGGCTATAAGGTGTGGTAAGAGTGTGTAAATCGGCAACCATATAGAAAGTTTCATAATCCGGATTGTCTTGTAGGGCCAGCATGCCCTTGACCGCCCCCAGATAATTACCCAGGTGCAGCCTTCCTGTAGCCCTTATGCCCGATAAAACGCGCTTTTTGGCCATATACTGGAAGTTTACCATTATTGAGGCTAAAGGGGAAGCTGAGAGGATTTAAGTGACAGGGGTGGGAGTCGAACCCACAACCCTCGCCTTATGAAAGCGCCGCTCCGCCATTGAGCTACCCTGTCTTGGCTTTTTTCCAAAATCACAAAGTGATTTTGAGAGGAGGAGCCGACTACCGAAAGCGTAAGTTTCTAGCAAGCTAGAAACGGAGCGGTAAAGTCGAGCTCCGACGATGTTGCGGGGCTAGGAGTTGAACCTAGCCTGGAAGATTATGAGCCTTCCGTGCAGCCGTACACTACCCCGCACGTAGATGAGCGGGCTCTATTATACCTCAAAGGAACAATTTCAGCCACTTTCTCCAGGTTGGGTCAGGCAGCTTTTCTTCCTCTTCCGGTAGCCTTGGCGCTAACTCTTCTAGAATTTTTGTTTCCGGCAAAACTATCACTATTTCGCCCTTTTTAGCCAGCCCCAACTTATCCCGTAGCTGTTTTTCAATATATTCCTCGCTCTGGGCTTCTTTAAGTCTAGCTTCCAAGTCGCTATTTTCTCCCTGAAGCTTAGTAATATTTTCCTTTATCTTATCTGTCCCCCTTTTTGCTTCAAGTCCTTTGAATACATTTCTAACCAAGGAAATACTCAAAAGCACTGCAAGTCCTAAAAGTAATAAATTCGTATATTTTGCTAACTTTTGCATTGTGGCTTATTGTTACCTTATAAGCAAAGCTTTCAAGACCTTTTCCCCTACAAAGTAAAGGTCTTATAAGCACAGCTTGTGAGACTTTACTTTAAAAAGTAAACGTCTCATAATATGCGTTGACTCAGCAGAAATATGTGCTAGAATATAGGTCCTGCGAAAATTTCTGCTCCTAAGTTTATTTGATTATGGCACAAGATACTCTAAAAAACCTGCTTCCTAAATTTGTCGAAAGCTTGAAAACGAAAGGCCGCTCTCCGTCGACCATTCTTGCCTATCGTGCAGACCTTGAACAACTTATACAGTTTCTAATAAGCAAGAATAAACCCCTTTCGGACCAGGTTAGACCCAGCGATTTGGAGGGTTTCCGTGACACCCTTTTGGCCGAAAAATACACTCCCAAGAGCGTATCGCGCAAGCTAAACGCCGTTAAAACTTTTTTTAGATGGCTCATTGCCGAAAATATTCTTACGTCCGACCCTTCGGCAAGCGTCGCCCATCCCAAGATTGAAAATTCTCTTCCCAAGTTTCTTTCCCAGTTGGAATATCGGGCTCTTCGCGATGTGGTCCGCGGGGATGTCAGAATAGCCGCTATTGTGGAGCTTATCTTGCAAACCGGGATGAGAATTTCCGAAGTTGCAAACCTTAAAATCGAAAATGTCAAAGAGAATGAAGCAAAAATTGAGGCTTACGCTACCCAGCCCGAGCGCACCGTTCCTCTTAATAGGCCTGCAAAAGACGCTCTAAATGCTTATTTGGCAATCAGACCCGACAAAAACAGTTCGCCGTTTGTGTTTGTAAGCAAAAACGGTCATCCTTTAGCAGTAAGGAATATTAGGGCCGCAATTGATAGATATATGCAAAAGGCGGAAATTCCTTCCTATTCTGTAAATGACTTGAGAACTACCTTTATTGTTGAGAATCTGAAGGCCGGAGTCGATTTGGTACTTCTTTCCCAAGTAACGGGCCACAAAAGACTCTCGACTACAGAGCGTTATTTGGAGTTAGCCCAAGTCACCGAGCCCGGCAAGCGCCAAACCCTCCAGGAGCTTTAAAAGTTTGGTGGAGCCGCTTGGGATCGAACCAAGTACCTGTTGTTTATAAGACAACCGCTCTACCAATGAGCTACGGCTCCATCGAGGCTATATTATATCAGAAAGAGGCTGCTGAAGTTACTTTTTCTTCTTTTTATGATTTACTGCTCCTTCAATCTCCTCCCAATCTCTTACTTTTCGAATCTTCAGATTCTTTTCCCACATGGCTTTTAAGGCGGACATATCCACACTCATATTTTTGGCAAAACCCAAAAGCGCGACTGTATCCTTGGGAAAGCATTTCCCACCAAAACCCCGAATTGTTGTAACACTAAGGTGGCTAGACCCAATTCTGGGGTCAGCCGCAACCAGGTCCTTTACCTCGTCATATTTAATCCCCAAAGCAGTGCAGAGATCGTACATTTCATTGGCAAAGATAACCTTGGAAGCCAAAAAGGCATTGCTCATATATTTAACCATCTCTGCCGTGGTTGTATCCGTAATAAAAATTTTTGCTTTTGGTCCCAATAGGTCCCTATAAAGAGCAACCAATCTTTCCGAAACAGACTGGGAAAGGGCCCCTATTATGGTTCTGTCCGTGTGGAGAAAATCCCAGGGGCCATTGGCTTCGGTTAAAAATTCCGGATTCATTGCAAAAAAAGTTTTAGGGTATTTCTTTTTGAAAGATGCCGTTGTTCCGGGAACCACAGTGGATTTTATAGTAAGGATTTTGTCGGTACCCTCAATTTTAGGAGCAATTGTCTCGATTACTTCCTTAACTATCGACAAATCAATCCCGCTGTTGTCGGGAAACATTGGCGTGGGAACGCAAACAAATAAAAACTCCGATTCTGAAATTACTTTTTGAAGAGAAAAAGGACCCTTTTTATATTTATCCCACCAGAAAATTTCGTTTTCTTTATTTGTAGCAAAACCTTCTCCGACGGCTTTCCCTACTACTCCCCAGCCGATAATTCCGATTTTAGCCATCAGGGCTTTATACTATCACAGCTTTGCTCTCCTGGTAATTTCGGCGTCGACTAATTTGAGGTCGCGGCCAAACTTGAGCCTGCTCATCTCTTTAATTATCTCCGCCACTCTGGGATTTTCTTCCTCCTTAAGCTTATTCATATCGCGGGTCAAGTCCATAGAAAACGGTGGAACAGGCTCATTATTAACAGTTGTCTTAGTATAAACATGGAACCTGTCGATATTAAGAAGGTCGTCTTCTCCAAAGGTCGGAGTAAATTCGTGAGCCAAATAGCTGGCATCGGTTACTCCAACTCTGAAAGCAATTATGCTTCCGACGTTTCCGAAAACGGCGTTTTTAACCTCTTCTTCGACTTGACCGATAAACTGGTTGGCAACAGTTAGATTAAGTCTATATTTTCTCGCCTCGGAGAGGATTTGGGCAAAGTCCGGCGTGGCAAAATTTTGAAACTCGTCGACATAAAGATAGAAATCCTTTCGGGTATCCTCCGGAACATCCTGTCTGCTCATGGCGGCCATTAGAATTCTCGGGACCAAAACAAGCCCCAAGAAGTTGGAGTTCTCCTCCCCTATCGCACCCTTTGCCAAGTTAATCAAAAGAATTTTGCTTTCATCCATTACTGTTCTGAATGAGAAAGAGGACTGGGATTGGCCAATTATGTTTCTTATCATTTTATTTGTAACAAAGCGGCCGAATTTGGAAACGATATAATCCAAAACTTCGGATTTATGAAAGTCGGCTGTTTGGGCAATCTGGTCGGTCCAATATCGCCTGACGATTGGATCCTGAACTTTCGGCAAAATTTCCTGGACAAAAGATGCGTCGGTCAAAATTCTCATAACCTCGACAAAAGTGCTTCCCGGCTCGCTCATGGCCGTAAGCATTGCGTTTCTGACCGCGTGTTCAAAACGGGGGCCGACAATTCCGGTTTTATAAGGGTCGAAAAGCTTGTACATCATATTAATTACTGCGGTTGAGACAAAATGTTTTTCGTCTTCCGTGTTTGCCTCAAGAAGATTAAGTCCCATTGGCCGGTCGGTGTCTGACGGATTAAAGTAGATAACATCCTCCGCACGTTCCGGCGGAATTAGTTTAAGCAAATCCTCAATTGCATCTCCGTGCGGGTCCATAAAGCATATTCCTCGGCCGGCTTTTATATCCTGCATAATAAGGTCCTTAAGAAGTTCCGTCTTTCCGGTTCCGGTTTTGCCGATAATATACATGTGTCTGCGCCTATCGTCAATTGAGATATAAACTGCCCGTTTTATTCCCCGATAAGTGCTTTGCCCCAAAAAAAGTCCCTCCGTGGGAATTTCTGCCGGTGCCGGGGCCGTCTTGGAATACAGCCAATAGATATGTGGGGTTGTTACCTGCTTATTGGGAAAATGATAAATGGTTGCCAGCTCTTCGGAGTTTAGAATTGAAGGATGGTTTCCGAAAAGATGGAACATCGGCTGGTAGCGATACAGGAAATCTTCCATAAAACTTCCTTTGCTTCGAATTTTGCGGCTTTTTATACTATTGTTTTCGCTCGCGAACTGGCTAAAGGAGGAGTTGATGTTATCCAAAGTCATTTTCGCTTTCTCCGCCGCCCCAGAAACAACAACTATACGAATTGAGGTTTCAAACCCGGGCTTGGAAATTTTATTCTCAACAGCCTCTAGGGTTTTCGCACTTGTGGAAAACTTCGCTTTTTCGGGATCGGACTCCTGCTTTTTGGTGTCGGAGATAAACTTTCTTCCGTCTTTTTGCCAAGTGCTTTCCGCCGGAGACAACAATATTTGAATCGCTGCGGCTTCCCCAGGGCCCATTTTTGCCATTGCGGAGGAAAGTGAAGAAAGCGGGTCGGTAACCAAATCTTTGAATGTTTTTATGGGAAAGAAGTTTGATTTGGCAAGCTGCAAAGATTTATATGCA
>Ga0315288_10008160_pt1 | contig 13231 bp, 8 predicted proteins | sample YL17G11_20_MG_FD_203454 | JGI IMG/M metagenome (GOLD analysis project Ga0315288, IMG submission 203454) | Sediment microbial communities from Yellowstone Lake, YNP, Wyoming, USA - YL17G11_20 | ecosystem: Environmental > Aquatic > Freshwater > Lake > Sediment | place: USA: Wyoming | collected...
GCAACATCAAACCCGAACCCGGCCACGGCCTATACGTCGTCAGCCAGTCGCCGGAAGGCACAAACGTCGAATTCGACCCGTACTGCGTCGCATTTCGCCGCGTGAAAATCAAACTCCGCGGCGTCCAGACCTATCGCATGGGCATCGGCCTCCCGTCACTCAAGCCTCGCCGCCACGTTCACACAGGGCCGTTCCACGCGGGCACCTGGAGCGAATGGGCAAGCGACGCCGAAATTGAGAAACTCGCAAAGGCTGGCGTAAAGCTCCTGCGTTTCCACTGCGATTACCGCGAAAACGGCCCCTTCTGGCACGACGGCATGTATCCGCCGTTCGATGCCGCGGGCATGAAAGAGCTTCGCCGAGTCATTGACACCGTGCACAAGTTCGGAATGAAGATTGTCCCGTACATCTCGCTCAAAGAGTTCCATCCGATTTCGCCGGGCTTCGCGGAAAACGCCTACTCCTGGATGCATATGGCCTCGCCCTTCCTCGACATGATTCACACCTGGATTCGCAGTGGCGAATTCGGCGGCGTTATGTGCATGAGAAGCGGCTGGCTCGATTTCCGCAAACGCTCCATCGACATCATCCTCTCTGATTTGCCCTGGGACGGCCTCTACTTCGACTGGTGCACACCGCATCCGTGCAGGCACCCCGGCCACGGACGCGGGCCGTATCACACGGATATCGAAGAATGTCTCGACTTCCTGCTTTATTGCCGCAAGCGCGTCGGCCCACACGGCATTCTCTTCATGCACTTGTCCGGCCTGCCGTCTATCGTCATGGAAAACATGGCCGACCTCGCGTTCATCCACGAAGACCAGGGCGGAGTGTTCCCGCTTCCGGGGCGTTTCCCGCCGCAGTGTGAGTTCATACCCATTACGCCGAGACAACTCGTGGGCGGAGCGCCTGCCGGTTCTGAAGAATGCCGCCGCTTCATCATGGGCGGTCTGCTCGACGGCTATCCGCCGTGCACGAGCGTTCCTATCAGAGACTTCAGTGAGGAAATGCTTGCGGAAATGGAGCTCTTCGCGGGACACAACTTGCTCGAACTGGAGTTCTACAAAGCATCGGACTATTCCGTGCAGACTGGACACCCGGATGTGTTTGCCGCGGCGTGGGTCGGCCCGGACAAACTGCTCATCTACGTCGGCAACCTGAGCAACGCGGCGAGAGAAGGCAAGCTGAAGTTCGCGGACGCAAAAGAATGGTTCAAGGGAGACGTGGCCTTCAAAGTTGAACAGCGTGAGCCTAAGAAAAGCCCTGTCGCCAAGGAGCAGGTGACTTTGGCACAGCTTACAGTCGGCCAGGACATGCAGTATTCCCTCGCCCCGTGGTCTTCCTGCCTGTTTGTGCTGGGTCGCCGTTAGATTACCAAACGAACCCAAGCAAGGCCGAGAGGCCCTGCACCCTAAAGTCGCTGTGCTTTCTGGGGCAACCTCAGGTGCTGCGCGACCTTCGGTTGCAGGTTAGAAGTGGCAAAGCCTAAGCGAAAGGGTACAGAAGGGTCGGCTGTGCCGTCCGTGCAGGCGTTACCAAACGAACCCAAACCGGGGTGTAAGTCTTTGTCAGATAAGAAGATGCGAAGATGGGGATGGGCGAGAGAACCTAACGTTTACCTAACATTTCAGGGAGTCGTTACGCCAAGCGCGAAAAAGTTGAGAAAGGAGCAGAGCGGAGAAGAAGTCGCAAGGCCATGCAGGACAAGAGGTTGTGAGAAGGGACCCGAAAAGGGAGATGCCGGAGCGGAAAGGGGAAGTTAGGCGCGGATGGGGTCGCGGAGGAAGGTCTTCAGCAGGGGCAGAAGGGGCGAATCCTGTAAGGCACGATGAGACAAGGGATTACACGGTGGGTTCGTTTTTGGGAAACGAACTCGGCACAGTAGATCGAGAGCCACTCAGTTCCTGCCAAGATAATCAGGTACCGCGTCCCTCCATTTTCCGCGTCCTCGTGTTCACGTCCCCCCGCGACGTGAAATCAGTCAGTAAGAAGCCGCGCTTCTTACTTTGGATCTTTGCCGCTCTTGGCGCCGTGTTGGCGGAAGAATTCAATCAAGGCTTCCCGGCCTTGTTTCACAGGAACAAGGTCCAACGGTGTCTGCCCCTTCTTGTCTTTTGCATTCACGTCTGCGCCAGCTTCAAGCAGGAGCCTGACAGTTCCCAGCTCTCCCTTATAGTAGAAGGCTGCTCTATGCAAAGGAGTCTCGCCGACGGCATCCTTGGCATTAACATCCGCGCCTTTTTCGAGGACTATCTTAGCAATATCGTCGTGCCCCCCAATCACCGCATGGTGGAGCAATGTCAGACCCGAGGTGTCCTTTGCGTTAGGGTCGGCCCCTTTGGCAATCAGCAGTTGCAGTACATCAGTGCGACCGGCTGATGCGGCCCGTGACAGTGGCGTCCTGTCGAACGCATCCTTAGCGTTGACATCCAATCCTTTGGTCAGCAGCGCTTCTGCAATATTCTTGTACCCCGCGACAGCAGACGAGTGGAGAAGTGTTGCACCGCTCACATCCCTGCAATTGATGTCGGCGCCCTTGTCGATGAGCAGTTTCACAATGCTTTCCTGACCCCTTTCCGCCGCCAATTGCAGGGGTGTACGCTTGCTCTTGCCTTTGACGTCTATCGGCAGACCCTTGGCAAGAAGGAGTTGAACGGTTTCAGTGCGACCCTGTTCGACCGCCTCGTGCAAGAGAGTATCGCCGTCGTCGTCCCTGGCGTTTATGTCTCCGCCCTTTGACAGCAGTAGTTCCAAAATGTTGTTCCAACCGCAAGCCGCCGCAACGTGCAAGGGAGTACGGCCGCTCTTATCTTTCACGTTTACGTCAACACCTTTTGCCAGCAGATGCTCGATCAATTTGCCGTCTTGGCCAAGAGCGGCCATGTGCAACAGACTCATACCACTGGCTCTCTCTTTGATGTTGACGTTGGCACCCTTGGCGACAAGTAGTTGCGTTGTTTTCTTGCGATGTGCAAACACGGCGCGGAATAGCGGGGTACACCCGTCTTTATCCACGGCCTCGATGTCTGCGCCCTTTGCAAGGAGCAACTCAATAGTATTCCTGTGTCCTCCTTGCGCTGCCAGGTGCAGAGGCTGAGAGCCGTACAGGTCCTTGCTGTCGACCACGGCCCCTTTTCCCAACAAGAATTCGGCAACGGGTTTGTTACCGAAATCGGCGGCGAGGTGCAGAGGCGTTCGCTCTTGCTCATCCCTAGCATCGACCTTCGCATTTGCCGCTACCAATACCGCGATGATGTCCATCTGCGCCTTCACCAGGGCATCATGGCCTTGCAACCGTGTTTCTTCTTCCGCATCATCTCCCCACCCCCAGTTGGCCACCGTGTGCAACGGTGTAAAACCGTTGTTATCCTGCGCGTTAATGTCTGCGCCTTTTGCCAGCAATATTTGCACGCTATCCTTCTGCCTGAGCCTTGCGGCGAGATGGAGGGGAGTCTCACCGCGTCCATCCTTGGCGTTTATCAGCGCTCCCTTGGAAAGCAGCAGTTCCAGAACGGGGATTTGCTGAGCAGAGACCGCCTGGAACAGAGGCGTCAGCCCGTTGTCATCCTTGGCGTTGACATCGGCACCTTTAGACAGGAGCAGTTCCACGATTTCCTTTTTCTGTGCCAGGTGCAGAGGCGTCCGGCCTTTCTCATCTTTGGCACCAACATCAGCGCCCTTGACCAGCAAGAGTTCGAGCAATGCTTTATCCGAGTGGACGACAGCCCAGTGGAGAAGCGACCAGCCGTCCTTGTTCCTGGCACTGAGGTCTGCGTCGCCCCTGTTGACTAAGGCCTTGAGAACCGTCGTGTCACCAGTTTCGTTTGCCCTCTTCCAGGCGGCGAGCGTTGCTTCTGTTTTCTTCGCAGCAGCTTGCTCAGCGCAGATTGCAGACGTATTGAACACGACTGAGATGCAGAATACGGAAAGTACTAAAGCACAAGTCCTTCCAAACGGCATGTTTGCCTCCTTGGACCCCAAAAAGCCCCTTTGATACGTATTGTCCAGCCGTGCGAAGGCAATTCAATATCATATCCACGAAGCCTTCCTACAGGAACGGTACCCAGGCGGTGGAGTACGGACACTTTCTCGGCAGTTGCTCCCAGCTTCTTGCAATTAGTTTGTTTCAGTTGTATAATAAACCCGCCCGCGAGGAGGGTCAGATATGAACATAATCTATGAGATGATAACCCGGAGGCTGTTAGCCACAGGAGGCTCCACCCGCAAGGAAATCGCCGCTCAGACGCGCCTCTCCCCCGTCACCGTCCACCGATACCTCCAGCGCATGTTGAAGAACGGCTCCATCGAGCGGGCCGGAGAAATCCGCCCGCGCACGGGCCGCCCCGCCGAAATCTACCGGGCGGTCACCGCGGCGAGAGACCTCCCCGTAATGTACGTCAGCCCGACCGCCGTCACATCGGGGGTATACCGTCCGGGCAAGGGCTTGAGCCATCGCAAATCCACGGCGCTCCCGGCGTCGCTCGACCGGAAGAAGACGCTTTCCGTCATCCGGCGGGAAGGGCAGGCTCTGATGAAACGCTGTAACGAACTCCCCGCCATCGCGACGACGGGCTACGTGGATTCTCCGGCGGACGTCCACATGTTCATCGAACAGGGCTGGGACACGCCTGCGGATTTGGCCTCGCTCTTCCCGAACGGCCAAAATCTCTACGTGGAAAACGACGCGTTCGCCGCCTGCTGGGGCGAACAGGTTGAAGGCGTCGCCCGCGGCGAAAAGGATTACGTTTACATAAACTACAGCCGGGGCATAGGGTTGGCCGCGGTCATGGGCGGGCGGCTGAACCGCGGCGCAACCGGGCGTGCAAGTGATTTGGAGAACGTGGTCATCGACCCGGCGGGACCAGTAGGAGCGGCGGGAGTACGCGGGACACTCGGTGCATACATCGCCCCTGCGGTGATAGAAGCGCAGGTTTCGCAGGCGGTGAAGAACGGCACGCGTACGTCGCTGAGTCACAAGAGCGGGATTGCTGAGATGCTGAACGCGGCGGCGCGCGGCGATGCGCTCGCCGAAGGAATAGTACGGTCGATTGGCGAGAGGTTGGGGGACGTGCTCGTGACGCTCTGCGGTCTGTTCGACCCGTCGCTCATAGTGCTCGGCGGGCACCTGCCGCTCGCCGAGAAGGTCGTGCGCAAAGGCATTGAAATTTCATGGAAGCGCCGCCCTCCGCACTTCGGCACATACACTCCGCGCATAGCCGCATCGGCGCTCGGAGAAGACGGAATACTGATGGGCGTGGGAGACCTGCTGTTCAAGAGGTCGCTCGACAGCACAGCATAGGCAGGCGCTGGAAGGGAGGAAGGGATGCAGTTCAGAAAAACGAAAGGGTGGGCGGGAGAGTCGCGTAGAACTGCGTCCCCGCGCAATTCTCCGCGACAAACACTCCGACTCTTTCCCCGAACAGCTTGCGCGCGTCGGCTTCGCCGAGGACTTTCCCTGCACCGTCTATCGGGTTCACAACAATGGTCTTTGCCGCGTCAATCAGGCCGACGTAGTCGGGGATGTCGGCGAGCACTCCCATACCAGACGCGAATATCTGCTGCTCGTACACTCGGAGCGACTGTCCTGCCATCAGCGAATACGATGCGGGGAGACCGTTCAGGACCGCGGTGTCTATCCGCGGGAGCTTGTCCGCAACTGCATACGCGCAGGCAAGTACGAGTCCGGCGCTTGCTCTGGCAAGAACCGATACTTTCGCGCGGCCTTCACTTTTCACAAAGCGCAGCATCGCCGCAACGTCGGCGGCGCGCTGGCCGATTATCGGAAGTCCAAGCACTTTCGACCCGTTCAGGATGCGCCATTCTTCGTAGTCATATTCCCAACGAGTATCGCCCTGGCCTCGCCAGTCGAACGCGTACACAACGACGCCCTTATCCACAAGAGCACGCACGTCGCGATCGTAACATGCGCGCGATTTCCCAAGTGAATCGATGTAGAGCAATGCTGGCGCTCGGGAATCCTTTGCTCCAGACTTGCTCATACGGAGACAGGTCAGTATCAGGCCGCTGTCGGCCCGGAACACGATGCGTTCTGCTGTCGCGTCACCGAGAGTATCTTCGCCTTCGCTACGCATGGAGTATTGCGGGACTTCCGGCGCGCCGAGCAGTTCCTTCAGCTTTGGCACGAGGCGGCCTGCGGACATTGGCTTCCGCTTGGATTCGGCCGCGGCTATCATCCGTGCGAAGACGTCGTGCTGGCTTTCGGTTGCAGGCAGTTCCGCTCCAGCTGATGAAATCACCGCTGAGTCTTCGTTGTAGGACAGCCCCGGCGCGGTGGTAGGATGAAAATCGACACCGAACGCGTTGCAAGCGAAGCGGCGGGCATTTTCGCGGAGAGCACGGTCGTAGGAATGTTCGCGGAGTTCTTCGGCCATGCCGATTCTTTCTGGGACGTCGGCTTCCGCGTAGATGGCCTTCAGCTTTCCGTAAGTGTAGCGAGCCGCGGCGACCGGGAACATGGGGTCCCATGTCGGGTGGTTTATCAGGAGCCAGCGCGGTGCGACAAGGCCGAGGATTCCCCAGCAATCGGCGTGTTTCATCGCGTTCGGAATCACTTCGCACGCGCCGCATCCGACTGCCCGTGCAATACGCGCCTGGTATGTGGATACGCTGGCCGTGGGCATCCCGCAGGCGATGCGTTCGTCCATGGCGGAAATCCACATCGTCTGTCCGCCGCCGCCGGAAGAGCCAGTCACGGCGATACGTTTCGGGTCCACTTCCTTCAGGGAGCAAAGGTACGACACAGCGGCCATGTTGTCCCAGACTTCTATGCCTTGAGTGCATATACCGGCGGCGGGAAGGTAACTGCCTTCGGCGTGGCACTGGGATTTTCTCTCACCCATGCCCACGGCGTCAACCGCCAGCACGACGAAGCCGGACTGCGCGAATTCGACGTTCTGCGCCTGGACGAGATGGAGCCGCCGTCCCGGGCCTCCGATGCCGTCATGCCCGTGGACCGAAAGCAGTGCGGGCGCTTTGCCGGAAAGTTTGTCAGGTATGTAAAGCGTGGCGGTCACGAACCATTTTTCGCGGGGCAGAAGCACGAGATTGCGGATGGTCATGGCCGAGATGGCTCGGCTCCCTCCGGGCGCGTGGATTTCGGAGCGGACTTCGGCGCGGGGTTTGTCGGGAACGGGGCCGAGCTTGTCAACGCCGAGTTCTGCGCGAAGGGCGGCGCGGATTTTGGGGGCGGCTTCGAGGAACGCGGCGGGCGGGTATTCTTCGAGGAGAAATTCGTTGCGCCGGACGGCGAGCGCGTCCATGTATTCGACCATCATGTCGTTGTAGACGGAGCTTCCGCGTTCACGCTGGGCGCGGAAGAAATGTATGTAGTCGGTATTCAGATAATCGCTCACGGCAGTCTCCTATTCGCCAATCAGTTTCATCACGAGCCGCTTGGGGCGCTGCCCGTCGAACTCCGCATAGAATATCTGTTGCCACGGGCCGAGGTCAAGCTTGCCGCGGGTTACGGGCACGACGACCTGATGGCCCACGAGGACGTTTTTGAGATGGCTGTCACCGTTAGTTTCGCCGGTGTGATGATGGTTGTAGTCGCGCTTGAACGGGGCGAGTTTTTCGAGAAAGCCATCGAGGTCTTTGAGGAAACCGGATTCGTCGTCGTTTATGAACACGCCCGCGGTGATATGCATGGCCGAGACGAGCAGAAGGCCTTCCTGCACGCCGGATGCGGAAAGAAACTCCGCCACCTGCGAGGTGATATTGATATATTCGCGGTGCTCTCCGGTGTTGAACGTGAGATACTTTGTCTGCGACTTCACGCCAATCCTCCTTCAGCGCAGGTACTTCATGGCGAGTTCGATATTGGCTCGCGGCGTGCCGGGCGAAATGTCACAGCCGCTCGAAAATATCCACGAACCTTTTCCCGCAACTTCAGACTTGAGCTTCGTTGTTTCAGCCTTGATGACGTCTTCGGTGCCGAACGCAAAGACGGAGCTTGGGTTGAGGTTTCCCCGCAAGACGGCGCGGCCCTTGTTGACGCGCAGGGCATCTTTCGCGGAAACCTGGTAGTCGATGTCGAGCAGGTTCGCGCCGGTCGTGAGCACGTCCTGCAAAATAGGCATGAGGTTACCGCAGATGTGGAGACCGACGGTTCTCCAGCCCGCGGACTTCAGTCCACTGATGAGCTTCTTATGGCGGGCGAGGACGAACTCCCGATAGGTGTTCGGCGAGATGAAACTCGGTGAACACGTCGCTTCGCCAATCATCAGTGCTTGCGCGCCGGATTGAAGGAACGAGAGGCCCATTTTCAGCGAAACGTCTGTACTGAAATCGAGAAGGGCGTGGAGTTTGTCAGGGACGTCAACCGTGTCCATCAGAACGGTTTCGACGCCGCGGAGTTGCGCGGCCATGAGCAGAGGGCCGCGGATTGTGACGATGACAAGGGCTTCACTGCCGATTTCAGCAACCACGCGTTTGAGAGCGTCTCGAAACAGAGGCAGGCGACCGCGGTTTGTGGGGTCGATGGACTTGAGTTTGTCGAGCGCGGCGTAATCGTTGAGGATGTGTTCGCGCAGGAGGGGAGCGGCGTTTTCGGGCTGGTCAACTCTCGCCCCGAAGGCTTCAACTTCCGCTGTGACGCCGAGCGAGAGTTGTACGCCGTCGTATCCAAAGGTGCGATAACCCTTGATGAGAGTATCCGCCATGACGCGGCCGTCGGTAAAGAACTGACCGAGCGAGATGCCGAAGATCGAGGCGAGACCCGCGTGGATGATGGGGACAACAGGCACCTTGTCAGGCTTCTTGCCGTCAAAGACCGCGCGAATTCGTTCGAGACCGGTCACTGTGCAGACCTTTCTTTCAACAACGTCGCAGGCGATTATACTTGTGGCCTTAGAGCGATGCACGGCCTGAAGTTGCTGGTGTACGTTGTTACTGGATGGATGAGCGGCCGGCACCGACTGATGAAAGAGGGTGAGCATGTCCGTGTCAAAGTTCCCCAATCCTGTTGTCGTGGACACAACCGACAGCGCTTCGGCGAAACTGAAGCCGGTGTCTGTCAGCGCGGTGAAGTTGGCGGACACCTTCTGGGAGCCGCGCCGCCAGACGAACCGAGCTGTCACTCTGCCCGGCCAGTACGTGAAGTGCGAGGAGACCGGGCGGATTGACAACTTCCGGCGAGCGTCCGGCAGGAAGAACGTGCCGTTTCAGGGCATTTTCTTCAACGATTCCGACGTTTACAAGTGGTTGGAATCTGTGTCGTGGACACTGGCTTCGGATGAAGACGCGGAACTCACCCGGCTCGCAAATCTCGTGATTGATGAAATTGCCGCCGCGCAACAGCCCAATGGTTATCTCAACACGTATTTCATGTTCGAGCGCGAGAAGGAAAGGTGGACAAATCTCAAGGACTTGCACGAAATGTATTGCGCGGGGCATCTCATTCAGGGAGCGGTTGCTTATCACCGCGCGACGGGTAATGAGAGCCTGCTCAACGTGGCGCGCAAGCTTGCAGACCACATAGGTTCTGTTTTCGGCCCCGCGGAAGAAGGCAAGAAACCGGGAGTCTGCGGTCACGAAGAAATCGAAATGGCGCTGGTCGAGCTTTTCCGTGAAACGCACGACGAGAAATATCTGAAACAGGCGAAGTATTTCATCGATGCTCGCGGCCACGGGCTGATTGGCGGGAGCAACTACCATCAGGACCACAAGCCGTTTCGGGAACTCAACAGGCTTACTGGCCACGCCGTGCGCGCGCTTTACTATAACTGCGGAGCGGCGGACGTGTTCGCTGAAACGGGAGACGAAGGCATTCTCGAAGCATCTCACCGTCTGTGGGACAATCTTGTAACGAAGCAGATGTATGTTACTGGCGGCGTCGGTTCGCGGCATGAAGGCGAAGCCTTCGGCAACGACTACGAACTGCCGAGTGAGCGCGCTTATGCGGAAACATGCGCGGCGATTGCGAGCTTCATGTGGAACTGGCGGATGCTTCTCATTGAGGCTGACGCGAAGTACGCGGACTGCATGGAGACCGCGCTGTATAACGGGGTAATCTCCGGCCTGTCGCTCGACGGAAAACACTATTTCTACGTCAATCCGCTGCTGGACGACGGAAACCACCGCCGCGTGGAATGGTTCGGATGCGCGTGCTGCCCACCAAACGTTGCGCGGACGCTTGCGTCACTGCCGGGCTATTTCTACAGCGTGTCAAAGGAAGGCGTGTGGGCGCACTTATACGCCGAAGGCACAGCCGAAATTGCTATGCCAGACGGAAAGACCGTAGGCCTTGTTCAGAAAACACTATATCCTTGGGATGGCGAAATCACTATCACCATACGGGGCGAAGGCAAGTTCAGTCTGATGCTGAGGATACCTCAATGGTGCGAGAGCGGCGCGGAAATCGAAGTGAACGGGGAGCAGTTCAAAGGTAGAAAATCCCCCGGCTCGTATGCGGCTGTCCGCAGAGACTGGAAGAATGGGGACGTTGTGAAACTCGTTCTGCCTATGCCCGTGCGCATTATCGAAAGTCACCCATACGCCATAGAGAATACAAACTGCGCAGCGATTGCCCGCGGCCCGTTTGTCTACTGTCTCGAAGCTATTGACAACCCCGGCGTGGACTTGCGTGACGTCATCATTTCGCCGAAGGCGGAATTTTCTGCCGCGTTCCGCGAAGATGTATTGAACGGCGTGGCGGTGATAACCGGAGACGCAGAAGTATCGGCCGCGGCACAGGATTTTGACGGCAAGCTCTATCGCACTGCAAGGCCTCGGCGGAAAAAGACGTTGACGGTAAAGAACATCACGGCAATACCGTACTATGCCTGGGCAAACCGAGCACCTGGCAAGATGCAAGTGTGGCTTACAGCCCGGTAGAGAACTAAATCAGCGAGAATAATCCGAACGTGAGGCTGTGACGGGAAGAACGCGGTCTTACAGATGTGTCCGGGCGTCGATATCGTTCACCGCTTCGCGAATCTCGACGCCAACGAGTCCGATGTTGATGTCCTTCTTGAGAAGCACGAGCACGAGCGTATTGCGGCCCTTCATCAGAACTATCTTGGCGTCTGAGCCGGTAATCACAAAGCGCTTGAACTTGCCCATCTCCATGCGTTTGAGCGCGCCGTCGAGACTCGAAAGGATGGTGCTCGATACCGCCGCGACCGCGTCTTCATTCACATCGTCAGCAAAATCAGCCGCTACAACGATGCCGTCCTTGCCGACGACCATCGAGCCTTTCACGCCGTTTATGCGGTTCAGACGGTCGAGGATGTCTCCCATTCCGTGAACCATCAGCCGACCTCCGCAACCGAAGAGGCAAAGTCACGAATGCCTTTTTCGAGCAGGCCCATCTTGACGGCGGCTGATGCGAACACGGCCAGTATCATGTCCTGTACGCTGATGAGGTGTATATTGCCTTCTTCGCCCTCGATGACGCCGTCTTCAAAGTTGCCGAGGCCCATTTGCTGAGCACTTCTGGCGGTGGACCTGTAGATATTCGTTATCATCGCCCCGGCCAGTTCTTCATCAACGCTGTCCTTGAGATGACTGGCGATAACGAGACCGAAGGCATCGACGAGCAGTACACCTTTCACGCCTTCAAGAGTTTTGAAGATACCCAGTGCGCTTTCGTATGCGCCCTGCTTTTTCGATGCGGCTTTGATTCTCTTCTCACGGGCAACGGTGTCCGAGCCGGCCGTGGCTTTTACTCTCACAGCCTGTTGTTCTCTTACGCGGGTCGGCGGCGCAGGAGCCGGTTCCGGCTGAGGCTTCGGCTCCTCGATACCGGCGGCTTTCTTCGCGGCTTTGAGCGCTTCAAGGACCTGCTCATCACCGGGAGCGAAATACAGGATGGCGTCGAGTCTCTCAACAGCATTGACATAACGCCCCAGTTTCATATAGGTATCTGCGAGAAGTTTGAGCGCCATGTAGTTGTAACGGTCGAGTTCCGTGGCCTTTTCGAGGTAACTCAGCGCGCCTTCGAAGTCCTGCTGGTCAAAGCATATCTGGCCGAGCAGAAGATATGTCCCGCCGTACTCAGGAAAAGCGCGTATACCGGCCTGACAGACCTTCACGCTCGCGTCTATCTGCCCGTCGGTTTTGTAAAGCTCGGCAAGTCTCGCATAAAGGATTGGGTTGGGGTAGGACTCGATTTTCTGGCGGAGCCGCTCTTTCTCAAGCTCCCTCATTACCTTTTCCATGTCTTTGCTGGCGCGGGAGATTTTTTCGTCGTGGGGGTATAACTGCTGGCCGCGTTTTGCGATACGGCTGGCCGCGGTGATATCGCCTTCCGCCTGCAGAATCTCAGCGAGTCGCGCAAAAACCGCCGCCGCGGGGCGGGGGTTATTGTCGTAAACGTTCTGGAGACGGCGCTTTTCCCAAGCGCGCATAAGGTTGGAGAAAAAGCCCATGCGTTATCCGTGCCCCTTCAAAGGAGGAACATGGTCAGACACAAGAGTTTATCGGCTAAGGCGGGTGTGTCAATAAATTTTGACTTCCGGTGGGAATTGGCGAAATCAGGTGACCCTGATATAATCCAAACTTACGAAAGGAACCACCATAGCCATGAAAAATACGTTTCCTACGGCAATTGTCTGGGCGTTTGTCCTTTATTCCGGCGTAATTCTTGCCGCGGAAGCACAGAATGACATGGTTGTCGCAAAAGTGAACGACAAGACCATAATGCTTTCTGAGCTTGAACAGGCGACGCTGAAGGCCTACGGCAAAGAGACCCTCGAACGTCTCATCTACAGAGAAGTCCTGAAACAGGCCATGGAACAGTCGGGGTTCAAGCCTTTCGAAGCAGACCTCAAGTTTGCTCTCGATGAAGAGCGCCGCAACATCGCAAAAACGTACGACGGCAAAGAGACGCTCGCTTCCATGGCGGAGCGTGAACTCGGGATGACTGAGGAGCAATACGTCAAAGAAGTCCTGATGCTGAGGATGTTTCTGAAGTCCGCCATTGCCGGAGACTCCAGCAAGATACCCGAAGTCGAACTGCGGGTTTTCTGGGCCAATAATCAGGGCAGGTACCAGGACCCTCCTCGCGTGAGGCTCAGCCACATATTCTTCAGGGCTGTCGAGGAAGACGGCAAGGAGAACTGGGACAAAGCGCTCAAAGCGGCGCAGTCCGCCTATGACAAAGCAGTTCAGGGGACTGATTTCTCGGACCTCGCAAGGAAGTTGAGCGAGGACAAGAAGACCGCATCCAAAGGCGGTGACCTCGGCTTTGTCGCGCCGGAAGCGTTCGAAT
>Ga0315288_10008166_pt1 | contig 13222 bp, 9 predicted proteins | sample YL17G11_20_MG_FD_203454 | JGI IMG/M metagenome (GOLD analysis project Ga0315288, IMG submission 203454) | Sediment microbial communities from Yellowstone Lake, YNP, Wyoming, USA - YL17G11_20 | ecosystem: Environmental > Aquatic > Freshwater > Lake > Sediment | place: USA: Wyoming | collected...
GGCGGCCCACATCATATTGCTGCAACTCATCAAAGGTTAAGGAATAGATCACGGGCCCGATATCTCCGAGCCACTTTCCGTTCTTATCGCGAGTGATGTTCGGATTCAGCGCCGGATCGTGGGAGATTACAATCACGCCGTCCTTGGTAATGGCGGTATCGAGTTCCAGGATCGTTACTCCCAATGACAGCGCGCGGGCGAAAGCGGGCAGGGTGTTTTCCGGGGCCAAACCGCGGGCGCCACGATGTCCGATCAGATCAAAGGCCAGCGCCGAACCACTGAGTAACAAGCATAACCCACATACCACACCGATCAAAACTCTCATGGTTTTCATGGCACCCTCGCGTTCATAAACATGAATCGAAATGATGAAAGATCGCCTTTGGATATACCGAATATATGAAAATCGGATTTATCTGTCAAGAAGAAGGGAGAACAAAGGTAGCACAAATTATACGGATTAGACGCCGAAAGGAATATACAGAGTACAAAGTGCTTATTTCGAAATAATTCGTTTTTTGACTCCGAGCTTCACCCGTGCGCGTGGCCGCGGGCCCCAGGAATCTTTGAACTGCTTCTCAGCCGATCGTGGCCAGCTCCAGCCTTCCTTTCCAGCGCTCTTTCAGGGTTTCCTTCATAAAGTAATGCTCCGGCATTGAAAGGATGGGGTCGCGGGAGATGACTCCGAAGGCCTCTTTGCGGGCTTCGTTCAGGAGTTGAATGTCACGGGCGAAGTTCGCCACCCGGAAGTCGGGGAGGCCGGACTGCTGGGTTCCCATGAGTTCGCCCGGCCCGCGGATGGCCAGGTCTTCTTCGGCGATTTTAAACCCGTCCGTGGTCTGCTCCATCACCCGCAGCCTTCGCTCCGCCTCCTCGCTCCTCGGGTACTGGGCAATCAACAAACATTGGGAAGGGTCTTTCCCCCTTCCCACCCGGCCCCGGAGCTGGTGGAGCTGGGAAAGGCCGAACCGTTCGGCGTGCTCGATGACCATGACCGAAGCATTGGGAACATCGATGCCGACTTCGATGACGATGGTGGAGACCAGGATGTGAATCCGCTGGGCCTTGAAGTCGGCCATGATCGCTTCCTTTTCCTCGCTCTTGAGACGGCCGTGGATGAGTCCCACTTTGAATTCGGGGAAAATATCCCGCTGCAGGTTCTTGGCCATCTGGGTAGCGTCCTTCAGGTCCAGGCGCTCGGATTCCTCCACCAGGGGGTAGACGACATAGGCCTGTTTCCCTTTCGTGATTTCTTCCCGTAAAGCGCGATAGACCCGGAATCTATCCTTTTCGTTGAAGACCCGGGTGGTGATGCTTCCCCTCCCGGGGGGCAGTTGATCGATGACCGAGACCTCCAGATCGCCGTAGAGAGTCATGGCCAGGGTTCGGGGAATCGGAGTCGCGGTCATGACCAGCACATCCGGATTCAGTCCTTTCTTCTTCAGCGTGGCCCGCTGCATGACCCCGAACTTGTGCTGCTCGTCGATGATGGCCAGCCCCAGGCGCTGGAACTCCACTTCTTCCTGGATGAGGGCGTGGGTTCCGATGACGACGTGGATTTCCCCGGTCCGGATTCGCGAATAGCAATTTTCCTTCTCGGATTTTTTCAGGCTGCTGGTGAGGAGAGCGGCCCAGAACCCGAGCTTTTCCACCAGGGGCCGGATGTTGAGATAGTGCTGCTCCGCGAGGATCTCCGTCGGGGCCATGATGGCCACCTGGTAACCCCCCTCGATGGCCATGAGGCCGGAGAGGAGGGCCACGATGGTCTTTCCGCTGCCCACATCTCCCTGGAGGAGGCGGTTCATAGGGTGGGGCTGGCTCATATCGGATTCGATCTCGCCAAGAACCCGCTCCTGGGCCGGGGTGAGAGAAAAGGGCAGAACCTTGCGGAGCTGGCTTGTATAACGATGGCTGATGGAGAAGGGAATGCCCTTCTCCATGAGGGTCCCGCTGCGGCGCAGGGCCAGGCCCAGTTCCAGGAAGAAGAATTCATCGAAGACGAGCCGGCGATGGGCCGGGGATTTCCCCTCATTCAGCAGGGCCAGATTTTCATCGGGGTCGGGGTAGTGGGCCCGGCGAAAAGCCTCGGACAGGGGGATGAGATTCTGGCGCCGGCAGACCTCGTCGGGGATGCCGCTGAATTCCCTGGCGGCGAAGAGGTCCACCGCGTTTTTCATGATCCGGCGGATGAGACGCTGCCGCTGGTAGAGGCCTTCGGTTTCGGAATAAACGGGAACGATGCGTCCGAAATGGAGAGACTCCTCTTTCCCCGGGGGAGGGGCCGCATTTCCGTCCGGCGATTCAGGCTCCTCCTCATCCAGAATTTCCAGCTCCGGGTGATGGATTTCCTTCTGAAACTGGTAGAGCCTCACCTCCCCGAAAAGGATCAGGCGCATTCCCTTCTTGAATCTCCCCTTCATGAACCAGGGGTTGAAGTTGAACCACTTAGCGATGAGAGTCCCGGTTTCATCGCCGATGGTCAATTCAAAAGTTTTGCGGCGGCGATAAGGGGTCAGGTCGGCCTGGAGGACCGTTCCCATGACCGTTTCTATTTTGCCCACCGTAAGCTGGGAGATCGTCTTGATCTGCCTGCGGTCCTGGTAGAGGCGGGGGAGAAAATAAAGAGCGTCTTCCACGGTGATGATATTTTTTTTCTTGAGGATCTCCGCAAGGCGGGGTCCCACCCCTTTAATAAACTGGATGGAAGTCTGGAGGTCTTTCCGGGACTGGCGGAATTCCGTCTGGGTCGGCCAGGGCTGGCAGGGCAGGGGTACTTCATCCTCGCACTTCAGATCATGGATGATCTTCTGGATCTCCAGAACCCGGGCCTTTTTGACGGCCAGGTCCATTCCGTCAAAACCATGGACCTGAACCCGCGACCTCTGGAGCAGGTCTTTCCTTCTGGGGCTGAGGTCAAGAGCCGCGGCTTTATCCAGCCAGCGGGCCATGTAGGGCTCGAGTCCCTTCAGAGTCTTCAGGTTGGCGAAATCGTGCCCCGAAGCAAACTGAAGGGGCTTCTCGATAGCTGCAAGGATTTGCTCAAGCTCGGGTGGATTCATGAGAAAGAAAAAAGCGAAAAAGTTGGACAACTTTTTGAATTTATTGGTAACAAAATTTTGGCCGCGGGGCAAGAAGAAAAGTAGAGGGCAAGAGCCCCCCAAGAAAATTCCAGGAGAAGAAAGGCCTGGCCCATGGGGTCCGGGCTGGAGGAATTTGGATCATCATCCTGAGGCGGTAGCTCTTCCATTGGGCCGGGCCTGTCTTGGCGAAATTAGAAAGGTGAAATAGTTTTGCGCATTCGTTCCCCCATAGCTATTTCGCCGCTGGCCTCTCTTTGCGGATGTCAGGCGGGAAGGCTGTTCGAAAGGGGTAATCCCGCCGAGCCTGATGATCCAAATTCCTCCAGCCCGGACCCCAACGTGGACGGAAAAAAGGAAATGTGCAAGGAGAATTCGCCTTGCCTCCTTCACTTTTATGATTTCCTTTTCTGCCAAAAGGCAATCTTGTGGCCAGGAAGCAGGGGCGTTGCGCGGAAAAAGCATCGGCCCAGTTATTTCGGATTTCGGATTTCGGATTTTTTTGGTTTTTCTTTATCAATCCGCATTCCGCAATCTACAATCCGCAATTTTGTGAGGCGGGCCCACCGGGCGCCCAGCAGGGCGCCCCTACATCCGAATAACCCTGTTCTTACGGAAAGGACGATTTGCCCGCCCGGCCCAAGAAATGGAATGCGCCTCATGGTTTTTCCGCGCAACGCCCCTGCTTCCTGGCCGGGCAACCCCTGAAATTCAATCGGTCTGACGCCAACCTGGCGAAAAGTGAAGGTGGGCAAGGAGAATTCGCTTATTGACATTTGGTCGGCCATTCATTAGAAATAGGTATCAATCGCGAACGGGAGGATGCGAATTGGCCAAGCGGATGACCTATCGGGGCGCCGGCGTGGACATCGATGCGGGGAACAAGTTCGTGGATTTGATCCGTCCGCTGGTGCGGAAGACCTTCCGACCCGAGGTGGTGACCGACATCGGGGGGTTTGGGGGGCTTTTCGCCTTGAAAGCGAGAAAATACAAGAACCCCATCCTGGTTGCTTCCACCGACGGAGTGGGGACGAAACTGAAGGTTGCCTTCATGACCGGAAAACACGACACGGTGGGGATCGACCTGGTGGCCATGTGCGTCAACGACGTGGTCGTGCAGGGGGCCGAGCCTCTCTTCCTCCTGGATTACCTGGCCGCGGGCAAGATCTCTTTGGGGGTTTCCACCCAGATCGTCAAGGGGGTGGCTCGGGGATGCCTTCAGGCCGGCTGCGCCCTGATCGGGGGGGAGACGGCGGAGATGCCGTCCTTTTACCCGGAGGGGGAGTACGACCTGGCCGGTTTTACCGTGGGGGTCGTCGATAAGAGCAAAGTCATCGACGGGTCCGCCATCCGGGCGGGGGACCAACTCGTGGGGATCGCCTCCAGCGGTTTACACAGCAACGGGTACTCCCTGGCCCGGAAAGTCCTTTTCGATCGAATGAGGTTGAAGCCCGGCAGCCGCGTCAAAGGCCTTAGACGAAACATCGGCGAAGAGCTGCTGGTCCCCACCAAGATCTATGTCAAACCGCTTCTGGACCTGATCAAGAATTTCCCCGTCCACGGAATGGCCCACATCACCGGCGGCGGAATCACGGATAACCTGCCCCGGGTGATTCCTCCGGGATGTAAAGCATTGATCTGCAGGGGGGCCTGGCCGGTTCCCCCCATCTTCGAGGTCATCCGGCAGGGGGGGAAGGTGGAGGAAGAAGAGATGCTGCGCACCTTTAACAACGGGATCGGGATGATCCTGGCTGTGCCCGCCGGAGAAGTGGGGGGGGTCATCGCCCGGTTGAAGCGCTGGAAGGAGAAGGCCTACCCGATCGGGGAAATCGTGGAAAAACTCTACCCCCGGGAAAATCCGATCTCTTACCTGTAAGGAGGAATATGGTCAACCTCGGCGTCCTGGTTTCCGGAAGCGGGTCCAACCTGCAGGCCATCATCGACAACATCGAAGCGGGGCGGGTGGACGCCAAAATCAAGATCGTGATCAGCAACGTTGCGGATGTGTATGCCCTGGAGAGGGCCCAGAAACACGGCATTGCCTCCCTGGTCATTCCGCACCGGGGGATGAAGAGGGAAGAGTACGATCAGAAAATGGTGGAGGCTTTGAGAGCCCATGGGGTGGAACTGGTGGTCCTGGCCGGCTTCATGCGGATCATTACCCCCGTGCTTCTCCGGGCCTTCCCCATGCGGGTGATCAACATCCATCCGGCTCTCCTTCCTGCTTTTCCGGGAACCCATGTGTGGCAGACCCAGATTGACTACGGAGTCAAGTTCGCCGGGTGCACGGTTCATTTTGTGGACGAGGGCACGGATACGGGCCCGATCATCATCCAGGCCGTGGTTCCCGTGTATGACGATGATACGGCGGACGCGCTGAACGCCCGGATCCTGAAGCAGGAACATACGATTTATTCCCAGGCCATCCAGATGTACGCCCAGGGGCGGCTGGAGATCCAGGGACACCGGGTTCTGGCCAAGGGAATGCCCAAGGCTCCGGATTCTTTCATGATCAACCCTCCGGCCAAAATCTTCGAACGATGAACTGGGGGAAAGAGGGAATTGGAATAATGGAATAGTGGAATGATGGAAAGGGGAATACCGGAATATTGGAATGATGGAATATTGGAATGATGGGGAATAAAAAAAAGAGCCAAAAGAAACGGCTTCGCTGCCTTTAGACCCATCTTTCCATTATTCCATGATTCCAGACAGGAAGTCTGGGCTCCTGAAAATTCGCTTGCTCACCCCCCCTTTTATATGCTATAAAAGGAAAAAAGCAGGGAGGGATCCCTGCTATTTGTTTTTTTTTGGGGAGGATTTCAATGGCCCGGGCATGCGCGATTTGTGGAAAGAGCCCTCAGGTAGGGCATAAAGTGAGTCACTCCAACATTAAAACCAAACGCCGGTGGTATCCCAACCTGCAAAGGGTTCATGCCATCCAGGATGGAACCCCCCGCCGGATCCGGGTTTGCACCCGCTGCCTTCGTTCCGGCCGGGTCACCAAAGCCGTCTAAAAACAGTTTCGGGTCTCGGGTTTCAAGTTTCGAGTTCAAAAGCCAAAAACCCGGAACTCGAAACCCGGAACTCGAAACCCGAAACTTCCTTTAGGCTTCCGCCTTTGGTTCTTCCCTCTCCTCTGAGGGCGCCCCCCGCATCCTTTCCACCTTGATGACATCCTTGAGCTTGGTCAGCGTTCGGAAGGCCGCCTGAAGATGCTTGAGGTCCCTCACCTCCAGTTCGAAATTGCAGACGGCCTTCCGGTCCTCGGTGGTGACCACATGGGCCTGGAGGATGTTGATCTCCGAGGAGGCCAGAGCGGCGCCGATGCCGGCCAGCAGCCCTTTCTTGTCGTTGCAGGTCACCCGCACCCGTACGGCGTGAACCGCTTTTTCCTGGAGGTTCCAGGAAACCTGGATCAGCCTCTCCGGGTCGCTGCCCAAAACATTGGGACAATCGGCCGTGTGAACCGTCACTCCCCGCCCCCGGGTGATGTACCCGTTGATCCGGTCGCCGGGAAGGGGGTTGCAGCATTTGGCGAAGCGGACCATCATGTCCCGGATTCCCCGGATCTGGATTCCCGACGGCTCGCGGCGAATCCGGTCCGCCAGCCGTTTCAGGCGGGACTCTTCGACCTTTCCCTTGTCGAGCTTTTCCGGCGGGAGGATCTTCCCCACGATCTGCCTGCAGGAGATGTTGCCGTAACCGACCTCGGCCATCAGGTCATCGATGGACTGGAAGGAGAATTCCCCGATCACCTTTTTCAGGTCCTCGGACTTCAGAAACTTGGCGAAATCGAGGTGGTATTTTTTGAACTCCCGCTCGCAGATCTCCCGCCCCAGGTCCACCGAGCGCTCCCGGGCCTCGGTCTTGATCAACTGGCGGACTTTGGTCCGCGCCCGGACGGTCTTGACGAACTTGAGCCAGTCCTTGCTGGGACGGTGATGCGGCGAGGTGACGATCTCCACCGTATCGCCGTTCTGGAGCTGGTAGCGGAGGGGGACAATCTTCCCGTTGACCTTGGCCCCCACGCACTGGTGGCCGATCTCCGTGTGGATACTGTAGGCGAAGTCCACCGGGGTGGCCCCGATGGGAAACTGCTTGACCGCCCCCTTCGGGGTAAACACGTACACTTCGTCCGGGAAAAGGTCGATCTTGACGGTTTCGATGAACTCCCGGGGATCGCGCAGGTCCTGGTGCCACTCCAGAAGCTGGCGGACCCAGGAAATCTGCTTGCTGTCTTTGGGGTCGAAGGCCTTTCCTTCCTTGTATTGCCAGTGGGCGGCAATCCCTTCCTCGGCCGTGCGGTTCATCTCTTCCGTGCGGATTTGAATCTCCACCCGCTCGCCGTAAGGGCCGATCACCGTGGTATGCAGGGACTGGTACCCGTTGGTCTTGGGCATGGCGAGGTAATCCTTGAAACGGCCCGGCACCGGCTTCCAGAGGGAATGGATGATGCCCAGCGCCTCGTAGCAGTCCTTGACCTCCCCCAGAGTAATGCGGAAGGCGATGATGTCGAAGACCTGCTCGAATTCCAGGTTCTGGGCCTTCATCTTCCGGTAGATGCTGAAGAAGTGCTTCAGCCGGCCGCTGACCTTTCCCACCAGTCCGTAGGAAGCCAGTTTTTCGGAGATGATCGAGCTGACCTCCTGAATATATTTCTCCCGCTCCTCCTTTTTCCAGGCGATGCCCTCCACCAGCTGGCGATATTCCTCCGGGTGGAGATAGCGCAGGGCATGGTCTTCCAGTTCCGTCTTGATCCGGTCGATGCCCAGCCGGCCGGCGATGGGGGCGTAGATGTCCAGAGTCTCCCGGGAAATTTGCATCTGGCTTTCCGGGGGCAGGTACTGGAGGGTGCGCATGTTGTGGAGCCGGTCGGCGAGCTTGATGATGACGATGCGGATGTCCTTGGCCATGGCCAGGAGCATCTTCCGGAAGTTTTCCGACTGCTGCTCCTCGTGGGTGGCCAGGGTCATCTTGCTGATCTTGGTGAGGCCGTCCACCAGGGCGGCGATCTCCGGTCCGAACAGCTCTTTGATTTCCTCCGGGGTGGCAAAGGTGTCTTCCACCGTGTCGTGGAGGAGGCCCGCCACCACGGTGGCAATATCCATCTTCATGTCCGCCAGGATGGCGGAGACTTCCAGGGGATGGATGAGGTAGGGTTCGCCCGAGAGACGAACCTGGCCCAGGTGGACCTTGGCGGTGTAGACGTAGGCCTTCTCGATCGGCCTCAGGTCGGCGCCGGGAAAGTTGCGGCTGACTTTTTCCAGTATGTCGTTGAGACGGATCATAACCAAAGTTTCGAGTTTCGGGTTTCGCGTTTCGAGTTAAAGGCAATGGGCTCGAAGTTTAAAAATCCAGGTTACCGACAACAGGTTCGAAAGTCCGGGTTCCGGGTTTCGGGTTCAACCATTCGAGGTCCCGGGTTTTTGACCCGAAACTCGAAACCCGAGACCCGAAACTATTTTTTCCTCTGATTGGCGATCCACTCCTTCACCCAGGACACGGCCTGATCCAGGGGAACCATCCGCACTTCCCCGGTCCGCCGCACCTTGACCTCCGCGGCTTTCTCTTTCAGGGTTTTGTTGCTGAGGGTCAGGCGCAGCGGTGACCCGAGGAGATCGGCGTCCTTGAACTTCACCCCCGGCGCCTCGTCCCGGTCGTCGAAGAGGGTTTCCACCCCGGCCGAAGATAAGCCCTGATAGAGTTTCTCGGCTTCCTCCCCGACGGTCCCCTGCTTTAAATTCACGGGCAAGAGGTGCGCCTCGAAGGGGGTTATGGATAGAGGGAAGATGATGCCGTCTGGGTCGTGGTTCTGCTCCACGGCGGCGGCAATGATCCGGGCCGGTCCGATTCCGTAGCTTCCCATGACGATCGGTTTTTCCTGCCCCTGGCGGTCCAGGTACAGGGCCTTGAGGGGAATGGAGTACTTGGTTCCCAGCTTGAAAATGTTGCCGATCTCGATCGTCTTTTCCACCTTAAGGGGCGCCTGGCATTTGGGGCAGGCATCCCCGGACATGGCCAGGTGAATGTCGGCGAACCGGGCGGAGAAATGTTCTCCCGGCACAACCCCGCGCAGATGATAACCCTCCCGGTTGGCGCCGGCGACGAAAACTCCTTCCCTAAGGGAGGTATCGGCGATCATGGAAATAGGCTGTTTGGGGGAAAGCCCGGCCGGGCCGAGAAACCCTGCTTCCACGCCGGTGAATTCCTTGACCTCCTCCCGGTGGGCGGGCCGGAATTCCCCCACCAGGGCCCGAAATTTTTTCTCGTGGAGCTGCTGGTCGCCCCGGACCAGGGCCATCACGGGTTTATCTTCGGCCATCAGCAGCAGAGACTTGATGGTGAGCCGGGGAGAAATCTCCAGGTAGGCGCAGACTTCTTCGATGGTCCGGGAATCCGGGGTGGCCACCTCCTCGAATTTCCAGGGGGGAAAAGCAGGGGGCAGGGGGGTGGATTGGGCCAGTTCCACATTGGCGGCATAGCCGCACGTCTCGCAGAGGGCCACTTCATCCTCGCCCGCCTCGCTGGGGGCCATGAACTCGTGGGCTCCCGCTCCGCCCATCATGCCCGGGTCGCTCTCCACGGCGTAGAACTTCAGCCCGCACCGGCTAAAAATCTTGACGTAGGCTTCGTAGTGGAGCTGGTAGCTCTGGTCCAGCCCGGCCGCGTCCAGGTCCAGGGTGTAGGAGTCTTTCATCAGGAATTCCCGGGTGCGCAGGACCCCGCTCTTGGGGCGGGCTTCGTCCCGCAGCTTGGTCTGGATCTGGTACCAGATCTGGGGGAGGTCCCGGTAGGACCGGATCTCCCGCGCGGCCAGCCAGGCGATGATCTCCTCGTGGGTCATTCCCAGAACCATATCCCGCTGGTTCCGGTCTTTCAGGCGGAACATCTCGTCCCCGATGTCATACCACCTTCCGGACTGCTGCCAGACTTCGGCCGGGTGGAGAACGGGCATGGTGATCTCCTGTCCGCCGATGGCGTTCATTTCTTCCCGGATGATGCGGTTCACCTTTTCCAGGGAACGGAGCCCCAGGGGTAAGAGGATGTAAAGCCCGGCGGCCAGCTGCCGCACCATCCCCGCCCGCACCATCAATTTATGACTGATCGCCTCGGCATCGGCCGGGTCTTCTCTTAAGGTTTGAAGGAGTTTCTTCGAATACCGCATGAACCGTCCCTTTCAGGTTTGTTTTCGGAGGGCCTCCGCTTCCTCCAGCAGGGCCCCGACCATTTCCGTCTCTTTGACTTGGCGCAGGACTTTCCCCTTGCGGAAAAGGAGCGCCACCCCTTTGCCCGCGGCAATGCCCACATCGGCCTCCCTGGCCTCGCCCGGGCCATTGACCGGGCAACCCATGACGGCGATTTGCAGGGGCTCGGGCCAGCGGGCAACTTTCGCTTCTATTTTTCGCACCACCGGAAGAAGACGGGTCTGGCTTCGCCCGCAGAGGGGACAGGAGATGATTTCCACCCCCCTGCGGCGCAAACCCAGAGATCTCAGAATATGATAGGCCGCCCTCACTTCCAGAACCGGGTCGGCGGTCAAGGAGACCCGCAGGGTGTCCCCGATCCCCTGGTAAAGAAGGATCCCCAGACCCACCGCCGATTTAATGCCCCCGGAGAAGGGGGGCCCGGCTTCGGTCACCCCGATGTGCAGCGGGTAATTCGTGACCCGGGAGATCTTCTGGTAGGCCTCAACCGTGGAGAGGGGGTCGGAAGCCTTCAGGGAGATTTTGATCAGGTTGAAATCCAGGTCTTCCAGCAGGCGGACATGGGCCAGGGCGCTTTCCACCAGGGCCTCGGGCGCGGGCCCGCCGTATTTTTTTTGCAGGGCTTTTTCCAGAGACCCGGCGTTCACCCCGATCCGGATCGGGACCTTCCGCTCCCGGGCGGCATGGACGACCCTGGCCACCCGCTCCCGGCTGCCGATATTGCCCGGGTTCAGACGAAGGCCGGCAACTCCCTGCTCCAGGGCTTCCAGGGCGAGACGGTAATCGAAGTGAATGTCGGCAATCAGGGGGATCCGGATTCTTTTCCTGATTTCTCCCAGTTTCCCCGCGGCCTCCCGGTCCGGAACCGCAACCCGGATCACCTCGCAGCCCGCTTCTTCCAGGCGACGAATCTGGGCCACCGTGGCCGATACATTGCGGGTATCGGTCTTGGTCATGGACTGAACGACGATGGGGGCTCCGCCTCCTACGGGCACAGAACCGATAAGAACCCGGCGTGTGGAATTGCGGGGTAGACAGGTTGAAGGCTGCAATTTTAATGTCCGAGAGGGTTGCCGGAAAAGGCCGCCCCCCTCCGGTCCGGGGGACCGGAAAGAGTCTTTCCGATCCTGCCCGGGAAAGGGCCGCATCTTTTCCGAAATTTATGGTTAAACCCCTTTTTTTATTAAAAAATTATCAGAGATCGGGAGGGATGTCAAGAAAAGGGAAAATCTTGCCCATCTTCGCTTTCCAGCAAGCAGGCGTAAGCGCTATTGAATTTCAGGTGTTGCCCGGCCCGAAAGCAAGGGCATTACGCGCAAAAATCATGAGGCGCGCTTCATTTCTTGGACCGGGCGGGCAAGCCGTTCTTCCCCCAATAACAGGGTTATTCCGTTGTAGGGGCGCCCGGCCGGGCGCCCGATAGGCCCGCCTCACTCTGCGGAAGCACGGGGTGATCTCCGCATGGATTTCTTTTCCCGCCGATGCTTTTTCCGCGTAATGCCCTTGCTCCCGGGCCACAAGCTTGCTTTTTCGCAGAAAAGGGAACCGCAAGAAGGGAAAATGGCCCTGGTCGTGACCGGGGGGGGGAGGGAGGTAGGCCGAACCGGCCCAACCAAAGAAGCCGGCGAATTAGACGGGCGTTTTGGCCAAGGGACTGGAAATGGAGATTTTATTCTTGATGCGGAGGTCCAAAATGTTTCCCGGCTGCCGGTGATCGCGGATGAACCGCTCGATCAACTCGAGTTCCGAGCCCTTAAAATCTTTCTCACAGCGATGAAGTACGTTTTCCCAGCGGGAAGCGCGGATGCTGCCGTAGGTGAGCAGGGAAGTTTCCCCGGGCAGGGTCATTTCCATTTCTTCCCGCCATTTCTCCGGGGGGATCGTCCGGACCTCTTCCCGGAAGGCCTCGATGAATTTTCCCACTTTTTCCGCCGGCAGGGGGAAAGACCCGTTCAGCCATTCGATCTCCTTGCGAAGCTCTTCTTCCTGAATCTCCAGGGAAATATCCGCCACCCGGATTTGCCCGGGAATGAGCTCATAGAAAGCCGGCCGGTCATAGCCTTCTTTAACCCGCTTGATCAGGAACCTTTCCTTCCCGTTGGCGGCCTCCATATAGGTGACCCGGCAGGGCTCGAAAGCCGGCCGGTCGCTGACCGTTGTCTCGCGGTCCACGAGCAGCTCTTCCAGAACATGGCCCCGATGGAGTTCCAGAAATTCCTTTTGCCCGTCCAGATCGTCCGAAGCCCACTCCACTCCCGGGAGAACCGAGGATTCACCGAAATCCCCAAACCGGTCGTACTGGGGGATGACTTGGTTGCATTGGGTGCAGCGGATCAGCTTTTCTACCATGTTGGATTCTCCCTTTTCAGTGGAAGCTGACGGACGGATGGATGGAAGGAAAGCCCCCGTTTCTTTTGAGCTGTTTCAAGAAGACCTTTACGATCTGGGGATCAAATTGAGTTCCCGCATTCTGTTCGATCTCTTCCTGGACCCTTTTCAGGGAAAGGCCGGGACGGTAGGGGCGGTCGGAAATCATGGCGTCGTAGGAGTCCGCCAGGGTGATGATCCGGGCCAGCAGGGGAATATCCTCCCCCAACAGGCCGTCGGGGTAGCCTTTCCCATCCCATCGCTCGTGGTGATGGCGGATGGCGGAGATGATGGTGTGGGAAAAGGCCAGGGGTTCGATGAGATGGACGCCTTTTACCGGGTGGAGCCGGATGTCCAGGCTGTCTTTTTCGCTGAGGCTGGTCTTTTTGAGGAGACGATTGCTGAGGCCCACCTTGCCGATGTCGTGGAGAAGGGTGGCAATCTGCAGGTCTTCCTTCTCCCGCGGGGACAGGCGGAGATCCTGGGCGATCAGGTCGGAATAGACCGATACCCGCTCGGAATGACCGCTGGTGTAGGGTTCTTTGCTCTCCAGGATGTAGATGAGGACTT
>Ga0315288_10008167_pt1 | contig 13221 bp, 7 predicted proteins | sample YL17G11_20_MG_FD_203454 | JGI IMG/M metagenome (GOLD analysis project Ga0315288, IMG submission 203454) | Sediment microbial communities from Yellowstone Lake, YNP, Wyoming, USA - YL17G11_20 | ecosystem: Environmental > Aquatic > Freshwater > Lake > Sediment | place: USA: Wyoming | collected...
TACTTGGATTCGCGAGCGCGGCGGCAACAGAAAAGCAAGCGCGGCGAGCCGTCCATCTCCTTGCCGTCGTGGATACCCTGTTAGAAGGGGGAGATAAGGGGAGTCTAGATCCTGCGGATGAGGCGGAGTACAAGCGGAATCTCGCCCTCGCGCGCGCGCAACTTGACGAAGCAGTGTTCAACGCCGCGTGGGCAGAAGGGCAAAAGATGACGGTGGAGCAGGCAGTTGAGTTGGCGTTGAAAGAGGTGGGCAGTGAATAACCTTCCCACTGGCACCATTACTTTTCTGTTCACCGACATCGAAGGGTCAACGCAACTGCTCCACGCCTTGCGCGATCAGTACGCCCAGGTTCTCGCTGACCAACGCGCGATCTTGCGTGCCGCGTTCGACCAATGGGCGGGAAGCGAGATTGACACGCAAGGCGATGCCTTCTTCGTCGCGTTTGCGCGCGCCACCGATGCGGTGAATGCGGTGGTGCAGGCACAGCGCAATCTCGCAACGCACGCTTGGGCAGACGGTGTCACCGTGCGCGTGCGGATGGCGTTGCACACGGGCGAAGCGATGCTTGCCACTACGGGCTACGTCGGGCTGGATGTGCATCGTGCCGCGCGCATCTGCTCGGCGGGGCACGGGGGACAAGTGCTGTTATCGCAGACGACACGCGATCTGGTTGAAGAGACATTGCCCAATGGCGTGGCGGTGCGCGACCTGGGTGAGCATCGGTTGAAGGATTTGAAACGTCCCGAGCATATCTATCAATTGGTCATCGCCGATTTGCCTGCCGACTTTGCGCCGCTCAAATCGCTCGACGCGCATCCCAACAATCTGCCGATTCAACTCACGAGTTTCATCGGCCGCGAGCAAGAGATGGCGCGCGTCAAGGAATTACTTGACGGTGCGCGACTACTTTCGCTCACGGGCGCGGGTGGGTGTGGCAAGACGCGCCTCGCGCTCCAAGCGGCGGCAGACCTCATCGACGAATTTCCTGATGGCGTCTGGTTTGTCGAACTTGCGCCGCTGACCGACCCCGCATTGATTCCCCAAACGGTCGCCGCGCTTTTGGGCTTGCGCGAAGAAGCGGGGCAACCGTTAATGGTGCTGTTGTCCGACTATCTGCGCGCCAAGACGACCTTGCTCCTCCTCGACAACTGCGAACATCTGATTGATGCGTGCGCGAAATTTGCCGACACGATTTTGCACGTCGCGTCGAAGGTCAAGATACTGGCGACGAGTCGCGAGGCGTTGGGGATCGCAGGCGAGACGGCGTATCGTGTACCCTCACTTTCGCTGCCACCGCAAGACTTCCGAAGTCTTGGAGACTTCGCAAGTCTTGTGCAGTACGAAGCCGTGCGCCTTTTCATTGATCGCGCGCTCGCCTTCCAGCCCGATTTCAGCGTGACGAACGCGAACGCGTCCTCGCTCGCGCAAATCTGTCAACGGCTCGACGGCATTCCACTTGCACTGGAACTGGCGGCGGCGCGCGTCAAATCGCTGAGTGTGGAACAAATCGCGGCGCGGCTGGATGATCGCTTCCGATTGTTGACGGGCGGCAGTCGTACCGCGTTGCCGCGTCAGCAAACCTTGCGCGCGGCAATTGATTGGAGTTACAGTTTGCTGACGGAAGAGGAGCGCGTTCTGTTACGCCGATTGTCTGTATTCGCGGGCGGATGGACGCTGGAGGCGGCGCAAGCGGTGTGCGGTTGTGATCCCGTTTGCGCTGAAGATGTGCTCGATCTGCTCGCGCGTCTGGTGGACAAGTCGTTGGTTATCTTTGAACAGCGTGACAATGAAGCGCGCTATCGGATGATGGAAACGATTCGGCAGTACGCGCGCGAACAATTGTTGGAATCTGGCGAAAGTGAACGAGTGCGGGATAAGCATCTAGAATATTTTTTGAGACTTGTCGAAGAAGCTGAGCCGAAATTGCGCGGCGCAACCCACCTGACATGGCTCAACCGTTTGGAAACCGAACATGACAATTTACGTGTGGCGCTGGATTGGAGTCAGGAATCGGAACGCGCCGCGGAGTGGGGATTGCAGTTGGCTGCCACGCTTTCGCCCTTTTGGCACATACGCGGATATCTTCGCGAAGGACGCGAACGAATTTCGTCTGCGTTGGCGCATTCTCAACACTTGGGACGAACAGTGGCGCGGGGCAATGCGTTCTGCGGTGGGGCGGAGCTTGCCTATCGCCAAAGCGATTATCTTGTCGCGCGACCCTTGGCGAATCAAGCGCTGGCGATATATCGCGAACTAAGCGACAAACAGGGAATCGCGGAAGCACTAAGTGTATTGGGGTACATTGCGGAAGAAGAAGGCGATTATGACACTCCAGCAGGTTTGTACAAAGAAACGCTCGCGCTCTATAGAGAGCTGGAAGATGAGCATGGCATCGCCGGCGCGCTACTGAATCTGGGCTGGGTGGCGATGCGTCTAGGACATTACGCCCTCGCAAACTCGCAGCTCGAAGAAGCATTGGCGATTAATCGAAGGCTTGAAGACGAATCTGGAACGACCTTTGCGCTCTCAGGATTAGCAGAGATCGCGGCTCGTCAAGGAAAACTTGAAGCGGCATCTCGACTGATCGAAGAAAGTTTGGCGCTGGGGCGCGAGATTGGGTGGAAATGGGGCATCGGCGGATCGCTCGGCACGTGGGCATGGATTGCGATGCATCAGCGCGATTGGGACACCGCACTCATACGATTGCGAGAAAGCATTAGAGTGCGAAAAGAGATTGGCGACAAAGGTGGAATCGCGTGGTGCCTAGAACGATTGGCTGAAGTGGCAATGGAAAACAATGAGCTTGCAACAGCCACGCAAATTTTCGGTGCGGCTTCGGCATTGCGCGTATCAATGGGTTCCATGATTGATCCCGTGGATCAGCTCGATCATGATCACAGGATTGCAATGCTCCGTGAAAAATTGAGCGAGGAAAGTTATTCCGCTGCGTGGAACGAAGGGCGCGCGATGACAATGGAGCAGGCAGTCGCCTACGCGTTGGGAGAGGCGCCTCGTGAGTAAATCGCCGCTGCCAAGTGAAATCGCGCGACCTTCACGCTTTGCCGTCTTGCGTTGGCACGCTTTCCGCTCTCGTCACTTATCACAGGTCACCTGACACATTCTTCAATGGAGGACACAATGACAACCGCAATTCTCACAGCCACCCCTTCACCTTTTGCCGTTTTCCGCCGGCGCAATTTCACATTGCTCTGGAGCGGACAACTCGTTTCGACGATTGGCAGTTCGCTCACTTCGCTCGCGGCGTCCATCCTGGTTTACCGCGAAACCGGCTCCGCGCTCAGCGTCGGCTTGATGTTGATGGCAACCGCCGCGCCCAGTCTGTTTGTGGGTCTCATCGCGGGCGTGTTCGTGGATCGGTTGGATCGCAAGCAAATTATGATTATTGCCGACCTCCTGCGCGCCGTGCTCGTTTTCCTCATTCCATTTCTCGTGCCACTCAACATTATTTGGCTGTACGTCATCGTCTTGCTGGCGAGCGCGGTCGGACAATTTTTCGATCCCGCCCATTCGAGCATCGTGCCGGAGACCGCGCCCGACGAAGAACTCGCGGCGGCAAACTCGATGATCGCGATCAGTTCGTTCGGTTCGACGGCGGTGGGGTTTGCGGCGTCCGGCTTGATCGCGTCCCAGTTTCCCATTGCGTGGTGCTTTTACGTCGACGCGGTCACGTTTCTCTTTTCCGCGCTGATGATTTTCTGGCTGCAAGTCCCGCCGATCAAGACCGAGGAAAAAACGACCGTCGCCGCGGTGCTGCGCAATCTGCAAAGGGGGATCGAATTTTTGCGCCGCACGCCGATTGTGTTTTCCACGTTTCTGCTCACGCCGTTCGTCGCGCTCAGTTTCGGTATGTGGAACGTGTTGCTCTTGCCATTTGCGCGGCAAGCCCTCCACGCAACGGAATTTGAATACGGCTTGCAAGAAGGTTTGACCTCCGTCGGTTTTGTGATCGGCAGTCTGGTGATGGCGCGCGTCTCCAGCCGCCTGCGCGAGGGGCAATGGATCACGCTGATGCTTTTCATGATGGGCCTCCTCGGCGCGATCTACGCGGGACTCACTTCCATTCCGCTCGCGATTGTGTTCGTGATGCTTTCCGGTTTTGCGAACGCGCCGTACGCGGTGGCGCGCAGTTTGGTTGTACAGCGCAACACGCCGCGCGAAATGCGCGGACGCGTCGCCAGCACGTTTTACGTGACGCGCGATGTCGCGTTCTTGCTGGGCATGGCGGCGGCGGGCTTAGCAGATTCGGTCGGCGTGCGGCAGATGATCCTCATCAGCGCGCTGTTGGTATTGCTCCCCGGCGTCCTCGCGCTCTTCCTGCCCGGACTCGCACAGCCCGCGTCCGAGTGGCGCCGCGCGCTCCAACTCTTGCGCGCCGCACCCACCGCACCAGCCTTGGGCGTTGGCCGCGCGGCAACGCTCGCCGATTTCGACGCGCTCGCGCTCAAACTGCCCGCGCTGCTTGGGTTGAACGGGCCGGCGCGCCGCAAACTGATCGCCGCCGCGCGCGTGACGCAAGCCGGGGCGGGCGCGGCGATTGTCCGCAAGGGCGAGGCGGGCGACGCGGTCTATTTCGTTTTGTCCGGCAGCACGGTCGCCGGAATCGAAATGACAGGGGGCGACTATCGTTCGCTGGAGACGATGCGCGCGGGCGATTTCTTCGGCGAAATTGCCGCGTTGACCGGCGGCACGCGCACCGCGAATGTCGTCGCGGCAGAAGCGACGACGCTGCTCCAAGTTCCCGGCGAGACGTTCCGCTACGTGATCGTCGACGCGCAGTTGAGCCAATTGGTGCACGCGAAATTCTTTGCGCGGATGGCGCGCACGAGTCTGGGCGATTTACCGCGCCTGGCGACGATGGATCAGCAAGCATTGAAGGAATTGCGGACGGAGGCAGGGGGTTAGTCGAGAAACCCTTTTTCCTGAAAGCCCCCGAAGCGAAGCGGAGTGGGGTCGAGGAAAACGGGTTTCTGAACTGACCGTTTTGTGTCGCCTAGATGACAGACAAAGCGCGGTTTTCGTTTTATAATGCAGGCAGTCAAGTGAATCCGAAGCGGTACAAGCGCAAATCAAACCGTACCGACTTACCGATTCAAGAAAGGGAGGAACAAAATGGCAAAGAAACGGAATGTACAGATCGTCCTCTTGCTGAATCGCGTGCTCAACAAACTGAGCGCGGTTCGCAAGACGATGCCGGCGAGCGAGCGCGCGGTGTTGGACATGCTCGTGACGGGCGAATCGGCGGAGGTTTCGGGACACATGGTCAGTGCCGACATCTTCGCCAAAAGCCCGGCGAAAACGCTCGGCGCCGACATTTTCTCCAAGCAGGTGTTACCCGCAAAAACGCACGGTGCCAAGATTGCGCCACCCGCCAAGCGTGATGACGTCGTGGGACATGCATGGGGCGTGGATCTTACCGCCAAGCGTGATCTCTCCGCAAAAACTCACGGTGCCAAGATCACGTCCGCCAAGCGTGATGACGTCGTGGGTCATGCATTGCGACCGGGCCCCAAAGGCAGCGGATTCTGGATCGTTTTCGATGCGGTCACCGCCAAGTACGTTCAGTCCACCTAGCCGCACGCACGTCCGGACCAAAAGACCCAGGAGGACTCATTACTTCTGGGTCTTGCCGCATCGTCAAGGTGACAAGTGACAGGTGACACGTGACGGGGTTTACCTGTCACTTGCCACTGGTCACCAGGAGTTGTCTATGACCGATCCACCCCCCGACGGACTCGCCGATCAACTCCAACGCTTGCTCCTTGCCATCGAAGCAAGCGGGCGCGCGCTTCTTCCCAGTTCCAGTGATGAATTGCTGCAGACGATTGTCGAAGCCGCGGCGCGGCTCTTTGGCGCGGCGGCGGCATCCATCGCGCTCGTAGACGAGCAAGCGCAGATGCTCGAATTTCGCGTCGCGTATGGCGCAGGGCGCGAGGAAGTCGTCGGGATGCGAATTCCGCTCGACCAGGGGATCGCAGGCTATGTGGCGATGACGGGTCAGCCGATGACGATTTCGAACGTGCAGCAGGACGCGCGGTTTGCGCGCGAGACGGCGGAAAAGACCGGCTACGTCCCGCGCTCGATTTTGGCGATGCCGCTGCTCCTGCGCGACCGCGTCATCGGCGTGATGGAAGTGTTGGACAAAATCGCCGCGCCGTCGTTTGGAATGCAGGATATGGAACTGCTCGCGCTCTTTGCGCGCCTAGCCGCCATCGCGATTGATCAAGCGCAACACATAGCGCGCTTGAATGACACGCTCACGCGCGGACTGAAAACGTTGCTCGCGTCCGATCCGGCCGCGCGCTCCGCCGAGATTTTCGCAGTGCTGGAAAGCCACGACGCACGCGCGCGCGAATTGTGCGAACTCGCGAATCATTTCTACGCCATCAGCGGGTTGGGTGACGCGGAACGCGCGCTGGCGCTCAAGGTGCTGGGCGTGTTCGCGGAGTATGTGACGCGTGGCAGGTGACATGGAATTACAGCGACCCGCCTGGTCTTCCCAATTCGCCGCCGACGCACTGCGTGAACTGCGCGCGGTCGGACCGATCGGCGAAATTACGCGCGCGTGGGCATGGGGCAGCAGCAAAGGGAAAGGGGTGCGCGTCGCCGTGATTGACAGCGGCATCGAAGCCGATCATCCGGCGGTCGGCGGATGCGTGCGCGGCGGCGTGATCGTCGAGTACGACGCGCGGACAAGAAAGGGCGCACGCATCGTGGATGATCCGCGTCCGCGCGATTTGTTCGGGCATGGGACGGCGTGCGCGGGCATTATCCACGCGCTCGCGCCTGCCGCCGAATTGTACAGCGTGCGCGTGCTGGGCAAAGACTTGTCAGGACGCGGACTGCAATTTGCGGGCGGCTTGCGCTGGGCAATCGAAAATGGAATGCACGTCGTCAACTTATCGCTCAGCACATCCAACTCAGATTATTACGGCTTGTTTCATGAACTTGCCGACGACGCCTATTTCAAGAATGTTGTGCTCGTTTCGGCGGTCAACAACGTGCCGGCGCCGAGTTATCCATCGCTCTACTCGTCGGTAATCTCGGTTGCCGCGCACGAAGGCAAAGACCCGCACACCTTTTTCTACAATCCCGAACCGCCGGTTGAATTCGGCGCGCCTGGGATTGACGTGAAGGTCGCGTGGTTGAACAAGAGTTACGTGACCAGCACGGGCAACAGTTTCGCCGCGCCGCACATCGCCGGCATCGTGACGCTGATTCGCGCCAAGCATCCCGAGTTGACGCCGTTTCAGATCAAGACGATACTGTACGCGTGTGCCTCGAATGTGACAAGCGGCGGGTGACAAGTGGCAAGCAAGCCCTGACACCTGACACCCGTCACTTGGAGAGAAATCTATGCCTAAATCGAAACGAACGTCTCAACCCAACCACACTCCGCGCGCGCCGCGCACCCAGCGTGCTGCCGCGAGTATAAAAACCGCACCTGAAACGCAATCGCCAGCGCCCGAATCGCGCATGGCAGAACCGCTACAAATGGCGCGAGTGCCAGCCGCACTCTACCGCATCGCCGACGCCGCCAGCGCAGTCAAGAACATGGATGAATTCTATGCCGAGATGCACCGCATTGTCGGCGAGTTGATGTACGCGCCCAGTTTCTATCTCTTCCTCTTCGACGAAGCACGCCAAATGAGGGTGACCGCATATTGGGCGGATGAAGCGGGCGATCCGCCGTCCCCTCCGATACCCCTGGCGGAACTCCACGCCGGCAAACGGTTGATCAGCATCGTCCATCGAACCGGCAAGCCGTTGCATTTCTCGATAGAGGAACGCGTCGCGATGACGGAGCGCGGCGAATTGGAAATGCGCGGAACGCCCAGCGAAGACTGGATCGGCGTGCCGCTCAAATTCGACGCCCAAATCATCGGCGCGCTGGTGGTGCAGAGTTACAAAAAGGGAATTCGCTATACCGATCAAGATGTACAACTATTGGCGTTCGTCGCGCAACACATCGCGACCGCGCTCACGCGTGCCCGCGCAATTGAAGAAACGCACCAGCGCAACGCCGAACTCGCGGTCATCAATAGCATCCAGCAAGCACTCGCGTCGCAGTTAGACATGCAACCGATCTACGATTTGGTCGGCGACAAGATCCGCGAGATTTTCGACGCACAGGTCGTAATGATTGGCACGCTAGACCACGCTACGGTGACCGCGCCTGTTCACTACTACATCGAAAGGGGTCAGCGGTATTACCCCGAGCCAATTCCTTTCCTCCCGCTCCATGAATATATTATACGCACGCGTGAGGCGGTGCTCATCAACCAAGACGCTGACAGGCGCACGGCGGAATTTGGCTTGCCGACCGTCCCTGGCACAGAACCTCCCAAATCACTATTGTTCGTGCCGCTTATTGTTGGCGATATTGTGAAGGGCTTGATCTCACTGCAGAATGTCGACCAAGAGAACGCCTTCAGTGAATCCGATGTGCGCTTGCTGACGACGCTCGCGAACAGCATGAGCGTCGCGCTGGAAAATGCGCGCCTGTTTGCCGAAACCAAGCGACTGTTGGAAGAGACCGACGAGCGAGCGAAAGAACTTGCCGTCATTAATAGCGTCCAGCAAGGCCTTGCCGCACAATTGGATATGCAGGCGATTTACGATTTGGTTGGCGACAAGATTCGCGAGATTTTTGACGCCCAGGTGGTTACCATCGCCACGGGTGAACTATCGACTGGCATAGCCCATCCTCACTATCTCATCGAGAAGGGTCAGCGGTTCTATCCAGAACCAACTCCGTTTGGCAGCATCGCCAAACAGTTGATCCGGACTCGCCAGCCCGTGTTGGTCCTCAATCGAAGACAGTTTGAAGAATACGGAGCGAAGACTACCCCAGGAACTGAACCTGCCCAGTCTGGTCTATTTGTCCCGCTCACCATCGGTGAAGAGGTGAAAGGCGCGATCTCGCTGCAAAACGTTGACCGCGAAAACGCGTTCAGCGAATCCGACGTGCGTTTGCTGACGACGCTCGCGAACAGCATGAGCATCGCGCTGGAAAATGCGCGCCTGTTTGCTGAAACCCAGCGCCTGCTCAAAGAGACCGAACAACGCGCCGCCGAGCTGGCCGTTATCAACAGCATCCAGCAGGGTGTGGCTGCCGAATTGGATTTCCAGGCCATCATTGACCTGGTAGGCGACAAACTGCGCCAGGTGCTGAATACGGGTGAAATCGGCATCCGCTGGTATGATACCCAGGCGAACCTCATCCATTTTCTCTACCAGTATGAGCACGGCCAGCGCTGTTTCCAGCCCCCCAGCCCGCCGTGCAGCCCGGTCGAGTTCAAGATCGTTGAGACCCGCCAGCCTGTCGTATTGAACAGTCGGTCCGCCATGGCAGAGGCAGACGTAAAAGTCATACCCGGCACCGATCAGAGCCAGTCGTTGATCATGGTGCCCATCATTGGCTCCGACCGGGTCATCGGTTACATCATCGATGAAAACTACGAACGGGAGAACGCCTACAGCGAAGCGGACGTCCGTCTGCTGCAGACCGTGGCCGCCAGCATGGGCGTGGCGCTCGAGAACGCGCGGCTGTTTGCGGAGACCAAGCGACTGCTGGAAGAGACCCAGCAGCGCACCGCCGAACTTGCCATCATCAACAGCGTGCAGCAAGGTCTCGCGTCGCAACTCGATATGCAGGCGATCTACGATTTGGTCGGCGACAAGATTCGTGAGATTTTTGACGCGCAGGCAGTGATTATCGCATCGTTGGATCAAGCGACGGGACTGGCGCACTTTCACTACGAAATCGAAAAAGGTGAGCGCGCCCATACCCTGCCCAGCCCGTATGGCGGTTTTGCCAGGCGCGTGATTCAGACGCGCGCGCCCTTATTGATGAATCGACTCACCGATGAAATTCGTGCGCAGTACGGCACGAAGGTGCACGGCGGCTCGCCGGTTCGATCCTGGCTTGGCGTACCGCTCATGGTTGCCCATGAAGTCAAAGGCATCGTTACGCTGCAAAACGTTGACCGCGAAAACGCGTTCAGCGAATCGAATGTGCGTTTGCTGACGACCCTTGCCGCGTCAATGAGCGTCGCGCTGGAAAACGCGCGGCTGTTTACCGAAGAGCAGCAGCGCGCGGCGGACCTTGCCACGATCAATCGCGTGAGCCACGCGCTCGCGTCCCAAGTCGAACTGGACGCGCTTATTCGCCTCGCGGGGGAACAGATTCGCGAGACGTTCGACGCCGATGTTGCTTACATCGCGCTCCTCGACCGCACGGCGAACATAATCAATTTCCCGTACTGCTTCGGCGAAAGTCTCATCGCGTTCCCCTTTGGCGAAGGACTGACCAGCAAAATCATCGAATCGGGTCAGCCGCTCCTGATCAATCGCGATATGGACGCGCGCCGCGCAGAACTGGGCGCGACACGCGTCGGCACACAAGCCAAGTCGTATCTCGGCGTACCGATTTTTGTGGGCGCGCAAGCGCTGGGCGTCGTTAGTGTTCAAAGCACGCACGAGGAAGGACGCTTCAACGAAAACGATCAGCGTCTGCTCGCGACGATTGCCGCGAACGTCGGGGTCGCGATTGAGCGCGCGCGGCTCTTCGATGAAGCGCAAAAAGCGCGTGCCGAAGCCGACAGCGCGAACCTGGCGAAGAGCGCGTTCCTTGCGATGGTGAGCCACGAAATCCGCACGCCGATGAACGCGATTATCGGAATGAGCGGCTTGCTGCTGGACACGCCGCTCAACCAGGAACAGCGCGAGTACGCCGACATCATTCGCACCAGCGGCGACACGCTCCTCACGATCATCAACGACATCCTCGACTTTTCCAAGATCGAAGCGGGCAGGATGGAGTTGGAGCAGCAGCCGTTCGAACTGCGCGCCTGCGTCGAATCCGCACTCGACCTGGTCGCGCCGCGCGCGGCGGAAAAAGGACTCGACCTCGCGTGCGTCGTCGAAGACGATGTGCCCGCCGCGGTTGTCGGCGATGTGACGCGCGTGCGCCAAATCTGCATCAACTTGCTGACGAACGCGGTGAAATTCACGGAACATGGGGAAGTCGTTCTCTCAGTGAGCCAGGGAGCGGAGGAGCAAGGGAGCAGGGGAGAAGTTTCTCCGCTGCACCCCCGCACCCCTGCACCCCTGCATTTCGCAGTGCGAGACACGGGAATTGGAATACCGCTCGACCGCCAAGACCGCCTGTTCCAATCGTTCAGCCAGTTGGACACGACGACCGCGCGCAAATATGGCGGCACGGGTTTAGGTTTGGCAATCAGCAAACGCTTGTGCGAAATGATGGGCGGCACGATCTGGGTAGAGAGTCAAGTCGGCAAAGGGAGCACATTCCACTTCACCATCGCCGCGCCCCCCGCGCCCGATTTTCAAACGCGCGCGCGCGTTGTGGGCGAACAACCGCAATTGAGCGGCAAGCGCATACTCATCGTGGACGATAACGCGACGAATCGCTTGATTCTGATTCGCCAGACGCGCCAGTGGGGAATGATCACGCGCGACACCGCATCGCCGCGTGAAGCGCTCGAGTGGATCACCCGCGGCGATCCGTTCGACCTGGCGATTCTGGATCTGACGATGCCCGAAATGGATGGGCTGATGCTCGCTGCAGAAATCTGTGATATAGAGGCGCTTCATGAAACGCCCCTACCGATCATCATCTGCTCGTCGCTCGGTCGGCGCGAGGCGACGACGGACGCGCTCGGCATCGCCGCGTTCTTGCTCAAACCGATCCGACCGTCGCAGTTGTTCGACGCGCTCGCGGGCGTCTTTGGAAAAGAAGCGGGGCAAGCCGCTGCGCCTGCTGCCGCAAAGCCAACACTCGATGCAGCAATGGCACAGCGTCTGCCACTGCGAATTCTGCTCGCGGAAGACAACGCGGTCAATCAGAAACTTGCCCTGCGCCTGCTCTCGCAGATGGGCTATCGCGCTGATGTCGCGGGCAACGGCATCGAAGCGATTCAAGCATTGGAGCGCCAGCCGTACGATGTGGTGCTGATGGACGTCCAAATGCCGGAGATGGATGGACTCGAAGCGACGCGGCAGATTTGCGCGCGTTGGACGCGCGACACACGCCCGCGCATTATCGCGATGACCGCGAACGCGTTACAAGGCGACCGCGAGATCTGTCTCGCGGCAGGGATGGACGATTACATCGCCAAACCGATTCGCGTCAATGAGTTGGTGGACGCGCTGAATAGATGTCATGCGATAAGGAGCAAGTGACAAGGGACGTTTCACGCCGCTTGCCCCTTTCTTCGGAGGAATCCAATGTCAGACATCATAATTGACCAAAACGTTCTGAACGAACTGGTCACTTCCACTGGCGGCGACAAGGAATTTCTCAAAGAACTCGTGGATACGTACCTGACCGATTCGCCGAAACTGCTCGCGCAGATGCGCGATGCACTTAGTGCGAACGACGTGGATGCTTTTCGCCGCGCGGCGCACTCACTCAAATCCACCAGCGCGAACTTTGGCGCGCTCACGCTCTCCGCGCGCGCGAAGGAATTGGAGATGATGGCAAAAGCCGGCACGTTGGAAGGGGCGCGCGAAAAAATGCCGCAGGTTGAGACGGATTACGCGAAAGTGAAAGAAGAATTGCGCAAGTCAGCGCAATAGTTGCCTTGGGGGATAGGATGCCAACCACACCTGGTCATTTGCTGGTCGTGGACGATAACAAAGTCAATCGCCTGCTCATCGGACGCAATTTGGAGCAAGCCGGACACCAGGTCGCGTTTGCCGAAAATGGCAAGCAAGCCCTGGAGATGTTACACGCGCAGTCTTTCGATCTGGTCGTGCTCGACATCGAAATGCCGGAGCTGGATGGCTTGCAGGTATTGGCGCAATTGACGCAGGACCCGGCGCTGTGCCGCATCCCTGTCGTGATGGCTTCTGGGGTGGACGAACTCAACAGCGTGGTCAAGTGCATCGAGATGGGCGCGGACGATTATCTGCACAAGCCGATCAATCCGGTCTTACTCAAAGCGCGGATCAGCGCGAGTCTGGAGAAAAAGCGATTGCGCGATCAACAGCGCGAACTCTTCCGCAAATTCGCCACCGAAGAAGTTGCCGAGGAATTGCTGGCGACCGGTTTTTCCCTCGGCGGCAAACTCGTCGAGGCGACCGTGATGTTCTCCGACATTCGCGGCTTTACGCTGATTGCTGAAGCGCAGTCGCCGGCAGAAACGATTGAACTGTTGAACGATTATTACGCGCTGA
>Ga0315288_10008169_pt1 | contig 13219 bp, 10 predicted proteins | sample YL17G11_20_MG_FD_203454 | JGI IMG/M metagenome (GOLD analysis project Ga0315288, IMG submission 203454) | Sediment microbial communities from Yellowstone Lake, YNP, Wyoming, USA - YL17G11_20 | ecosystem: Environmental > Aquatic > Freshwater > Lake > Sediment | place: USA: Wyoming | collected...
CAACTCCCCAATGGGTAAAAGACTCTATATCTTAAGAAAAACAGTTATAGAAGGTTTGTTTGGTGATGCAAAGGCACACCATGGACTTTCAAGAGCAAGACTAAGGGGTCTAAACAATATTGAAATTTAGTTGCTCTTAACAGCCACGGTTATGAATCTGAAGAGATTGGTAAATAAATTTGACATAGAAATAGTCTTAAATGCCGCTCAAAACATTAATAAGCGATTAAGGATCCTAATATCCACTTTTTTTAATCGGTCTATAGTAAGATTATCTGGTTGTTCAGTATAATTTTGGGGTTAGGCAACAGACCCAAATCTTGGCAGTGCCCCAGAAAACCTCACTGCCGACAGGCAAGATATGATAGTACAGGGGAGAGTTGTCACTCCCAGAGACATTGTCCAGATCTCGGAATTGATAGCCAGTCACCCGAAATGGAGTCAATTCCGGTTGTTCCAAGAACTATGTCGGCTTTAGTATTGGTGGAACGGGAAAGGGGTGATCAGCGACAATTAAAATTCCCATTTAAAGTAAGCAGGGTAAACTATCCAAGATCCTAAAGAAGAAAGGACTCTTGAATGATTACTAATCAACAGGTAAGGAGATTAATGAAGCCAACCAAGAAAGAAAAGAGCATTAAAATTGCAGCATCATATGTAGGAATGGATTAGAAGACAGCACGAAAGTACATCAATTGGGTAAACTACCATTTTCTGGCATACCTATTATTTACCATATCTTTTCTAAAGAGTCCAGCCCCCTTCCCAAATTTTTTGATTTTGAAAACTGAATAGTTACTTTTAGGTTAATTTATGAGATTATTTTTACACATATACCCTAGGTTTTTAGATAACAAAATAATCGAGGTCTCTGGGTCGCTATGGAACAACAAAAATAATCAGCGGCACTGCAAAGGGAGCTAAATTTCAGTATTTGGCGCCATCCTACGAATCTAAATTGTCTAACAAAAAATAAGGACCCATCTGCATGCCAGCTCTCTTCCCCTTATTCTTAAACCTGTGAGCTTCAAAATTATCCTGCTATTCTATCAACTCCTCAGGTCCGGGAAAAAACTTTACTATATTGCGTCAGCCTTCCCTACAGAACCATAGAGCTCCAGTAGCTCTTTCAGCTTTCTCTTCATGGCCATCTTTCCCGCCACAAGGATGTCCTTATTAGTACCTGAGCCTAGAATTAGCTGAGGATGAGCCTCCAGGCTGACCTGCCTCATGCCCTCAAGGAAGCTCTCTTTTAAGATAGTGCCCACGTTGAACTTACGGACCCCCAGCTCTATAACCTGTCTCACCGCCTGGCTGGGAAAGCCGCTACCCCCATGTATCACCAGAGGCAGTTTCACCTTCTCTGAAATTTTGGCCAGATGCTCCAGGTCTATCTCGGCTAGCTCCTCCTGCAGTAGATGGATATTGCCTACCGATACAGAGAGCGCGTCTATGCCGGTCTGCTCCACAAACTCTTTCGCCAGAGCCGGATCAGTTTTGAGGTCTCCCTTCTCATCCCCTTTTCCTTCCGGTAGACGTCCCAATTGGGCCTCTACCGCCACCTGGGCCCGATGGGCCATTTCTACCACCTTTTTGGTTATGGACAGATTCTCCTCAAAGGGAAGGTGAGAGCTATCCAGCATCACTGCATTAAACCCTAGGCCAATGGCTTTCTCCACCCACTCCAGGCTCGAAATCTCATTGAGAAGGAGGCATACGGGAACCGTGGTTATCCTGGCCACAGCCAGCCCCAGGGCGGCATAGAGCTCCAGGTGGGGCGAGTCCAGCCGATGGGGACTCTCCGAAAATCCACCTCTAAAGCCCAGAATAACTGGAGACCTCATCTCCTCCGCCGCATCCATCACGGCTTCCAGAGACTCCAGATTCCAGGCCTCAAAGTAGCCTAGGGCATAGCCGCCCTTTTCTGCCTCATCTAACAATCTCTGCATAGATACAAGAGTCATTTGTGCTTCCTTTCCCTCACTTAGCAATTAGCGTATGCTCTTATAAATACTAAGAAATTAAAAGCTGCTAGAGCAACCTAATTTTGGCCACATTTTTCCAGTTTCGCCCTTGCCTCATCAGCATCTGTTACCTAGGCCCATCTGAGATCTCCTCTCTTAGCCATGTATGAGGAGGTACGCCTCAGAGGATGCTACATGCTTTCGCTCTAACCGCAACCTCGCCTACTCCTCGCCCTCCTACTCTCGGAAGTCAACTAGAGTATTTACTCTGAACAGCAGTTGTATTTTGGTGACTCGATACCTGTCCGCTTTCCAAGATCGTCTCAGAGGCTTTGTCGAAAAGCTTGCATGTCTTCAATGGAGTCAAGGCGCACGACAGGAATGCCTAGCTCGCGACAGGCATGGGTTACTTCCTGGGTAAGATCGCCAGGGATAGCCGAGTAGTGGTTAGACCCTGCAGTCCTCAGGATTTCTTTCGGATCAACTCCCAGATCGACGCCCACGAAGGGCCACATGGCACCAATATGACAATTATGAGCCACGTCCTTGGGAAAGGGGAAAGATTCGCCCACACCCAATTGCATATAGTATTCATTGCGAACTCTAGTCAGTCGGGCTATGGTGATACACATGTCTCCCTTGCCCAGATAACCTACTGCTCCGCCAGATGCTCCCTGGCACTGACCACGGATAGTCACTTCCGCTAGCACCTCTGAAGCCCGGTTGGAGTTTGCGGCATAATAAATTGAGGCACCGCCGCAGTTGCCGATCACGACATAGTTTCGGCCAATTCGGAAGTCTCCGAAAAGAGGGGGGGCCTCCGGACATAGGTAATACAGCAGGATACAAGTGATGAGACCTTTGACGTCGCCTTCACACACCGTGGGAATGATAGACTTTGGTCCTTCGCTGTCTTCACTAAAGGGAAGAAATGCGGGCAACAGGCAAGATGTCACCCCGTACTCCATAGAAAGCTCCGGCTGATCTCGAATGGAAACGCCAATGATGTGCTCTTCGTCCAGTTCAGCTAGACGGTCCTTCGCGGCGAAGTACATGGCAACCTGAGTCCTGAACACATTTTCATTTAGCATCTCCTCATCGAAGATGATCTGGGCTCCTGCGGTCCGCAGCCAGTCGATAAACCGCTGAATCCGATCTGGCTGCTCTTGCCTGATGGCTTCACAACGTTTCACGAGGTAATACTCAGACTCCACCAGGATATCTCTCACCCAAGTGGACTTCAGGATACCGAAATCGTCCTCCAAATGCTCCATCTTGAGGCAATAGCTGCCGCCCCATAGCAGGAGTGCCCCTTTTTTTATCTTCTTCAGAGAAGCCATACCCTTGATCCAGGGAACCAATTCCGTTTTGTCTACTGAGCGGAAGTGGCGCAAAGCGTGGCTATTCGGTGGTGCTTGCCATAACGTAGCTCCCACTGCAGCAACAGCCACCTGTCCCCCGAAGCTGATGTCATCTTCAGTGAACAGAGCTAGTGGTAGATCTGCTTCCTCTGCTAGCTGCCGGACTAATATACAGTCGGTCCAGTTCCACAGACCCGCAACCACACACTCCGCTTCTTCATTCCGAAGCACCTGGGCCAACGCCGAGACATGATCTGGAGTGCAGGCTCCGAAGGCATACTCGGTTGCGATGTGACGCATGGGGTCAACGACTCGGAATCCTTGCCCTTCCAGGTAGGCAACTAACTCATAGTGCAATCGCTTGTTGCGCTCCTCCAGAACTGAAAGTCCCGCCCGTTTGAAGGCCGCAGTAAAAGACACCACTCCAACGGCCCACGCTTGATTTATCATATCGATCATCCTCCTTCACAACTAATCTAAAACATACCTCTATCCTCACCCTTCACCGACAAAATAACGTTCTTGTAGTTGGACGCAATCTCAGACCGGCGGATGCCTTCTGTATTCAATCCCTAAGCGGTCAGAGTACGTACCACGAAATCACTAAAATAACCCTGGCCCACTTTACCAACTACGGCTACCTTGAACCCCAGCTTGGCTAATGTGACACTAGTGTTAGCGGGACAGCCTCCTGTTTCAAGCACGATGTCATTGACCAGTAGCACCTCTCCGGGATCCGGTAGCCTGAAATTCGGGCTGAAAAGCACATCAGCCACTAGTATTCCAATGCAAACCGCATCATACCTCTGGTCAGCCATCCTTTATTTCTTTCACCACAAGATCTTTTGGCAAAGCCTTCATTCATGTCGGAAATCAATCTCCCACTCAGCGATGTTCTCGGTAGTAAGAACTGGCTCAGCTCTCGCGGAGCGTTGCCATGTCTACGCTCTGAATCATTCGCGCTTAAGCATAACCTTCTGCTCTTTTCAGTTTCTGTCCTAAAAATAGTTAATACTCCTACCCATCGAGGGAATACATCCCGTATTCTTGAAGAGCTTCCAACATAGCCATAATGTTCTGCGGAGGAACGTCTCGCTGAATGTTGTGCACGGTGTTCAGCACATAGCCGCCGCCAGGTGCCAAATCGTCAATCCTCCTTTTGACCTCGTCCTTCACCTCCTGCGGCGTTCCACGTGGCAGGATGCGTTGCGTGTTGATACCTCCCCAGAATGTGAGGGCATCACCGAACTCCCTTTTGAGCTTCTTGGTATCCATCCCTTCCGCACTGACTTGGATAGGGTTAAGAATGTCGACATCCAAGTCAATAAGTTCAGGAATTAGATCGTAGATAGCTCCGCAATTGTGGAACATGATATAAAGGTGTGGCGACTTCTCCTTGATCAAGCAAAAAATTTGCTTGTAGCGTGGCTTGAAATAGTGCCGGAACATGGATTTGGACATTAATAGGCCAGACTGCCCCCCAAAGTCATCGGCATACAAGATAATATTCAGATATGGTCCGACCCGGGGAAGAAAGAACTCCCAGAAGGCAAGGTCAAGCTCCATGAGTTTGTCATAAAGCTTCTCCATAAATGGACGGTCTCCCGCCAGCCTGGCGTAGCAGTCTTCAAAACCGAGTAGCCACTGGGACGTCTGTAAGAGACCCGAAGTCATGCCAGTAGAACCCATGATCACTGCATACTCTCCTCTTTCCCAAAGAGCTCTTGTCTGTTCCTCTAAGCCATCGATCCGAGCTGAGTCTAGGGGGTCGGGCCATGGGTAATGATCCAGCTCAGAAGCTTCAGCCCCCTGTAGAGGATGAAGCCACAGGTCATAGTAAAGCCCCCCTTCTTTGGGCATTCGCCAGGTCACTCCCCACATATCCTTGAAGAACCGGTACCGCGCATCCTCCCGAAATTGGAGTTTCCAGCTAGCAGGATCTTTAACAAATACCCCTCGTGTATCCACTGACAACCTTTGCAGGACATCCTCATCTACCCAAGCCAACTGTTGGACTAGATCATGGATTCGGATTTGGCGCTGTGGAAGACCGAGAAAGGAGACTAAATTGCTGTAGGCCATGCGGTTAATGCTGGTGACCAGGGTGCTCCCGAGATCATAGGGAACGCGGTCGGGTTCCACATGCTTGAGGGCATTTAACAGTCTCTCTCTAGAATTCATGCGTTTCTCTCCTTTCAACTATTCATTTACATAGATCGTTATTTGAGGGCACCAAACGTCAAGCCCCGGACCAGGTAACGTTGGAATATCCAAGCAAAGATGACAGGCGGGATGGCTGCTAATGAGGCAGCGGCGGTGATATAGCCCCAAAGAGTCTCTTCCTGGCCAATGAAAGATGAAATGCCTACTGGTAGCGTCATTGTTGACGCGCCGGTGAATAGCATAGCAAATAAAAACTCGTTCCACGCAAATATGAAGCAGAACACTGCCGTAGCGACTAAACCGGGTGCAACTAAAGGCAACACAATCCGCCATAACACACCAAGGTGGGAGCAGCCCTCAACTATGGCGCTCTCTTCGATTTCTTCCGGAATTTCATCGATGAAAGACTTCATCATCCAGATCACAAAGGGCACATTCAGGACGAGATACAGGATGGGCAGAATTACCACAGTATCGATTAGACGCAGCCGGGCAGCGATAAGGAAAAGGGGTATAGATGCAACAATGGGCGGTATCATACGGATACTCAAGAACCAGAAGAGCAGATTCCTTTGGCCAACTTTGAATCGTGAGATACCGTAGGCGGCTGCGCTGCCGACACTCATGGAGATGGCCACGTTGGTGAGAACAGCTACTAGAGAATTCCTGGCAAGGCTCAAAAAGTTCGTTTTTAAGAGCACATGTACATAGTTTTCAAGTGTTGGAATAAAAATCCAGTGGGGTGGCATGGAGAAAGCGTTGACCCGGTTTTTCAGGGATGTGACAAAGAGCCAGTAGATAGGGAACAAGAAGAGGGCCAAGACAACCACAACCAAGATGTATCGCATGACAAGCTTAGTGGATATCGAGGTCTTTCTCTTATACATATCTCTCCTCCTGTTAAGTGGTCCGTCTGACTCTAGTCAGAACACGGATATAAACCTGGGTCATGACGGTAGCTAGAATAATCATGACGACGGATAGTGCAGCCGCATACCCTAAGTTGTTCTCAAAAAAGCCCTTCCGCCATACGTTGTAGGAAAGCACATTAGTAGCATGAGCGGGTCCACCGCGGGTAACGATGTAGATGATGTCAAACGTTTTAAAGGCGTCCAGGGTCCGAAACATCAGAGCAATGATGATCACTGGGATAAGCATGGGTAGTATGATATACCGAACTACCTGCCATGGAGAAGCCCCGTCAACGTAAGCAGCCTCAAAGAACTCTACCGGTAGACTCTCCAGCCCGGCCAGCATAATGAACATAGTGAAGGGTGTCCATTGCCAGATATCGACAAGCATGACGCTTAGCAAAGCGGGCAGTGGCTTCGCTAGCCATCCTATCTTGCTGATCCCCAACAGGCCGATTAGATAATTAATCACGCCCAGGTCAGCGCTCAGCATCCATCGCCAGGTCAGGCCCACTACCACCGGTGCGATGATAGTAGGGATCAAGAAAGCAAACCGCAGCCGTCTAATTCCTCGGCTGTCGGTAAAGAGCAACATCGCTAGAATGAAACCTCCTACCATTTCAACCAGCACGACCCCCATGACGAAAATGACAGTAACTAAAATAGCCCCGCGGAAGTCGGGATCTCTGACCATCCACAAGTACTGCCCCAAGCCAACGAAGCGTCTCGGGATAGTGGCCACTATGGCCCAGTCGTAGAAACTGACGAACAGCATGTATAGGCTAGGATACACAGTCAAGAGCAGCAGCACAAGAACCGCAGGAGCCACCAACACATAGCCATAGCGTTTTTGCCGGCTCCCTAGTTTAGCTAACCACCTACATCTAGCCTTCGTCAAGGTCGAAAGAGTAGTCATAAGGTTATTCCTTACCTAAAGTAATAGATATTTTATCGTACATTGTATTGAGGAGAACAGGCTCCTGAGGGATCATTCTCGATCCCTCAGGATAGAGCAGTCCTCAGCCCTCATACTCTGCATAACCCGTCTAAGGTCTTGGGCCAGTCTTTTCGGGTTGGTAGCCAGCCTTCTGGAGTTGGTCGAACACTTGCCCGGCCGTGGCCTTCAGAGTTGTCTCGGGGTCACCACCAAGCAGGACCTTGCTCAGGCCCACACCTATGGTGCGCTGCACTTCGGCCCAAGAGCGGTCGTTCCCTCGTATTGCCAGGCTCTTAAGTGCTTCTAGGAGTATGGGGTAGTAAGGAAAAGCCTCGATCACTTGTGGGTCCTGACCCACCGAATAGCGAGCTATCGATGCACCCTCCAAAGCGAACTCTACAGCCATATCCTTGCCGGTGGACCACTGCAAGTACTGGAAAGCCGCTTCTTTGTTCTTGGAATCCTTGGAGATCCCCATGACCCAGCCACCCAATCCCTGTGGTCTACCAGCCGGCCCCCCTGGCGTCAGATCAAAGGCCACTGTATCCACGACCTTTGACTTGGTGGGATCTAGGAGCGTAGGTAGGAAGGCATTCCAGTTCATAGAATAGGCAACTGTTCCCTCTGCTATTGAGGTAATGGTCTTGTCGTAGTCAAAGTCCAAGACGTCTGTGGGCATATAGGGGAGCAGATCTTTTACGGCATTGATTGCAGCCACGGCCTCCGGCCCGTCGAACAGAGGATACATGTTTTCATCATACCAGGGATTCGGCAGCTTACCCCCGTAGGAGGCAAATATAGGTAAGAACGTAGCGCAAATGGGGTCATCCACTCCCAGGGGTAGCGCCACCGGCTTGATGTCAGGAAACTTCTCGGCCAAGATCTTGGCGTCCTCGAGTAGCTCCCCATACGTCTCTGGTGGCTTGGCATTGCCTTGAGCATCCACGATGCCAGCTTCCTTGAACAAATCCACCCGGTACTGGGCCAGGTAGATATCGAACTTGAGCGGAACGCCCCACAGGGCGTTGGGATCCTTGTAGAACCCGCTCTTGTACCGCCCATAGGCCTCTAGGGCAGCCGGCACGAAGTCGTCCATGCCGTAGTTGGGATCAACAAGATCTTCTTTGGCAAACCAGACATTGAGATCCTCAATCATATCACCCTCAACGTAGTGCCCTATCCAGATGTAGGGCCAGGTCACAATATCGTAGGCACCAGTGTGGGCGGCAGCGGCAGCCAGGTGCTTGGCCAGCAGATCGGTCCAGGACTCATCGATGATCTGCACTTTGGCCCCAGTCATCTTCTCGAACTCTGGAGTCAACTTCTTCTGAGCATCTGTGAAGGGGCCCTGATGGGCCGATACCACTATCGTCACTCCGTCCCACCGCTTCAACCAAGCCGGGCGGGCAACTTCTGTAGTCGCTACCTCTTCTGTAGTCGCTACCTCTTCTTCTGTAGCCACTACCTCCTCTGCCTTTGGAGCTTGACATCCAAAAAATGGGACACCAAGAGTAACCACCAAAACTACAATCAGAAACACTTGCCAACATTTTTTTGCCGTGTCTTTCATCATATTTCTCTCCTCTTTTATCTAAACTTGTCTAAACCACGCTACCAAGAAATCTCTGTCTTCTTCCCTAAGATCACCTCCTCTTTCCCCAAGATCACGCCGATACTCAATTCCTCGAATCTGTTTGGTCACAAAGTTTAAGCTGTACTATAATTACTTTCTGAGGCCAAAAGCCTACGTGAATCAAATACGTGCTAATGGCTCTTTCACCACCGTTCAGATCTTAGGCTATCAATCACGAAATTGAATATGCTTCCAACATAAATTTTTTTGTTTCACTTCTCCCCTATTTCATATAGAATAATACCAAATTGTGGAGTGATTTTAATGAAATATGACTGAATTGTCAATATTTAATTTTGTTTAATGTGAGATATTTGATTTTTATCATAGTTTTCTGTCATAATTCAAACTAAATAATTTAAAAAAATGTTAACCAAAGAACGATTTAAAAATATTATCAGTTTACTAAGAGAAACAGGCGTTCTGTATGTTTCGGATTTGAGCAACCTATTTAATGTCTCCGAGGAGACCATCAGAAGGGACTTGACCAAGCTTGAGAAAGAGGGGCTTTTATACAGGATTCATGGTGGAGCGATTTCGTTTGATCATACACGGATTGAACCATCTTATAAAGCAAAGTTAAACGTGAATATCGAGGAGAAGCGAGCAATAGCGATTGAAGCAGCTAAAATGGTGGAAGAAGGCGATTCTATTATTCTTGATGCAAGTACAACAACGTTTTTCTTCGCCAGAGAACTTAAGAATAAGAAAAATATTACCATCGTTACCAATTATCCTTTAATCATTCAAGAACTCGCAGACGTTCAAGGCATTAACATTATCTCAACAGGAGGAATACTAAATCGACCTACTTATTCCCTAGTAGGTCCAGTAGCTGAAGAATTCATTAAAGGACTTCATGTTGATAAGACTTTTATTTCTACAAAAGCTATTTCAATAGATGATGGTCTAACAGAAGGCGATCTTTCTAATATTGCTGTAAAAAAATGTATGATAAATGCCGCCAAGGAAACTATATTATTAGCTGATAGTAGTAAGTTTAAACAATCTGCTTTCGCTCAATTAGCTCCTATATCAACTATTAATATCATTATTACTGATGATGGAATTGACTCTGAATATTTATTAAAGTTGAGGGAAAATGGGATTGAAATCATCGTTGCGCAAAGACTCAAACAATCTAGATTAAAGTAGAATCACTGAACTTATTCTGACCTTTTACCATATATCAAATACTAATCGAATAATCTCACTTCAATAAAAAGAAATACAACCTCACCTAGTTAGCGGTCATTGTCTCTATATTTTGTGTATTACCCAATTCCTATCTCTTATCGAGTATTCTATAGATAGGACTTGGATTTTCAACTATATAAATTTGGATTACATGCAATAATATGACTGAATTAAGTGTTAAATTTCATATATTATGTTATAATGCAACACTATTAAGTCAATAACGCAATAATTTTAAAAATTTTTTTATATTTTCAATAGGTTAGCGAATCCCTGCCCTGCACAAACCTGAATATAGAATGGCAGTCAACGTAATATGAAAAGGGCAGGCCATATTTTAGGATCACCGCCTCTAACGCCTCTATGCGAAGCCCAGGATGTCTCTTTCTCTAAAAGTTTTGCATAAAGTATGTATCTCATCTAATGATGTGATCAAATACCCTTTACTGCTGGCATAAGGGCTCCACTTATGAAACGAGGAATCATGTTGGATCAGTTCTCCAACGTAATTAGTTACGATTTCTCTATCATGAATTGTCCGCTTGGGCTTACTTAGACAAAAGTCATTACGCCTGGCCCTATTAATGATAGTGGGAAGAGAGACCTTTTGATCATACACGATCTCAAGCCTGTCTTTTATATAGCTATATATAGCTATAGTTATACGTTCTAATGGGCACATTAGCATTAGCTATTAAATTTTCTCAATAGATAGCTCTTTTATGATATTTTCTTCAATATCTTTGGATATGTTTCTAGTTGGTGTCTCTCTTTTATATTGAATTGAAAAATTATCAGGATCATTGCGATATTTTTTAACCAGTTCGCAGAACCTCCACTAAAATACTATCACCTAACTTGAATCCGCTGTGCTCAAACCATCTCTCCACACCCAGAACTCGAGCATTTATTATCCTCATGCCAACTGACGTTATTTCAAACGCTTCATCTATACCTTTTACAAAAAAACATAACACTTCGCCTGCTTCTTTTTTTCTTGTAGTAATATTAGAGAATAAGCAGACCAGATCATGGCTTATAATGAGTTCTCCTAATTCAAGTTCTTCTTCTGTGGGGATAATACGAAATATCGACCCATTCAATAACCATATTTCCAGTCCCATCTTACCATCTGGGAAACGAACAAAATCCGATGTGCGAAGAGCATCCTGGATCCTATCTACCGGACTTTTAGATTTGCTTGGTTTGATTTCCAGAACTTTTTGGGCTAATTCTTTAAATGGAATGGGATGACCAATTGACTTAAGTATCGAAAACGCGGCTTCTTTATGGGTCATACTACTTCAAGTTTGATGCCTTCTAATCTCGAAGATCTCATTTTACTGACCTTCACATAGACCAGAGGCTGTTTCTCATCCCTGTGAAGCTTTGCAAACTCAAGGTTTTTTTCGAATAATTCTTTTTCCGTCATCTTCCCATTCTATATGAACAACACCATGAGCTGCATCGTATCTTACCACTGGATACCACCTGTCCCCACACCCGTGTCTCATATTGTACTACAAAGCCCAGCACTTCCTTTCTTTTATTCACTCGAATGCTTACATCTGATGGTGTGCAGCATTGAGAAGTAGCACCTTGAAGCTTCCCTCAAGAATGTTATAGATCAGCTTCAGTAGATTCCGCTGCTCTTCAAAGCTACATGAGTTATTCTATGAGTTAAAAGCCAATCGTGAAGCACCAGAAGATCAGAGGTCTACTACCTAAAGTAGAGAACTACAGGCTAAAGGATAAGAAAAGATTTCATATCAAAACAACCGAAAAACAAGACGAAGAAAAAGAAAATGTTGAAAGAACAAGTGAAACTACTATATGATTTGGCTGGATTTCAGACCGTAATAATGGCTGGATATTAAACCGTAATTTACATTCCTATGGACTTATCAACCATGCTAGCTTTAAAATCAATTCCGCAAAGCTGGAAGGAGTTAACAATAAAATCAAAGTTATTAAACGTAGATCCTATGGTTTCCATGATCTTTCATACTTCATTCTCAAGATCAAACAGGGCTTTACTTAGTTTTACCCACTAAAAATGGAGAAGAACCATATTTTGTTATAAAAGTATAGAATTATTCGGATTTTTCGTTATATTTTTTAAAAATATTTAAATCTATCTTGGAGGATGCAAATGACAAAAAGATCAGGCAATGAATACCCACAAGAGCTACTTATAGGCCTCTATTGCTCCATGAAGACAATAAGAGAGTTCGAGGAAAAAGTATATTTCCTCTTCCTGCAGGGAATAATGCCGGGCACAATCCATCAGTACCAGGGACAGGAGGCAGTGGCAGTCGGCGTATGTACACACCTAAGAAAAGATGACTATATACTTAGCACCCATCGGCCCCATGGACACGCGTTAGCTAAAGGGATACCGCCAAAAGCTGTCATGGCCGAGCTATTTGCAAAAGCTGAGGGCTGCTCGTCTGGCAAGGGCGGCTCAATGCACATGGGTGATCCGGACTATGGAATGCTGACAGCCATAGCGATCGTGGGCGGTGGCTTCACGATAACTGCAGGCCTGGCTCTGGCATATAAATATCAGAAGAAGGACAACGTCGCAGTGTACTTCTTTGGAGATGGCGCAGCAAATGAAGGAGCTTTTCATGAGGCGCTTAACTTCGCATCCATTCATGAGCTCCCCTGCGTATTCGTATGCGAAAATAACCTCTACGCTGCATCCACCCCATTTAACCATGCTTTTAAGATAAAAAACATCGCCGATAGGGCTGCCGCTTACGGTATGCGTGGTGATATAGTTGATGGCCAAGACGTGCTTGCTGTATATGAACATGCGGGCGAGGCGATAGAAAGGGCAAGAGAGGGCAAAGGTCCAACTCTCTTAGAGGCAAAGACCTATCGTTTTATTGGGCACAGCCGAAGCGATCCATCGCACTACAGACCAAAGGAAGAGCTTGAGGAATACAAAAAAAACAAAGATCCACTTGAGATACTAAAAAAGAGAATGCTGACACTGGACATTAACAAAGAAGAGATCGAAAAAATAGATTCTGACGTCAAGTCAGAGA
>Ga0315288_10008170_pt1 | contig 13218 bp, 14 predicted proteins | sample YL17G11_20_MG_FD_203454 | JGI IMG/M metagenome (GOLD analysis project Ga0315288, IMG submission 203454) | Sediment microbial communities from Yellowstone Lake, YNP, Wyoming, USA - YL17G11_20 | ecosystem: Environmental > Aquatic > Freshwater > Lake > Sediment | place: USA: Wyoming | collected...
TGATCTGTCTGCTCTTGGTCGTCGGCCTGAGCTCGTTGAGGCTGAAGTGTCTTTGGATCGTCACCTGGCCGTGCTTCAGATCCACGTCCTGCCATTGAAGAGCTCACGTTTCCAAAGGCCGAACCATCTCCCGGGCCGTGAAGAGGACATAAGCTGGGTCCATCTGTTTGGGGATCCAACGAATGGCTCCTAATGACTCTTGTGATTAATGCGATGCCTATTTTCCAAGGGATAGCGATTCCTAAGCTTGTTTTTCCTGAACGGCACTTAATCTGATAAACACTTCCAAGTCATCTGTCGGGTTACTTTACCTACAAAGGGTGAAGATGGGTTTTCTAAATGATGTGAACATTTCCAATTGAAATCGAGTGCAACACCGCCGGTCATGCGGGCTAGAAGCCAGCGATTGCATTCGCTGGTTCGCTCGATCCATCAGTCAATTGGGACTCCGAGCGACCGCCAGAAGACTGGCTCATGGACAATCCTTATTCCGTACTGCCGCGCCTTCTTTGCCTTGCCCGACTGAGTGTTTGGATCGGCCACGACCAAGAAATCCAATTTCTTCGTCACAGACGGCAGTACGCGGAGCCCCTTGTTCGCCGCAAGTCGCTCGGCCATTTCACGTGTGATAAGTTCACCTCGCATGGAGCAACTGCACTCACCGGTAAAGCACACGGACTTTCCAGTCCAATCTTCGCTGGGTGTCACGCTTGCATTAGGTCGGACAATGGTCTCAGTGGAGCGCAAAAGGTTTTGGAGTCGATCGTCAGACAAGCGCCCGAATCCGAGTAATTGTGCTGCCAACTGGATTTCTCGCCGTTCCGCGTCAGAAACGTGGTGGTCTGCCCACGCTGCCTTGGCCAACTGTGAAAGGTATTCCAAGTGGATTGCTTTGACGTGGTCAAAAGTCAGACCCCAATGGGTAGCCACCTCTACAAGCGAATTACCCTCGTACTCTTCAACACGCCCGTCTTCCAGAGCCCGCCAAAGAAGGGCGCGGTAGTCTCTTTCTTCTTCTGGCTGAGATGGATTGGCAGAGCCAACAGACAGGCGCTCTGCAAGGCGTTGGACATAACTGGGAAGCACTGAGGCTGTGTCCCTGAGACTTCCTCTCGGGAAAAGATTGCCCACGGACTTTTCAAGGATCGGCCACGTAGGGGTTTCAGAAGCATTGTACTTGGCAAGAAGATCCGGATTTTGCAGAAGAACCTTCTGCAACAGGCATGCGGTAGCACGCGCATCATGCAGAGCAGAATGGGCTCTTCCGTCAAACTTCACTCCATGCTCTGCACAACATGCTGACAGCGTGCCTCCGCCCGCGAGAGCCATTGTGTCGATAGTCGTATAGCGGGGCATTTCAACCCCGATTCTCCTGTACTCCGACTCCAGAAAAGATACGTCGAACCTCACGTTGTGGCCGACAAGGGCGACTGCACCGCTGAGCACATGTGTCAGATGGCCTGCAATGTCAGCAAAACGCGGTGCATTGATTATGTCGGACGCTGTAAGACCGTGAACACTTGTTGGGCCCATATCTCTTTCCGGGTTAACGAGTGTAGCCAACTCCCCAGAAACCTCCTGGCCTGGCACTACAAGTACGGCAGCAACCTCGACCACTCGATCATGGCGATAGGGGTTCAAACCGGTGGTTTCCAAGTCGATTACTGCCAATGGTCTCATCGCTACCTCCAGAGTGAACGTTGCAGTTAAAAGACCGACAAAGTGTGCAGCGGATTTTCCAGTCCATCTTCATCCGCTCATTCACACTTGAATGGACCCACCTCAGAATCAGGGCTATTGACTATGAAATATGGGTTGTAATATACACCTTTTTCTAAAATTAGGAAACAGAATGCTTCAGGAAGGAAGCGTTGAGAAAGGAGGGTACGAATAACACATGCAAGTACTTAGCTGTCAATATCTCCAGAAGCAGCGGATCTCGGGTTAAAAGTAAGTAACGGCCTCTCGAAAAGTGATCTCCTGAACGATCGGCCTCCGTGATAACCCAGATCTTCGGAAGACCTAGGCTCTCGTAACTCGACAAGATTGAAAATCCATTTTAGAATGCAAATCTGTTTTTTTTCCTGGTTGGAATCCAATCGTTTTGACTCAGGAGGCGAAATGAGTATCGAAGAAGCAAAGTATGATCCACCAAGAAATACCTTACCCAACGCTACCAGTTCAGAAAGAAACTGGTGTAATATTTGTAAATTAACCCAGAGCATGATCGAATTAAGGCTGTGTGGCCACCAGAAAGCATTAGGTTGTCCGAGGGAAAGAACAACATGATTATTAACCCCTGCCGTCACAACCAACTGACCGATAGGAAACATGGCAAGCCCTCCTTATTCATGCTCCCGTTGCGCATCCGTTGCTGTTGCCTGTTACCATCAAAAATGTTAGCTTTAATTTTGATATATTGAGAGTGGTGGCGCGTCTTCGAATCTCACCCTCTTTGCCATCCTACGCTAAAGCTTCGGATGGCGAGCTATTTGAGGTCGGGAGCGAGGAGTTAGGAGTCAATAGCCACTCCGAACAGTATGAAATCTTGTTGATAGCCGGGTCCTGCGCAACAAATGATTACAAACCCCGCCAGGTCTGGAAGGAAGCAACGGTAGTAATCCCCTTTGTGTGCCGTAGGGGTGCCTGGCTATCAACAAGTTATTTTGAAAATAGACAGACGACACTATAACGAACGGCAGAAAAGTTCACCATGTCCTATCTTGTCTTAGCCAGAAAGATGAGGCCGCAGGTCTTCGAAGAAGTCATAGGTCAGCGGCACATCACACAAACCCTCCAGAATGCTATTTCTCAGAACAGGGTTGCGCATGCCTTTCTGTTCACCGGAGCCAGGGGCGTTGGAAAGACGTCCACGGCTCGAATTCTTGCGAAGGCCTTGAATTGTGAGAACGGTCCGAGTATCAACCCCTGCAATCAATGCACTTCGTGCCGGGAGATTTCTGCAGGGAACTCGATGGACGTCATCGAGATCGATGGGGCCTCCAACCGAGGGATTGATGAGATCCGTGAATTGAGGGAAAACGTCCGATATACTCCCGCAAAATGCCGGTATAAGATTTTCATCATTGATGAAGTTCACATGCTCACCCGGGAGGCCTTCAACGCACTTCTGAAAACTCTTGAAGAGCCACCTTCTCACATCCTCTTTGTCTTTGCCACGACCGAACCTCACAAGATCCCTACCACCATTCTCTCGCGATGCCAGAGATACGATTTCAAGAGAATCCCACTGAGGGAGATTGTCGAGAATCTGAGGCGAATCACGGAAACAGAAGAGGTCCGCGTGACCCCTCGTGGCCTGCTCTCTATTGCTCGTGAGTCAGAAGGAAGCATGAGAGATGCCCAGAGCCTGCTTGACCAGGTGATCTCGTATGCAGGGAAAGAGATTAAGGATGAAGACCTTGTCGACGTGCTCGGCTTAGTGGACCGGAAGCTTCTTCACGATACGATCGATGCCATTTCAAAGCAAAATGCGGGTCGTTGCATGGAGATTGTCGAACAGGTTTACCAGTACGGATACGATGTTCAGCACTTCTGTCGAGAGCTCTTACAGACTCTCCGGAATCTCATCCTCTTGAAAGTGGCCGAGCGACCCGAACCCTTAATCGATCTTGCTGATGAAGAACTAAGTGCCTTGCGGAAGCAAGCCGAAGCATTCGAGCTCGATCAGTTGAATCATCTCTTCAACCTTCTACTCAAAGGAGAGGAGGAAATGGCTCAATCTACCTTTCCAAGGACCATGCTCGAGATGACGTTGATCCGCATGGCTACTCTCCGACCTGTGCTTCCTATTGAGGATATTCTGAAAAAACTGAATGCGCTGGACAAAGGGGGAGACGTCGCCGAGGGAATCCGTCGGCCAAGAGAAAAATCTAGTGGCGCAGAGTTCAAGCCAGAAAAAGAGAAGAGGACGTCAGGAGTCGTTCAAGACCCTGTCAGCACTCCTCCTCTGAAGACAGCCGTGGAACTAGGCGAGGTGTTGCCACCGAAGCCTGTGCCGGAGGAACTTTCAGAAAAGAAGGAGTTGGCGAAAGCCTTGGAAGGCGTATGGAGCGAACTGGTTGACTTTGCTCGGGCGAGAAATCCTGTCCTCGGCGCATTTGTTGCGTTCGGAGAGCTGATCCATGTGGGAGAAGAGAAGATAGAGATCGGCTTCGAAAAGGATTCGTTCCACTATGACCGGATACTTGAAATTGAGAATCGAAGACAACTTGAAGCGATCTGTCGTGATTATTTCAAGAAGGAGATCAAGCTTGTCATCGCCCCGTTGGGACAAAAGGAGAGGTTCAAGGGACGGCTTAACTTAAACTCCGTAGCACCCATTCATCAGGAGGGAGAACCAGGAATAGAAAAAAGGACCGAGGAAAATCCGATTGTCCAAGAAGCCCTCCGTCTTTTCAATGGAAAGATTGTCGAGAAGTGAGTCTCCCAAACGCGGCGGGGCTTCCGGGAAATGTAGATATGATTACAGGGTCGGCTTTCCTCCCCGCCTACATGGCGGGGCATCCAGCCGACTTGCCCGTGTAAGGAGGAAGGCATGAGCAAAGGGTTTGGAAACCTCTTGAAACAGGCTCAACAAATGCAGGCCAAGATCAGTCAGCTCCAAGAGGAGATGGCCTCCAAAACGGTAGAAGTGAGTTCCGGGGGCGGAATGGTGAATGTGGTCATGAATGGGAAACAGGAAATTCTCTCGGTCCGGATTGACCCGGAAGTGGTTAGCCGGGAGGAGGTGGAGATGCTCCAGGATCTCATCGTTGCAGCTGTCAATGAGGCGATTCGGAAATCTCAAGAAATGATGACAGAAGAGATGAAGAAGATTACCGGCGGATTGAGCATCCCGGGACTCATGTAAGGTGGAATCGTATGGCCTCTCATGCCAAACCGATCGATCGCCTGATCGAAGCCCTCACCCGGCTTCCCGGGATTGGGAGAAAGACAGCCTCCAGACTGGCGTTTCACATCCTGCGAAGTAGCCTGTCCGATGCACAGGAGTTGGCAAGATCGATCCTGGATGTCAAGGAGAAGATCCGGCTCTGCTCTGTCTGTTTCAATCTGACGGACGACGATCCTTGCCAAATCTGTCAGAATCCAAATCGATCCGGTGAGATTCTCTGCGTTGTTGAGGGACCCAATGACCTCATGGCCATAGAGAACACGGGGGAATACGGGGGAACGTATCACGTTCTGCACGGAACGATTTCTCCATTGGAAGGGGTGGGTCCAGAGGACATTAAAATCAAGGAACTGATCGAGCGGCTCAAGAAAGGGAAGATCTCTGAGGTGATCCTAGCGACTAATCCCACTGTTGAGGGAGGGACTACAGCCCTCTACCTTACCGATCTCGTGAGGCCTTTGGGGGTCAAGATAACAAGAATTGCGTACGGAATCCCGGTGGGAAGCGAGATCGAATACGCAGACGGGATGACCCTGTTGAAAGCCCTTGAAGGCCGCCGTGAGGTTTGACGAACCCTAATCACTGGTCCCGGTTCAAAGATTTCCAGGCGCTCATATTAAATATTGACACAAATATCTTAAAATGTTACCGTTAACGCAGTTTTTTGGATAAGTGTCGAAAGCTTTGAAACTCATTGAAAATTCAGGGGAAATTTGATTAGCAGAGAAGCTTTCTACAATGAGAAATACTCGCAATTTTCCTTGTTCGTTTGGGGGCGGAGAAAAAGATGATTGAGATTCGATTTCACGGAAGAGGTGGTCAAGGAGCCGTGACCTCTGCGGAGCTGTTGGCCCTGGCGGCTATCGGTGAGGGAAAATACGCGCAGGCCTTTCCCAGCTTCGGTCCGGAACGGAGGGGAGCACCGGTGGTGGCATTTTGTCGCATCAGCGATGAACCAATAAGGATCCGGGCGAATATTTATGAGCCGGACATCGTGGTAGTGCTCGATTCTTCTCTCTTGAAGATCGTGAACGTGGCTGCCGGGCTGAAACCCAATGGTATTCTTATCACCACGAGCAAAGATGCTCCGGAGAAGGTCAAAGGGGACCTGAAGATCAAGCAACGGCTGGCCGTGGTCGATGCCGCGAAAATTGCCATGGAGGTTCTTGGCCTTCCAATCACCAACACCACCCTGCTGGGATCGCTGGTTCGAGCCTGGGAAGTGGTCAAGAAAGAGTCCTTTGCGCATCCTTTGAAGGAGCGGTTCGGTCGGATCGCTGAGAAGAATATTGCTGCCTTCGAACAGGCCTATCAGGCCACGGTTCTCGTTTAGCCATTTCAACCAACCAGAGGTGAACCCCATGACAAAGCCTGAATCTGAGTGGACATGGAAAGAACTGACGGTGGGCAATGTCGTCTTGGAGCCCGGTAATGCGAGTCAGTATCGAACAGGGGACTGGAAAACCCTGATCCCGATCCTCGACAAGGAACGTTGTGTCCATTGCGGATTGTGCTACATCTTCTGTCCGGACATGGCCTATAACCTCAACCCAGAAGGCTATTTCATGGTCGATGCCTATTACTGCAAAGGTTGTGGAATATGTGCGAAGGAGTGTCCCACAGGGGCGATCAAGATGGTGGTTGAGGAGGAGAAATAGTCATGGGAAAACGGGTTGGCATGGAAGTTTCGATTGCTGCGGCCGAGGCCGTGAAACAAGTAGACGTCGATGTGATCTCGGCCTATCCCATTACCCCGCAGACGCACATCGTTGAGCACCTTTCGGAACTGGTGGCCAATGGAGAGCTCGATGCGGATTTCGTTCCTGTGGAGTCCGAGCACACGGCGCTCAGTGTTTGTATGGGAAGCGAAGCGACAGGGGCGAGGTCTTTTACGTGCACCAGCTCCCAGGGGTTGGCCCTCATGAGTGAATTGACCTATATCACCTCTGCCCTCAGACTGCCTATCGTCATGATCCTTGCAAACCGAACTCTTTCCGGTCCCCTCAGCATCTGGAACGATCATAGCGATGTGATGTCGATCCGGGACTGTGGATGGATCCAGATCTTCGCAGAAAACGGCCAGGATGTATACGATCAGGTCTTTTGCGCGTACAAGATGGCCGAAAAGCGAGAAGTGCTGTTCCCCGTCATCATCAACATGGACGGTTTCACTCTGAGCCATGTGATCGAGCCGATCGAACTGATCGATCAGGAAAAGATCGATGCCTTTCTACCTCCCTACGATCCGCTTTATCGGCTTCACCCAGATCATCCAATCACGATGGGGGCCTTTGCGCTGCCGAGCATCTTCGCTGAGACGAAGCAGGCGCACGAAGTTGCTCTTCGAGCATCGGTCCCTCACATTGTGGACACGTGGAAGGCTTTCGGAGAGATGACCGGGCGCCGCTACACGCCCATCGAAACCTATAAGGCTGAAGATGCTGAAACGCTCCTCATCACCATGGGGAGTTTCGGCGAAACCGCCTCTGTGGCCGTTGACATGATGAGGCAGGAAGGGCGGTCGGTAGGGTTGATGAAGATTCGGCTGTGGCGTCCATTTCCCTTTGAGGATTTCAAGAAGGCTGCACTCCGGGCGAAGAACCTGGTGGTGATTGACCGAGCGGTCTCTGTCGGAGGTCCCGGAGGTCCCGTCGCATCGGAGCTAAAAGCAGCTCTGTTTGGGGAAGACCAGAGACCCATGGTGTACGACTTTGTCGCAGGGATTTCCGGAAGAGACGTGTCGCCTTCTGATTTTGTCAAAATGGTGGACAAGGCTGAAATCGAGATCGAAGAGGGAAATAAGGAAGGCTTCGAAATTTACGGGGTGAGAGGATGACCGAGACATTAAACGTTTTTGCTGTTAGGACACTGACGCAAAAGGAGTACTTTGCCCCAGGTCATCGAGCATGCCAGGGGTGTGCGGAAGCGCTGGCTGTCCGGTTGGTCGCTAAGGCGCTCGGAAGGAATGTGGTCATTGCATCGGCCACAGGGTGCATGGAGATCGTTTCGTCTCCATTTCCCTTCACGTCATGGAGGGTTCCCTGGTTTCATGTGGCGTTTGAAAACACGGCCGCAGTGGCCTCGGGGATCGAATCCGGCCTCAAAATGCTGATGAGAAAAGGCCGGATTCCGCAGAAGAAGATTGTGACGATCGGAATGGCCGGAGACGGGGGTACGGCGGATATCGGGTTGCAGGCTCTCTCCGGTGCTCTCGAGCGCGGCCACGATATGATCTATATTTGCACCGACAATGAGGCCTACATGAATACGGGAATCCAGCGATCCTCCTCGACACCCTTTGGGGCCGCGACCACCACCTCTCCTGCCGGTAAGGTAAAGATGGGGCAGATGACCTGGAAGAAGAATATGGCGGCCATTGCGGCAGCTCATAACATCCCCTATGTGGCAACGGCCTGTCCGAGTTATCCGATCGATCTTGTCCAGAAGGTCAAGAAGGCGGCGGCGATTGAAGGGCCTGCTTACCTCCACATTCTCTCTGTGTGCCCGACAGGATGGAGGTCCACTCCAGAGAACTCCATCAAGCTGGGACGATTGGCTGTGGAGACAGGGGTTTTTCCGCTCTATGAAATCGAGAGGGGTCAGTATCGGCTCAACGTCGATTTCCCGAAGCTAAGGCCCATGAAAGAATATACCAAGCTTCAGGGACGATTCCGGCACCTCAGCGATGAGATGCTTCAAGAGATCGAGAAACGGGTTCACCAAGAATACGAACAGTTGAAAGCAAGAGCAGGAAAAGGAGCGTAAGATGACAGCCCCGGAGGTTGATAGCATTATCGAACGATATGGAGGCAGAGAGTCTGCAATTCTGGCGATCCTACAGGATATTCAGACGAAAGAGAAGTATCTGCCCAAGGAAGCCCTCGAGCACCTAGGGGCCCGTTTGAACATTCCCCTCAATCGTATTTACAGAATAGCGACTTTTTACCGAGCCTTGAGCCTCACGCCCCGGGGGCGCCACGAGGTCTGTGTCTGCGTGGGAACGGCTTGCCATGTCCGCGGGGCCCAGCGGATGATCGATCACATGAATCTGGAGATAGGCATTCGTCCGGGGGAGACAACCAAAGACCGGAACTTTACGCTCGAAACGGTGAACTGTTTGGGTGTTTGTGCTGCGGGTCCGGTCATTGCAATCGACGGAGAGTATTTTGGGAAGATGAGCCCGGTCAAGATTCCGGGGATATTGAAGAAATTCCGCGCAGACAAAAAGGAGAAGGTGGATGAGAAGGATTGATTCTCCTCAGGCCTTAGAACAATTCCGAAATGAGATCCTCAGCAAACGAGATGCCCGTCAACCCCTGATCACGGTCTGTGGAGGGACGGGATGCCATGCATCCGGGTGTCATCAGGTGGTCGATGCTTTCAAGAAGGTTCTCCAGGAGCATGCCAAGAGCAATGGGGTGGGCCTTCGGGTGACAGGCTGCCATGGATTCTGTGAAAGAGGACCTTTGGTGGTCATTCATCCGCAAAAGATTTTGTACCAACGGGTGAAGCCTGAGGACGCTTCGGCCATCTTTCAGGAGACGGTTCTGAAGGGGAAGGTCATCGAAAACCTCCTTTACGAACACCCGACGACGGGTGAGAAGATTGCCTCTGAGGAAGATGTCCCCTTCTACAAGAAGCAGATGCGGATCGTTTTCGGGAACAACGGAAGCATCGATCCTACCCGCATCGAAGATTACCTGGCCGTGGGAGGGTATCAAGCTCTGGCCAAGGCTCTGTTTTCCATGAAGCCGGAGCAGGTCATCGCCGAGGTGAAGAAGGCCAATCTGAGAGGACGAGGGGGCGGAGGATTTCCGGCGGGGGTCAAATGGGAAACGTGCCGGAATGCACCAGGGGATATCCGGTATGTCGTCTGTAACGCGGATGAGGGAGACCCGGGCGCTTATATGGATCGGAGCCTTTTGGAGGGGAATCCTCACAGCGTTCTGGAAGGGATGATCATCGGGGCCTTCGCCATAGGGTCCCACGAGGGGTACGTCTATGTCCGGAATGAGTATCCGTTGGCCGTGGAGAATATCGGGATTGCCATCCAACGGGCCCGGGAACTGGGGCTTTTGGGGAAAAACATTCTTGGTTCGGGATTTGATTTTGACGTGAAGGTCAGCCGGGGCGGCGGAGCCTTTGTCTGCGGGGAATCGACAGCCCTCATGGCTTCGATCGAAGGGCAGGTGGGGGAACCCAGAGCCAAATTCATCCACACCGTGGTCAGCGGCCTTTGGGACCGGCCGACCAACCTGAACAATGTTGAGACCTGGGCCAACGTTCCTCTGATCATCAACAAGGGGGCAGACTGGTATAGCCAGATCGGTACGGAAGGCAGCAAAGGCACAAAAATCTTCTCCCTGGTAGGCAAGGTGAACAACACCGGCCTGGTCGAGGTCCCCATGGGAATGAAGCTCCGAGAGATCGTCTATGATATTGGAGGAGGCATTCCCGGCGGGAAAAAGTTCAAGGCCGTTCAGACCGGAGGACCTTCAGGCGGGTGCATTCCCGAATCGATGATTGATCTTCCCGTGGATTTTGATCGATTGACCGAGGTGGGTTCCATGATGGGCTCTGGCGGGATGATTGTGATGGATGAGTCCACCTGCATGGTCGATTTGGCCAAGTATTTCATGAACTTCCTCAAGGATGAATCGTGTGGCAAGTGTACCTCCTGCCGTGAAGGGACAAAACGGATGCATGAGATCCTGACGGACATTACAGAGGGAAGGGGCACCACTGATCATCTCGAGCTTTTGGAGGAACTGGGATGGACCACGATGGAGGCCTCTCTCTGTGCTCTGGGAGGGACCGCTCCGAATCCCGCTCTTTCCACGATCCGTTATTTCCGGGAGGAGTATCTGGAGCACATCCTTCACAAGAAGTGTCCAGCCAAAGTATGCCGCGCCTTGCTCACCTATCGAATCCTTTCCGATGTCTGTACCCTGTGCGGACGGTGTGCAAAGGCCTGTCCTGTTGAGGCGATTTCGGGCAAGACGAAGAGCAAGAAGGAGAAAGGGATCCCGTTCAAGATTGACGAAACGAAATGCATCAAATGCGGCATGTGTTTTGAGTCGTGCAAATTTGAAGCGGTCCAAGTTGAGTAGTTGAGTACGTTAAGTAAGTTAAGTGAGTTGAGTGAGTGAAGTGAGTTGAGTTGTGAAAGGTTCTATCATGGGTTCTCTGTTTTGGTTTTACCTACTCAACCTACTTAACTTACTTAACCTATTTACCTGTGTTCAAGACAGGAGGAGCAAACGATGGTTCGCTTTATGATGGATGGTCAACCTATAGAAGGGAAAGAGGGTGGCAATATCCTGGAAGCTGCCCTCGATGCAGGCGTCGAGATTCCCCATCTGTGTTACAACGAATCGGTCAAGCCCTATGGGGCCTGTCGTCTCTGTATGGTGGAGGTGGTTCGAAGAGGAAGATCGAAGCTGACCGCCGCCTGTACCTACCCGGTCATGGAAGGGATCGAGGTACTCACCAAGACGGATAAGGTCCTGCGGGCCCGACGGATGATGATCGAACTCATTTTGGCGATGTGCCCTGATGACCAGGTGATTCAGGACATGGCCAAGGAGATGGGGGTCCAGAAGGTTCGCTTTAAGAAGGGCGATAAGGACTGCATTCTCTGTGGTTTATGTGCAAGGGTCTGTGATGAAGTGGTAGGCGCACACGCCATCACGTTCTACTCCCGTGGAGACCGGAGGGAGATGGGAGCTCCGTTTGTCGGTGAGGCGCAAGACTGTATCGCCTGTGGGGCGTGTGTCGTCGTCTGCCCGGTGAATGTAATCGGAATGGAAGAAAAAGGAGACGAACGAACGATTGTCCGATGGAAACGGACCCTGAAAATGAAGAAGTGTAAGATCTGTGGGAACCATTTTGCCCCCTGGTTTCAGCTGGAGAAGTTTAAGGAAAAGGCCAAGCTCCCAAAGGACTTCTTCGACACTTGCACCACTTGTCGCAGTTGAAATCTCCACCCTGTTGACGTATATTTAATAGGTCTCTTCAAACAATCTCCCTTGTTCCTCGGAGGTGGTGGGTATGACTATCGTGAAGTGGGAACCTTTCCAGGAACTGATGGCCATGCAGGACCGGATGACCCGGCTTTTCGATGACACCTTGTCTCGCCTATGGAAGGCGGAGGCGGCCCATGGAGTCTGGTCTCCTCCGGTTGACATTGTGGAAAGAGAAAAGGAAGTTGTCTTGAAGATTGATCTTCCGGAGGTTGATCAGGCAGAGATCGATGTCAAAGTGGAAGAGAACACGCTCGTCATACAGGGAGAACGGAAATTTCTCAAGGAAGCCACAGAGGAGAGTTACATCCAGATCGAAAGGCCCTACGGGACCTTCCGCCGGACTTTTGTCATTCCAGGATTGATCGACCGAAACAAGATTAAGGCGTCATACAAAGATGGTGTACTGAGAGTCGTTCTTCCTAAAAAGGAAGAAATACGCCCTCAACAGATTGCGGTTGAAACCTGATCAGAGGGTTTGGAAGGCTGAGCCAAGTAAGAATTGAAGGGCCATTTGCGAGAATGGCCCTTTCTATTTAGGCTCGACGGGGGTACAAAAAAGAGGTGGTAGGAATTGTCTCCTATCACCTCTTTTACCCTCCTACGCAGAAAGCCACGGTCTCTCAGACCGTGGCTGAATGCGGAGAGGGTACCCTTCGAAGCTCTGAAGGAGCGTAGTAGGGTGTGCTTCGGAGGGTTCCGCCTGCCTGCGCGAAGCCCCGCCTCCAGAAGCCTTGCGGAGGGCAGGCGCTTCGGCGAAGGCAGGCCCTCTGAAGCATGTGGAGGGGCCACGGGCTTTAGCCCGTGGGGCTCCACTTTCTAGCACGAGGGACGCAAAGGTCTACTTCATGATCATGAATTCGACCCTTCGGTTCTTTGCACGACCCTCATTGGTTTTGTTGTCGGCTACAGGTTTCGAGCTGCCATAGCTCTTCACCGTCATCCGACTCTCAGGAATGTTGTACTTGTCCTGGATATATTTCTTGGCGCTTTGGGCTCTCTGTTCGGCAATCTTCTGGTTCGCTGCTTCTGAACGCGACCCGTCGGAGTGGCCTCCGATTTCGACCTTCACATTTGGATTGTCCTTTAAGAGCATGCCATTTCGATCAAGCGCCTTTGAAGCCGTTGGGCTGATATTCGACTTGTTCATATCGAAATAGATCATCTCGAACACCGGCACCTTGGGTGGAGGCGGTGGTGGCGGCGGAGGCGGTGGTGGTGGTGGTGGTGCTACTGCCGCTGGCGGTGGTGGCGGGGGTGGTGGCGGTGCTACTGCCGCTG
>Ga0315288_10008171_pt1 | contig 13218 bp, 6 predicted proteins | sample YL17G11_20_MG_FD_203454 | JGI IMG/M metagenome (GOLD analysis project Ga0315288, IMG submission 203454) | Sediment microbial communities from Yellowstone Lake, YNP, Wyoming, USA - YL17G11_20 | ecosystem: Environmental > Aquatic > Freshwater > Lake > Sediment | place: USA: Wyoming | collected...
CCTTTGGATATTACATAGACTTATGACAGGCTATCTTGAGACCCTTTGGGACGCAATTTCCAAAGATGATCAAGTTTCTGTGTATAGACCCTTTGACGAGATGACCGGGGGACATTATGAATCTTACTAAGGCGTATGGCGGAACGTTAGAAGCACAAGAGGCGGCGCAGATATTGGCTTGGATTGGGCGTTGGCGACTTACGATGTTCACGGAACAGAAGGCACGCCACGCAATGGGAACATGGAAAAAAGGGGGAAAACGGGCGGGCGGTTGTACCATGGTCTTGCGTAGCGGCAGGGATATTCGCAAGGCTCTGGCACTTCTTCAAGAAACAGGCTATATCCGACGCAAGGCCGATGTGGGAACCGAACCGGACAAACAACCCAGACACCCAATAAACTTAACATGGGAAGTCAATTCTGAAGGTCCGGATTCTAATGGTTTTCTGTGTCGGTACTGCACTGGTGTTAACGAGCGTTATTGTCGTGAACTGTGCGCATATTCGAAAGGGGGCGCAAAATGATTGAGGGTTCAACTGACACGATTGAGGGGGCGCAAGATGTTGATAAACAGATCGGGGTTGCCGATGGCACAGTGAGGGAGATTGGAGCGTTGCCACCGGGGACCATAATCGACGAAGAAGCCCTTGCGCGCATGTTCCATCGCCACAGTGTTAGCGTCAAGCGCGCTGTTGAACGCGGAGAATTGCCCGCGCCGATGCGCTTATTTGGCAAACCTTGTTGGACCGTCGCGGCGATTCTGAACCATCTTACAAAGCGCTTAGATGCCGCGCAGAGGGAAAGAGATAAGGCCATCGCCAATATTACGCAACTTTCACCTTGACTTATGCGTTACTTGATTGTATAATTCACACATGAAAGAAAAGAAGACAAAACCCAAAATGGGCCGCCCGCCAAAGTGCCCGGATGAAAAACAGGACAAGTGCGTTATGGTGCGCCTTACACGCGGCGAATACGCGCGCCTGGTGTCGGAAGCGAAAAGGGTGGGAATGCCCAAAGCAGTGTTCCTGGTACATTGCTGGAAACAGCAAAGGGGGTGAGCATGGCCGGAGTGCGAAAAAAGCCACAGCCGAATGGCAAATTCTGCGCCTGGTTTATTGACATGAAGGGCCGACAGAAATTCTTCGCGGGAACGCGAAGCAAGAGCGAAACGCTGCGCATTGCGGAACGTCTTGAAGATGAGCACCGCCAAATCAGGTTGGGCTATCGCCCTGTTCCTTCCTCTGCGGAAAAACACGCCAAGCGGTCTATCGGGGAAGTAATAGACGAATTCCTTGCTTGGGGACAGGCACAAGGCGGCATAGGCGGGCGGCCGTGGGGTACGGGTCATGCTCGTATGCGTGAAGCGCACTTGACCTGGTGGAAAAACCGGCTGGGCCTAAACACGTTGGCTGATGTTCCAGATGTCTTGGCGAGGGCGGAAGCGGCCTTGCGCGAGTTGCAGGAAGCGGGTTTGAGCGGGAAAACCCTGCAAAACTACCGCGACGCCCTGGGCACGTTCTGTTCTTGGGCAGTGAAGCGCGGGTATCTGGACAAAAACCCAATTGCAGGTTCAGGCGGCTTTGACATTACGCCCCGGAGACGCCGCCGCGCCCTGACTCTCGACGAGATTCACGGGTTGCTAGAGGCTGCCCCGCCGGAACGTCGGCTGGTTTACGAAGTGGCGCTTACGACAGGACTTCGCGCTGGAGAACTGCGCGCCTTGACTGTTCAGCACTTGGATACGGCGCGGAGAGGCTTGTGCCTTGAAGCCGCATGGACAAAGAACCGCAAACCGGGATTTCAACCGCTTCCAGCATCACTATTGCAGCGGTTGATTGAACACAGCGCGGGAAAGCCACCGGAAGTGCCCCTGCTTGATGTTCCAGCCTATACGTGGTGTTCAATAGCGAAGGATTTGCTTGCCGCCGATATTCCACTGACAACGCCGGAAGGCAAGGTCGATTTTCACGCGCTGAGGACAACGTTTACAACGCTGGTATTTGAATCGGGCGCGAACGTCAAAGAAGCGATGTCGCTTGTGAGACATGGCACACCCGGCCTGACGATAAACACATATGCCAGGACACGACAAGATCGGCTGGCCGAAGTCATAGAAAAAGTGGGAAAGGTGCTGGATTTCGAGCCGGACTATGCAGTATTTAGAACTAAGCAAGCGGTAGGCGCGGAAGGGCTTGACGTAAGTGGTATTCGAGGCAATCGGTTGCACGGAAATAAAAAAATGGGCGAGGCGGGATTCGAACCCGCACCCCCGAGTTCACGGGGAGGGGATTTTAAATCCCCAGTGTCTGCCGTTCCACCACTCGCCCTGCAAATCCATCCTGCGCTTAACAATGCCGCCGACGCCTAATCTGCAATATTCTATTCTTTTCGCCGCATCGGCACAAGTACCTTGCCCTGAGGTTATCGTCAATACGCGCGTCCAAATTTGCACGGGCCGCACGAGTGTTCCGTTTTAACGCCCGCCCCGCTTCTTTCTTGACTACATAAACCGCACTCCATAGAATTACGACACCGATTGAGATAATATCAAAGACGTAGCGCATAATGTTGACGCAAAAGAGCAAATGGCCGAAGACAAATTACATCCGATTGGAGTCGACACCGGCGGAACTTTCACCGACTTCGCGTATTTTGAAGGCGATGAAATTCGCGTCCTGAAAGTCCCTTCCACGCGAGCAAATCCCGCGGCGGCGGTGCTGGCCGGCCTTCACGGGCACGGCCTTCCCGTCAGGCCGCTGTCGCACGGCTCAACCGTCGCCACAAACGCGCTGCTTGAACGCCGCGGCGCAAAAACCGCGCTTGTTACCACCGCGGGCTTTGAAGACCTTATCGAAATCGGCCGCCAGCAAAGGCCGGAACTTTATAACCTGGTGGTGAAGAAGCCCGTGCCGCTCGTGCCGCGAAATCTGCGCTTCGGTGTAACCGACAGAGTCCTGCCTGACGGCACGGTGCAGGCCGCGCCTGGCCGGAAAGAACTCGACGCGCTCGCCGCGGCACTCCGTAGGCGCAGAGTCGAATCAGTCGCGCTCTGCCTTCTTTTCTCATTCCTCAATCCCGCCAACGAAAAGAAAATCGCCGCGCATCTCAGGAAATGCGGCTTCAACGTTTCGGCCTCTTATGAACTCCTGCCGGAATTCCGCGAGTACGAGCGACTCTCGACGGCGGTAATAAACGCGTACACGTCGCCCGTTCTCGAACGCCACATCGGCACGCTTCTCGCCGACAAAAGCATTCCCGCGCTGCAAATCATGATATCTAACGGCGGCAGCCTTCCCGCGGACGAGGCGAAGTCACAGGCTGTTCACACCGTACTCTCAGGCCCGGCGGGCGGCGTCATCGCCTCCCGACGAACCGCCGACATCGCGGAGCGCAGGCGGTTCATCTCATGCGACATCGGCGGCACATCGACCGACGTCTGCCTGTCGACGGGCGAAATTCCGTTCACCTCGGCCTACTCGTGCAACGGCCTGCCGATAAGCGTTCCCGTGATAGACATTCACACAATCGGCGCGGGCGGAGGCTCGATTGTGCACTGTGACGCGGGCGGCACGCTGCGCGTCGGACCGCAAAGCGTCGGCAGCGACCCCGGCCCAGCCTGCTACGGCAGGGGAGGCGGCGCCTCGCTCACGGACGCAAATCTTCTGATAGGCAGGCTTCCCGCGGCGGGCCTTCTCGGAGGCGAAATGCCGCTGGACATGGCCGCATCGCGCCGCGCGCTCGGAAAGTTGGCCCGGCAACTCAAAATGACCGTCGAGAAATTCGCGGAAGGGGTCGTCGCCGTCGCCGATGCCAACATCGAGCAGGCGATCCGCCTCATCTCCGTCGAGCGCGGCCACGATCCGCGGGAGTTCACGCTGGTGGCGTTCGGCGGCAGCGGCCCGGTGCACGCGGCAAGCCTGATAGCGCACCTGGAAATCGCGGCCGTGCTTGTGCCGCCGAATCCCGGCGCTTTCTCCGCATGCGGCCTCCTGTTCGCGGACGCGATGCGCGACTATTCGCAAACGGTTTTTCAGCCGACCGCCGGGCGAAGCGGCAAGGAATTCGTGCGCCTGCTTGAGCCGCTCAAGCGCCGCGCGGAACGCGACCTCTTTCGCGCGGGCGCTCGGAAGGGCAGGGCGATATACGTTATGAGCGCCGACATGCGCTACGTCGGCCAGTCGTTTGAATTGAACGTGAAAATGCGGGACGGCCTCGAGGAAGCATTTCATCGCGCCCACGAACGAGAATACGGCTACTGCGACCGCAATCGCGCCGTCGAAATCGTTACCGTCCGGCTTCGCGTGATTGTAAAGGGCCACGCGCCGCGCATCCGCCGCAAGGCCGAGCGCGCGAGCCGGATTGGCAAGAACGCCATCGCCGGCACGCAGAAAATGCGGTGGAACGGCAAGTGGCATGATGCAACGCTCTACAAGCGCGGCTTTCTCGCGCCGGGCGACAGGTTCAGCGGTCCGGCGATCGTCACGGAGTATTCCGCTACGACGGTGGTACCGCCGGGCTTCCGGTGCAGGGTTGACGGCTTCGAAAACCTTATTCTGGAGAAGTCGCGGTGAAGACCGACCCCGTAAAATTGCAGATTTTCAAGAGCCTGCTCCAGGAAGCGGCGGACGAGATGGGCGTCGCACTGAGGCGGAGCGCCTTCTCGCCGAACATCAAGGAGCGCTGCGACTTTTCCTGCGCGGTTTTCGACGCGAACGCGGACTCCATCGCACAGGCCGCGCACATACCGGTGCATCTCGGCTCGATGCCGCTGTCCGTCAAGAGCGCCGTCGGGAGTCACGAGTTCAGAAAAGGCGACGTGGTAATCCTCAACGATCCCTTTCGGGGCGGAACGCACCTGCCAGACATAACGCTGGTCGAAGGCGTTTTCCTAAGAGGGAGGAAACCCGCGTTCTACGTCGCAAACCGCGCGCACCACGCGGACATCGGCGGCCTTGCGCCAGGCTCTATGAGCCTCGCAAGCAGGCTCAACCAGGAAGGGCTTATCATTCCGCCGGTGCTCTTGTGCGACGGCGGCAGACTCAGCACCGGCGTCATGGACATGATTATCGCCAACGTCCGCACTCCCGCGGAACGCAAGGGCGACATCATGGCGCAACTCGCGGCGAACCGCCGCGGCGTCCGGCGGCTTGAGGAACTTGCGCGGCGCTTCGGCACCGCAGAACTCACATTTTACAGCCGCGAACTGATGAACTATTCCGAGCGCATGATGCGCGCGGCCATCTCGCGCATGCCCCGCGGGACTTGCGTGTTCGAGGATTTTCTTGACGACGACGGGCTTGGCAGCGGGCCGCTGAGAATCGCGGTACGCATTGAAATCGCGCGCGACGGCGCGACGCTCGACTTCGACGGCACCGCGCCACAGACGCGTGGGCCGGTGAATTGTCCCCTGGCAGTGACCATATCCGCTGTGTTTTATTGCTTCATGGGAGTCGCCGGGACTTTTGAGGACATTCCCGATTTGCCGCCAAATGCCGGCGCACTGCGGCCGCTGAAGATCCGCGCCAAGCCCGGATTGCTGGTCAATGCAATCCATCCGGCGGCGGTGTCGGCGGGAAACGTGGAGACTTCCCAGAGGATAGTTGACGTCGTCCTTGGCGCGCTGGCGAAAGCGTTGCCCGGCGCGATTCCCGCCGCGAGCGCGGGTACGATGAGCAACCTGTCAATCGGCGGCGTGAATCCCGAAACCGGGCGCGACTTCACGTATTACGAAACCATCGCTGGCGGCGCGGGCGCGTCACGCGATTCGCGCGGCGAAAGCGGCGTGCAGACGCACATGACGAACACGCTCAACACGCCGATAGAAGCGATTGAACTTTCTTACCCGCTGCGCGTGCGCTCCTATCGCATCCGGCGCAATTCCGGCGGCAGCGGCCGCAATCGCGGAGGCGACGGGTTAATCAGGGAAGTTGAAGTGCTGGCCGACAGCCACGTGAGCATCCTCTCCGACCGGCGAAAGTCCGGGCCTTACGGTCTCCAGGGCGGCCACCCTGGCAAGCCCGGCCGGAACAGCCTGATTGCGCCCAATGGGAAAACAACACCAATTAGCGGCAAGGCCAGCCTTGAAGCGCCAGGCGGGTCAGTCATCCGCATTGAAACGCCCGGTGGCGGCGGCTATGGATCGGCCCGCTGAACACTCCACGGCGTTTGGAAATATAAGCGCCCCCGGACGCGTGTCCGAGGGCGCTTTCACTCACACTCGTCTATTACCTGTTATGGCGCCTCAATGGATACGTTTAGACGGAACGAGATCGAATACAGTCAGGACGCCGCCATCGGTGTACTGCGCGCTGGTCGTCTGGTATCCGTATGTAACCGTTCTACCGTTGGCGTCGTACACGTCAAAGGCGCTTTGCAGCAGTTCGCACTGGACGTGGGATGTAAAGCGCGCTTTCGGCATCGTGATGTCGCCCAGTTTGCCGTGAACCGTGATATCAACGTCCAGGTCATAGTCGTTCTTGGCGATGATGCTCTTCAGGTTGCCGTAAACGGTTACAGTGGCGTCAAACTCGCCGTTGGATTGGATCGTGCCGAACTTGCCTCTGTAGTTTGTGCTGCCAAGTTCGATAGTGCCCATTATCTCATCTGCGATAATCTTGCCCGACAGCGAACTGAGAATCTGGATATTCGCGATAGGCAACGAGCCTATGCTGCCGTTCTTAATGGTGAGATTCTTCAGGTTGCCCACGGCCTTGTCGTCGAACGTCTTGTGGATTCCCTGGAAGTAATTTTCGTCGCCGACGGTCAAGAAGTCAAGATCGCCGTTGGTAATCTTGATGTCGTTGGCGTTGCCCGTGATATTAATGCTGCTGACATCAAGGTTCAAAACCGTGATGTTCTGGAAACTGGTCGGAACAGGAGTAATGTAGCCCGGACGCGGGGCAAGCGGAGCGCTGATCAATCCTATGGCCGGGAGATCGGTGCCCGCCGTTGCGGTAACCGACAAATCGCACTTCTTTCCGGATTCATAGATGATGTGCCTGATCTCGTTAATGATAAAATGGCCGGGGGCGGTGTAGTCCAGTTGCGTGTTGTAGTAGTCCACCTGGACCGTGCCATTCTTTGCCTTGATGAAGACATCGCTGCCGTCCCAGACGGGGTAGTGTTGGCCTGCCGAGCCAATGTAGTAAGGAGCCAGGTAAGGAGGAGGCGCGCTCTCGCTAATCTTCCAATTATGGCTACCCAGCGGCGGAGACACGGCGTCGATATGGGGGGGAAGCGCCGGGCCTTCCGGGTGCGGACCCATGATGGTCAGGCTGTCAATGCTGCCTGCTCCACCGTTTGATTGGATTATGCCGAAGCCGAGGTCCATGCCGCCTTCGCCGATGATGAGCGTGTCCCAGTGCGCGGCCTTCATATTGACGCCCGCGCCCAGAGCGTATGCGTCGAAGTATACGACAGTGCCCACGGCGCTCAGGTTCCATACCACCGGGTCATTAATGAACGTACCGCCGATGAAGACATGCTTGATGCCTCCGGCGCTGGTGATTTTGCCGCCGAAGTTGCCGGTAATATCAATGTCGCCCGTTATGCCCTGGGTATAAGTGGCGGTAAAGTTGCTGTAGGAGTTGCCGCCGATGTCGAAGTCCATGTCGATTCCAGCGCCGCTGAACGTGTCAACGCCGGGGGCGAGCTTGGCCCACGAGCCGACTGATTCCAGCGTGCCGGACAGGATGCCCGTGAGGCCGCTGCTCGCGTTGGCTATTATCCGGCCGTAGTTCACGCCGTCGTAATTAAACTCAAACTCGCCCTCAAGATTGTCCCCCGCCGTGATGAGGCCGTTGAAGGCGCCGTCAACAACAAAGGTGTCCGCGGTCAGCGACAGGCTCATATCGCCCTTCTCGGCCTTCCACAAGCCCGTGCTGGTGAAGGCGCCGCTGATGATGACCTCGCCGTCCACTGTAAGGTTCTGGTAGGCCTCAACCTTTCCGCTGAAGTTGCCGCCGACGGTCATGTTGGACGGATCGAACGTGATGTCGCCGGTCGTGGCTTTCATTGTACCGCTGAAGTTACCGCCGACCTCCATGTTGGCGTTTGTGAACGTGATGTTCTGCGCCTGGATGAGGCCCGTGAAATCTTCGCTGATGAGCAAGAGATCGCCCGCAAACAAGTCGGGGTCGAAGTTGATGTCGCCGCCCGCGAGCCAGCGGCCGCCGAAATCGCCCTCAACGATGAAGTTAGTGTCGGTGAAGTCGATGTTGCCGCTCGGCTTGGCCGTGAACAGGCCAAGGAAGTCAGTGCCGATGTCCACCATGCTGTTGGTGAACTCGATGTTGCCGGCAGTGGAACTGACAGTGGCTTCAAAGGAAGCCTCGGTGGTCAGCGTAACGTTATCAAATGTCACACCGTTAGGCCCTTTCCACAGCGACTCATCTGTAACAATATCCAGTTCCATGTTAAGGTTCGAGAAAGCGAGGGTTCCAGTCCCATCCGTGCCAGCGAGCAGGTCACCGGAGAACACCGTGGCATCCATATAGGAGGTGCTGACCATCGTGTCAGTGAATGTCAAGTCATTGGCCGCGCTTATCTTGCCGGCAGGCATGAATTGGCCGAAATCGAAGATGCCGTTCTCGAAGGTGATGTCGTTGCCGGCCGTAATGGTGCCGAAGAACCACTCCGTATGGAACTGATCAGCATCCTCTGGTACGACTTGGTGCTGGAAGTCAAATATGAAGTCCGTGCCGGCAATCATCTTGCCTTCAAAATCCTCGATGAACACCTGGGTGGCCGTGAATTCTATGTCGCCGGTCGTAGCCTGAAATAGTCCGGCATCGTACCACAGGTGTTCGACGGTGCAGGTTGAGCCGGGGTCAAAGGTGATGTCTGTGGCAATCCACGTTCCGGAGTAGTCATACGCTGAGAAGACCGAGGGGTCCCATATGATGTCGCCCGCCTTGGCGAAGAAATCGCCGCTGAACAGGTTGGTCACGATGAAGTCAAAATCGGTGAATTTGATGTCGCCGCCTATCGATTCAATCCTGCCAGCGAAATTGTCCATCGTCGCCGCACCATTCTCGAACGTAATGTCACCCTGTGCCTGTATCACGCCGTCTATCGAGAAATCGCCTATCATCGACGCATTGGACACGTTCTCAATCGTTATGACGCCGGTCGTCGCGACCAGCTTGCCATCGAACTCGTCAACGCGGAATTTGCTGGGTCCGCCGTTAAATATGAAACTGTGGTCAGCGGTAATTGTGCCCTGCGGACCCGGAGTCGCCGCTCCTGAGAAATTGTGGATGAAGAACTTGCTGCTTTCGAAATCGATGTCGCCGCCTCCGCCGACAAACGTGGCGATGGTGCCGGTCATGTCACCGTCAATGTAGAACTTGGAGCCATTTTCAAAGAAGATGCGGCTGGGACTTAGGAAGCCGTCGCTGTAAGTCGTCGTTATGCTGCCAGTGAAGTTGCCGTCCACATCGAACCAACTGTCATCAAAGTGGACCCAACTGCCCAACCAGGCGCCCTCGAAGTCCCCTCCAAGGAAGAAATGCGCGTCTTCAAGGAAGACGATGGGGCCGCGGCCACGGCCGTCCGTGTCGGCCCACAGTTTTGCTTCAGGGCTAAAGTTGCCGTCAATCTTGAAATCGACGCTGTGGAAATCAATGCGGTCGTCAGTCAAAATCTGGCCGGCAAAGTCGCCGCCGATGTGGACATCTCCAGTCGGTTGGAAGTGGCTGAAAGTATTGCCCTGGGCCGTCCACTGGCAGTATTTGTCCACGCTCCCGCTGATGTCGAATGAAGCGGTGATGTTGTCATATGCGCTCACGTCAAAATTCTGCGCGTCCCCGTTGTTGAGCACTATGCTGCCCGACACGCTTCCCGAGACATTCGTGTCGCCAGCTTGGATGTAACCATAGGTGCCTAGTCCGCCACCGGTGGCGCTCCCCGCGGTCAACAGCAGGTCGATGTTCCCTGAAGCGGTGATGATGCCGCCGAAGTCTCCACCCACGTCGATGATTGTGGGGGCGTTGCCTATGGATGAGCCGCTGACCACCGTGGCGTCAAAGTCAGTATTCGGCCCGTGGAAGGTGAATACCATCGGCGCCTGAGAGACGCCGTAGGAACTGACCGTGTTATCGCCGTCGAAGTCCGTGGTAACGAAGTCGTTGTTGAATGAACTGTGGCTTCTGATGTCGCCGCTTATTGTGATGTCCAACCCGGAGACAAACGAAGTGCCTGTCCCTGTCCACGCCCCGATGGTGCCGTCGTTCTGCCAAGCAGTACCGGGTGGTAGCGGCACACTGTAATGCTGGTGCAGATAATACTCTCCGTCCGCGTAGAAGTCCGCCTCATAGCCAGCATGGTAGAGATTGCCGGCGTGGATTGTCAGCGGGGTTGTCAGATTGTTTACGGTGTCCCTGAGGCCTATGTTCTTGCACGCCACTATGTCGCCGTCAATGTATCCGTCGCTGCCAGTGGTGTCGATGCTGCCGGCCAGTGACCCGCCGGACATCAGGAACAGCCCATTGGTGGAGGAACTGTCGATGTTGCCGCCGTGCGTCACGATATCGATGGCGAGGTCTTCAGTGTCATTGATTGCGTAGGGACTGCCGGAATAGATATGCTCGTTGTTGGTGATACTGCCGATGATGTTGCCGCCGTTGGTCATGGTGAGGACGGTGTGGCCGGCCGCGCCGAGGCTGTAATCGTAGAAAATTGTGCCGATGCCGTTGCCGTCCCAGTCGGTGGCGATAACGTCATGCGAACTGGCCAGGCCGCTTGCATCAAGATTGCCGTGAATGTTGATTTTTGTTCCGATGATGGAACCCTCCGTGTGAATGGCGCTGAGGTTTCCATTCAGGCTCTGATTGCTGTTTCCGTTGATATTGATGGTGGCGTCCTGCAAAGCGATGTTGTTATTGATTTGGCTGATGACCTTGCCGGTCATGTCGCCGACATCGATAACGCCGTTGCCCGGAGCGGCTTTCTCCACCGTACCATCGATGAGGATGCCGTTTTCGCCGCCGTTATGTATGGCGCCTTCAATGCTGACATGGCCATCGAAGTTGTTCTGGATGTGCAGGGGGGTTTGCGTTCCGTTAGCCGACACGTCGCCGAGGATAGCCAGGTCCTGCGCGCCGCCGTCGCTGTCGCGTGGAGAGTAAATGTGCAGGTAGTCCACGTCGTTGCAGACGATGCTGTCAACGCCCGGTGCGCCGATTACATTGCCTTCCAAGCTAATGGTGCCCAGATGGCCCGGCAGCGAAGCGTCGATAATGCCAACCTCAGCCCCGCCGTTACCACCGACGCCGTCGACAATAATACTCAGCGTGGTGGCTTGGACACAGAGCCCATCGAAGGTTATGGAGTCGAGGCTGTCAAACGGCCCAGCACCGTTGTCAGTCAAGTAAATGTGGCCGTGGTTGATTCCGTCCGGTATACCTGTGCTTTGAACCAAAACATGGTCACCGTCCACCTCGGTAAAAGAGTACTGGTCCGTCACGCCGGGGGTGAGCGAGGTGAGCGTGATGGTGGTGGCAGGCGCAATGCGCTGCTCAAGTTCCATCAGTCCAAGCTTTCTTTCAAGTTTCATAAAGCATCCTCCTAAACAGCAGGTGTTATAGTCTTGTTGATCGCGCGTAAAAGGGTCGCGGCGCGGTCACCCTTGGTTTTCGTAATTTCAAAGTTCTCCCCGCCGCACCAGTCAACCACATGCGCGCGAGGCTGGCATCTTCTTACCTGAATATACAGTGCTTACCTCCTTTCCGGCCTGGCGGATGGTTCAAAGAAACGCATCCACGCAGCCGCAGGAATCCAGGTAAAAGCGAATGTAATATTTTCTATCAAAAGAGCGTGTTACAGAACTATCAGGACGCTTGCGTTTGAACGATTCTTACGCCGCTCCTGCTTTATTGTATCTTGCTGCCTTTTATTATATTGAAGACCGTCAGCCAGCCGTGGCTGGGGGTAGTAAGATACTCGGCGACCGTGGTAGTATAGTAGTAATTGATTGTCCGGTTCGCCGGAGCCTTGCCCGCCACGTCAAAGTTGCCGCTCAAGTTCTTGGCGTTGACGATGCCGGTGAACTGCGCCTTCTGCATGCTCAATCCACCCAGAGTCCCAAAAATCTCGATGTCGTCGTCGAGAGTGAGGGCCTTGGAGGCCTTGAGAGACTTAAGGTCGCCGTACACCGTAAGGTCCGCATCCCACTGGCCGCCGGCCTCGATGCTGCCGAACTTAGCGCTTGAACCGGCCATGCCCAGCACAATGTCGCCGGAAATGTTGTTGGCCGTAATCTTGTCGGACAGAGATCTGAGAATGTTAACGTCGCCGTTCAGGTCGCCGTTCTTGATGGCCAGCGAGGAGAGGTTGCCCACAACATTCTTAAAATTGACGCCAAGGCATTTTGTGTGCCCGATGTCTACATTGCCGACACTGCCATTGCTTACACTTATTTTGCGCGCGGAACCGGAGATGTCTATATCTTCAATGCCGAGATTCTTGAACGTGATGTCGCGGAAACCGGTCGGCGAATGCTGTCCGCCAAGGCGCATGGATGCCGCGCCCACGTAACCCACTTTCGGGAACGCCGGGTTCAAACGGCTGTCCCCCGTGACGGTAAGATCAAGAGCAGTGGCGCCATCCTTATACATTATGCTCGTAATCTCGTTAATCTTGCCGTCGTTGAGTTGCGAGTCGAAGAACCAGACCGTTACGTCGCCGCCCTTTGCCTTGACAAGCACCGACCCTCCTCCCTCGACCATGAACAAATTGGACGCATGCCCGGCGGCCTTGCCGATTATGTCGCCGATTATCATGTGATCGGAAATCTGCCAGAAACCAGTCTTGATTCCAAGAATTACGGTTTCAAGATCCAGGTGATGACGGCCCCTTATGAGCAGGTCCTCAATATATCCGGTGCCCGGTTCATCGCCAGCCAACAGTTCGCCAAAGTTCTCGTCAATGCCCGCGCAACCGATGTCGATGTCGTCCCAGCCCAAGGCCCTCATTTTCACGCCTGCACCGAGGCCGAAGGCTTGGAAGGTGCCCACATCATCCTTGACATCGATGTCCCACTCGTTCGGCCCGTCCAGCAGCCAGCCCCCGATTATCAGTGATTTGAGCGCCATGCCGCTGGACAGGCTGCCGCCAAAATTGCCTGTGTGGGATGTTACATTTCCGATGTTAATGTCGCCGGTGAAACCGCTCAAGAGTGCCTGCATGGAACCCATGAAGTTGCCTTCGATGTCAAAA
>Ga0315288_10008175_pt1 | contig 13216 bp, 25 predicted proteins | sample YL17G11_20_MG_FD_203454 | JGI IMG/M metagenome (GOLD analysis project Ga0315288, IMG submission 203454) | Sediment microbial communities from Yellowstone Lake, YNP, Wyoming, USA - YL17G11_20 | ecosystem: Environmental > Aquatic > Freshwater > Lake > Sediment | place: USA: Wyoming | collected...
CCCTGGAACTTCGCTATTCTTCTGCCGGGGAAAACGGCAGAATACCATGACGCGCCATCCACGACCGAAGACGGGCGACTCGTAGTTGCGGAATACGTCATCCTCTGAATAACATTCGAGACACTCGTCGTCCAACTCATCATGAGTGACGCGCCCCGCCTCAATCAAAAGGTTGGCGAATTCTCGGGCATCCCACTCTGACCGAAACAGTAGAGTCTGGTTGACCTTGAAACGGTCCGAGTACACATGGACTTCATGTGTATCTAGAATCTTTCCAAGCTCTGCCAGCCTCTCCTCGTACGTCATTTCGTTGGAGCTAGACACTTGCTGTGTTTGCATGATTTATTTCCTTCTGCTGCCGATCTGGCAGCCGTCTTTCTCTCTACTATCGGCAGGGTTCGTCGCATGTTAAAAGGTCTTGAGGCGCAGAAAGGGCAAGGAGGTTGTCAGTCTCCTTGCCCGCTAGCGCGTTACCTTCCGAACAAGGCCGTTAGCGGCACCAATCTTTCATTCCCACACTTGTCTCGGCGCGCTTCCTCTTCGCTCTTGAAGAGTCGGGCACTCTGCAAGCGATCCGTGTACGAGTGTTCGCTGCCTGACGGAGCCACGAACTTCCCGTCTTCTCTCTGGAGAATGAACATTACTCCTGCTCCTCTGCCCTGCGGTCCTTGGCCTTCTTGCGGGGCTTGGCGGACACAGGAGTCTCTTCCGTTACCGCTGGAGTTGCCTGGACCGCAGGAGCGGGCTTGGCCTCCTTCACGCCCAAGACCTTCTGCTGGTCCAGCTTGTACCTGGCGCAGAATGCTGCCAGAGCCTTCGTGGTATCTGCCGAGTTTTCGGCCCGGTGAAGATTCACCAGGCGACCCTGCTCCGTCTTGACGAACTCCCGCAGGCTCTCTGCACGCAGGGTCGCTGCGTCCTTGGCAATCGAGAACTCCATTACCGAAGACCCTCCGTCTGCGGTGCGAATGGGTGCCGAGAGCTTTCGCAACTTCTGGTCGTAGGTCACGCTGCCTACGAGAGTCATCTCTCGCGTCTGGCCCGTAGCGCCCTCGCAGATGGAAAGACCACCTCGGCTCACGGTCAGATGATTTCCGTCACTCGTCTCGAATCGTGCTCGCTTGGACATTTAGTACTTCCTCCACACTCTCTGCTGGTGCTTCACTGGTTTGGTTTTGGTCCCTGCACGCAGGGTTCACTTCTCGTCGGTGATGTTCCGAATCCTCTTGATCTGACTTGCGTGTCTTGAATGCCAACCCCTCTCGATGTCGAGGTCACGAATTAGCATCTTCACAAGATCGCGAGGGACATCGTGACCCATATCCAACAGATGCTGACCCTGGCCGACTTGTGTTTGACAGTCTCTAGCGACTGTCGTGAAGTCTCAGTCACGAAAGGCGTCTCCTAGCCAATTCATTACGACCTCGTACGGGCGGTCCACGAAGTACGTGAAGCTGTCTCCTCGCTGGCGAAGGACCGTCACGTCCGGCTCCTTACGATGGCGAGAGATTGCAGTGATCTCCTCTGGATCCACGCTGGCCTCTTCGCCGCTTGTTAGAGGCAGCACCAGAAGGTGCCCTACGAACTTGGGAGGAGGTAGTCGCGCTTCCTCCTTAGGACTGTCCTCTCGCTGCTGCGGCGACTGCTGAATGAAGTCCTCAATGCGACGTGCGTTACTCATGGTGTATTCCTGACGTTAGTTGTTTGTTAGTGTCTCTCTGGTCGTGACCTGTTTCACCAGGTCTTCGGGTCAGCCGTAAACGGTCTCCCCCAAAAGGCAGCATTGAATGAAGGTGTCTCCTGTATCTGCATCCTCATTCTCTGCCAGGAAATTACCCCACTGAGTAGGGTATTTTTCCGACATGATCTTGAGGCCACGCTGGATGGCGGCAGCATCCAACACCAGCGGGTTCCACTTCTCGTCTGTCTCTTCCTCTTGAAGCCTACAGATTACTGCGCCACCCTGAACTGGGTAATCGCAGTGTGGGAATACCTCTCCCGTGATCACAAGTCCCTTAGGCTCAGTCGTGGGCTCGGTGTAGTCCATGATTCTACACCAGTAGCCAACACCACCCTCGAAACCCGTACAGAGAAGATCCGCGATTCGCTTTGGAGTCACTTCCATTGTCACACTGAATGTCATCCTGGGCTCCTTTTCATTATGGATGTTGTTCATGCTCTGTTTAGCAGCGTGTCTAGCCATTCGTTGCGCACGAATCTTACCCGCTTTCTTGGGGGCATCGTCGTGCTTGAGGCGCGCTTTTACGTGATCTGGCTTCATGCCCCCATCCGGCGCTCGGCTTCGCACTCCGCTCGATGACTTGCTTCGCCCTCGAAGAACTCCTCAGCCGCCTTGAGTGCCTCGGGAGCGGTGCGCTTCTCATCGATAGCCAGAGACACCCGCTCCCCCTTGCATTCGTAGCAAGTCACGTCGTAGGTTCCGCTGAAGTAGTCGTCCCGGAAATCCGGGTCCTCATCGAATTCATACGCAGAGATTCCGTGACTGTCCACGCTGGGATTTACGTGCTTCCCCCGGCCTTGGCAGGATCCACACGTCTGATACCGAAGGTGGAGAACGTGCTCGACTGGCGTATCATCCCACTCGGGTTCCTGAATCTTCTTGACCCCGAAGATCGCCTGATGAATCAACCTGCCTAGACCCGTGAATCCGTCAATTGATGCCATGATGATTATCCCTTCTTCCAGTAAGGAACGGTGCGTACCGAAACCTGCATGTCTGCTTCGTCGTCCCAGAATTCGTTCCACGCTTCTAGCGCAAGTAGCGGGTCTGCCGGGAGAGTGAATGCGGAGTCGTCTAGGCCGCACTCTTCGTACTGCTCTTGCAGATGCTTGCGAGCGAACTCCATCGCCTCGTCTCCGTCCTCGTACACACCATGAACTTCGTAGTTCACGTCCGCCCCGATGACGAGCACATAGACATCGTGGCCCATATCCAACGTATGCATACTGGCCGCTCGTTGGTGATTCGCTGCACGGATTTCCACTTCGCCCTCTCGCTCCTCAGTGGCCTTCATGGTGGTAGTTCCCACCATGGGAGCAGCCAGCACTCGGACTTCCAGAATGTAGCGTTCATCCTTTTCCATTGTTCATTTCTCCCCTGTGATTGTTTTAGTAGCGGGGGCAGGGTCCTTGCCCCGTACCCACCTGAAACGGAACGTTAGCGAACCACTCGGCAGTATTTCCGTGGCCCACTCGGCGAGCGGCAAATGCTGCCCATAGACGAAGACCTCGAATCGTCCGAGTCTCTTCCCCAAACACAACCTCCACCTGGACGTTGTTGGGATTCGACTGCCCCTTGGTGGGGCCCCAGAGAACCTCGCCCTTCTGGATGACGGTCAGATGAATTCGCGCCAACCGGTAAATGCTCCGGTCCTGAATCGCGATCTTCAGTAGGTCGCGGAAATCTTCCGCGTACCGATGCACACTGTTGTAGGAACTTCGGTCTGCACGGTTCTTCCAGAACGGAGGAGCCGGGAACCACTCCTGATAGTCGTAGCGCATCTGAGGCTTCTTGCTGGCGTACACCTTCTTGCTGAGGCGATCCACTGCCTCAACGATCTTCCGATCCAGCTTCGCTCCCAGCTTCTCCAGAAGAGACGGCTCAGGCTCAGGAGGAGGGGGCGGCGGCTCGGCTTCCACCAAGAACGTTGCTGTCATGCTGTCGGTATTCACGACAACATCGGGCAACGAATCCAGGAACGTTCCGTGCACATTCATTTCATCTCGTCGGTCCATTTTATCATTTCCTTTCAGCCTCGGGCTGAGGCTTGGTGCTGGGTCTACTATCGGCAGGGTTCGTTTACTGGAACGCACGAGCACGTTCCTGAGCCTTTTTCAATCGCAATTCGGCGGCTTCAAGCTCTCGTTTAGCGGAACGTTCAGCTTCCTGCGCTCGGCGAGCTTGCACTTCTTGATTTCTCTTGGAGACCAATTCCTCTACGGAATGAAGAGTGGTTTCCTGGTATTCAACCAGAAGAGAAACTACTTCAGCACCTGGAGAATAGAGGTCTCCGGCACCCTGAAGGTGCGTCTTGACGTGGCCTATGTTTGTCCAGAGCTTTGCCTTGTTAAGCGGGACCGGCTTGACTCTGGGTCCGTTACTATAGAGGCCAGGGCTAATGCGGATTGCGTACCGAATGGTGCTCATAAACGAGTAATGGGGCCGAAGCCCCATTTGCAAACTCAGTTAGTGCCCTAGCAGCTAGGGGTCGTCTTCGTCGTCCTCTAGAAGACTGTATTGGGTTTCGATATCGTCTACGGAAACGTAAGCCATAGAGCGACACGGACCAGGACCCGAAAGGCCAATCAGTCCGTCACCATCTAGGGACACAACTCTCCATTGGGAACGGCTTTCGTTGTGAATCCAAATCTGCCCAGAAGCTACTGTGGTCATTTGCGCCCCATCAATTCTACTTCTGCTCCGCAGGGTTTACGGACGCAGATTGAAGTGACCCACTCCCCATTTACTGATTTGCCGCCCCATTCCAGAATGAAGAGTTTGTACCAGAATTGAGCACGTTCGAGGGCATCCTCGTAATTTGTGGCGCGGTACTTCATTCGTCCGCCATGGACCGTGTACACACAAGCCACAAATACTTCCATGCCCCTAAATAACGTTGGGGCCTTAAATGGAAAAGGGCCCCAAGCATTTCTGCTCAGGGCCCTTTTCTCAGTCGCTAGGGTATCAGAGACCGCTCAGGAGGTCGTCCAGGTCATCCTCCGTCTCGGTCTCCTCCTCGGCCTCGGCCACCGCAGACGCAGCCGCCTCGACGGTCTCAGGCTCCTCCTCGGTCTCCTCCTCGACCGCTACGGGTGCCGCAGTGGCCTTGGGAGCCTTGGCCGCCTTGGGCTCGGGCGCCGCTGCCGGTGCAGCCGCCACACGGCCACGGCGCTTCATGGGGGTCACGCCGTCGTTCTTGATGCCGTAGGGGGCCAGGGCACGGCCCTTGTCATCGAGACCGTAGGGGGCCGTCTCGCTGACGCTACCAGCCACCTGCATCTCCTCGATCTGCTCAGGCTTGATCGCACGGGCCTTCGTGTGCGTCGTCGGGGCCGCAGCAGCCGGAGCCGCCTTGGGAGCGTTGGCCTTGGGAGCCGCCGCAGCCTTGGGAGCGTTGGCCTTCGCAGCCTTGGGAGCCGCAGTAGCCACCGGAGTCACGGTCGTAACCGCACCGGGGGTGACACGCTCGAAGCTGAATCCGTGCTCCTTGAGCGAGCCACGCAGCGACCGGAGGGCGACAGCCAGCGGGTCATTCGTAAGGCGACCCTCACGAGCGAGCTGGTTGTTGATCTCCGCGATGCGGTTCTCGATCGAGGTTCCGAAGCTCCCCTCCAGAAGTGCGGGGATCGGCTTCGGGGCGTGGGTACGGGTCTGGGTCTTGGTCATGATGGGACTTGGCTTTCTGTTGAGACTTGGTTGGAACTACTATCTAGAAACTAGGCGGCTAGAACATTCCGCCGCCGAACTCAATCTACTATCGGCAGGGTTCGCTTCCTCTAAAAGCGAGGCGAATTAGTTGCGGTATACTCCGATTACTGCTCCGTTGACGTGCTCGCAGAAGTGGTCGGTGAGAAGCTCGCTGACTGAAAACCACTTCTCAAACATGCGGGTATCCCAGCTTCCGTTCGGGATTCCGCTTTCGGTATGGATGATCACTGCTGCGTTTCTGCTCCATCCTCCTGGGTCGTCCTTTCCTGTGAAGGTGCTCTGCTCGATGATTCTTCGGGCTGTCTTTACATCCTCGGAAATATATCGGCCAAAAACTTTCAGGATGGACTGTCGAACCCGGGCAAGAACTGCCTCATCCGTTTCACGGTTCATCGTCATCGTAATCCGGCTCCGGGAATCGTCCATCATCTTCGATCGCAAGATTCAGGGCATCGCTGAGAGTAGGGAGAACAACGTCGGGCTTTCGCCCTCGCTCCATCCACTGTAGCCGGTAGCCTACGAGAAGATTGCGCTCGTAGACTGGCGTGACTTCACACTCATAGTACGGGTGTCCAGGCAGAGACATGTTGGACACCGTGACGGCAGTTGCCGAACCACTAACGGAGGTTCCTGTGATTACTCTCATGAATTACCTTTCTGCCGCTTTGGCGGCTGACTTACTACTATCGGCAGGGTTCGCCGTCTGCGATTGCCTTCCTCCACTGACGAATAGCCTCGTCCTTATCCTGATGGCAGGTGAAGGTGCCGCCTCCCCAAACTATCCAGCCGTCTTTGGAGTCGGGGTCTGAAGACCACGAGCCGTCTGGATTCTTTCGAGCGGACTCGACTACAGTAGGCTCGGTTTCTTCACTCATTCTCGATTTCCGACTCGGGATTTAGGTGGTCTAGGCATTCTTGGGCAAGCTCGATATGCCTCTGCATGATATCAAGCGAGTCTTCCAGCTTCTCCTCGTCCGTCATTCTTCGAAAAGCGATGCCGGTACCAACCGAAGATTCTATGAGGAGTCCAGCCTCTCGATACTTACCGATGTCTTCCTTTGAAACTCCGCGTTCTACCTGCCGAAGTTTGTAGGCACCAGAGACTACCTCTGCGTGTTGGTACATGGCACGTAGAGCAAGCACTACGAGTTGTCCCTCTGCGATTTTCATGGAGCCTCCGCTAAAAGTCAGGGCCAGTTGCCGCCTCTGCGATCGGGCCGGTCTGGCGGAATAGAAGCAGCAGTCATTCGGTCTAGCTGTCTTTGCATCTGCTGGAGAATCCTCCCGCACTCTTCCGCCCTAAGCATGAAGGCTTCGCCTGCGGATTCGTCGTACGACTTCATTTCTTTGGCCATTGCCAAATGCCTCTCACGATCCTGGGTGAGCTGGTGCACCAGGAATCGAAGAGTGAATTCGTCGAGAGGATTCTTCCAGTCAGTCATCACGGTACCATGGGTGGAGGATGCACCAATTCTTCCTCAGAAGCAAAGAGCCAGCTAGGTCGAGTCCCCTGCGGAAGGGCTACGTAACCGCGATTCATTACCCACCAGATAACATACGGATAGTTCTCATTTTTGGCCTTATCCTTGGCAATAGCTCGCGCTGTGTCCTGGTCTAGAAGGCGCTCGGGTGGAAAGGGCTCCACCCAGACATGAGGCAAACTCATGGTGCTAGCTAACGGAGTGAATCAAGGAGGGAGAGACCCTCCATTTAGCCCCCGCAGGATGTGCCCCTCTCGGCTCCAACGTCTCCACCGAAACGCTCTTTCGAGAAATCTTGAGCACACGAGCCCTGGTCTGCTCGCCATTTCTGCGTCCGAAGAGAACAATGTCTCCTGGCCTACGAGTGACCCCACTCTCCCCGAGGAGAGAATCGGATCGGGGCGTGGTGAATCCTCCTCCGATAGAGACTGGATAGTCCTTCAGATACGCCTGTTGCTGGTCAGCTGGCATAGTCCGCCACTGATTTCGGTACATGGCATATGCCTTGGCCCGAGTCATCCGAAGCTCTCCGTCCATCCAGAAGTTCTCGGGCGCATGGCTTTCCCAAGCGGCGATCACCTTGTTGAGATCCCCGTCCGACATCGTTGTGAAAGGTCCTGCCCCGCTAGGAGCCGTTGCTTTCTTTTCTCGGGGCTTGTCCAGGGCATCCATTACCAAAGTGTCCAGGGCTTCAGAGGGACACTTCTGAAACAGATCCTTGAACTCGGGGTGGCGAAGACTCGCCAGCTTTACCGCGACAGGGAATAGCTTTTCGCTTGCCCACTGGCGGCTGAAAGGCTCTTTCCACTGGAATAGAGTAGCACCGCCGTTCCCGTCGTTCACGACACGGGCTACCACACGATCCTTGATGTACATCATCGCCTCGAATCGCGGTGTCTCGTCACCACCAGCACGGCGAACATCCTTGAGCTTGACGAGATCAATTTTCTGCGCGTCCATTGAATTCTCCTTTCAGGATTTAGAAGCCAGCAACTCGCCCGCCTTGTAGGCCAAGGCAATCTGATCCCGAGTCATTCCTCGAAATGTTTCGGTGTCAGAAGCCAGGCACTCTTCCAGCGTCATGAAAGCGCCGAGAGTGGCGCAAGCGACGATAGCGTTTTCGATCTTGGCGTAAGGATCACATCGGTTTGGCTTCATGCATGTCCGACTGTGACAGGTTCCGCACTGCGGATTCTCTCGGAGCTTGGCCTCGATCTTAGCCAGTTTCTCCATGTACCTGAGGAACTTGTGATTCATGGCTCATGCCGTTCTCTGTACGCACTTCCATTCATTGCCGTCGGTGTCCATGATGGATACGTACTCGGCGACATCCAGAATCAGGTCTGCCAGATTCTCGGCGTCCTCGTACGGATCTCCCTGGACTTCCTCCGAGTCATAGCCCCCAGACTCAGGCTCGGAATCATTGGTCTTGTAGCACGAGACCGAAATGATCCAGCCGCTGCCCGCAGGTTTGATTCCTGGGTGGGAATCGATGTGCAGGATTGCCGACTCATACTTAGCGGGTTCGTACTTCATGAATTTTCTCCTTTGATTACTGTTGGAAGGACTGTCGGATTACTGTCGGAAGACCCGACAGAAGCGACTGCCAGAAACTCTTCTGGACGACAAAGTCTGGTCGCGTTACTCCCATGGGATGGATGTCCAGGTGTCCTCCAGTGGAGACATCGAGACGAGCCCGGAGATTCATGTGTCGAACAACTGCGATACGTCCTCCAGGCCCGGGGACTAGGATTCCGTATAGGCCCGGCTTTCGCCACGACTCGACTTCAACGCCAAGCCCGCTCAGGTAACTGGTGATGTTTTCTAGATTCATTTCTTCCTCAGTAGTAGTTGGCAGCCGCTGCGTTGCGGCCCTCAGTGGTGATGCTAGTAGCCCCTGCCTTGTTACGGCTTAGGTATTTCCTCTCGACAAGAGAATCCACCTCGGCGTCCACGACTCCCATGCGCCCCAGATATTCCTTGCGATAGCCACTCTTGAGGCTACGGAAGATTGCAAGGATCTTTGCCTCCTTCTCCGTCACGTTGTGCACGGGTGGAAGGAGTGTGGGATTTACGTTCGCTGGACTCACGTAGATGCGCGCAAATCCCGGCAATCCAGGTCCCGCATTACTGAGACCTGTGATGAATGCTCCGTCCTTTGGAATGGGCATTGAGCCTTCCACATCATCGACGGTCTGGGTAAAGGTATTGCTGCCACCCCACGAGCCCCAGGTGATCTTGAAATCATTGGTGCTCAGGTTGCAAGCAGCAACAAATCCCTTTCGTCCGTCGGCACTTGGGGGCCTAGGCTCGAATTCCTCCTGAACGTGAACCTGAATGTCGTCTCGGTGAAATCCGGCGCTGTTCAAAGCATCCTGGATTACCTGTGGAAGCTCCCGCACTCGAATGTGGTGTCCTCGCATCATATTCATTTCTCCCTTTTATTTGGTGACTTGGGGCCAGCGGGGCTCGAACCCGCGACCTACTGGTTAAAAGCCAGCTGCTCTACCGACTGAGCTATAGCCCCGTTGCCTGCCGTCTACTATCGGCAGGGTTCGCCCTATTAGAGTCCTAGCTCTTTGTACATCTCTTCACGAGATTGTACCCACCTCGAAGTGCTATAGACCTTTCCCTGCGAATCAACGCTAATTGATCGGACTAGCCTGCCGTCAGACGCTTCATAGAAATGGAAGCTAAGTCCGTCTGCTCCCGTGCTAGTAGACAGGTCTTTATTGCTCTTTACGAGGCGGCGCAAAACGTGTAGCTCGTCGCTAGTCAAGCGCAGGGCAGTTGATTCCATTTCTAATACGGTAGTCATAGACCTCCAAAACGAAGGATGGCCCCGCCAGCTTTCGCCGACGGGGCCATTCTAAAGAAGCTACCGAAGCTATATCAGCCGATCAACTCCGCACGCCGGACCCGGTTGTCCTCCGTGATGGCAGCGATCATCGCGTCACGACCCGCCTTGAGAGCGGCGTTCTCCGAAGCAAACAGATGCCGCCGCGCCGAGATTCCAGCGAGGACATCCCGAGTCATCACATCGAAGGGAAGCTCTCCTCCCATGAGGGAGTCGATGACCAACTCCTTGCCCACCCAGCGGGCCTCGTTGGTGGAAGCGAAGAGCCCCTCAGCAGCCGCCTTACGGCAGATGTCGTCACGGCTCATTGCCTCCAACTCCGCCCGGATGCTCTCCGGGGAATCCTCGGACACCGTGTACTCGTTGTCCTCCTCCTCGAAATCATCCGACCCGTAGTCGTCCTCATCGTACACCGGCCGCACCAACTCCTTTGCCGCAGCCGAATCCTTGAAGACGTTGACCACCTCGTAGCGGCAGCAGCGGAGCTTGGTCCGGTCACTGGCCGGAACACTCACGCAATCCTTGGGATTGACCTTGACCACGATCATCGTGCTTCCGAAGCCACGAGCATGGCCGATGGTGCCGACGTGGAAGCCAGCCCCACACGCCTGGTTCCGGTTGTTGTCCACGGCATCCCACGGCATCTCATGCACGTTGCCCGGAGCCATGTCGAATGAATGCGAGTGCTGATCGACCAGCGTGGACTTTCCCTGGAGGGTTCCGGGAATCACTCCCTTGTAGCCCAGGAAGCATCCGTCATCCGTGAGGGGGAACCGACCCTGCTCCAGGAAGTCGAAGAGAGCCTCGCGACTCTCCTCGCTCGGATTCGCCGCCAGATTGATGAGGAACCGGACGAAGGGCTCGAAAGGCAACCCAGCCCTCTGAAGCTCGACAATTCGCTCCGTCAGCGAGTTGCGAAGCTCCTTGCCCTTCACGGTCACAATACCGTGCTCGACCTTGACGTCCTCCCAACCCACCTGGGCCGCCATCTGACGCAGGTCGAATCGGTCCCCCTGCACCAGCGTCAGGAGGGTGTCTGCCCGCTGCCCCTCTTCGGCTTCCGTCTCGCCCTCGGGACGGGAAATCAGAGCGACGATTCCCTTGTACTTCGGATGCTGGGGATCCACGTCGTGAGGATGCCCGTGGAGAACGAGCGTCAACTGCCCGTCGATGAACGTGTAACCAATCTGCTTAGCCATTGTTTAGACTCCCTTTACCGTGTTGCTGATCTTATCATCCAGTAGTGTGACGTATTCGGCGATGGCAGGAATCTTATCCCGCCAAGAGTAGCTACCAACCAGACTCCTAAGTAGCGGATACCTCGTCTGGATCCGCTCGGCATAATCAATATCGTTTACGGTCTTGTGCGGCATGACGACTGTATCCATCACCTTCCTCGCATAGCCGAACGAGCGAACCTTCTTTTCGTGCTTGAAGATTCGCTTGTTGAAGGTTTCTGAGAAGCGAGGAATGAAAGCAGTCTCACTCAGGTGCTTGCCCTTGATTGCCTTGGCAGAGAACTCGACAACCTCCGCAATGAAGTTCCGCTCCTGATACCCGTACTCCTCGTAGTACTCGAAGGCATACCGGAAATCCTTGTCGGACTCCCAGAACTCCTGGAGCTTCTCCTGAACGAACACGTCCAGGGTAGTCCAGTTTTCGCAGTCCTTGAACTTCTGAGTGTGAGCGACCTTCACTCCCACGATTCCTCCGTCAGGGAGCTTGATATCCAACTCGTCCAGAGTGGACAGGAACCGCCGCAGATCCGCTCCCTTCGTAGCGATCTTGGAACCCGACAGGTTCCAGCGGTCAATCTCTACGTAGATTCCCAGATCGGCCTCTTCAAGGTCAATCTCCGCCTCGTTCCAGTATGCGTCTCCGAAGTCTCCAGAGCCCGTGACATCGAACTGGTAAGCCCGAGCCTTGGACCCTGTAAGACGACTACGACGCCCGCCTCCCGCATTTCCGCCGCCGGTACGAACCCGCTTCGGAATGGTGGACGCCAGAATCAACTCCGACTGCGGAATTCCCATCTCCGCACAGAACTCGTCCAGCTTCGCCTGATTGAGGGGCTGGATGAGATAGCACGACTGGTGCCTGTCGAACGTGTCTCGAACCAGATTCCCGAGACGGTACTCAGCCCCCGTGAAATCAGCCAGGTAGAACTTCGTGGGCTGCGGCTCAATCTTCGGAACCTTGTTGACGGATGCCGCATTCTTTGCGTGGGTCTTGCCCTTCGCGGCAATGGCAGTAAACCGAAGTGCCGTCACTCCCTCAGGGACCGTCAACCACTGAGTGACGAGCTTGCCCTTCCAGATCGGCTGGATCTGAAGGTTCCTCAGGGGCGAAGCGTAGAGGAACTTGTACGTGTTGAGCGACGCTTCCCAGAAGGTCGCCGAGGATTCGATCTGCTTGACGACAGCCTCGAACACCTCGTCATAGATCACTTCCAGACGGTCGTTGATGTTCTTCGTCGTGAAATCCGTCCACTGGATGCTTTCACGAGAAGGCGTCATCTCGAAGGAACCGAGCGGGAAATCGATCACGATTGCCAGTCCCAGAACCTTCTTGGCGTTTGACGAGAATCCCTTACGAGACGGCTCGATGGGGTACTCCACGTTCCCCATGACAGCGAGATTGCCCCCGTCCAGGCTGCGAAACAGCCGCCATCCAGGACCCGACAACAGGGAGTCAGCCGGGTACGAATCCTGAACGAAGTTGGTGCGTCCCTTGACGATGGGCTTGACCACGAAGGGCCGAAGAACGACACGCGCTGCTCGCTCGAAATCGTAGAAGTCCTGAGACTCTACAGCGAAAGAAACCTCGACGCCATTCGGCTCAGTCGTGGGGGTCTCCGCCATCTTGAGGATCTGCGGAAATCCATTCTCGTTGATGATGGCGTTGTAGTGGAACCGGGTGCCGTTGAAGAAGCTCACCACCGTGAACTTCTTGGTATAGGCGTAGGGGCTCTTGCTTCCGAGACCGAAGCACCCGGTCTGCTTGTCATTCCCCTGCTTGGTGCTCTTGAAGTACGTCGTGTAGACCTGACGAATCCCGATCTCCGAGAGGCCCACTCCGAAATCCCTCACCTTGAACGTGGGGGCCAGCGTATTCGGAAGACACAATTCGAAGGGGCGATCCGTCGTGCCTGCCTCAACGTGGGAATCCCACGCATTGCAGCAAAGCTCACGAACGATGGCGCGGTAGGGATCTGAGTACAGACCCTTGGAAAGAACTGAGAATGCGTGAGCGCTGATCTCGATGTTGAAATCCGTCGGGGCGAAATCGCCATCCGACTTCATCACGGATCCGGTAGCAGGAATCTTCATTGTTGTTTTTCCTTGTTAGGACTTGGCCACAGACCGTCGCTGGGCAGCGGGGTCGTTGTGCCACCTACTATCGGCAGGGTTCGTCGCTTTGTTAAAAGGC
>Ga0315288_10008176_pt1 | contig 13216 bp, 11 predicted proteins | sample YL17G11_20_MG_FD_203454 | JGI IMG/M metagenome (GOLD analysis project Ga0315288, IMG submission 203454) | Sediment microbial communities from Yellowstone Lake, YNP, Wyoming, USA - YL17G11_20 | ecosystem: Environmental > Aquatic > Freshwater > Lake > Sediment | place: USA: Wyoming | collected...
GAAACACCGCATGCCGCTTGAGGCGCTGAAAAGGATGGCGAGCGAACAATCGCCGCCTGGTGACCTTGCTTCGGCGCTGCGCGGGGAAGGTATGAAACTCATCGCCGAGGTGAAAAAAGCCTCACCTTCACGAGGCGTGATTTGCGCCGACTTTGACCCGGTGAAGATTGCCCGAATGTATGCCGAAAACGGCGCCTCAGCAATCTCAGTGTTGACGGAAACCCGGCACTTTCAGGGCAGTATGAATTACCTGAGAGATATCAAGAGTGCACTGGGAAGTAGATGCCCTCCTCTGCTCCGTAAGGACTTCATTATTGACCCCTACCAGATTTATCAATCACGCGCTTATGGCGCGGACAGCCTCCTGCTCATCGCGGCGATTCTGAAACCGGAGGAATTAAAATCTCTGCTCAAGCTGAGTCATGAACTGGGCATGAATTGTTTGGTGGAAGTGCACAATGAAGCTGAAGTTGGAATTGCGATAAAGAGCAATGCCGGCATTATAGGCATCAACAACCGTGACCTGACTACTTTCCGAGTCGACCTGACCACGACGGGACGCCTGCGACCGCTGATTCCAGCGGGCCGAATCGTGGTCAGCGAAAGCGGCATCAAAGACCGGAACGATGTTGAAATGCTGAAAGAGTGGGGCGTTAATGCCGTCCTCATCGGGGAGGCATTAATGTCAGCGCCTGATATTGCCGCCAGGATGAAGGAGCTATTTTGACCAGGGTTAAGATTTGCGGGCTAACGGAGACGGAGCACGCTCTTGCCACCGCGAAAGCCAGCGCCGATTTTCTGGGGCTCATATTTGCACCCAGCCGGCGACGACTCACTCCAGAAAAAGCTCTGAAAATAGTGGAGGCTGTTGACAGCTTGCCCGTTCGTCCTCTCATCGTGGGGCTTTTTGTCAACGAGACGGCGGTGGAGGTGAATCGGGTTGCTGATTTCTGCCATCTGGACCGGGTCCAGCTCAGTGGTGATGAGAGCTGGCACTATTGCCGGGATATCAGTCGACCAGTCATCAAGGTTATCCATATTACCGATGACAAAAAGACGAGCCAGGTTATCAGAGAAATCGAAGTGGGCTACCGCTTACGCTTAAAGCATGACCCTCTCTGCCTGCTTGATGCTAAGGTCGGGAAGGCATACGGAGGCAGTGGCAAAACATTTGACTGGCAACTGGCGCGCGAGGTAGCCGCCAGATTTCCGGTAATCATTGCTGGCGGGCTAACCACGGACAATGTCGGTCAGCTGGTCAGGGAAGTCAGACCGTGGGGAGTCGATGTCTCCAGCGGCGTGGAAAACAACGGCAGAAAAGATACTGCTAAGATTGAAACCTTTATTCAAGCGGTAAGGGAAGCGGAACGTTGAACCAAATCCTAACGTCTGTGTTGCTTTCCGGGAAGGAGGTGCCGATTGCTGCCTGACGAGAGGGGATACTTCGGCGAGTACGGCGGCCGGTTTGTTCCGGAAACGCTCGTGCCGGTGCTGGAGGAGCTGACCGCCGCCTACCAGAAAGTGAAAACCGACCCCACTTTCTGGTCGGAGTTTGAGTTGCTCTGCCGTGACTATATCGGCCGGCCCACGCCGCTCTATCTGGCGGAGGGGCTACGCCGGCACTGCGGCGGCGCCCAGATTCTTCTGAAACGAGAGGACCTGGCGCACACCGGAGCGCACAAAATCAATAATGCCCTGGGGCAGGGACTGCTGGCGCGGCGGATGGGCAAGAAGCGCGTCATCGCCGAGACGGGCGCTGGCCAGCACGGCGTCGCCACGGCGGCGGTCTGCGCCATGCTGGGGATGAAGTGCATCATCTATATGGGCGACGAGGATATGCGCCGGCAGGCGCTCAACGTGCTGAGAATGAAGCTGATGGGCGCCGAGGTCCGTCCGGTCTGCGGCGGCAGTTGCACGCTTAAGGACGCCATCAACGAGGCGATGCGCGACTGGGTATCAAATCCGGCTGACACCTATTACCTGCTTGGCTCGGTGGTGGGTCCGTATCCCTATCCGATGATGGTGCGCGATTTCCAGTCGATAATTGGCAAGGAGACCCGGCAACAAATACTGGACAGGTTCAACCGCCTGCCGGACTATATTGTCGCCTGTGTTGGCGGGGGCAGCAACGCGATGGGCATTTTCCATTCCTTTATTGAAGACAAAGGAGTCAAGCTCATCGGGGTGGAGGCGGGTGGGCGGGGGCTGGAGTCCGGTGAACATGCCGCGCCACTTCTGGCGGGCCGGCCGGGAGTCCTGCACGGCGCCAAGACCTTCATTATGCAGGACAGCGGCGGGCAAATCAGGGAGACGCACAGCATCTCGGCGGGACTGGACTATCCCGGCGTGGGGCCGGAGCACAGCTATCTGAAAGAGACCGGGCGCGCCAGCTACGTCGCCATCACCGATGAGGAAGCGCTGGAAGGCTTTCAACTCCTCTGCCGCACCGAGGGTATTCCGCCGGCGCTGGAATCAGCGCACGCTATCGCCTATGTCAGCAAGCTGGCCGGTTCCCTGGACAAGGAGCAAATCATCATCGTCAATCTATCGGGTCGCGGCGATAAGGATATGAACATCGTCTCCCAGGCGCGGGAGGGAAAGGTATGAGCCGTATCACCGGGCTTTTCCGCGGTGGGCACAAAGCCATCATTCCCTATATCACCGTTGGCTATCCCAGCATTGAAGCCACGCTGAAGGTCGTCCTCATTCTCGCTGAAAGCGGCGCCGATATCATCGAGCTGGGGATACCTTTTTCCGACCCGCTGGCGGATGGCGTTACTATCCAGAAGGCGAGCTTCCAGGCGCTGAAGAACGGCGTCACGGTGTCGAAATGTCTCGATGCGGCCAAAGAGTTGAGCCGGAAAGTCAGCGTGCCCCTCGTTTTTATGACCTATTATAATCCTGTCTTCAGATATGGAGTCGAGGAGTTTTGTCGCGAGTGCGCTAAATCGGGCGTGGACGGCCTCATCATACCCGACCTGCCGCCCGATGAAGGCGGACCCCTGGAGGATGCCTGCCGGGAAAACGGAATTGACGCAATTTATCTCTTGGCGCCGACGAGCACTGAAGAGCGCGTTCGGCTGGTGGCACAGAAATCGAGCGGCTTCATCTACTTAGTGTCGGTCACCGGCGTTACCGGCGCGAGGCAAAGCCTCGCCGCTAATCTGGAGGAATTCATCGCCCGGGTGCGACGTGCCGCCCGCCAGCCTCTCTGCGTGGGGTTCGGCATCTCCACGCCGGAGCAGGCCAGTGAGGTGGCTCGACTCGCCGACGGGGTCATTGTGGGGAGCAAGATAATCCAGCTCATGGAGAAGAGCGACGATTTCGCTGAGCTGAAGAGGTTTGTCACCAGCCTGAGACAGGCTATCGACCAACACCTGTAATCTCGCCCTCGGCCGACCCACACTCTTCCCTGGCGTAACTCTTTTTTACACCAGGACTGTTTTCCCTATTGACATAGAACCATCGTTCTACTATAGTGTTAGTACGATAGTTCTAAGGAGCGTGACAATGAGGAAAACTTACGACCGTAACAGCATTCTGGAGTTCATCAAGAGTTTTGTCGAGGAGAGGGGTTACGCGCCCACCATCGGCGAAATCCAGCGGGCGATAGGCATTAGCTCCAAGTCGGTAGTTGACCACCATCTGAAAGCGCTGGAACGGGAAGGTCATATCAGGAGGGATGCCCAGGTGGTGCGCGGCATCAACGTCTCGGGCATCGGCCGGCGGTCGCGGTCGGTGCCCCTTCTCGGCACCATTGCCGCCGGTGCGCCCATCGCCGTGCCCACCGATGAGACCTGGCACAGCGCCGCCCTCGAAACCATCGACGTGCCCGCCGAGTTGCTTCCCGGGGAAAGACAGGTCTACGCTTTGAAAGTGAAGGGCACTTCGATGATTGACGCCCTGGTCGACGACGGCGACATCGTTATTCTTGAAGCGAAAAACACCGCCGATAACGGCGAGATGGTCGCCGCGTGGCTGAGCGACCGCAACGAGGCGACACTGAAGAGATTATACCGCGAGGCCGGTCGCATCCGTCTCCAGCCGGCGAACCAGACGATGCCCCCAATCTACGTTGAACCGGACAAGGTGGAGGTGCAGGGGAAGGTGGTTGCCGTCCTGAGAAAAGTGAACTAAGGAGGCTATCCAATGCTTATCGAGCTTCAGGCAAAGAACCTGGCCACCATTGACGATGTGCGCCTTCAGTTTGGCAAGGGTTTCACTGTCCTCAGCGGGGATGAGGGCGCCGGCAAATCCCTCCTCGTCGATGCCCTCTGCCTACTGGCGGGCGGGCGGGCTTCCGCCAACCTCATCCGCAATGGAACGTCCGGCGCTTTCGTCGAAGGCGTGTTCAGTCTCGATGGTGGCGACTCTGGCCTCAAGGTAGTGCTTGGAGAAGCCGGCGTTGAAATCGACCCGGACGGGACGCTCATCCTGACCCGGGAGGTGCAGGAGCAGGGGCGTGGTATCGCGCGGGTCAACGGCCGGGCTGTGCCGGTGTCTTTGTTGAGACAAATCGGGCATTTCCTCATCGATATTCACAGTCAGATGGAGCACATGTCCCTCCTCAATCCCCAGAGTCAGCTGGAACTGCTCGATAGCTTCGCTGGGCTGGATGACCGGCGTACTGAGGTCGGCCGGAAAATTGCCCAGCTCCGGCAGGCCATCGAGGAGATGAAAGCCGGTTACGGACAGCAATCGCAACAGCAACGCGAGCTTATGGAGTTCCAGGTGGCGGAAATCGATAGCGCTGGTATTGAGGTCGGCGAGGGCGAGTCCCTGCAGAAGGAATGGCAGATTCTCCAGCGCGTGCAGGAACTCAAAGAAGCCGGCTATGTGGTCGGCAACACGCTGTACGCCGATGACCCATCCGCGACCGCGCTCATTCACCAGGCAATCAAAACCCTGCGCGGCGTCAGCTCAATTAACCCGACGCTGAATGGGCATATCGAAGCCCTGGAATCGGCCGCCGCCCAGATTGAAGAGACGGCCAAGAGCATCAACCAGTATGTCGAATCGGTGGAAGATAACCCGGAACGTATCAGGGAGGTGGAGAAGAGGCTCGACCTCCTGCACCGCCTGAAGCAGAAGTATGGTCCCACGCTGGAAAAAGTCATCGAGTTCGCCGAGACCACTAGAAAAGAGCTTCTTTCGATTCAGTCGCAGGACGAGCGCCGCCGCCATCTACAGGCGCAGTGCCAGGAGCTGAGGAGGGAAGCCGGTTATCTGGCGGCTGAATTGTCCCGCGCTAGGGAGAAGACGGCCCGGAAGCTCATGGAGCAGGTCAATGAAGAGCTTGCCGACCTGGCCATGAAAGGGGCTAAATTTGATATAAAAATCGTGCGCGAGGAAGCGCAGGACGGCCTGCCTTTTGGCCAGGGCGCCTGTGCCTTCACCCAGAGCGGGATTGACCGGGTGCAGTTCCTGGCGAGCACTAACCCCGGCGAGCCGCCCAAACCGCTGGTCTTCATTGCCTCCGGCGGGGAGACCTGTCGCTTTATGCTGGCACTGAAAAGCGCTCTGCGCCAGGCCGACCTGGTACCCACTCTAATCTTTGATGAGATTGATGCCGGCATTGGCGGCAGGAATGCGCAGACGGTGGGCCGGAAGCTGGCGGCGCTGGCACACAAGCGGCAGGTAATCTGCATCACCCACTTGCCCCAGGTGGCTTGCTTTGGCACCGAACAGTACCGCATCGCCAAGCATATCTCCGGCGGGCGGGCGGTTACCTCGGCGCTCCTCTTGAACGAGAAAGCGCGCGTCAGGGAGCTGGCGGCAATGCTCGGTAGTGACGGCGAACCGATGCTGACGGGCGCCGAAGCCCTGCTCAAGTGCGCCCGGGACGAGGTGGAGAAAGAACCGGTCAAGGTCTAAGCAAGGTCTAAAACGGGAGGTGGGGAGCAACAGCAGATGACGAGCGGTTCCGGACTATCCTGTTTGCCGGCGACTACTCCTGCGATAGTAAAGGCACGACCTTCTCGTAATAGTCCAGCGACTTTGGGTTGGATAACGAGTCCCGGTTCAAGACCGTCCGGCCGTGGATGATATTGGTGACGGCTATTTCCACTTTCTTCATGTTGTGGGTATAGGGGATTTCCGGCACCTGGATGATTTTGGCCGGAACGTGGCGCGGAGAAGCGTTCTGGCGCAGGACTTTCTTAATCTTGCTCTGCAGTTCTTCGGTCAGAGTATGCCCTTCCGCCAGCCGGACGAAAAGGATGACGCGCTGGTCGCCTTTCCAGTCCTGGCCGATGGCCAGACTATCGGCAATCTCCGGCAATTTCTCCACCTGGTTATAGATTTCCGAGGTGCCGATGCGGACTCCAGACGGCTTCAGCACGGCATCCGAGCGGCCGAAGAAGGTGATTCCGCCGGTATCGCTGTGGACTTTAATGTAGTCGCCGTGACGCCACACGTTGGGATAGACGTTGAAGTAAGCCTCGCGATATTTTTCCCCGCTGGCATCGTTCCAGAAGTAGAGCGGCATCGAGGGAGCGGGCGCCTCGCAAACAAGCTCGCCGGTCTGGTCCACCACCGGCTTACTTTTTTCATCGTAGCACTTCATTTTCATCCCCAGACCCGGCCCCTGAAGCTCCCCGGCGTAGACGGGCAGAGTCGGATTGCCGATGGCGAAGCAGCCGTTAATCTCGGTGCCGCCGGAAAGGGAATTGAAATGCAGGTCTTTCTTGATGCTCTGGTAGACGTATTTGAAGCCCTCCGCGGAAAGCGCCGAGCCGGTCTGGCATATTTCGCGCAATGAGGAGAGGTCGTAGTCCTTAGCCGGCTGAAGTCCCTGGTTTTTCAGGTAGTTGATATAAGCGGCGCTGGTGCCGAAAATGGAAACCTTTTCCTCCTGGGCTAACTGCCACATAGCGCTGGTGTCAGGGTAGGTCGGGTTGCCGTCAAACAGCACGATGGCGGCGCCGGTAGCCAGAGAGCTGAGCATCCAGTTCCACATCATCCAGCTGCAGGTGGTGATGTAGAAGATGGTATCCTCCCGCTTCAGGTCGCAATGCAGCACCAGCTCCTTGAGATGATTGATGAGGACGCCGCCGCCCGACTGGACGATGCACTTGGGCTTGCCGGTTGTCCCCGAGGAAAACATAATCAGCGCCGGATGGTCGAAAGGCAACTGCTCAAATTCAATCTCAGCCGGTACCTTTTTGCTCAAAAAGTCCTGCCACAGTACCGACCCGGTGATATTGCCGATGTCAGGGTTCTCGCTAGCGTAAGGGACGACAACGACTTTTTCCAGTGAAGGGTTTCCCCCGGCAATCTCGGCGGCATTGGTCAGGGTGCTGAAGACTCCTCCCTTGTAGTGGTAGCCGTCCACGGTGAACAGAACCTTCGGCGTCACCTGCCCGAAACGGTCGAGCACCGCCTGCGGACCGAGGTCGGTGGCGCACGACGACCAGATGGCGCCCACCGCGGTGGCGGCGAGCATGGCGATGGCGGTCTCCATCAGATTGGGCATATAGGCGACAACACGGTCGCCGGGAGCGATGCCCATTTCACGAAGAGATTTGGCCAGTTGTCCGACCTGCTGATAAAGCTCGTGGTAGGTCATCCGGGCCGATTTCTGGGTCTCGCCCCGGAAAATGAAGGCCGTGCGTTCGTCGCGGTTTCGCAGCAGGTTCTCAGCGAAGTTCAGTCGAGCCCCGGGGAACCACTTCGCTCCGGGCAGCCTGTCCAGGTCATCAACCACCGCGTCATACTGTTTTGAGGCGATGACCGGCATAAACTGCCAGACCGCCGCCCAGAAGTCCGGTATTCTATCGATAGACCACTGGTACAGGTCGAAATAAGACCTGAGCCTCAGCCCGCATTCGCGATTGGCAAAGTCCATGAAGCGGGTGAGATTGGCCTGTCGTTTGCGTTCCTCGGAAGGGTTCCAGAGCAAATTATTATGTGCCATAGCTGAAGCTCCTTATCGCCGTAATACTAGGAGAGAGAAAGACGACTAACCGCGAGCTTGCCATCGAGTGAAAAAACGGACATAGACTCTCCTTCGTGGTGGCGTCAGCCCGATTTGTTCGCTAGATATTTTACTCCTGTCGCGCTACTGACACAACAGCCCGGTCTTCCAGGGCCTGGGGAAGCCTTGTGGTCGGGGTGGGGAACACCCCGCAATATCCGCCACTTTGTCCCTACGGAAACGAGTAGATAGCCCTCTTGACAAACCTGTTCCGCCTGAAGTATACTAAAAACATCAACTTAGTCAACAATTATCCTCGGGAGGAGTGGTTATGGTCGTCGACCGGAAAAGTGTTGAGGAACTCAGGAGTCGCGGGGTAGTCAAGCTCAGGGACAAAGATATGTATGCCTTGTGGGTGAAGACCGCCTGCGGCAACATGAGCGCGAAGCAACTGCGCCAGCTGGCGGCCTGGCTTTGAGCGGGAAGGGGAGAACAGCTTCGTCCTGACCGTCACCAAGAGCTAGCGGTAGCTTGCCGGCCGTCAATTGTTCTTGCGGTGTAGCTGCGCCTTTGCTTTTTTGGACGTTTCCGCCTCCTGATTTCCTCAAGCAAACGTTTCCAGAAATTATGCCCGGTGCCTGTCAGAGTCCCGCGTATTCCATCGGACCCAGCAATTGACTTTGGTTGCCCAAAAGAGATATTCTGAAGAATACAATTTGCGGGGGTGTCAACTACTTCCGGGGGGCATGGGTGACGAAGACTCCATATCTGGTGGACTGGGCCATTACGGAAAGTTGCAATCTAACCTGCCGGCACTGCCGCGGCATGGTCGCCGGCGACCTCAGGCGCGATAGGGCGATGCGGCTGGTCGAGGAAATCGCCGCCCTCAAGCCGGGCTGGGTCATTATTGAGGGCGGTGAGCCATTGCTCCGGACCGACCTGTTCGACCTGCTGACGGCGCTGCGCAATAAGGACCTCGATGTCCACCTGATTAGCAATGGTCTTCTGCTGACTGATACCGTCCTCAGCCGTCTCCGCGAACTCGACGTCAAAGTGATGATTAGCATCGATGGCGCCACCACCGCCACCTACGAGGCTATCAGAGCGGGCAGCAGTTTTAAGAAGGTGGTGGCCGCGGCTCGACGCTGTGCTGAAGCTGGGCTTCTCAGCGCCATCAACTGCACCGTGCTAAAAATGAACTACCGGGAAATACCCGGTGTTTTCGACCTTGCCGCCTCGGTGGGCGCGCCGAAGATAAACTTCATCGGGCTGAAGCCCTGCCACAACTACCCCGCCGAGCTGCTCACGGCTGAAGAATGCGGCGAGGCAATCAGACTCGCCTGCGCGGCGGCCAAACGCACCGGTCTCCAGTTCTTCTTCGACGAGCCGTTCTTCGGGGCGGTGGTCAAGGAGTGGGGACTGCCGTTACCGGCGGCATCGGGTGATGCCGGGATTGTGGCGTCAGCAACCAATGCCTGCATTTTCGGCGAGTACCTGTTCATAGAGCCAAGCGGCGATGTCAAACCGTGCAGTTTTGCACCCATCGTCGTCGGTAATGTGAAAGAGAAAAGCCTCATTGGAATATGGGACGAAATGCAGACCTCTCCCTTTTTCCGTCAGGTCAAGGAGTCGGAACAGAGGACCGGGCACTGCCGCGACTGCCAGTACCTCGCCCAGTGCAAGGGTTGCCGTTCCCGCACGCGGGTGATAACTGGCGATTGGTTTGCTTCCGACCCGGTTTGCCCGTTGCTCAAAAAGAATAGTAAAGTTAAGGAGTGTTAAATGAGAGTCCTCGGCATCGACCCCGGTACCGGCAGCTTCGACCTCTTTGGCATGGAGAGAGATAAGGTCATCCTGGACACGTCATTGTCAGTGCCGAAGGTGGCGGAAGACCCCAATATCCTGCCGGAGACAGCCGCCAAGGTTTTTCCGCTAGATGTCATCGTTGGGCCATCGGGATACGGCATACCCGTAACCCGGATAAAGGATATGGGCGATAGGGAGCTGGACCTGATGGTGCCGGATGACAAGAGCATCCCTCTCTACGGCGGTATCCGGATGGTGCTGAGACGAATGAAAGAGCAGGGTTTTCCCGTCCAGTTTACCCCGGGCGTAATACACCTGCCTACGGTTCCTGACTATCGCAAAGCAAACAAACTGGATATGGGCACCGCCGATAAGGTGTGCTGTACTGCCCTGGCGATTAGAGACCAGGCAGAGCATCTCCATATTGACTACAGCCAGACCTCGTTTATCCTGGCTGAGATTGGCTTTGCCTTCACGGCAATAATCGGCGTGGAAGCGGGCAAAATAGTCGATGGCTTTGGGGGGACGGCCGGGGGACCCGGCTTTCTTACGGCGGGCAACATCGATGCCGAGCTGGTGCTCAGGCTCAAGAGTTTCCCGGGCACCGCCATTTTCAGCGGCGGCGCCAGAGACGCCAGTGGCAAGGGCGACCTGATGCCCGAGGAAATGGCTCGGGAGCCTGAGAAGTATTCGGCGTCCTGGAATATGATGCTGGAAAGCATTGCCAGAGGTATTGCCGCCATGGCCGTCGCCGTGCCCAGGCCTCGCGAGATTTTGCTTTCTGGTCGCTTGACCCGCGTCCCGCGAATTGCCCGGGCGCTGGACGCCGCACTCTCTCGATTCGGAAAGGTGAGGATAGTCGGCCGTAAGGCGAATACAGCTAAAGAGGCGGCGGAGGGGGCCTACATCATCGGCGAGGGTCTGCTTGGCGGGAAATACAAGGGCATCGTTGACGGTATGCAGTTAAAGGGCGCGCGCGGCACGATGTTCGACCATATACTAATTAAGGGCATCGACTTTAGAAAGCCCTGACCTGGTCGGGAGGTGTCAGATGGCGGCTGGTAAGCTACCGGTCATTTCAACCAAGGGCAAGCCTTTTGAGAGAGGCAAGCAGTACGGCACGCAGGCGCAGAAACTGGTGCGGCGCAACGTGGAAGTCTACTTTGATATGTGGCGTTCCCTGTGGAACGCCGGCCGACCCGAGATTCTGAAGAAAAGCAAAGAGATCGTCCCGGTCATCGGGGAGTACGACGCCGAAATCCTGGAAGAATTAGAAGGTATTGCCGAGGGCGTTGGCCTGTCGCTGGGGGAAATCGTCGCCATTAACTCCCGGTACGAAATCAACTTCAGCTTTGGTCTGAGCTGTGGGCAGGTGGGGGAGGGGTGCACCTCGGTCATCGCTTTGCCTTCTGTTACCAGGGAGGGGCATACGCTAATCGGGCAGAACTGGGACTGGTTGACACGATTTCAAGAACTTAACATAATCTTGCAAGAAGAGCGGGACAACGGGCCGAACGTGGTGACGCAGACCGAGGCGGGGATTCTGGCGCACCGGGGAATGAACTCGGCGGGGGTGGGGGTCTGCTTCAACGGCCTGGCCTCGACCCACGATAGCTTTGGCAGGACGGTGCCGTTTTTGATTATTCTGCGCGGCGTTCTCAATGCGGAGAACTATGCGCAGTCGCTTCTGGCGGTTATGCGTGCCCAGTGCACCCTCTCGGCTAACTATGCCCTTGCCGCGCGGGGCGGGCAAGCCATCGACCTCGAAGTATCGCCGGTGGATGTCGGCTGTGTCTATCCGGAAGGGGGCATTCTCACCCACAGCAACCATTTCCTGGCGCTGACCAACAGAGCCGACTTTAATGACACCCTCAAGCGGGTGTACCCGGATACGCTCCACCGTTTCCAGCGTGCCCGCCAGCTTGTCGAGCCGGACCGGGGGCACATCGATGTGGGTAGTTTCCGCCGGGTGTTCAGTGACCACTTCAGCTATCCGCAATCGATTTGCCGCCACCCCGACCCCAGGGCTGATGGCATCAAGCAGTGGGCAACGCTGTTCTCGATGATAATGGATCTGGACGAGCCGGCTCTGTATATTGCGGAAGGTGTGCCCTGCCAAAACGAGTACTACAAAATCTCGCCGTCCATTTTGAGCAAGGGGTAGCCCTAATCTCCCTCGCCTCTCCACCGTTTATTGAGTTTGTTGCGTCTATTGAGTTGGTCTGGGTTAAATGTTAACTCTATAAACTCTACGAGCTCCACAAACCCGAAAGGCGGCTTGCCTTCCGGCTGTCCGTCTGCTACAATGCACAATCAAAGTTCTTACTTGAGGAGGCTGCGTTATGGCAAAGTATTGGTTTGACCACGTCCATATTTTGAGCAAAGACCCCTTGAAGACGGCGGAGTTCTACGAGAAGACCCAGCTCGCCAAAAGAGAGAGCGTCAATACGCTGCCTGACGGCCGGACGCTCGTTTCTCTCTCGATGGAAGGGCCGACCATAAAGGTATCCAACCCACGGATAAAACAGCTTGTTCCCGGCGCCCTTCCTGACGGCTGTGGGCTGGAGCACTTTGGGATGAGGACGGACAACATCGGGAAGGCGATGGCGGAACTGAAGGCGAAGGGCGTCAAGTTCGTCCAGGAAATCACCCAGATTAACCCGAAGACCAGAATTGCCTTCTTCGCCAGCCCGGAGGGCATTCTCGTCGAGCTTATGGAAGTGAAGGCATAGGCTCCGGGTCGGTCGTTATCCCAAACAGTCGTCCACCATCCGGCTCACATACTCGGCGATAGCAGAGGATGACGTTAGTCCCGGCGACTCAATGCCGATGAGGTTGATGAGTCCGGGCAGTCCCTTATCACTCTCCTCGCGGATGACGAAGTCGCGGAAAGCGCCGCCCTCCTCCTGAAGTTTGGGGCGGATGCCGGCCATCTCCGGCTCCAAATCGTCTAACTCGATGAAGGGCAGCATTTGCTTAGCCGACTCGTAGAAGGGTACTTTGCGGCGGATATCTACCGTATAGTCGAGGCTATCAAGGTAGTGGACGTTCGGGCCGAGCCGCATCCGCCCGTCAAGGTCGAAGGTCACATGGATGCCAACGCCGGCGACTTCAGCCAGGGGCACAGGGTAGATTAACCTCTTGATGAGGCGGTTCTTGCCGTTGCCGACGCTGAAGTACTCGCCCTTGCAGTAGTGGAGCCGGTAGCCGGCCTTGTCGATGTCAATGCCCGCCATCGCGGCGACCTTATCGCTGTAGAGTCCAGCACAGTTCAGCAGGAGGCGCGTGGCGAAAGTAGACCGGCCACTCGCATCCTCTACGGCAACCTGGTAGCCATCGACCAATTTTTCAATGCCGACCACCTCTGCCCGGTAGGCAATCTGGGCATCGCTGGCTTCGGCTCTACCAGCGAAGGACTTCATCAGGCCGTGCGCGTCAATGATACCTGTCGCTTCCGAGAGAATGGCGGCCGCGCCGGTGATGTTCGGCTCCAGC
>Ga0315288_10008177_pt1 | contig 13215 bp, 11 predicted proteins | sample YL17G11_20_MG_FD_203454 | JGI IMG/M metagenome (GOLD analysis project Ga0315288, IMG submission 203454) | Sediment microbial communities from Yellowstone Lake, YNP, Wyoming, USA - YL17G11_20 | ecosystem: Environmental > Aquatic > Freshwater > Lake > Sediment | place: USA: Wyoming | collected...
CTCGCGGACGACGAAAAATCTCCTTGATAGGACCGAAAGCCGCGTTCGTCGAGTATAATAGGACGGGATGTTCATTAAGGAGAAAACGAATGAAGACTCCGCGCTTCCCGATTTTTGTCGTCGCCTTTGGGCTTGTCTTCTCCGGAGTCGTCGTCGCCGCGGGAGGCAAGGCGCCGTCGACGATCCCGTATACCTCTATCTTTCCATGACCAGCTGGTTTGTGGTCGTCGAGGATGCCAAGTCGGACGATTACATCGCTGCCGGCGGTTCTTATGTCGTCAAAGGCGACGAGATCGAGTTTTTTTCGACGGATCAAGAGAAGGAACGCGTCCCTTACTTCCGGCTTCCCGATTCGCTGACCGATGTCGCGGAAAACGCGTCCAAGGACGGCCTCCTCCCCGAGTGGAGCTGGATCGCGGAGTCTCCGCGATTCACGATGACGGGCGACTCTATCTTGGTTCTCAGCGGCGGCCGGCCGGACGACAAAACCTTGACTTTCGAGCGCTTGCCGGAGACCGCGCCAAGCGAGATCGCGGGCAGCCTGCTCATTCTCGAAAACGACTTCGGCCCATCGACAACGCTCACGTTCCGATTGGCCGGCAACACCCTGACCCTCGATTCATTCCCCACGATGAGACCGGCCATCCTCTATCGGCAGTAGCGGGGCCGATGGCTGATGGGAATTTCGATGCGCTACTCGTTAAGGATAGCATTCCTTCCGTCTTTGCTGATTGTGACCCTCGGTTGTAGGCCTTCCGCACCGCCCCCGGCGGACAGGGCCCTCCGATATGACCGGCCCGCCCAAAACTGGAACGAAGCCCTTCCTGTGGGCAACGGCCGCTTGGGGGCGATGGTGTTCGGAACGGTTCCCGGGGAGCGCATCCAATTTAACGAAGAGACGCTTTGGACGGGCGAGCCGCATGATTACACGCACCCGGGTGCGTCGGGATATCTGAATACGATCAGGGAACTTCTCTTCGCGGACAAACCCCGCGAAGCGGAGCGCGTCGCCATGGACCACTTCATGAGCGTCCCGCTCCGTCAGGAAACGTATCAGCCGTTTGGAGATCTGCATCTCGATTTCCCCGGACATGAAGGATACACGGATTACGAGAGAACCTTGGATATCGGCCGGGCACTGGGCACAGTCAGGTACAAGCTGAACGGAACGACCTTCACCCGGGAAGTATTCTCGAGCCGGCCGGACCAGGCGATCGTGATCCGCTTGACGGCCGACAAAAGCAAGACGCTGGCCTTTAACCTGAGGCTGGATTCCCCCCACGAAAAGAAGTCGATTAGAACGGACGGGCCGCTGCAAAGGCTGACCGTCGCCGTAAAAGACGGCGCCTTGAGGGGCGTCGCCCTGGTCAGGGTGGAAACCGACGGAACGGTCAGCGACGCCGGGGAGGCCATCGGGGTGACCGATGCCGGACAGGCGACGATCTGCCTGGCGGCCGCGACCAATTTCGTGAATTATCGAGATGTCAACGGAGATCCGGCCCAACGGGCCGAAGAATGCCTGAACGGAATCAAGGGGAAGTCCTATAAGCTGATCCGAAAAAGCCATATCGCCGATTATCGGTCCTTGTTCGACCGGCTCGATATCGGTTTCGGGTCCAACGGCCGCGAAACTCTGCCCATGGACCAACGGCTTCGGATGTTCAATCGGTTGCCCGAGGATCCGGGCTTGATCGCCCTTTATGTCCAGTACGGCCGTTACTTGTTGATCTCTTCCAGCCGGCCGGGCACGATGCCGGCCAACCTGCAGGGGATCTGGAATCAGGATCTCGAGCCCGCTTGGGGAAGCAAATATACCACCAATATCAACGCCGAAATGAACTATTGGCCGGCCGAGGTGACCAACTTGAGCGACTGCCACGAGCCGTTTTTCAGATTGATCGAAGAGTGCGCCGAGACGGGCCAAGTCACGGCGAAGACGCATTACAATGCCGAGGGCTGGGTCCTGCATCACAACACCGATATCTGGCGAGGCACCGCGCCGATCAACCATTCCAACCACGGCATGTGGATGGGCGGCAGCGGCTGGGTCAGCCGCCACCATTGGGAACATTACCTCTTCACCCAGGATAAGGATTTCCTGCGAGATCGGGCCTGGCCGGTGATGCGGGAAGCCGCCCGGTTCTACTCGCAATTCCTGATCCCGGATCCTAAAACGGGATGGCTGATCAGCACGCCGTCGAACTCGCCCGAGATCGGAGGAATGGTCGCCGGTCCAACCATGGACCATCAGATCATCCGCTCCTTGTTTGCGGCCTGCGTCGAGGCCTCGGCGATCCTGAACCAGGACAAGGAATTTGCCGCCGAGCTGGCCCGGCTGATTCAGCGGATAGCCCCGAATAGGATCGGCCGCCTGGGCCAACTTCAAGAATGGATGGAAGATGTCGATGACCCGAACGAACACCACCGGCATGTCTCCCACCTGTGGGGCGTCCATCCCGGGGCCGATATCACCTGGGAAAAATCCCCGGAGCTGATGAAGGCCGCCCGGCAGTCGCTCCTGTTCCGGGGCGACGAGGGGACCGGCTGGAGCCTGGCCTGGAAGATCAATTTCTGGGCCCGGTTCATGGACGGGGACCACGCCTATGAGCTCATCAAGCTGCTGTTCCGGGTCAAGGATGAATCCGCCGTCAATTGGAGCGGCGGCACCTACATCAACCTGTTCGATTCCCATCCGCCCTTCCAGATCGACGGCAATTTCGGCGCGCCGGCGGGCATTGTGGAGCTCCTGGTCCAATCGCACCAGGGATTCATCGATATCCTCCCCGCCCTGCCGACCGCCCTTCCTTCGGGATTTCTCCGCGGCGTCTGCGCCCGGGGCGGTTTCGAGCTGGATCTGGAATGGAAAGAGGGCAAGCTCACCCGGCTCAGCATCCTATCCAAAGCCGGCAAAACCTGCAGGATCAGGTATCAGGGCGAGATCCGGGAATTTCCGACCGAGAAAGGGAAAAGATACGCCGTTTCTATGACAGGACCGGACCTATTGTAGAATAAGCCCCTCATGCACGCCCGGATCCATTTCGTCAATTTCACCCGGAAGTTCACCTTCATTTCCGTTGTTTTCCTCATCCCGCTCCACTTCCTGAAGCTCGGGTTCAACGGCTGGCAGATCGGGTTCATCCTGGCCGTCTATGCCGTCGCGCCGCTCGTCGTTTCGTTCCCGACCGGGTGGATCAACGACCGCTTGTCCATGGCCGGAGTCATCCGCGGCGCCCTGCTGGCCCAGGGGATTCTCCTCATCCTGGCCGCGGCGACGCGGAATTTTCCGCTCATGACCGCCGTCTTCCTTCTCCTCGGCACGGCCAACAACGTCCTCGACGTCTCGCTTCAGAGTTTCTTTTACAAGGACGAGACGGCGATGGACCAGAACCGCAAGTATGGGGAATACACCTTCTGGATGGGGCTCGGCCCGGCCTTGGGCGTCGTCGCCGGCGGCGTGTTGACGAACGTCGCCGGTTTCGAGACCGTCCTCGTCGCTTTCGGCGGCGCGACCATCCTCGTTTTTCTCGCAGTCGGCTCCTTCGACCATCAGAAGTTCCACGCCGTTTCGATCCGCGATTACGGCCGTGACATCTTCCGGGGCAAGACGCTGCTCTTTGTCGTCTTCCTCTTCATCCTCGCCCTCCACTGGAGCGTCGAGGGCACGGTCTACAGCCCTTTCCTGGAACGAAACCTCGGCCTCGGCTCCTTCCCGGCGGCGGCCTACATCGGGGGCGGTCTCCTTTTCCTGGCCGTCGCGGCGGTCCTCTTCGGCGGGGTGAAATTCGACGCCCGGCTCAACAAACGGATGATGCTCGTTTCCATGTTTCTCTCCGGCGCGGGGTTCGTCCTGATGACCGTCCGGCCGCCGGCCCTTTCCTTTTTCTTCCGAGTCGTCCACGACGTGAGCGACGGGATGATGGGCGTCACCATCGCCGTCTTCATTTCGCGCCTCTTCGGGCGGCGGACGATCGGCGGCAGCGCCGGCGTCCTCCTCTCGATCCAGATCCTCGGCCAGATGACCGGCTCGCTCGTCTTCGCTCCCCTCGGATACCGGTTCGGGTTGCAATACCCTTTCCTCGTCTGCGGATCGCTCCTGGCCCTCAACGCTCTCTTCGGCGCGCTCCTCTTCCGCCGGATGGAATACTGAGGCGAGATGATCGCGACGAAAGGCTCGGGATTCGACGTCATCCTCGTGAGCGGCGAACCGTATGTCGATCATCCGTTGTCGGGAGCGGGTGTCATTGCCCGGGCGCTCGAGGGGGAGGGTCTGAGCGTCGGCATCATCGAGCATCCGGACTGGCGGGGCGAGGATGATTTCCGGCGGCTGGGATCGCCGCGCCTGTATTTCGGGATCACCGCCGGCTCGATCGACAGCCTGCTTGTCAATTACACGCCGCTCAAGCGGCGTCGGGAAAAGGACGAGCACGCGCCTTACAAATCGGCCATGCCCGACCGGGCGGTGCTCGTCTATGCCAACAATATCCGGTCGCTTTTTCCGGACGTGCCGATCGTCATCGGGGGCATCGAGGCTTCGCTCCGGCGCTTCGCCCATTACGATTATTGGGACAACAAGGTCAGGCGAAGCTATCTTCTCGACTCCCGGGCCGACATCCTCGTTTACGGCCCAGGCGAAAAACAGGCGGTCGAGATCGCCCGCCGGATCGAGAAAAAAGAAGATTTGCAGGGCGTCGACGGGACCTGTGTCGTCCGCCGGGAAAAGCCGGCCGACTTCGAGGAAATCCCCTCGGCCGAAGAAGCGGCCGCGGACCGCGAGGCGTTCCGCCGCGCCCAGAACGCTTTTTCGAACCGCCGACGCCTCGCCCAGCCGCACGCCAACCGGTTCGTCCTTCAATATCCGAGGCCCGATGACACGACGGCCGGCCTCGATCGGATCTATGGACTTCCCTACGACCGGATGATTCCCGTCGGATTTCCCGAGTTCAAGATGGCCCAGTTCTCGGTGGTCACTCATCGCGGCTGTCTGGGAACCTGTTCCTTCTGCTCGCTGGCCCTCCATCAGGGCGGCCGGATTGTCTCGCGAAGCGAAGAGTCGATCCTGGACGAGATCCGTCGGCTGACCCGCCATCCGGATTTCAAAGGTTATATCGATGACCTCGGCGGACCGACGGCCAACATGTACGGGATGGACTGCGAGGAGGCGTGCGAAGGGGCGTGCATCTCCTGCGGAAATCTGGACCGGAGCCATGACCGTCTCATCCGCCTCATGCGCAAAGCCCGGGAAATCCCCGGGGTGAAGAAAGTCTTCGTCCGGAGCGGCATCCGCTACGACCTGGCCATGGAAAGCGAAGAGTATCTCCGGGAGCTCAGCGAGCACCACATCTCGGGACGGCTGAAGATCGCCCCGGAGCACGTCTCCCCCGGTGTCCTGCGTCTGATGAACAAGGAAACGCGCCCGCTCGAAGAATTCCGTCGGTTGTTCGCCAAGGTCAATCGCGGCCGGGACCAGCATCTCCAGTATTACTTCATGGTCGCCCATCCCGGCTGCGGGTCCGAGGAGGCGGAGGAACTTGCCCGCGAAATCCGGCGGCTGGAGCGGGAAGGGGATAAGCCGGTCGAGGGTGTCCAGATTTTCACCCCGACCCCGATGACACCCTCAACCTGCATGTATTACACAGGCCAGGACCCCGCCACAGGAGAGGAAGTTTACGTCCCGCGGACGTTCCAGGAGAAGAAAGCCCAGAAGCGGCGGGCCATCGGCTCGACGAGATGACCGGCCCTTTCTTGATATGATTTCGCGGCGGGTATATCATTCCGCCCTTCAACTCTTCCCGGATTCGGAGGACGAATGAGAAAACGCCCGCTTTGCTTCATGGTCGGATTGTTAGTCTTGGCGGCCTTCGTCGCCGGCTTCCAGACGACGGCCCGGACGCCGGACGACCCCGTCATTAAGAAGATCATCGAACTCGGCGTGAACGATAATCAGGTCATGACCTGGAACGATTATGCCGGCAACCGGTTCGGCGGCCGGGAGACGGGCTCAAACGCCTATAACGACGCGACCGCCTGGGCGGTCTGGCAATTCAAACAGTGGGGGCTTGAGGCCGAGCTCGACGAAGCCGGCGAGACGCCGGTCGGTTTCAACCGCGGCCCCTGGTTCGGTAAGATGGTCAAACCGGCCGAAAAAGCGCTTTTCTTCGGAACGCCCAGCTACACGGCGGGAACGAAGGGGGTTCAACGCGGCCCGGTCGTTATTCTCAAGGCCGATCCCTTCTCGATCCCGGGGCGCAATGCCACCCCGGAAAATATCGAGAAAAAGCGCGTCGCGGTCGAAGCGGCGATGGCCGAGGTCAAGGCGAACCAGGACGCTTTCAAGGGCGCTTGGGTGCTGATCCCCGGCGAAAGCACCGGTTTTGCCCGGGACGGCCGCCGAGGCACGCCGGAGTACGCCGACGCCAAACTGATCCCTCCGCTCACCCGACTGCTGGTCGAGGCCGGGGCCCTCGGCACCGTTCAACTGTCTAAAACGGAGCCGTTCAGGATCCTGGACGGGTACGTCGAGTCCTGGGAGACGCTGCCGGTCCTGCCCGATATCAAGCTGGCCGAGAGCCAATACAACGAAATCAAGGGATTGGTCGAGAAGGGCGAGCGGGTCGAGCTCGAGTTCGACATCCGCAACTGGTTCAAAATGGGGCCGGTCAAATACCACAACGTCGTCGCGACGCTCCGCGGGACGACATGGCCCGACGAATGCATCGTCATCGGCGGCCATTACGACTGCTTCAGCGCCGCGACCGGCGGCGTCGACGACGGCTCGGGATTCGCTCCCGGCATGGAAGCGGTCCGCCTTATCACCGCCGCCGGCGGCCGGCCGAAGCGGACCGTCATCGTCATGCTCTTCGCCGCGGAAGAGATCGGGTTGGTCGGCTCGCAGGCGTGGCTGAAAAAGCATCCCGAAATGCATCCCAAGATCATGATGATGATCAACCGGGACGGCAGCCCGAGCGCCATCACCGGCGCGTCCGTCCCCGAAACCTGGTATCCGGATTTCCAAAAGATCACCTCGCCGTTGACCGGCCTGAACCCGAAGTGGCCGTTCAAGCTCGAACGGGGCTTGCCGAGGGCGCACGCGACGAGCGCGGGCGGGACGGACTCTTCTTCGTTCGAGATGGCGAGCGTGCCGACGTTGAGCTTTCGGACGCAGTCGGACTACCCTTACAACCATGCCTGGCACACCCTCTATGACACGTACAGCGAGCTGGTGCCGTATATCGAACACCAGAAGCATTCCGCGTTGGTCACCGCGGTCGTGGTCTACGGCGCCGCCAACCTCGACAAGCCGCTCCCGCGCGAGGGCGTTTACCTGGCCGACGGCCTCTACGCCGATATCACCGTCGGGGCCGCCGACGCGCCGATCCACATCATGACAACCCTCGATTACGCGAACGTCCCCTTGCAGACGGCGAACTTCATCCGCATCGCCGAGGGGAAGAGTCCAGGGGTACGGGGCGCAGGCCCCGGCCCGGCCGGTCCTCCGGGCGGAGGAGGCCGCGGAGGGATGGGGGGGCCGGGCGGGCGGCCGCCGGAGGTCCCGCCGATCGGCACGATCGACGTACGGGACGGGCTGATCAAAGGCCTCGTCGTTTCCGAAGTCCAGAAATCGGTGGCGGTGCCCAGCCTGCCGATGACCGCCAACGCCGCCTTGAGGCATGACGCGGGCGGAATTCTGGGCGTCTCGGCCCCGAATGCCTTCTATCTCACTCTCCAGAAAATTTCCCGGCTCGACAAAAAATACACGGCGATCGGAAAAACGATCGCCGGGCTCGATCTGTTGACGAAGGTGAAGAGGGGAGAAGCGCTCAGGAGCATCCGGATCATCCGGGTCGGCCAGGCCGCGCGCGATTTCAAGACGGACGACGAGGCCTTCAAGAAATTGCTCGAGCGATGAAATAATTTGCTATTAGGTAACGAATATCGTAACCTAAGAGCAGGATGCAAACGCTGACCGAGAAGATCTTCCGTCTCTCGCCGCCCGGCGGAATCTTCGATGAGACGGCCGTCCGCAATCTTTTTGTCGGCCGGTCCGAAGCGGCCCGCAAAGTCCTCGTTCATCGCGCTTGCACCGCGGGTGAAATCATCCGGCTCAAGCCGGGGGTGTTCGTTCTCGCGCCGGAGTTCCGAAAAACGCATCCTCATCCGTTCGTCATCGCGGCCCTGTTGCACTCCCCCTCGCATATCAGCCTGGAATCCGCGCTCGCCTACCACGGCCTTATTCCTGAGGCGGTTTATGAAGTGGCGAGCGTGACGTCCGCCCGAAGCCGCGCCTTCACGACCCTGATCGGCGTTTTTAGTTTCACACGCGTACCGGCTGTGAATCCTCGCGCCGGAGTCCGCGCCCATAAAATCAACGGCCGGAGCTGGGCGTTTATCGCCTCGCCGGCGAGGGCTATCGCCGACTTGATCTATGTGAGGAAAGAGGTGACCTGGGAACAGGACGGTCCGGCCTTTCTGACCGACTCCATGCGGATCGAACGGGACGACCTCAAGTCCGTCTCCTTCGATAACATGGATGAGGTATGCGACAGCCTCCGGGACCGCCGAACCGTGAATTATCTCCGGGGATTGTTTCGGGAGATCAAGAAATGACCGCTCATCTTCTCGAAGACAAAATCAAGGATTTCGCGATCGCCGGCGCGCTCGACCAGGAAAACGTCCTCCAGGAGCTGATCCAGCAGTATGTCCTGGCGAGCCTCTCCCGAGCCGGTTTTTTTTCGGGTGAAGGGGCTGTTTTTCACGGCGGGACATGCCTTCGCATCGTCTACGGCATGAACCGTTTTTCGGAGGACTTGGATTTTTTCCTGAAACGGCCGAATCCCGATTTTGCCTGGCGGCGCTATCTCGGTCCTATTCTCCAGGATGCCGCCGGGCAAGGTTTTCATTTCAGCGTCCCGGACGAATCGCGGGAGAAAGGCGCGGTGAAGAAGGCGCTGATCCGGGCGGAATCCGTCGGCCGCGTTCCTCCTCTGGATTTGCCGTTCGAAAGGGACGTCAGAAAACTCATCAAGGTTAGACTGGAGATCGATACGAATCCTCCCGCGGGATCGAGCTACGAAACGCGCTACGTTTTCTTTCCCTTGACCGCCGCCCTCACTTCCCAAACGCTCGAATCCGGATTCGGGATGAAACTTGCCGCCTTGCTGGCCCGGAGCTATACGAAGGGAAGGGACTGGTCTGATTTCCTCTGGTACGTCAACAAAAAAACCGTTCCCCATCTCGAGCTGCTCCGGAACGCCCTTGAACAGCAAGGCCCGTGGGCCGGCGAGAAATTGTCCGTCGATGCCGAGTGGGTCGTGGGGAAGTTGAAGAACAGAATCGACGAGATCGATTGGGGATCCGTCCGCCGGGATGTGCAGAGGTTTCTCCCTCTCCGGGAGCAGGAAGTCTTGAAATTATGGAACAGGGATTTTTTCATTTATCACCTCGGCGTTTTCTCCCAAAATCTCGCGCCTTGACCTTTAAAGTCAATGACGAGACAGACAGACAGACAGACAGAGAAAGATAGAGGTGATCCATGCATTATATCTTAGACGCATCATACCAGGTTGATTATAAGCTGAGGATCACGTTTGAGAATAACGAGGTCCGCAACGTGGATCTTTCGGAACATTTGGACGGTCCCGTTTTTGAACCGTTAAAAGACCTCGGGTACTTCAGGATGTTCAAGGTCAACCGAGACATCGACACGATTGTTTGGCCCAATCATGCTGATTTTTCCCCCGACTTCCTTTACGAGATAGGAGAACCAATCAGCGACCAAGCCCATCAAGCCGGCGACGCTGAGCGGTGAGGCGGAAGGCCTCCGGAAGGCTTCGTTTTACCCGGAGACGGCGATATCGCCGAGCCCGATTTCCGTCCCGAGTTTACGGGCGGAATTCTATTTCTTGACGTCTTTCGGCTTCATCTCCATGCCCAGCTGCGTTTTCAGGCCGTACTCGTCATAATCTTCCCACGCCTCGACCATTTTGCCGTTCTCAAAACGGATGATGTTCATTTGGGTGACGTTGATTTTATTTCCTGTTGGAGCGATGCCCCAGAATTTCTCTTGATGAGTTCCCGAAAAAGTATACCGGACCGCCACTTTGTCGCCTTCCGCGACCATATCCTCGATTTTGAATTTAAAATCGGGGAAGGCCTTCCGCCAAGCGGAGACGACCTTTTTCGCGTCCTCCGGGCCAAACGGATACTTCTCCCCCCGAAAATGGAGAATTTGATTGGGGGCATAGACTTGATCCGCAACGTTGAGATTCCCCTCATTCCAGAGCTTTTCGATCTCAAAGACGGCGATTTTTTTGTTTTGGGCTTCGACCTCGGCCTGGGCTTTCAACGCGTTGACCTCTGCGAGGCCCGCCTTATCCTCGTAAACTGCGGCGAGGCAGAACAACATGACCAAAGCAGCCATGAAGAGCGGTTTTTTCATTCAATCCTCCTTGAGGGGGAAGTATAGGGTGCGAAAAAAAAGATGTCAACGACGCCCTTCCTTTATTGCTTCATGGTTGCCCATCCCGGATGCGGACCCGAGGGAGGCGGAAGCGCTCGCCCGCGAGATCCGGAATCTTGCCCCGGAAGATCGAGAAGAACGAAGAGAGAAATAAGGGCTTGACTTCTGTTCGTTTAAATATTATGTTCATAAATAATGAACTAATAAAATAGGTGAACAAGGCCATGAAAAAAATCAACGATCATTTAGAAGAAAAGATCTTTCGAGATGCCATGGAGGCATTTCGAAAGAACATTCCGATGCAGATTGAGACGTTGGCTCAAGAGCCTGTCTATAAGAATGAATTCCGGCCGGACCGTCGAATTAAAATGACGATACAGGGCAGGGTTCTCGATTACTTTGCCGAAATCAAGACCGCCGTAACGAAAGCAACGATTCTTCCCCTAATGATGAAAAGAGAGAAGCTAAACCACCCGCTTTTGCTGATTGCAAAATACGTGAATGCGCCCATGGCGGAACGGCTCAGGCAGGATAGCCTGGAATTTATAGACACAGGCGGCAACGCATTTATTCATAAGCCGCCGTTATATATTTTCGTAAAAGGGAATAGGCGCCCCGATTTCTTTGAACAAGCACCTCTTCAAAGACGCTTCAAGCCTGTTGGACAAAGAATGATTTTTGCCTTCTTATGCAATCCCGGTTTAGTGAATAAGACTTATCGGGAGATCGCCGCGGCCACGGAAGTCGCCCTCGGGACCGTCGGCTGGATCATGAAAGAATTGACGGACCTGGGCTTTCTCTTCAGGAGGGGGAAGCGGGGATTAAAACTCGTCCAGAGAGAGAAGTTATTGCTTCAGTGGGTAAACGCCTATCCGGAACAGTTGCGGCCGAAGCAGATTCTAGGTCGCTACAGGGGCGAAAATGGCTGGTGGCAACAGGAAAAGATGGAACCGCTCATCGCCCAGTGGGGAGGAGAGGTTGCCGCCGCAAGACTCACTCAGTATCTAAAACCCGAGTTGATAACCGTTTATACGACGATGCCGGAGCTCGATCAATTCTTGCTCAAGAACAGACTCAAAAGAGACATCGCCGGTGATGTCGAAATCCTGGCAAGATTTTGGACGCCGGTCGAGAGGCGGGAGGATGATGACTTGGTCCATCCCATCCTTATTTATGCGGATCTCCTGGCTACGGGAAACCAGAGAAATCGTGAAACAGCGAAAATGATTTATGAGCAACATGTTATTCGATTTATCAGGGAAGATTGACAAACGGAAAGTCGAAGCGCTTTCGATCGTCAAGAAAGCCTCAGACGCCCTGAACCTTCCTTTCCTGATCGTCGGTGCTTCAGCCCGGGATTTCATCCTCAAGCACGGCTACGGGATAGAATCGCCGAGGATGACTGAAGATATCGACTTGGCGATCGAAGTCGCGAGTTGGCGGCAGTTCGACCGGTTTATCGAATCATTGCTGTCAACAGGCCAATTTACTTCTACGCCGGAACGACATAGGCTCCGATTCGATTCTATCCTCATGGATATCGTTCCGTTCGGAGCAATTGCCGGGGAACTAGGGCAGATCAGTTGGCCTCCGGAGCACGAAATAACCATGAGCGTGTTAGGTTTCAGGGAGGCGAGCGAATATTCGGTCATGGTCAAACTGAGTTCCGATCCCGAGCTCGACATCAAGCTGTCGACTCTTCCCTGTTTGTCGATCATGAAGATCATTTCGTGGAAAGAGAAATATCCCGAGCGGAAGAAAGATGCCGAGGATCTTCTTTTTATCATGCAGACATATGAAGAAGCCGGAAACTTCGACAGACTTTACGATAAAGAGCAAAACCTCTTGAAGGACGAGCTTTTTGATACGGTGCTCGCGGGAATCAGGCTGCTCGGCCGGGATATGGCCATGACGGCGGATCCGGATACATTGGATCGAGTCAAAACCATCCTGGACGGTGAAACGGGGGAATTATCTCAATACCGGTTAGTCGCGGATATGATTATCGGCACGCTCGCTTTCGCCGGCAAGTTCGATGAAATACTATTTCAAGTTGAGAAGCTGAGACAGGGCCTGATTGAGGTTACAGAAAACCGAATTCCATAATTAGGAGGCCTATGTGCCGCGGACCCTCGAGGAAAAGAAAGAGTAAAATCTATTAGCAGTTCCTCCTCAATCGTCGTATTAATAATACGGGAGTCAATAATCATGAAAAAGCTATTCTTCGCTTTGGCCGCGCCCCTCCTGGTCCTGCCCAGCCTCGCTTTGGCCCAAGGTCCGGCCGGCCTGTTCGAATCGGGCCGGATCCGCCTGGTCGAGGAGGCTCGGATCACGGACGAAAACCTCCCCGAGAACGCCCTTTTCCAGAATCCTCGTTGCCTGGCCATGGACGGGAAGGGGAACGTTTATGTCTCCGATTTCGACGCCAATCATATCAAGGTCTTCGGTCCGGACGGGAAATTCCGGACGACGATCGGCCGCAAGGGCCAGGGCCCGGGAGAATTCCTTTGGCCCGCCAATGTCGAGATCTCCGGCGATCGGCTCGTTGTCTGGGAGGCCATGAACCGGCGGTTCTCGATCCTGGACCTCAGAGGGGAATTTATTAAGTCGGCTCCGGCCGTTCACGGCGGCCAGGGCGAACTCATGGCCCTCCGGGCCCTTTCCGGCGGCCGCTTCGCCGCCTTCATCGAGCGGGGGCTTTCTCCGCAATTCCAAGGGCGCCTTCCGGAGGAGAGAGACTACGCCCTCCTTCTTCTCTC
>Ga0315288_10008179_pt1 | contig 13212 bp, 11 predicted proteins | sample YL17G11_20_MG_FD_203454 | JGI IMG/M metagenome (GOLD analysis project Ga0315288, IMG submission 203454) | Sediment microbial communities from Yellowstone Lake, YNP, Wyoming, USA - YL17G11_20 | ecosystem: Environmental > Aquatic > Freshwater > Lake > Sediment | place: USA: Wyoming | collected...
TCGACGAGGGGACGGCGGCGCTCGGGGAGAGCGGGGGGGGGGGCGGCCGCGGCGCGTGCCGGCGCCGCCAGCCCCCCGGCCTCCTCCGCGGCGGCCGACGCCGCGAGCGCGCCGCCGAATGCGGGGCGGGAGGGGCGCGCGCGCGCGGCTTGGCGCCGCCGCCGCGGCGGCGGCCGCGCCGCGCCGCGTCCCCCACCCCGCCCCGCACCCCGCCCTCCCCCGCTCTCGATGCCGACGCGAGCGTCCGGCATCGAAGGCGGGGAGGAGCGGGCGGCGCGGGGCGGGGAGGGGAAGTCGGGCGGGAGGCCGAGGGCGGGAGGTCGCCCGACACGCCCGCCCCTGCCGCGACCGCCCGCCCGCCGCCCCCAGTGCGGCCGCGGCGCGACTCTATCGTCGCCGCGGCGGGCGCGGGGGGCGGAGAGGGCTGTGAACCCCCGGCGCGCAAGCCGCCCCGCCGATGCGCCCCCGCCCGCGCCCGCCGGCCGCCCGGGCCGGCGGCGGGCGCGCCGTCTCCGAAAGGCTCACCGCGCAGGACGTGAAGGTCCGCGCTGCCGGTGAGAGTGTGGGAGAGGGCTCGGGCGTGCGCGGCCTCTCGCTCGACTCGCCGCCACTCTCGCAGCCGAAAAGGGCGCTGACGCCGCGCCGCCCATCCCTTCACACGCGGCGCACACGCCCCGCCCCTGGGTCACGGCACCAGCCCCGCGGCCGCGACCGCCGCCCGTGCGGCGAGCGCGCGCGCGACGAGGTCGGCCGCCGCGCGCGCGCGCGCAGACTGCGCCCAGTCAGCCACCGCCGCGGCGGCGGCGGTGCCCCGCGTCGCGTCCTCGACCGCATCCGCCGCCACGGCCCAATCTCCCGCGTTTGCCGCGGCCGAAGCAGCCGCCAGGGCGGCAGGCCGCCCTTCGCGCGCGCCCGCCCCGATTTTGAGGCTCGCCGCCGCTTTCGCCAGCCCGGTCGCCAGCGGCCCCCCTCCGTCCGGCGGCAGCAGCGACAGGCCGGCCGCCGCGTCGGCGACGGCGGGCCAGCGCTCTTTGAGGGTGGCGGTGGTGGCCGCGCCTGTCTCGAGCACGCTCGCCGGCAGTGCAGCTAACGCCGCCTCCACAAGCTCATCTCCCGGCGCCGCCGCGCGTGCCGCCGCCGCGTCGGCCGCCAGGGGCGCGCCGGCCGACACGCCAGCGGCGAGGGCGGCGGCCGCGGCGGCGAGGCGGTGCGCGGCCAGCGAGTCTTGCCGCTGCGCGGTGCGCGCAGCTAAAGCGGCGCCCAGCGCGTTGACGCGCGCGCGTAGCTCGTCCAGCACGGCCGCCCGCTCGGCGCGCTCGCGGGCCGCCGCCGCTGCCGCGTCGGCGGCGAGCGCAACCGCTTGCCGCCGCAGCTCGGCTGAGCGCGCCGCGTCGGCGCGGGCTTGCACGCGGGTGAGCGTGTCCAGGCACTCGTTGGCCAGGGCGTCCAGGCGGCGGCGGGCTGTGGCAGCGGCCGCGGCGGCTTCTTCCTCGACCCTCTCGACCTCGCTCCTCGCCGCCGCTCCATCCGCCGCCGCCGCGTCGCGCGCGGCGGCGACCGCGTCCGCCAGGGACCGGGCGTCGGCCGCGGCCGACGGGCGGCCGGAGGCGTCGAGGGCGGTCGCAACGAGAGACGCGGCGTGCGCCGCGGCGTCGGAAGCCGCCGCAGCAGCAGCAGCGGCCGCGGGCGCCCGCTGCGTACCGGCCGGCGGCGGCGCGAGAGCGGCTTTGGCGGCCGACAGGGCGGCCTGGATCTCGCGGCGCGCTGCGCCCCACTCGGGCTCGGCGGGCTCCGGTGGGTCATCGACCGCGGGCGCGGGTGACGGCGCGGGCGCGGGCGGCGGCAGCGCACTGCCCCAGTCGCGGGGCGCGGCCGCGGGCAGCCGCCCGCCCGCGCCGGGCGGCGGGTCGAGCGTCGTCGCCAGCGCCTCTTCCGCTTCGCTTATCTCGCTCCCGCGCTCGTGCGTCCACGCGCCGGTCGCCACCTCGTTCAGCAACGCGGCCACCGGCGCGGCGGCCGCCGCCGCCGCGTCGGCCGCGGCCGCGGCCGCCGACTCGAGCTCGGCCGCCACGCTCGCCAGCGGGTCGCCCGAGCGGGCCGCGGGCGGCGAATCAGCCTCCTTCACCGCGTCCGCCACCGCGCGCCCGGCGTCGGCCGCCAGGTCGGCCGCCGCGTCTGCGGCAACCACCGCTCCGGCGACGATCTCTCCGATTTTCTCCACTGCCTCGGCCGCCGCGTCGCCTGCGCGGTCCAGGGTGGCGTCTAGGGTGGTGGCGACGGTGTCTGGCGGCGGCGGCGGATCGTCGCCGGCGTCGGCGTGCGCGGCGGCCTTGCCGCCCCCGCCGCCACCCCCGCCGCTCTTCACTTGCTTGCCGGACGACGTATAGTAAAACAGGCCGGCCGCGGCCGCGGCGGCGGCCAGCCAGCGCAGGTCGAGCGGGGAGGAAGAGGGAGGCAGCGGCGGCGGAAAGGGCGCCCCGGGCCCGCCGCCGACCGCGCCCGCCGCTCCGGGCCCCGTGTAGTACGTGGGCTTGGGCGCGGAGAACGCGGGCGGCGGCGCCCCCGCGGCGAAGGACGCGGGGCCGGGGCGCGGCGGCAGCGCGGCCGGCGTGTGCGCCGCGGCGGGCGGCGGCGGTGGCGCGATGGAGGAAGGAGTGGCGGCGGGCGCCGACCGCGCGTCGGCGGGCGGCGGGGCGGCCTGGAGAGAAGGGGAGAGGGGAGGGTCGGACGCCGCGCGCGCCGCGTCCTCGCCCCACCTAGCCTCTGTCGCCCCCTCCCTCACCTCGGCCACTGGCGCGGCTTCAGCCTCGGCCGTCGCCGCCTTTTTGGGGGGGCGGCCCCGCTTGGCGGGCACCTGAAAGGGAGGGAGGGCGTCAGTTTGGGTCGCCCGCCCTCGATCCACGCATTGTGCACCGCGATCGAGCACGCCACATCGCCCGTCGCGCCGGCGGCGCGCGCGGCAGCCCCTCGCGCCCCGCCGCGCGCGATGGCGCCGATGCCCGCACCCCCGCTCTCGCCTTTTTGCCGCCCTTGGCGGTCGACAGCAGGCGCACCGCGGCCGCGGTGGCGGCGCGCCGCGCGCCCATGGTTGAAAGGGGCGCAGGGAGAGCTGTGAGCCATCCGCCCATCGGCCGCCACTCCCCACCCGCGCCCGGGGCGCGCCAGGGGGCCTTTTTCACCACCATGCCCGATCTTGACCCCGCGGCCGACGCCCTGCGCGCCGCCTGCGTGGCGGCGGGCGGCACGGGCGCCGCGGCGGACGCGCACCTCTTTGATTATGTGTCCTCCTCCCTCGCCGACTGGGACTGGGCCGCTGACGGCCTGGACGGCGCGGTGGAAGCCCTGGCCGAAATGCTGGCTGGGTCGGGCGCGGTGGCGGACGAGGGCGCGGCGCGGGCCGCGCTCGCGGCGCTCGCGCCGACGCCCGCCGCGACCGCGGCCCGCGCCGCGGCCGACGGCGCGCCCGCCGCCCTCCTGGCGGCCCCTGTCGTGCTGGACGATATTTCCAAGCACGAGCTGCACCCGTCGGAGGTCTTGACGGACAAAGAGTCGCTGCGCACCGCGTTTCCCGACGCCGCCGGCGTCGTGGCCCCCACCATGGCCACCGCCAAAGACCTGGCCAAACTGGCGCGCCGCGCGGCGGCGGAAGACGAAGCCGCGCGCTCCGCCGCCGAAGCCCACGCGGCCGCCGCGCGCGCCGCTGCCGCGCGCGCGGTCCCGCGCATCGTGCGCGGCGCGGGCGGCGGCGGCGCGCGCGACGTCAAGCTGGACAACGTGACCGTTAGCAACGGGGGGGCGGACCTGATCAGCGACGCGGTGCGGGAGGAGCAAGAGACGGGGGAGGGTCGAGGGCCGGCGGCCGACGCGCGCGCGCTCACCACCACCCTTTCCCCTCTTCCCAGTCGCTACTCCTCGCCTCCGGCCGGCGGTACGGCCTCATCGGGCGCAACGGGGCGGGCAAATCGACGCTGCTGCGCGCGATGGCGGCGCGGCAAATCAAAGGGATTCCGGCCAACCTCCAAATCTTGCACGTGGAACAGGAGCTGCCCGGGGATGAAACCACGGTGCTGGACGCCGTGCTGGCGGTCGACGGGGAGCGGGAAGAGTTGCTGGCCGAGGAAGCGTCCTTGCTCGCGGCCGCGGGCGGCGCGGCCGGCGCGCTCACCGGCGACGGCGCGGCCCGCCTGGGCGCCATCGGGGCCCGGTTACAGGCCATCGACGCCGCGGGGGCGCCGGCGCGGGCCTCCAAGATCCTCCACGGCCTGGGGTTCGACGACGCCGCGTCGCTCCGCGCGACGTCGACCTTCTCCGGCGGCTGGCGCATGCGGGTCGCCCTCGCCCAAGCCCTCTTCGCCGAGCCCGACATCCTGCTGCTGGACGAGGTGAGAAGGGAGGGGGGAGAGGGTGGGAGGCGGGTGCCAAGGGCGCGCGCGGCCGCCGACCCGCGCCCCACTCCCTCTGCAGCCCACCAACCACCTCGACCTCCACGCCGTCCTCTGGCTCGAAGACTTTCTCGTGGCCCGCCCGGGAACCCTGCTCGTGGTGTCCCACGCGCGCGACTTTTTGAACGCGGTCTGCACCGACACGGTCCACCTGGCCGGGCGGCGGCTGACCTCCCGCCGCGGCGGCTTTGACGCGTTCCTGGCCGCGTCGGCCGAGGCCGCGCTCAACGCGGACCGGCAGCGGGCCGCGCTGCTGGCCGAGCGCGCGCACTTGCAGGTAGGGGTGGAGGAGGAGAGGGGCGCGCCGCGCGCGAGCGCGCGGCCGCCCACCCGCCCTCCTCCCTCTCCAGTCTTTCGTCGACCGCTTCCGGTTCAACGCCAAGCGCGCCTCCCTCGTCCAGTCCCGCATCAAGGCCATCGCGCGGCTGGACACCGACATCGCCGCCGCCGCGCCGCCGCCGTGCGACGAGGGGACGTACAAGTTCCGGTTCCCGTCCCCCTCCCCCTGCCCACCCCCCATCCTGTCCTTTGTGGATGCCGGCTTTTCGTACGGCGACGGGCGGCCCCCCATATTCGATCGCCTGAATTTCGGGGTCGCGCCGGGGGAGCGCATGGCCCTCGTCGGCGACAACGGCGCCGGCAAGTCGACGCTCTTAAAGCTGATGGCCGGCACGCTGACCGCGACGAGCGGGCGGGTCGAGCGCAGCGGCAAGGCGTCGGTCGCCGCGTTCGCGCAGCACGCGGTCGACGGCCTCGACCTCGCGTCCACCCCCCTCACCGCCCTCTCCCTCGCGTCCGCCGGCGCGCACACGACGGACGCACTGCGGTCGCACCTGGCCACGTTCTCGGTGGACGCCACGCTGGCGAGCCGCCGGATCTACACGCTGTCCGGCGGCCAAAAAGTGCGCGTCGCCCTCGCGGCCGCCACCCTGGCCCGCCCCCACTTGTTGTTGTTGGACGAACCGACAAACCACCTGGACGTGGACGCCATCGACGCGTTGGTGGACGCGTTGAGGGGGTATGAAGGCGCGGCCGTCATCGTGTCCCACGACGCCCACCTCCTCGCGGCCGCCTGCCCCGACGCGTTGTTCGAGGTGGGCCACCGCGCGGTGGTGAGGTTTGAGGGGAGCTTTGCCGACTACAGGGCCGCGCTGCGCGCGCGCGCGGCGGCGACCGCGGCGGCCGGCGGTTGAGGGATGAGAGAAAAAGGGTGGGCGCTCCTGGCGTTTCGGCTCTCTCTGTGGCGACGCGGCACTGCCTGCCTCCAACCAGGGGCTCGCGCGGGGCGACGGTTGGGGCAGGCGCGTGCGGTCGGCCGCCGCCGCCGCACTTCTCCCTCACTCGCGCCCACCGCCAACCCCCGGCCCTCCCGCCCGTGCATGCTCGCCGCCCGCCGCGCCCTCACGTCCGCCCCCCGCCTCCCGCTCGGCCGCCGCGCGTCTGCCGCCATGGCCCCCCCGTCCGCGACCCCCACGATCGGCACCCACTCCGGTTCCTTCCACTGTGACGAAGCCCTGGGCATCGCCCTGCTGCGCCGCACGCCCGCGTTTGCGGGGGCGGCGGTGGTGCGGAGCCGGGACCCCAAAGCGTTGGCGGCGTGCGACGTCGTGATCGATGTGGGGGGGGTGTACGATCCTGGTGCGTATGGTGGTGGATTGGGCGGGCGGACGGCGCGCGATTGGGCAATCGGGGAGCGCGCCGCGGTTCCTCACCCTCCCTCCCCTCCTCCCGCAGCCGCCAACATGTTCGACCACCACCAGCGCGAGTTCGCCGAAGTCTTCGGCCACGGTGCGAGGGAGGAGGAGGGAGGGCGGGGAGGCGGAGAACGATACAAACACGCGCCGACCCCTTCACCCTTTTTTCTCTCTCAAGGCTTTACGACCAAGCTCTCGTCCGCGGGCCTCGTGTACAAGCACTACGGCCGCGCGGTCGTCGCTGCCATCATGGCGGATGCTGACGTGGCAAACCCGAGCCCAGAAGATGTGGAGACCGTGTACCTCGCCGCGTACAAAAAATTCATCGAAGCCGTCGACGCGGTCGACAACGGCGTCTCCCAATTCGACACGGCCGCGCTCCCGCGCTACGTGGACGGCACCGGTCTCGCGGCCCGGGTCGGCGCCCTCAACCCCGCGTGGAACGAGGGGTGGGGGCCGGCGGCGCTCGACGCCGGGTTTGAGAAGGCGTCGGCGCTCGCGGGCGAAGAATTCGCGGCCTGCGTCCGCTCCCTCGCCCGCGCCTGGCTCCCCGCGCGCGCCCTGGTCGTGGCCGCGCTCGACGGGGCGGGGGCGGTGGACGCGAGTGGGGAGATTGTGGAGCTCCACACCGCGTGCCCGTGGAAGGAGCACCTCTTCGCGCTCGAGGGCGAACGGTCCACCCCCGGCGCCATCAAGTTTGTGCTCTACCCGGACGGCGCGTCGGGGGGGTGGCGCGTGCAGGCGGTGCCGGTTGGGCCGGTGCGAGGGGAGAGAGGGTGGGGGGTCGAGGCGCGCGCCTGCGCGCCTCTCCTTCGCCAACCCAAACCCCGATCCTCGTCCCTAGATGTCGTTCACCAACCGGGTCTCCCTGCCGGAGCCGCTGTGCGGCCTGCGCGACGGCGAGCTCGACGCGGCGGCGGCGGCGCTCGGCGCGCCGGCCGGGGGCGTCTTCATCCACACGTCCGGCTTCATCGGGGGGCACGCGACCCGGGAGGGCGCCAAGGCGTACGCGGTGGCCGCGCTGGCGGCGCGGGCGGCGGCGTGAGGCGAGCTGAACCAAACTATAAAAAATGAAAAATAAAATGGTGGTCGGCCCCTAAGGGGCCGCCCTGAACGCCGCCCTGAACCCCGCCGCTCCCCCCCTGTTCCGTTTTGACCGACGCGAGCACGCATGATGCGTGCGCATTCAACGAGTGCGGCATTCTCAGATTGCCAAACGCCCCGGGACGACCCGGGGCGGTCAGCGACGCGAACGAGTGTTTGGGCGTCGCCGCCGCGCGGAATGGACACGCGCGGCCGCGCGTCGGTCCCGTGCTTTGGGGGCGGTGTGTGTGACGGGGGGCGGGCTGGGGGCAGGCGAACCGTTGGGAGGGGCGGGTGAGGGGCGGCGTCAGCAGCGCGGCCGGTGCGCCCGGGCACGGAATCTCGGTGGCGTGGCACGCTCAGAGGCCGGCGCGACCCCATGACGGACGGAGACCGACGGACGGACGGACTCAGAGGCGGAGAGACGCCCGCACGGCGGGCGCGGGTCGGCTCTCGCTCCCGCTCCCGGCACACTATCTCGGCACTCAACCAGTCCCGCCCTCCAGCGCCCCCCCTTATCGCCTTGTACGCTTTACGTGCGCGCCCCCAGGTGGGCGCCGGGGTGCGGCGGGCGTCGGAGGGCGCGGGTCTCGATTCGCCGTTTTCGAGGGGCCCGCGCCGCGGCCCTTCCGCCGTCCCGCCACCGCCTTTGGCGGCGGCCACGGCGGCGGCCGGGCGATCTGGCGGGCGGCGGCGGCCTGTGGCGGCTTGGCAGCCACGCGGTCTGCGTGGCGGCGATGGCGGGAGCGCCGCGCCACGCGCGCCCGCCACTGCCGCCAGCCGCGCCGTCGCCGCCCTCGGCGGCGGTAGGCGCACATCCTGCGGCGCCCAGCGAGGCGGCGTGGGCCGCCGTGGCAAAAAGTCAGACTCAGCGTTTTCGCCGCGCGCGCGACGCCGACGCCGTGTGCCCCACAACTTTTCAGACGCTTTTTCCCGCCATGGCCCCCGCCACGATCCTCGCAGTCGCCGCTCTGGCCCTGGCCGCGCCCCTGGCCCGCGCCGGCGTGCTCACCGACTGGGTAAGAGAAGAGAGGAGAGAGGAATGGCGCGCGCGATCGGCGGCCGCGCGGCGTCGAGCGTCGGTTGCGCCGTCGCCGGCCACCCCGCCAGTCGCCACGGCGGCGGGGTCGTCGTTGGTGCCCCGCGGGCCGGGCGGCGGGCCGGGCGAAGGCCGGCGAGGGGCGCGCCCGCCCAACCGCGCGCCGACCCCCTGTCCCCCCCACGCTCCGCAGACCTCCGGCATCGCCACCCACTACGGCGGCGCCCAGGAGGGCATGAACCCGTCCTCCGAATCGTACGGCACCAAAGAAGGGTCGTGCGGGTACGGGCGGCTGTCCAAGGACGCGTACCCGTTCTGGCAGGTCGCCGCGTTTTCGACGTCGAACAAATTCTTCAAGTCGATCCCCGGGTCGGCGTGCGGCACCTGCTGGGAGATTCAGTGCGTGGAGGGCAAAGAGTTCGCCGGGCGGTGCCGGGACGGGGGCGGGAAGAGCGTCACGATCACGATCACCGACTCGTGCCCCGAGTGCGCGCCCGACCACATGGACCTGCAAGCGCTCGTCTTTGACAAGATTTCGCCCATGGCCCTCGGCCGCATCAACATGCGCTACCGGTGAGAGGGGAGGGGGGGGGTAAGATGTTTGTCCGGCTCGGCGGCCGCGCGCGCGCGCAAACGCCCACCGTGTCCCCCTCTTTCCTCCCCCCGCAGCCGTGTCGACTGCACCCCGCCCTCGTCCCTCGGCATGCAGGTGGACCACAACACCGGCCCCGGCGGCTGGGTGCGGCTGGTGGTCAACAAAGCCGCGGGGTCGGGCGGCGTCAAGTCGGTCGCCATGAAGGGGTCGGACGGCGCGTGGAAGGACCTGTCCAACAAGTACGGCACCGCCTGGTAAGAGAAGAAGAGGGGTGGGAGGGCCGAGGGCGGGAATAAAAAGTGTCCGAGCGCATACGCCGACACCTCACCTCCGTCCCTTCCCTTTTTCTCGCCAGGGAAATCTCGTCCGCCCCCCAGCTCCCCTGGGATTTCAAGTTTGTGTCCGACGACGGCCAGGAGGTGACCGCCGCCAAAGTGGTCGACTCGGGCGGCAAGGTGGGCGACCACCCGACGAACGTCCAGTTCTCCCTCTCCAAGGGGGCTGCCGCGGGCGCGGGGCGCAAGCTCATGGACGGCGCGGGGCTGCCGGAACCCAAGTCCAACGCCGGCTTCGGCGCCGCGTTCGACGTCGCGCTCCCCGCCGAGTTTTTCGGGTCGGCCCACTGACGGGTTGCCCAGCGCCCCTGTCGCGCGGCCCGCGCCGCCTTGCCACCACCACCATTCATTCGTGCCTTCGCGCCGCGACACACGCCCACATTCTTGCGCGCGCGCGCCGCCGGCGGGCCCCGCCGGCGGCGCCACCGCGCGCGCGCCCCGCACCGCCCCACCCACTCCCCTCGTACTACCCCGTACTAACGTAGCGCCGCCCCCCGGTGACAACGACATGCCCCACACTACTCGCGTCCCGCGTCCCCCCTCACATTTTCTTCCTTTCATTCACCCCGCCCCTGCCCGCCCGCGCCCCGACCGACGTGCCCCCACCCTCCTTCCGGGTCGCGCGCGCGCCGCCTGACCCCGCACCGCGGGGCGGCGGCGGGCGCGCGGCGCGGGGAGAAAGAGGACGCGACACATTTTTTCCGGGCGGGGAGGCCGGTACGGCGGCGGGGGAGTCCGCCGGCAGTGTGTCACACACCACGCTTGCGCAAAGAGAGGAGGTGTGGTGGGCGTGGCGGCGCCCTCTCTCTCTCTGCCGGCCGACAGACCGCGGCGCTCACACTTTCCTCCCTCTCCCCTCCCTCTCTCTCCATGGATCCGGCGCCCGACATTCCCACGCCCCGAAAGCGGGTGCCTGCCTGGCGGCGCCTGGCCGTGGCGGCGCCCGACGGCGCGCCGCATGCGCCGCGGGCAGCCGCGGACGAGGCGCCGCCACCGCCCACGTCCCGCTCGTGGCGCCGGCGGTCTGCCGGGGGTGAGGCAGAGGCTGCCACGCCCCAACCGCCGCCCTTGCCACCGCCGGCTCGGCGACGGCACCACCCCGCCCTCCTCCTGGCTGCCGGCGCGCTCGCCGGCGCAGCAGCAGTGCTATTTTTGGACGAAACAGCGCTGGCATGCGTCTCGAGGGCGGTGCGACCCGAGGAGAAGGAGAAACGGGCCGCGGCGCCCGCGCCCCCTGCCCCCCCCTCGAGCCTCGCGCTCGACCTCGCGCGCGCCCGCGAGACGACCCTCGTCTTCCACCCCGCCACCCGCGTCGTCCCCACACCCGACGGCTGGGTCCTGGCCGAGCGCCGCGTCGCGCTGCGGCCAACCCCACCACCCCCACCACCTTCCCCCGCGCGCCGGGGTGCGGCCGCGGCCGCGTCGTTTGGCGCGACCTGGCTCGCTGGTCAGGCGGCGTGGCGGGGGCGGAGGGCGGTCGGGGGGGCGGTCGACGACGCGGTCGGTCAAACCGTGCGCGCTCTTGGCGCCGCCACCGCCGCCCTCGCCGGTCGCCACGCGCGCCGCCTGCCGCGGGTGGGGGGCGGTCGCGGCAAACCGGCGCCCGTGTGATTTGCAGCGCCGCCGCCACGCCGCCGCCTCGCTCCCCAACCCCCCCCCCGCCTCCTACTCGCCGCCCGGCCCGCCCGGCGCCCCCGCGCCGACCGCGGGCCCGAACATGGCGGTCAGCTTGTTGAGGACGAGCATGACATCGTCGTCGCCCTGGAGGGAGGAGACGGGAGGAAGGATGTGGGCGGGAGAAGGGACGCGCGCGCGTGCTCGCGCGCGCGCGCGCACCACCGCCCACAGCGCAGGACCGGCCGCCGCGCCCTCATTCGCCAGCGACGCCTCCCTCCCTCGCCTCCACCCTCCCCCCCCCCCTCCCCCTCCCCACCTGGTAGTCCATGAACGCCATCGGGTTGGTCTGCATCTCCATGATCGCCTGCATCACTTTCGGCTTCTGGATCGCGGCCGCGAGTTCGGGCTCCCCCATGATGCGTTGGAGCATGTCCGCGGGCGTCACCCCCAGCTCCGCCAACCGCGCGTTGACGTCCTCCCCGTTGACGCCGCCGAGCATCGCTTTGACCGACGGGTCGAGGGTCGCGCCCTGGGCGTCGATCATGGCTTCGAGCTGGGCCCGGTTCTCCGGGTTGTTGAGGACCTGGTGGGTCGGGGTCGGGGTCGGGGTCGGGGATTGTCCAGGGGGTGCGCCTCCACCCCTCCTTTTTTTTTCTCCCCCCTCCTCCCTCCCCACCCCCTACCCATTCAAACGTCTCCGGGTTGCGCATCGGCTCCGGCAAGTGTTCGTACAGCATGGTCTGCACCGCGGGGTCGCGGAAGAAAGAGTCGACCATGGTGGAGGAGAACGACGACGGAGGGGGCGCGCCGGCCGCGCCGCCGCCGCCGCCGGCCGCCGCTCCGGCGGCGGCCGCCATCGCGGCCGCCATCGCCGCGCCGTCGCCGCCAGACAGAGGCGAAGCGGAAGGCATGGGCGCGGGCGTCGGAGAATCGTCGACGTCGCGGAAGGCGGAGGCAGCCTTCTTGGCCGGCGGCGGCGCCGCGGCCGCCGCCGCCGCCGGCGCCGCCGCAGCCGCCGCCCGCGCCGCTTCCCGCGCCTTGAGCGCGTCAAACCCGGAGCCCGCGGGCGTCGCGGTCGTGTCCACGGTGGCCGAGGAGGCCGCGCCGGGCACCGCGCCGCGCGGCGGCGGCGGGAAACCAAACGGCGGCCCGCCGCCCCCCGCCGCCCCGGGGAAGCCCGGGAACCCACCCGGCATGCCGCCGGGGGGGGCGGCGCCCCCTTTCGCAGCCTGTTTCATCATCTGCTGCATCATCAGGTTGGCCGCCGCCTGCTGCGCGCCGCCTCCCTTGAAGAAGGACGTCACCTTCTGGTACGCAATCGCAATCCCAATCCCCAGCGCGACCCAGAGCCACGAGGGGAAGCCGGACGCGGGCGCGGGCGGCGGTGGCAGCGGGGGAAGCGGCGGCGCGACGCCGGGCGACCCGTAGCCCGGCGACGGTGCGCCCTCGTACATGGCGGGGGGCGCCGCTTCGTAGCCGACGGCGGCAGGAGGAGCGGCGGCCTCGGCGGCCGGCAGCTGCGGCGCGACGGCCGGCGGCGGCGCGGGGGGCGCCGCGGGCGCGCGCCTGCCAAAGAGGCCTGAGTAGTGTGGAGTGGGGTGGGCGTGTGCACTCGTGTGGGGGTGACATGGGGAAGGAGGGCGCTCCAGGACCCGGCGCGGGCGGGTGCGGACAGCCGGCGCGCGGCAATGGGCCCGCGGGAGGGCGCCTGCGCCCGCTCCCGCGGGGGTAGACGATGCGTGCGTCATAGGAGACACGCTCCAGCGCACGAGGGAGCCTCCACGACCCCTCCCCGGCCCGCCCCAGCTGCAGCCAGCGCCCAGCGCCCCCTCGACCCACCTGCGGCCGCCACCCGCCGCCGCGGGCGGCACGGGCGCGGGGTGGAGCGCAGGGAGAGCTGCATCGTGGTCGTCGGGCGAGGGGGCAGTGCGGGGGGGGGGAGAGAGAGAGAGAGAGAACGCGCGCCGCGCTCGGTCCCTCTTCCGACTGCGCCGGCGTTGCCGCGTTACAGAGCGACAGCGCTCTCGGTGTGTGTGACTGGGACGCTCGCGCTCGCGGCGGGACGGTTGCGCTCATGCGCGCGTGCGGTGTGTGCGTGAGGACAGGGCAGTGGCGGAAAGGGGGCCGGGGCGGCGCCCGCGTTGGGAACGGCCGCCCCGCGCCCCCCCCTCACGCCTCGACCGCGACCGCGGCCTTGACGGAGCGGCCGCCGGCGTCGGCTGCGGTGCACCGCTTGCGCGATGCGGGGTCGGCGGGCGTCGCGACAACGACCGCCACCGCCGCCGGCAGCCCCAGCTGGTTCGTCCTCCGGTACCGGGTCCCGCACGCGTTGCACAGGACGGGCTTGGACGCGGGGCCGCGCCGCCACTGGGGCGATTCTAGAGGAGAGAGAGGTGGGGAGCGCGCG
>Ga0315288_10008180_pt1 | contig 13210 bp, 21 predicted proteins | sample YL17G11_20_MG_FD_203454 | JGI IMG/M metagenome (GOLD analysis project Ga0315288, IMG submission 203454) | Sediment microbial communities from Yellowstone Lake, YNP, Wyoming, USA - YL17G11_20 | ecosystem: Environmental > Aquatic > Freshwater > Lake > Sediment | place: USA: Wyoming | collected...
ACAAGGGCTACACGATCCATGTCGGCGTCGGGTTCGGTCGGGAGCAGGCCGCGGAAGAGCCTACGAATCCGGCAAATCCCTGACCCTAGGGTTCCCTCTAGCGCCCGCAAGCTGTTCAGGTTACGCCAGGACAGCTTCGGCCCGGGGGATGCGGGTTTCTCCGTCCGAAGCGGAAGGAAACCCTGAAAATGAAGAAGACCGTGGCCGCAAGAGTGCGAAGCATCGCGGAGAAGTTCAGCAAAAAGGTCGATCCTGCGTTGACGATGGTCGATGCCCTCGGAAGCCCACCCAAGAGGGAAGACCTCTGCCGTCTTGGCCGCGTGGTGCACCACGCCACCGAGGCAGCGCTCGACTCTCTCGGGGAGATCCCGGAGTTTGCTGAGAAATCCCGAGGCACCCTTCAGACGGTCCTCGACACGGCCATCCTCCTCACCGAAGCCGCCGCGGAGCCCGTAGCCGAGCCAGTCCAGGCGAAGCCGGCGCGGAAGACCTCGAAGGCCAAGGCGACCTCGGAAGGGAATACGCCGCAGCCGAAGTTATCGTGCAGCGATGCGATCATGCGCATCATGAAGGGGACAAAGATCCACTCCACCGAGGAGATCATCGCCATCCTGTTGGAGAAGGGCCACCAGACGGGCAACGTCCACCACTGCCTCTCGAAGCTCGCGAAGCAGGGCACGCTCACGCGAGAGGGCCGTGGCTTCTACAGGCGGACCGTGGAGAACTCCAGGGCGCTCCTCCCGCCGCAGCACCTCAACGGGGCCGCCGCGCACCCCTGAAGGCCCTTGGAGGGTGCGCCAGGCCGTGGCGCACCCTCCAAACTTAGCAGGGTCAGCGGACGAAGAGCTTCTCCGTCCCCTCGGAGTCGAGCACCTTCACGACCCTGTCGGGGACGCTGTTGTCGGCGAAGACTTGCGCAGCGAAGAGGGCTCCACGAAGGCCCGCCGCGCGCAGGACTGCCATGTGGACGCGGTCAAACGTATCTCCGAAGTGCTCTTCTACCTCGGCGATTCCCGCGTCGTTCATGGTCAGCCGCTCGACGCAGTGGTCCTGGTTTTCGGCCCACAGGAAGCACTCGTCGAGGATGAAGCGGACGAGTGCCTGCTTGCCCTCTTCGATACGAAGACACACTTCGGTGATCGCGATGCATTCCCAGTCGTTGTCGGGACTGATGGCCTTCGGATTGTCGAGCCTGACGATGTACGTGTCGATCACGTTCTCGAAGGACTTGCCGCATACACGACCGGGGTGCCCCTTCTCATCGCCCAGCGAGTGGACCACCACTCGCTGACCATTGCGGAGAAAGAGCTTGGGCTTCCAACCGTGCTGAACGCGGGTCGCGTTCTCTTGGATCTGCTCAGGGGTCATGCCCCTGAGCTACACCGGGCCGTGGGTCACTTCGGAGGCAGGTGAAGAACCTGACGATTAGCGCGGGCGCCTGCCGTTCAGGGCCTTGGAGAAGAAGAGCGAGACCTTCATCACCATGTTGTCCGGGTCGTCATTGTCCGAGATCGGAACGCGCAGGTCGTCATCTTTCAGGAGGTCGGCGAGAAAGTCTTCACTCACCGTGTCATCGAGGGTCATCGACGCCGTGATCAGGGTCGCCGAACTATCGATGTAGACGTTCCCAGCCCAACCAGCCGCTTCGCTACGGAGCGTCAGCGAGACGCCAGTCCCATGGCCTGGTTCGATCTTCGAGGTGACCCCGTAGTCACGCCAGCCGCCATAGCTCTTGAAACGATGTTCCATCGCCTCCAGAAGCAGGACGGACCACTTCTCTTTCATCTGCCCGAGGCGGGGGGTCGCTCCGGCTGTCCTCGAACGGCGATCGTACTCGTAGGTCATATCGAGGAGCCCTCACAAATAGAACGTTGGCGGTGTAATGAGGACCATGCCTGAATTTCCCCTCTTCGAGCTGGTCGGCCCCCCGTGCGAAGCCCCAGGATGCAAGGGCGTCCTCGTGGACTCCTTGAACCTCAAGACGAAGGACTTCTTCCGCAAGTGCTCGATCTGCGGCGGAGAGTTCCACAAGATGCCCGCCAAAGACGCGCTCGACCATGCCGTGCGGACCATCGAGCGCGTCCTCAAAGGGGATCCGTCCTCCTAAGCGGTGTAGGGCGCGCCTATGACCCAGATCGAAAGTCCATTTGCAGGGCTCAAAGACGCCGATTACAACCAGTACGTCTGCCCGTACGGATGCGTGGACGCCAAGATCCAGACGCGCGGCACGTCGAGCACTGCCGTAGGCTACTTCGGCGGCCCCGAGAACGACGGGAACCACCACACGACAAGTTGCGCGTGCGGCACCTGCCACAAGGAGTTCGAACGGCACTACGTCGTCCGTAAGAAGGGCGCCTGGTACACCTCGGGCAAGAAGGTCTTGCTCGGCCGCCCCGTCTGCTGCTCGACGATCTATACCCTGCCGTGCCCCTCCTGCGCGGGCAGTATGCAGCATTCGACCGGGTCAGACTTCGGCATCTCGTGGTCGACGAAAGAGGGTGTCAGCGTTCCGAATCAGCCCTGGTTCTGGTCGTGTATCGACTGCGGCGCAGTGGCCCCCGACGACACCCACGGGCGCAAGTACATCGACTTCCCCTTCACGCGCACGCCGATCAGCACCCTGAAGCGGAACATCGACAGTGAGAAGATCGAGGGGCTCGTCGTCGAGGCCGAGGGAGATAGCCTCACGGCAACCCTCAACGACCAGCAGCGGCGTGTCACCTGGACACGCGAGCGCGGGTTCACGATCACCGAGCCCACGGTTGTCCAAGTCGGCCACCGTTGCTACACCCTCGGGAAAGAGATCATCCAGCAGCTCGGCGGCAAGACACGGTACTGATCTGCCCCTCCAAGACATGAACAATCGGAAGGTCATCATCTTCGCCCCGCCTTTCAGCGGGCACGCGAACGTGCTCTTGGCGATGGTGCGGCAGCACCCCGAGGTGGACTTCCACTTCGTTTTCACGGGGTGGGAGAACATCCCGATCCACGTAAACATCCCTGCTCAACGCCTCGACGCCCCGCCGCTGGAGCAAACGGACCCGGCGCTTTGGACGCTGCCCCGCGTGGCTCAGCTCCTGCCCGAGTGCCTTCGCATAGCGGAGCTGGTGAAGCCGGACGTGATCGTCTACGACTTCTTCTCGCTTGAAGGCCACATCGTCGGCAAGCTCCTCGGCATCCCGACTTGGTGCTCGATCCCCGCGCTCCTCGGACCCTCTGACCGGAGCTACCTCGACGCCAAGCTCCTTACGCCCGAGAATCAGACAGCGATCCGTCGCATTCGGGAGACGACGGGTTTCGAGGTGGCGCCCGAGAGCTTTGAGGTGATCTCCGATGGGATGCACCAACCGGGCGACCTCGACCTCGTGTGGTCGTACCCCTCGGTCACGCCTCCAGCCTTTCGAACCGGCCGCGCGGACGTGACCCGCGTCTTCGTGGGCAACCCGTTTCCACGCGAAGGGCGCGGAACGGGCGGACGGATCGTGCTGCTCTCGTTTGGCACCGTCGTGATGGACAACCTCTGGAATCAGCAGACGGCCATCCGCACGAGGATGATCCGGCTGATCGAAGAGCTTACGCGCCGGTGGGGGGACAGCCCGTTTCAGGTCTGGTTCATCACGCAAGGTCGATACGTTCTACCCTCGTACCCGAGGAACTGGAAGGTCATTGCCCGCGTGGACCAGTGCCATGTGCTCGACGAGACGGCCATCTTCGTCACGCACGCGGGGAGCAACGGCTTTCACGAAGCACTCGTGCGGAAGGTGCCCATGGTCGCAGTCCCCTTCTTCGGGGACCAGCCGCTGGTCGCGCGCCGCATCGAAGAGCTGGGCGTAGGCCTGAACGTTGGGCGCACGGGGAACATCGACACACGGAATGCGGTCGATGCCCTCGACGATGGGCTGGGCGAGCGCATCGACAAGGCCGTGGAGAAGATCCGAACTCACCGAGCTGTGTACGCGGCGGCCTACGAACGGCTCGATCTGAAGGCGTCGCCACTCGGGCCACTCCTTGCGGGCCGTATTCCCTTCGAGGAGGGTGACCTCCTTTACGGGACGAACATTGCTCGGACGGCGTACGTCAACGAGACGGCGGCGCAGGACGATTTCCACCTGTTCAAGTTCCTGCCGTTCTCTCAGATGGCCACGCGAGGGGACGCACTGCCTCGCATCGTGGACATCTACCATGACGCGATCCGGGACGAGAACGCCTACGCGCAAGAGGCCGCGTGCGACGTGAAGCCCTACGCGGACCTGATCCGCGACTACCGGGAGCACCTCGCTGGAGAGACGGACATCGGCGAGATGTGCCTTCGAGGCTTGGACTTCTTCACGCAGCGGTTTCGCGTCCACTTCATCCTCGAAGACTACGACCCGAAGCTGAGCACCATCACGACCAAAGAGATCCTGTACGTTCTCGGTGAGCGGGCGCGGTTCGAGGGAAGGGTGATCTTCTACAAGAAGGTCGCTGGTACCTGGGCGCCTTGGGACTTCGAGGCCGTGGCAACATGGCTGCGGTGGCTTGTCGGGTAGCCTTTCGCGGAGCGATCGTTGATTACCTGAAGCGTTCCAAGGTGTAGGAAGAGCGCCATGGAGATACATGGTGTCGACCTGCATATCGATGGGCCGCCCCACGAAGGAGACCTCCGAGTCCTTGTGGATGTGATCCTCGCGGCTTGGCCCGAAGCTGTCATTGAAACGGACAATGTGAAGCACACGCCTCTCCGTGACTTCGAGCTACCCACGGGCACGTTCGACGGCTTCGTGTACAGGACGCGAGAGGCGGCTGACGCCTGGGACGAGGACGGTTGGACGACGAGATTCGGCAACGACCTCATTTGGATCAACATGTTGCCCGACGTTCTCTGCCTGACACTCGGAGACGAGTCGAAGGACTTTGGTGATAGGCTGATCGACGCAGTCCTCTCCAGCACCCACCGCACGAGCAGGAGCTAGACGATGGCAGCGATGAACCAGGCAGATCAGCAAGCCTTCGCCGAGATGATGCGCGATGTCCACACCGAGCAGACCGCGAAGGTGCTCGGCATCTCGCGAGACCGCATCGATGTCCACGTGCAGTGGCACGACGACGGAGGCTTGGGCGTCGTCACGCTCGTCGATGGCAAGGAGTTCGACCCGAACAGCGAAGAAGGGGTGCGGATTCTGGAGGCTATCCACAAGGTCATCAACTTGCCGAATGACCCGCACGCAATCAACTAGCGTCCGGTGTACGCCACCGGGCATGAGCGTGTCATTCCAAGGTGTGAAGCCGAAGGGCTCGAAGTTCCCCGAGACCCTCAACCTAAACAACGGGCTCGTCCATCGCATCCTCCGCGCGATGGACTACCCAGTCACGATCGAGACGAGCGGCGAGATGCCCATCGAGAAGGCCGTTGCGGGCATCGCGAAGGCGCGAGCCACCATTGAGGGGGAGGATGTCGACTACCTCGACATGCTCGACGATCTCGTGAAGGAACTCGTCAAGGCGCGCCGCAAGAAGCTCGTCTGGTACTAGGCATGGTGTAGGGGGCAAGGGCAACGATGAGCCAACCCTCTCAACTCTCACTGGGCCGGATCCACGGGGCATTCATGACGAAGCGACCTTCTTCCCACGACGAAAAGATCGACACACTCATCGCCGAGGAGCTGCTCGACGATGTCATCGGCTGGCTCAAGGCAAGCGGTGATGAAGACCCCGATAGGGACGAGGTGCGGAAGTCCCTCGAAAGCGCGATGGACTTCGAAGACGACGGCTACAAGATCGCCCGCCAGCTCGACAACGATGGCTGGGACGTGGACGCCGAACTCGTCCACATCCTCGACAATGCCTTCCCGAACCGCATACGCATCCACAGGGATTTCGTGGCGAAGTGGGTCGAGGAGAACGGCATCAAGCCCACCTTCGAGGTTGGACAGACCGTTGCGTTCAAAGAGCGCAACAAGAGCCATACGGGCGAGATCACGCGCATCAACGAGAAGCAGGCCGAGTACACGATCTACTGCGCCGAGATGGGGCATGTTCGCGAAGGGACCGGATCGCACGGCGTGATTCTACCCTTCGAAGCGGTCAGCATTCCGGAGGAAAGTGTCGAACCATGCCCGACGACGTGAGCAACGACGAAGCCATTCAGCATCTCTGCGACATACACATCCGTGAGCTGGCGGACGTACTCAAGATACCGCTTACGCGCGTGGGCGCCTCGGGGCAGGTATCGAACGACGGATCATCGATCTTGATCCACATGTACGTCGATGGGGAGCCCATCGATCAGGAGAGCCCAGCCGCGCGCGAAGTGATTTCACGGATCGAACGCCTCATCGTGGCATCTATGCCAAACTAGGGCTTTGCCCAAAAAGTCATTTCCCCACCGAAATCCACGGTGTAAGGCACCCTAGATGATTCGTGCGTTCAGGTACCCCTTGAAGGATCTCATGAGCGAGCAAGAAGCTCGACTCGACGGGAAGTACACGCACCACGTATACGGGGATCTCCTGGCCCTGCCCGTTCCCTGCGTCCCCCGTAGAACGGGCGCACCCGTATCCGGTGTACATAGGGGCATGGAAGATCGTGTGGCACTGATTGATTTGGACGGGACGGTTGCGGATTACGACAAGGCTCTCATACGAGAGATGCGCGCGATCCAAGGGCCGGAGGATGCCCCCTATACGAACCGCTATGAATCTGGCGGCATACGGACAGAGATCCCCCATGTCGAAGCGCGCCGTAAGCTGATCCAGCGTCAGCCTGGCTTCTGGCGGAACCTAGAGATCCTCCCCCTGGGGTTTGAGGTAATTGAGGATATCCGTAGCATGAAGTTCATACTTCATGTTCTGACGAAGGGTCCCGTCTCGACGCCGACAGCGTGGACCGAGAAAGTCGAGTGGTGCCAGCGCCACCTTTCAGATGCCACCGTGACTGTTACGGGAGACAAGAGCCTCGTTTACGGTAGGATTTTATGCGACGACTTCCCGCCCTACTTTCTACGATGGCTCGACGTACGTCCTCGCGGTCTGGTCGTTTGCATTGCGCACCCATGGAACGAGGGGTTCGCGAAGGGCGGGCCGCAAGAGCACCCCAACGTACTACGCTACGATGGGACGAACCGTAGAGAACTTAGAGAGAAGCTCCTTCGTGCTTACGAGCGTGAAGGAGGTCAATGAGGCGCATCGTTATCCCGCCTGACCGTTCGCAGCGCTGGCGTATAGATATACAGCAACGTGAAAGAGAAGATCGTGGTGGGCTACGAGGGGCACCGCGGGGACTCGGCGCTGAGTTGGGGATCGGCGGCGGTTCTCATGGACGGGATCCTCGTCAACGCGGTGAGCGGCATGGGGCGCGCGCAGTCCGACGAGGAGATCGCCGAGATGGCCGCCTCGGGGACGATCACCTTGCTCCCCAACCGCCGAGAGATCCCCGAGTGCTTTGGCGCATGCGTCCTGGAAGCCACGGAGGAGGCCCGCGGGATCCTCAAGCTCGACGCCGGGGACTTCCGCGCCATCACCGAGACCGGTCCCGACTCGACGTTCTACGTGTTCACGTCGCACGCCGTGTTTGACGCGTTCCGTCGTCGTGTGGCCGATGCCCTTTCAACCCACATCCTCTTCGGGATGGCGCACGAGGGCCGGATCAGGGCCATCGAGGTCGGGAGGGTTCTCTCGGCCCACCACCCGGTCCTGAACGCTCTGAGCGCGTGGTACTGCGGGCGGGAGTGGGACTCGGCGCGAGCGCTCGTCCGGGGGCCGGGGGACCTTTGGGTCTTCGACAGGGCGAAGCGAATGCTTCAGAACCTCGGCTGAACGATTCTCTGGGAGTGTCGGGAGGGTTCTCTCGTAGGTAGCTAACATGAAGGTCTACGGTTCCGTTCGCCATGATGTTGCCCGCTGCGCCTACGGCTGCTGCGGGGGCAAGCTCACGGCCGCCTACAAGGGTGGCAACCGTGAGCGCGCGGGCCGTAAGCAGGCCCGCAAGCGCGCCCGTCGTGAGGGTCGCGCGGCCTCCCTCGCCAGCCAGGACTGATCCCTACCCACCCGTTCAGGAGACTCACGACCATGGACACCAAGAATCTGACCGCCGCTTTCAGAGAGCTGGTGAAGAGCGGCTTCATCGCACGCCGTAACTTCTCCTGTTGCACCAACTGCGCGGGCAACGACATCGCGAACGAGGCCGCCGAGTTGATCGACAAGGGGAAGGATCCCTCGGAGATCCGGGGCACGGTCTTCTACCACCGGCAGAGCGGCGAGCGCCTTCGCAAGACGGGCGAGTGCCACCTCTACTTCGGTCGCATCCACACCGCGAAGCACGGCAACCTCGGCGCGCCCTCGAAGGTCGTCGGGAGGGAGGCCGTCGCGATCCTCCGCAAGCACGGGGTCGATGTCACGTGGAACGGCAAGGCAGACTCCGCCCTCCTCGTGAGGGCGTCGTGATCTTCGTCGGCCTCGTCAAGGGCAAGGGCCAGAAATGCAGGCTCTCCATATCCATCGAGAAGGGGCGAGACGAGGAAGTCACCCGCGACTTCGCGCTCGATGACGCGCAGGGCCCCGCGGAGTTCCTCAAGCCCTTTCGCACGCTCCACGTCACCACAAGCTCGTCGGTGAACCACCCGGACGAGTACGGCGTGAAGGACTACAGCTTCGACGATCACTGGTCGAAGATCGCGGAGGCCATGGGGCCGACCGACGAGGAGCTTGCGATGTGGGCCACCCTCGCCGTCGCCGCCGCGCGCATCGGGCTCCAAGTCCCGGAAGCCACGATGCAGAAGCTCATCGCCCACGGCTACTTCGAGTCGGCGGGGGTCGAGACCTTCTTCACGCAGAAGACCTTCGACGCCATCGCCAAGCTCGTGGAGAAGCACCTCAAATGAAGGACGAGAACCCGATCCTCGTGCGCCTGATCTGGGGCACGGTATGCCTCTTCGCGAACCTCTTTCCCTTCAAGGAGGTGCTCGACTTCAAAAGGTCAGTCCAGGGGGCCGCCGCATGGTCGGGGGTCGATCTCCCGTAGAACATCCCCGCTTTCGAGGGTCATTCGGTGTATTAGGACGACCGCCATGAGCATCGTAGCCGACATCACCAAGGGCATGCGCATCTCGGCCATGTGGATGGACGCGAAGCCAGTCGCCCTGGCGGGCGTTCAGATGAAGTTCGGAGCGACGCAGCGGAGCGTTACCGGCAAGATCACGCATATCTACGGGGACCACCCGACGCGCCCGACGAAGTACACGATCGTCGTCGCGCCGGAAGACGGTGGCCCCGAGGTCGAGATCCACCCCACCTGGATCTGCGAGATCGAGCGAGACGGGAAGATGCTCGCGGTGAAGTCCGCCGACGTAGCGTGATCTGGCAGATCCAGTCGGGGTCACCGAGCCCGTCTGGTGGCGCCTCGACGAAGAGCGGCCCGCTACGCTGCTCGACCCAACACAGCACCTCGAAAGCCTCGCGCCATGAAGCACGTCGTGATGTTCCCGAGCTACCCGTCGACCCCGAACCAGCCGGACCCGATGTTCTCGGGCGAGTACACGGCGGCGAAGGCGGCGGGCTTCGGCACGTGCCTCGTGGACGTGGAGATCCAGTTCGGCGGGGAGCCGAAGTTCTTCCGGTTCCCCGAGGCTGCGACGATCATCTACCGCGGCTGGATCCTGAAGCCCGCCGACTACGAGGCCTTGGAGTTTGGCGTCCGCTCGCGCGGTTCGCTCCTCCTCACCAGCGTCGAGGAGTACCGGACGGGCAACGAGCTTCCCCTCTGGTACCCGCACGTGAAGGAGACGCCGCGGTCGATCTGGACGCCCCCGGGCGACGTGGACATGGCCTCCGTCGTCACGCAGGTCGCGGAGGCCTTCGGGGACCACCCGGTACTCCTGAAGGACTACGTGAAGAGTCGGAAGCAGGACTGGCACGACGCCTGTTTCATCCCGTCCGGGGCTGACGGGGAGAACGTCCGGCGTGTCGTCGGTAACTTCTTGGAGATCACGGGAGACACACGCCTCGGGGGTCTCGTCTTCCGCGACTTCCTCCCGCTCAAGCAGATCGGGATCCACCCGAAGTCGAGGATGCCGCTCGTCAACGAGTACCGCGGCTTCTTCTACAAGGGCACGCTCTTCTTCCTGACGCGCTACTGGGTAGACGGCGCGGTCTACGACGGCTGCGACACCCCGGACCCGGCCTGGATGCACGAGGTCACCAAGGGCGTCCGCTCTCCGTTCTTCACCGCCGACGTGGCGCAGAAGGACGACGGGACCTGGGCTCTCATCGAGATCGGCGACGGTGGCCCCTCGGGGCTCCCCAACGAGCAGGACGCGGACATCTTCTACGAATGTCTCCGCCACCTTATCCCACTCGAAGGACTAGGCACATGAACGACCAGCGGTCGGTGAACGATCAACTCGACGATCTGGAGAAGGCCGCAGTCGAGAAAGGCCTCTACGACGCCCACGACTGGGTCCGCGCGCGGCGCCAGAGCGAGGGCTCGATGGCTCTCTTCCGAACGCTCACGACGCAGAAGACACCGCACGGCGAGATCGGCCCGGACGGGAAGAACTGGATCTGCGAGACGAGCTTCGGCACGTCCTGCTGGGCGACCCTCGAAAGCTGCATCGAGCGCAAGCTCATCGTGAAGGCTTGTGACGGCGCGCACACGGTTCCGCGCCATACACGATCACACACCTGAAAAATAACCCTGGGGTAGTTCCGACTCCGTAGACGTAGAGATCCCCATGAAGAGCATCCATAATCTGAAGAGGATCGATGACGAGTTGATCTACCCGCTGCAAAAACGGTTGGGGCTTAGGGCCATGACTATCTTGGCACGGAACACCAAGAGGGCGGCCCTGTGTAAACGAACCCCCATCATCGCACTTCAGATGCAGCAGGGGAAGACAGGTGTGATGGCGGTGCTCATCTACCTCTTCATCTCAGATTGCGTTCGAAGGAAGAAGACCTTCCAGGTCGTTGTACTCTGCGGCTTGTCGGAGACAAGTCTTAGAGAACAATCGAAGGATCGACTCTGTGGGGGTGTCGATCACGAGGGGGATCCGATGGGGGCACGCTTGGGGGACTTTGCCAAAAGTACCAAACTCGCAAAGTACGGGAATCGCGAACAGCAGCGCGAAGGGATCTTGGTCCTCAACAACACGGCGACCCTCAAGAATCTGCGGCTATCTGACAACGTAGATATTCGCCTGATCCTCTGCGATGAAGTTCACATCGGCAACGGCAAGAACGGGAATATCGATACGTTCCTCCGTAACCACGGAGTCAAGGTCTCGGAGCAGATCCATACGTGGAAAGACGGGGGGCCGATCAACCAGCTCGTGGGTGTTTCGGCCACGCCGTTCGCGCACCACATCTTTGCGGATGGGGTCGGCCTCAAGGGAGAAGCACTCTTCACGGCCCCTCTGTATGAGGAACCCGAAGCAAACTACAACAGTCTTGAAAAGATGTATGAGAAGGGGCGCCTTCGACAGTCTGAGTCGCTATTCGACAAGAAGGGGAATCCAACGACCTTCACTTTGAAGGTGCTGGCTGACTTCGAGACGTATCGGACTGGCTATCTCGTTATCCGCGCCCTGGGGAAAACCCATCGTCTGCTGATGGAGTACCTTAGCCTGAGCGGGCGCATCCAGGTCAAAGAGTTCGACTCTAAGATGAAGAACTTGAACGACCTGGCCGACTTTTTGAGTAAACCTAGACAGGAGAGAATTATCGTTGTTATCCGCGGCACGATGCGGGCTGGGATGACAATCAGAACAGGCAAGTATATTCGGGCGTGGGTGGAGAATCCTAATTCTACGAACACCGACACCGCCGCTCAATCCGCATTTGGCCGCGCCTGTGGGTACAACAAGACAGGTGAAGTGTACCCCATCTACGGAGACCTCGCTAAAGCAGAGGAGATGATCAAATACTACCAGGAAGTGCAGCGTGCGGACCGTGACTTGGCCATCCCCTCTGGAATCCAGAGCAAGTCGACGCATGGGAAGGTCGTGCAGCGTCACCCCATCGTTCGAATCGTGTCCGCCGAAGAAGGGCACATGATCCAGAATGCGCTTCGGAGTAAGGGTCGACGTAAGGGCGAGCGCGACCGCAACCAGGCACAGCTCGTTTGCGTGTCCACAAACTTCAAGAACAACATTGCGGAATTTGCACTCCAAGATCGCCGTGACTCAGGCGCGACCATCGGGGTCTACGTGGATAAGAGGCCATCAGAAGCCACCCGAAAACAGGCCATCATCGACGCAAAGAAGAGGCATGTCTACGTGGGGAACGAGCGTTTCTACACGCGCGAGCGACTGGCCGAACTTCAACAGTCGTACGACCAGCTCATCCGTCAGCGACCCGACTTGGAAGGGATGGTCGGTCTCTATGGGGATACGCCGGTGGAAGTTGTCATGGGGCGATCCAACGACCGCGTCTCCTATCAACGTTCGGGCTCGGCCCTAACGCACTGACTTTCCCGTAGATCGCTGGCTGGCGTACCTTTCACCAGGGCCGTCAGCCACGCACCTAGCTCCGCATCGCTACGGAACCGGGGGCTGAACCTCGACGCGCCCCCAGAGTCTCCAAACCCGAACGCCCGCCCGTCATTGACGAAGCGGCTTCCCCCGCCGTCCTTCGCTGTCTTCGACCATGTCGACCCGTTTGTACGAGCGTACTGCTTACTGAACTGACCCCCACACTCGCCGCTCTGCTCGTCCAGGAGCTTCACGGGGCATCTTGACGAGCATGCCTCCCCGCACGCCTGCCCATGGACGAAGAGCATGTTTGTGGGCCACCGCATGGGTGCCGTTTCGCCTGGGTGCCAGCCAGGCACCTGTATTACACGCTGTGCTACCGCGACACGGCACGCTTCAATGTGAAGGGCGCCAGTTCCCGTTGTCAGCATCTGCTGCGCTACGAGCTTGAGCGGTTGTCGGAAGAGAAAAGCAAGGCGTAACGCCGTATCTGCGGAGAGCACGAGGAAGCTGTCGCGCAGCACAAGGCCCGCCAATCGCCCCTCCATCGCAGAGTCGATCGACGACGTTACAATGACAATGGCTGCCCCCGCAGGAAGATCACCCACGGCTTGAGGCCATCCAGAGGGGGGCGCAAAGATTACCACCTGCACAGCATACACCTCCGAGGCAAGGACTAGGATCATGAACATCGAAGCCCACGACGACAACGAGTGTTGCTCACCCATCGTGAAGGTGGCGTAGCCATGGCCAACGTCACCTTCACGA
>Ga0315288_10008181_pt1 | contig 13210 bp, 12 predicted proteins | sample YL17G11_20_MG_FD_203454 | JGI IMG/M metagenome (GOLD analysis project Ga0315288, IMG submission 203454) | Sediment microbial communities from Yellowstone Lake, YNP, Wyoming, USA - YL17G11_20 | ecosystem: Environmental > Aquatic > Freshwater > Lake > Sediment | place: USA: Wyoming | collected...
AAACGCAAAGAGATATTAGATTATATTGATTCCAATAGAAGGCTGCTCCGGCCGGCAAACTATCCCAGCCAAACCCCCGGTTTCGGTTCAACGATCATCGGTTCGGAATCCGGCACAGACGTAGGCGTGATAAATCTTATCGGCCGCGTATTCATGCAGGCCCTAGAGTGTCCGTTCAGGGTTGCGAAGGAAGAAGTGGAAAAACTGAAATCCAAGGCCCGAATTATAATAGTGGACATGCACGCCGAGGCGACGAGCGAGAAGATAGCGCTCGGCTGGTATCTGGACGGGCTTGTGAGCGCCGTGATCGGCACCCACACACACGTTCAGACCGCCGACGAAAAGATATTGCCAGGCGGCACGGCGTTCATATCGGACGCGGGCATGACCGGGCCGTTCGATTCAGTGATCGGCCGCAAGAAAGAGCAGATACTGACGAGGTTTATCACCCAGATGCCTGCGAGGTTCGAGATGGCGGAAGGCGACGTGCAGCTGCATGGCGTAGTCCTGGACATAGACGAGAAGACGGGGAAAGCGAATTCTATAAAAAGGATACAGGAAAAGCTGGCCGAATGACATATGCCATATAAGATTTTAAATAAGATTAAACTGAACTCACTGATGTGGAAGCTCGGCCTTGAGGCGCCCCTGGTTGCCAGGGCAGCGAAGCCGGGGCAATTTATCATATTGAGGATAGACGAAAAAGGCGAGAGGATCCCGCTCACCATAAATGACCTAGACCTTAAGAAAGGCGTGATCACGGTCATATTCCAGGAAGCAGGCGCGACTACCAAAAGGCTTGGCTGTTTGAAAGAAGGCGATTTTGTCGAGGATGTGCTCGGCCCGCTCGGCAGGCCGACAAGTTTCGGGAAGGTGGGCAGGGTGATATTAGTAGCCGGCGGCGTCGGGATAGCCGAGATCCTGCCGATAGCAAGATATACAAAGTCTTTAGGCAATTTCGTTCTGACGATAATAGGCAGCCGCACAAAAGAGATCCTTATATTAGAGGAAGAGCTTAAAAGATGCAGTGATAGGTTGGTCGTGACCACAGACGACGGCTCTTATGGCATAAAAGGGCTCGTCTTAGACCCTCTCAGAGATGTCCTAGCCAAGGAAAAATTCGATCTGTGTTACTGTGTCGGGCCGGACATCATGATGAAGGCGGTGTCGCAGGTCACCCAAACATGCGGCGTAAAGACGCTCGTATCGCTTGACGCGAACATGGTCGACGCTACAGGCATGTGCGCAACCTGCCGCGTCACCGTCGGCGGCAAGACCCAATTTGTGTGCGTTGACGGGCCGGAGTTTGATGGCCACCTCGTTGATTGGGACGGCTTCATGAAGAGGCAGAAACGTTTTGTCGAAGAAGAGAAGCGCGCCCTGGGATCATTCCAGTCTCCGCATAAAAATTGCATGTATAGATAGCGATCGATTTTAACCCTAAAACCCACCTACGAGGTGGGATGGATGGTTAAAGTAGGTTTAGGCTTCGAAATGAAGACGCAGGACCCTGAAGATAGAATCAATAATTTTAATGAAGTAGCTTTGGGATTGACGGAGAAAGAGGCTGTCGACGAGGCCAGGAAGTGCCTTAATTGTAAGAAGGCAGCCTGCGTCGACGGTTGTCCCGTCGAGATAGATATCCCGGCCTTTGTGCAATATGTAGCCAACGGCGAATTCGAAAAGGCCCTCTACAAGATAAGAGAGAAAAATTTCCTCCCGGCCATATGCGGCCGCGTATGTCCTCAGGAAGACCAATGCGAGAAGATGTGCATCCTTGCGAAGAAAGGCAAGGCTGTATCCATAGGCAATCTGGAGAGGTTCGTTGCCGATTGGGAAATAGCTAATAATAGGAAGCCGCGTGTCGAGAGGCCGGCATCGCGCGGCATGAAGGTCGCAGTAGCGGGGTCCGGTCCGGCAGGGCTGACCTGCGCCGGAGAGCTGGCAAAGATGGGGTACGACGTTACCATTTTTGAGTCGCTCCACAAGGCTGGCGGTGTTTTGACATATGGTATCCCGGAATTCAGGCTGCCCAAAAAGATAGTGGGGCTAGACCTGGAATATTTAAAAGGCTTCGGCGTTAAGATCGAAGGCAATTTTTTAACAGGCAAGACCAAGACGCTGGATGAATTAAAAACCGAAGGCTTTAAGGCCTTCTTCCTCGGCATAGGCGCGGGCCTTCCGTATTTTTTAGGAGTCGAAGGCGAGAACCTTAACGGCATATATTCGGCCAATGAATTTTTGACACGCACTAACCTGATGAAGTCATACCTTTTCCCCGAATACGACACACCTATAAAGGTCGGCAACACGGTCGGCGTTATTGGCGCCGGCAACGTTGCTATGGATTCTGCCAGGTGCGCCCTGAGGCTCGGCGCAAAAGAAGTATATATAATCTATCGCAGGACAGAACGTGAAATGCCGGCAAGGATAGACGAGATAAACAGGGCGAAGGAAGAGGGAGTGAGGTTCGAACTGCTGACGCACCCAACAAAGTTTAGCGGAGACGAAAACGGATGGGTGAAAGAAGCGAACCTCTTAAGGAATAAGCTCGGCGAGCCGGATTCAAGCAGCCGCAGAAGGCCTGTGCCGATACCAGGCTCCGAGTTCCGTATGAAACTTGACACAGTAGTATGCGCGATAGGCCAGGGGCCAAATCCTTTACTGCCGCGCACTCTCCCGGGTTTAAAATTGAATGACGACGGCAATATAATAGTGGGCAAAGACCATATGACCTCGATAGAGGGCGTCTTTGCCGGCGGAGATATCGTAACGGGGGCCGCCACCGTGATATCCGCTATGGGAGCCGGCAAAAAAGCTGCCCGGGCAATAGATAATTATTTAAAAGCTAAACCAGCGTCCGCTTCGTAGGTGGACAAGGTGGGCGCAATATTTAAGGAAGAAATGAACGAGCAGAAAGAGAAGCACGTATACACTGTTTCGGAGCTCACCAAATACATCCGCGTGATACTCGAGGACTCTTTCCCGGGCATCTGGATCGAAGGCGAGATATCAAATTTCGTCCTGCATTCATCCGGACACATGTATTTCTCGATGCGCGATGCGAATGCGGTCCTGAAATGCGCGATGTTCAAACGTTCCAACGAGAAGCTCAAATTTAAATTGAAAGACGGGATGAAGGTGATATGTTTCGGTTCGATAAGCGTTTATGATGCCCGCGGGGATTACCAACTGATCGTTGAAGAGATCGAGCCGAAAGGGATAGGCGCGCTGCAGTTGCAATTTCAGCAACTGAAAGAAAGGCTCTACAAGGAAGGGTTGTTTAACGAAGACCATAAGGTGCCCATACCGTTCCTTCCGACGAGGATCGGGATCGTGACCAGCCCCACAGGCGCAGCGATCAGGGACATACTTAATATCGCAAGACGGAGATTCTCTAATGTTGAGATAATAATAAATCCCGTAAAGGTCCAGGGCGAGGGCGCCAAAGAAGAGATAGCCTCTGCAATAAAGCAATTTAACGAATTAAAAAATATAGACGTCATGATAGTGACGCGCGGCGGAGGAAGCCTTGAGGACCTCTGGTCGTTTAACGAAGAGGTGGTGGCGCGGGCCATCTATGAATCTGACATCCCGGTGATAAGCGCGGTCGGGCATGAAATAGATTACACCATATCGGATTTCGTGGCGGATTTCAGGGCGCCAACACCGTCTGCCGCTGCAGAGCTTGTGATACCCAGGAAAGAAGAGCTCGTAAATCTCATAGGCACCGCGGTGACGAGGCTAAATAACGCATTGACCGGTAAGATAGGCATGCTGGCGCAAAGGCTCACGACATTAAAAGAGAGCTATATTCTAAGGCAGCCATTGAACATCATCACTCAGTATGAACAAAAGATCGACGATCTGCGCAAAGACATTGCCATAAGGATAGACCATCTCGTTAAGATGCGCAGCGAGAATTTTAACCTTCTGATAAGTAAGCTTGAGGCTTTAAGCCCTCTTGGCATATTGAAGAGAGGGTATAGCATTACGACGAAAGTCCCGGAAGGGATGATTATCAAGGATTCCGGGCTCCTGAAAAAAGGGGACCGGGTGGAAACAAAACTTGGAAAAGGGAAATTTACAAGCAGGGTCGAGGAGATCGAATGATAATAGCTATCGCTAGGAGGACGACATGGCCGAGATGAAGTTTGAAGAGGCGCTTAAAAAACTGGAAAAGATAGTAGGGGACCTCGAAGACGGGAATCTTCCGCTGGATGAATCCCTGGAGAAGTACGAGGAGGGCATAAGGCTTTCAAATATGTGCGCAAAGAAGCTGGAGGTGGCGAAGAAGAAGGTCGAGATATTGCTAAAATCCAGCGATGGGTCCGTTGAGCTAAAGCCGTTTGACGAGAAAGCGGCAGAAGAGGCCAAGCCGCATGAAGCCAAGAAAAAACGCTCCAAAGACGAAGCAGAGCTATTGTAGAGAAAGCGCCATAGCCGGTAAATTATGAATATAAAGGATCACCTGGACACAGTAAAAGAATTTATAGACGAAGGCCTGGATAAATTTTTGCCTCCGGAAAACGAGAACCCCAAGAGCATTCATAAGGCGATGAGGTATAGCGTCTTCTCCGGTGGCAAAAGGATCAGGCCGATATTGACAATAGAGGCGGCCAAGGCGTGCGGCGCGTCCGCCAAAAAGGCATTGGCCGCGGCGTGCGTGATAGAGCTCATCCATACTTTTTCTTTGATACACGATGACCTGCCTGCGCTGGACGACGACGATTATAGACGCGGTAAACCTACCTGCCACAAGGTATTCGGGGAGGCGACAGCGATATTAGCGGGCGATGCCCTTCTTACGTTAGCGTTCAATATCATCTCAAAGAATATGGACCCGAGATCAGGCATTGAGTCCATAAGAGAACTTTCAGAGGCGCTCGGCACAAAAGGGATGGTCGGAGGCCAGATAATGGATCTTGAATTCCAGGCTGGCCGTAAAAGCAAGACCACATTGATCCTGGCCAATCGCCTTAAGACCGCAAAGCTTTTTGAGGCGTCGACGAGATTAGGCGCCCTCGCCTCCGGCGCCAGGGCGGATAAGGTAAAGGCGATGGCGGCCTTCGGCGGCCATATGGGCCTTGCGTTCCAGATAGTCGATGACATCCTCGACAGAGAAGCTTACGTTAAGATATTCGGCCTTGACAAGGCCCGAACGGACGCGGCGGAATTAACCAAAAAGGCTAAGGAGGCTTTGCTGATATTCGGGAAGAAAGCGATCACGCTCGAGAGGATCGCCGATTACGTCTTGAGCAGGGCAAAATAAGGTTACGATGCCATTATGGATAGAATTATAGATAAGATAAATGAACCGGGCGACCTGCGCAGGCTAAGGTTGTCGGAACTGCCCGTGCTCGCCCAGGAGATAAGGGACGAGATCCTATCTACCGTCTCGAAGACCGGCGGGCACCTCGCCTCAAGTCTGGGCGCCGTTGAGCTTGCGATAGCCATCCATTATACGTTCGATACGCCGAAAGACATGGTGTTGTGGGACGTCGGCCATCAAACGTATGCGCACAAGCTTTTAACGGGCAGGGCAAAGAATTTTTCTACATTGAGACAACTCGGGGGATTAAGCGGTTTCCCCAATAAAGATGAAAGCCCCACATACGACTTATTCACCACAGGCCACAGTTCTACATCTATAGCCAATGCGCTCGGGCTGGCGTTCGCCCGCGACCTGAAAGGCGAGAAGCATAAGGTGATCGCAGTCATAGGCGATGCTTCGCTGGCGGGCGGCATGGCGTTTGAGGCCCTGAACCACGCAGGTCACGCAAACAAAGATATCATAGTCATATTGAACGATAATGAACTTTCGATCTCTCACAGCGTAGGCGCACTAAGTAAATACTTGAATAGGATCTTAACGAATCCGGCGTATAACAAGATAAGGAAAGACGTAGAGCACGTGCTAAAACGCATACCGCGTTTCGGATTCCGCGCATACAGGGCCGCCAGAAAGCTGGAGGAGGGCTTAAAGAACCTTCTGATACCAGGCATGCTATTTGAAGAGATGGGATTCAGATATTTCGGCCCGATCGACGGGCATAATATCGCCTTATTGACGACCACGTTTAAGAATCTTGTCGATTTGAATGAGCCCATATTGATACACGTCGTAACCAAGAAAGGCAAGGGTTATAAATTTGCCGAAGAGAACCCGGCCGCTTTTCACGGCACTGGACCGTTTGATCTGGGCACCGGCGTAAAGATAGATACGCGTGATTCTCCGACCTTCACAGAGGCGTTCAGCGAAAAGATGGTAGATCTCGCCCAAAAAGATTTTCGGATAGTAGGAATAACGGCCGCTATGCTGGACGGCACAGGCTTAAATAAATTTGCGAAGCTCTTCCCGGATAGGTTTTTCGATGTTGGCATAGCGGAAGAACATGCCGTAGGGTTTAGCGCAGGCCTTGCGCGGGGCGGGTTTAAACCCATTGTGGCCATATATTCAACTTTCTTACAGAGGGGATATGACCAGCTGATCCACGATGTGTGCCTGCAGAATCTCCCCGTAGTCTTTTGTCTCGATAGGGCAGGCCTCGCAGGAGAGGACGGCCCCACCCATCACGGCGCTTTCGACATAGCTTATTTACGGCATCTGCCAAACCTCATCTTTATGTCTCCTTCCACGCCTGAAGAATTAAAAGATATGGTTGAGTTTGCGCTAACGCTGAACAGCCCTGTTGCCATCCGTTACCCTAAAGGGTCTGCCCCTCTATACAGGTCGCCTGGGGCTCCCATTGAGATGGGGAAAGCGGAAGTCTTAAGGTCAGGCAAGGATTTAGCGATCATTTCTATAGGAAGCATGGCGCAGATAGCTTTGGACACAGCGGCCCTTCTCTCAAAGAGAAAGGTTGAGGCAACGGTGGTCAACGCCAGGTTCATTAAGCCGCTGGATGTAAATCTTTTGGCGGAGGTATTAGGTAGGATAAAAAAGGTGGTCACGATAGAAGAGGGCGTTTTGGACGGCGGCTTCGGTTCCAGCGTCCTGGAATTTATAGAACGTTCTGGCCCTAAAGGCGTTAAGGTACGAAGGATAGGCCTTCCGGATAAATTTATAGAACACGGGAAACGGGGCGAGTTGTTTTCAAAGTATAACTTGACACCCGACGCAATTTGTGATGTGATTGTAAATGAGGTCATAAAATATTAAAAGGCAAATATATGGCAAAGGTGAAGATAAATAAAGACCGGTGTAAGGGGTGTTACCTTTGCATTGTCAATTGCCCCAACGGGCTGATTAAGGTATCCACAGAAATGAATGCGAAGGGCGTGAAGCCTGTCTTCTTTTCTGGGGGCAAGTGCACCGGCTGCGCTATGTGCGCTATGATATGCCCGGAGTGCATTATAGAAATACATAAGTAAAGGCGGAAGGATTTATGTCATATAAGGCATTAATGTGCGGGAATGAGGCATGCGGGGAAGGGGCGGTATTGGCAGGCTGCAGATTTTACGCAGGTTATCCTATCACACCGCAGAATGAGCTGACCGCATATATGGCTAAACGCATGAATGAGACCGGCGGCATCTTCATACAGGCAGAATCAGAGCTCGCCGCCATAAGTATGGTATTCGGCGCAGCCGCAGCAGGCTTCAGGGCTATGACCTCATCGTCTAGTCCGGGGATAAGCCTGAAACAGGAAGGCATCTCTTATCTTGTCGGATGTGAACTGCCATGTGTCATTGTGAATATGCAGAGGGGCGGGCCGGGGCTAGGCAACATCGCGCCTTCCCAGGCCGATTATTTCCAGGCAGTAAAAGGCGGTGGCCACGGAGATTATAAATTGATAGTATTGGCTCCATCCTCCGCCCAGGAATTCCTGGAATATACGTATCTCGCGTTCGACCTCGCCGATAAATACAGAAACCCGGCATTTATTTTAGGAGACGGCCTTTTAGGCCAGATGATGGAACCCCTGAATCTGAATTTAAAAGCTCCCGTTACCAATTTACCTAAGCCATGGTCGCTCACAGGCTGCAGAGGAAGGAAGCCGAACATAATAAGGTCGTTGTTGTTGGGTGAAGGCGTCCTGGAAGAACACAATAAGAGGCTGCAGGAAAAATTCAGACGGATGAAAGATACCGAGGTGCGCGCAGAGACCTTTAATTTAAAAGATAGCGATATAGTGCTTGTGGCCTACGGTTCGGTCGCGAGGATCGCGAAGGCGAGCATGGGTATGGCGAGAGCCAAAGGATTGAAGGTCGGCCTCTTGAGGCCGATCACGCTGTGGCCATTCCCAGATAAAGTGATCGAGGAGATCTCAGGCAGAGTAAAAAAGTTTTTGGTGGTAGAGATGAGCGCCGGACAGATGGTCGAGGACGTGAGGCTTGCGGTCAACGGAAAAGCAGAAGTTGATTTTTACGGCAGGATGGGTGGCAGCATCCCCACAGAAGATGAGATATTTGAACGCATCGAGGCGTTGATATGAAAAAGCGTCGTAATAAGACCGGAAAATCCAAAGATTCAAAAAAACAATCAGTCCGTCAGCATGTCCCGGTTGCGGAAGAGCAGGGTTCGGATGTGATATTTTCCCGACCGCAGAGCCTGACCGACGTAGAGAACCATTATTGCGCAGGTTGCGGCCACGGAATAATTCACAGGTTGATATGCGAGACCATAGACGAGTTTGGTATACGCGAGAAGGTTATCGGCATTGCGCCGGTTGGTTGTGCTGTCCTGGCGTACGATTATTGGGGATTTGATGTCGCTGAGGCAGCGCACGGCAGGACGCCGGCTGTGGCGACAGGCATAAAGAGAGTGAGGCCGGAAAACATCGTCTTCACATATCAGGGCGACGGCGATCTGGCAGCCATAGGGACAGCAGAGATAGTCCACGCAGCAAATCGGGGCGAAAACATAACGGTGATATTCGTGAATAACGGTGTCTACGGCATGACGGGTGGCCAGATGGCGCCCACGACGCTTGCCGGACAGAGAACGACCACGACCCTATCAGGGAGGAGTTTGAGGCGCGAAGGCTATCCCATAAAGATGTTGGAGATGCTCGCGGTCTTACCTGGGACAAAATATCTGGAACGCGTATCGGTCCATTCCGCGCAGGAAGTCTTAAGGGCAAAGCGCGCAATAAAAAAGGCGTTCAAGATGCAGATAGACAACAAGGGTTTTTCAATAGTTGAGGTATTGTCCATGTGCCCAACGTATTGGAACATGACGCCTATCCAGGCAGCTGACAGGATCAAGAACGAAGTAGCCACCTTTTATCCGCTGGGCGTAATAAAGAGTTGTTGATATGAATAAAAAAAGCGCAAGGAAACATATGAAGAAGGCACCGCGCAGGCGAAACGGGCGCGGATCGAAAAATTCCTGCGAGGCGGTATTGTGCGCAGGTTTCGGCGGACAGGGGATAATGTTCATGGGGAAGCTGCTTGCGCATGCGGGAACCCTGGCCGGCAGGCACGTTACCTGGATGCCTTCTTATGGAGCCGAGGTCAGGGGCGGCACTGCGTATTCCATGGTAAAGATCTCAAAGCTAGAGATAGCGAGCCCCATCGTGACCGATCCGGATATATTGATTGTGATGAATAAGCCGTCACTGGTAAAATATGAAGACCTGCTCAAAGAAAACTGCCTTCTGGTTTCCAACAAATCCTTGATAGACAGCCCGCCAAAGAGGAAAGATGTCACTGTGGTGCACATACCGATGACCGAAATTGCATCGAAGATGGGGAATATTCGTTGTGCCAACATGATAGCGATTGGCGCGATGGTGAAACGGTCGAAGATGCTGTCATTGAGGAACGTCGTGAATGCGCTAAGAGATGTTTTTAGTAATAAAGAAGAGCTGTTTTTGGTGAATAAGAAGGCCTTAGAGAAAGGATACTCCGCAGGAAGATGATATGGTAAGAGTCAGATTTGCTCCTAGCCCGACGGGATATCTTCACATAGGGAGCGCAAGAACCGCCTTATTTAATTGGCTCTATGCGAAGCATTCCGGCGGCGTTTTTTTATTAAGGATAGAAGATACCGATAAGACCAGGTCGAAAGAGGAATACCTGGAAGAGATACTCGGCTCCCTGAAATGGCTTTTCATGGACTGGGACGAAGACCTTACATTTCAGTCCAAGAGATTTGATGTTTATAAAAGATATGCCGAAGACCTGGTTAAGAGAGGCCTTGCTTATAGAGAGGGCGAGGCGATCATCTTTAAGGTGGAGAAGGACAGGCCGGTCTCATTCACAGATATAATACACGGGACCATCGAGGTCTCGACGAATGAGATCAAAGATCAGGTGCTGATAAAGTCGGACACTACCCCCACGTATAATTTCGCTTGCGTCGTGGATGACGCCGAGATGAAGATAACGCATGTCATACGAGGGGATGACCACATATCCAATACGCCAAAACAGATCCTCTTGTACAATGCCCTAGGGTTTCCTATACCGAAATTTGCGCACATACCTTTGATATTGAGCAGGGACGGAGGCCGGCTTTCGAAACGACACGGCGCGACGAGCATATTCGAATATAAAAGGATGGGTTTCTTGCCGGAGGCGCTCGTCAATTTTCTGGCACTTATGGGGTGGGCGCCCGGGCTCGACAGAGAGATACTGCCGCTTGATGAGATCGTTAAGCTCTTTGACGTGAAAGACGTAAATAAGACCGGCGCGATATTTGATATGGATAAACTGACCTGGATCAATGGCCAGTACATCGCCGCCAAGAAAAAAGAAGAGCTGCTGCCGCTCATCAAAAATCAGATGCAGGACGCGGGCGTCTCTGTGCCATCGGATGACGCGCTTCTTAAGGTTATGGACCTGTACAAGATGCGAATGAAGACGCTCTCCGAATTTGCGCGGATGACAGATCATTTTTTTACCGATGATTATTCTGTGGAAGAAAAAGGCGTGGAAAAATACCTGACCTCTCCGGAAGCGAAAAAGATACTGCGCGAATTCTCCGGCAGGCTTCAGAAGATGAAAGAATTTTCGCATAGCGCCATTGAAAAGGAATGCCGTCAGATGGCCGAAGAGAATGGCCTGAAGGCCGCCCAGATCATTCACCCGACACGCGTCGCTATCAGCGGTAAGACCACAGGTGCCGGTCTATTTGAGATGATGGAGATCTTGGGTAAAGATAAGGTGATAGAGCGCCTCCAGAAGGCAGCTGGTTAGCATGAACACAGAAAAGACCCAACAAACAAATTTTGTACGCGAGATTATAGACGAACATATGCGGACAAACCGGTTCGGGGGCAAGGTCCACACGCGATTTCCTCCGGAACCGAACGGCTATCTGCACATAGGCCATGCCAAGGCCATCTGCCTTAATTTCGGGATCGCCAGCGACTACAATGGCCTGTGCAACCTCAGGATGGACGATACGAACCCGGAGAAAGAGGAAAAGGAATATGTCAATGCCATCATTGAAAATGTCAGGTGGCTGGGGTTTGATTGGCAGGATCGCCTCTTTTATGCGTCCGATTATTTCGAAAAACTGTATGATTATGCAGTTCAACTAATTAAGCTGGGGAAGGCCTATGTCTGTGACCTTAGCGCCGACCAGATAAAGGACTACCGCGGGACGCTGACCCAGCCGGGGAAAAACAGTCCTTATCGCGACCGCTCGGCTGAAGAGAACCTTGATTTGTTCGAGCGGATGAGGAAAGGCGAATTTCCTGACGGAAGCCGTGTCCTTCGTGGAAAGATAGACATGGCGCATCCGCATATGATCATGCGGGATCCCGTCTTCTACAGGATAAAGCGGGAACACCATCACCGCACCCTTGACAAGTGGTGCATATACCCCATGTATGACTTCGCCCATTGTCTTTCCGACTCTATAGAAGGCATCACCCACTCCATTTGCACGCTTGAATTTGAGAACAATCGCCCGCTCTATGATTGGATACTCGATGCCCTCGGTGCGTATCATCCGCAACAGATCGAGTTCGCGCGCCTAAACTTAAGCCACACCGTCTTAAGCAAGAGAAGGCTTTTAAGCCTTGTCGAAGATAAACTCGTAGGCGGCTGGGACGATCCCCGCATGCCGACGATCTCCGGCCTTCGCAGGCGCGGCTATACGTCTTCGTCAATAAGGAATTTTTGCGAGGACATCGGAGTGGCAAAAATGAACTCCATTGTGGATATCACTGTTTTAGAGAACTCCATAAGGGAGGAATTGAACAAGACGGCCCCTCGCGCCATGGCGGTATTGCGGCCGCTCAAACTCGTGATCACGAATTATCCGCCGGACAAGACGGAAGAGCTCGATGCTGTCAATAACCCGGAAGATCCTTCTATGGGTACAAGAAAGGTGCAGTTTGGCCGCGAGATATACATTGAGCGGGATGATTTCCGCGAAGTCCCGCCTCCAAAATTTTTCAGGCTTTCACCAGGCAAAGAGGTGCGGCTCAGATATGCGTACTTTGTTAAATGTGTCGATGTGGCGAGGGACGCGAAGACGGGCGAGGTGACCGAGGTCCGCTGTGTGTATGATCCGGCTACGCGCGGCGGGGATGCCCCGGACGGACGAAAGGTGAAGGCCACGCTCCACTGGGCCTCTAGGGCGCATGCGATTGAAAGAGAGGTGAGGCTCTATGACTTTCTTTTCATCAAGAGGGACCCTGACGATGTGCCGGAAGGGATGGATTGCCGCGCCAATCTTAACCCTCATTCGCTAGAAATTCTCTCATCCTGTAAATTAGAGCCGTCGCTTAAAGATTCAGCGCCTGGGAGCCGGTATCAGTTCGAGCGATTAGGATATTTTTACCTAGATCCCGTCGCTTTCAAGGAAGGGAAGAAGGTATTTAACAGGATAGTGTCCCTCAGAGACGAGTGGGCAAAGATAGAGCAAAGAAAGCGTTGAAAAAATAACAATTTTAGTATAAGATTTAGAAAGAACTACTTCTGCATCCAATTTGTTTCAAAAGACAGGATATTGCTCAGTCGTTGAAATTTAAAGATTAGATCCCTCGGCCGCTCCTATTTGTCGCGACCTCAGGATCAACTTTACTTCGTAAAGTTGACGGGTAGTGTAACGGTAGCACAGCAGACTCTGGATCTGCTTGTCTAGGTTCAAATCCTAGCCCGTCAGCCAAATTTTGCTATATATTGCTGAACGCATCGAAGCTGGGATTTGCAAAAAGAGGTTTTAGGAGAAAAAAGCATTTTTTTCTCCTATCGGCGCACTAGAACATCTATGCGGAAGAAAGAAAAATATTAAATCCTTCGGCAGGCT
>Ga0315288_10008183_pt1 | contig 13208 bp, 28 predicted proteins | sample YL17G11_20_MG_FD_203454 | JGI IMG/M metagenome (GOLD analysis project Ga0315288, IMG submission 203454) | Sediment microbial communities from Yellowstone Lake, YNP, Wyoming, USA - YL17G11_20 | ecosystem: Environmental > Aquatic > Freshwater > Lake > Sediment | place: USA: Wyoming | collected...
ACGTTCCGGAACACCCACTGGAAGATGACCTTCTCCCCGGCCTCGGCCTCTTCGAGATCGCTGTCGGGCTCTCCGAACGTGTTCGCAAGATCTTTGAAGGACGCGCGGTAGCCGGCCTCCCGTGCGCTACCTTCCATGCTGCCCCAAGGGACGCGAATGAACTCGTCCTCGTGAGCGTCCGCCTGAGCGACTTGTGCTGCGTGTTTCACTTCTTCCCCTTGGGCGGCGTCGCGAAGAGCCCGAGACCGAACACGGTCCCTAGCGCCACGAGAGCCATGATGCTCCGGACGAGCGGGCTCGCGATGGAGTTGATTGACGTCGGGACGATGACGGCGACCGCGGCGCCGGCCCCCATGAGAATGGTGTTCCGGCTCGTGGTGATGGAGCTCGGAGGCACAGTGGATTTCTTCTCTTCGTCGGCCATGTCGCTACCTGTCCTTCCTTCTACCACGGGCGACTCCGATCGCGATGATGGAGAGCCCGACGAAGAGCGCGACACCGTTCTGAGAGTCGGGCTTTTCGACGATCGTGAGCGGGGGCGGGTCGTCGCTCTTGCCAGGCGCGGGCGCGGGAGCGGTCGATCCTGCCGGAGGTGTCGGCCGGGGCCTCGGTGCGGCCACGATCCAGGCCGGGCGCGCGGGGAGCTCCACGACCTTCGAGGTGGGCATGTCGACGGAGATCCATTCGTCCCAGGAGTCCTTGTAGCCGGGGTCCGAGTGAGGATTCACGGGAGGCTGGGAGCTCTCCCGCGGGTGCCAGGTGACGTGCGTGAGGCCCGCGTCCTCGAGCCGGCTCGTGACGGCGCTCTGGGAGGCGTACCAGGGCCGCGTGAAGCCGGCGTAGTACCGGCCCGGGACTAGATTGATGGCAACGCTCATGGGCTTCTGGCCGGGGCCACTGGCGCCGGAGATTGCACGGGTCGGGCGATCTGCACGTCGATCGCGCTCCGGAAGAGGAACCCGATCCCGGCGGCGAGGGACACAGCGATGAGCCCTGCAATCCAGCCGCGGATGAACTTCTGCCGGTCCTGGGAGTCGACCTTGAGGCTCGTGAGCTCGGTCCGCATGATCCCGATCTCGCCGGCCCACTTCCCTTCCCGGTCTGCGTCCTCGAGCGCGTGCGTGTTGAGGGACTCGCCCACCCCACGTACGAGATTCTGGAGGCTGTCCATGCCCTCCTTCATGTCACGCCGCAGGTCCTTGAGATCCTCTCGGATGGGGTCCACGCTTAGAAGGCTATCACGGGCTCCGGCTTTCCGGCCAGGCCCCGCCATTCCGCGAGCTACCGCGGATTTGCCCCGGCGAGCCAGACCCCCCGAAGATCGACCCCGCAGAACGGACAGAAGTACACCTCCACGGGCGGGCCACCTTCCTCGAGATCCATGGCCCAGGTGATCCTCGTGAGGTCGTCCTCTTCCCGCCGGGTGAAGACGGCGACGTCGTTACACCCAGGGCACCGGTTCGGACACTCGAGGGTCCTCGACCCGCGGGTGACGTGGCGGTCGAGAGGCTCGCTGCACGACCGGCAGACCGTCTCCGGGGGCTCGGGATTGCTCCTCGCGCGTCCAGGCGGCACCAGGTTCCAGAGCTCCTCCTGGGCCGTCCTGAGCGAACGGAGAAGCCGCTCACGGTCCCGGATGTCACCCCCGACGCGGAAGTGAACGATGGAGGAGCCGTCACCGACGGTCTCGACGATCACGGGGCCCTGGTGCTCGACGCACACGAGGTCGAGGGGGTTCTGATGTCTGCTCATTTTCTGGATGCCTTTTTGATCTTCGTCTCGGCCTTGATCTTCGGATCCGTCTCCGCGACGCGGCACCCTTGGCAGAGAACTCCCTTGCCCCGGCCCTGCCAGAACACGAGCTCGCCATCTGCGTAGGGGGTGCCGCAGTCAGAGCAGAAGCCGTCGTACTTCGACTCCATGTACTTCCCCTCGAAGTTGTCTTCTGGGACCACCGGCTCCATCTCGGTGAAGGCGGCCACCTTCGCGCAGAGCTCGAGCTCGCGCACGGCCTTGAGAGCCATGATGCACACGCCGAGCGCGGGGTCCTTGAGAGCCCGGTCGATGAGCGCTTCGCATTCTTCAAGGGTCATTGCTGCGGCTTCGTGGCGGCGAGAGTGAAGATGAGTTTGTTCTGCGCGTCACGCAGGAGCAGTTCGAGCCTCTCGATCTTCGCATCGCGAAACGCAAGCTCGGCCGCGATGTCCGACTTCGAGTACAAGCCCTCGGTCGTCATCGCAGCAATGTGCGCTGAGTAGTACGGCTCCAGGCTTTGCGCCACGCGCGCGGCGTATAACTTCTTCACCATAGCTTCTCCTTGAAGAACTTCACCCGGTACTCTGGATGCTCTTTCCAGTGTTCTTGGCGCTCCTCGTGGGGCGCCACCATCTTGCTGTCGAAAGGCCAGTCGCCGGGGAGATCGCGCCCCCGCCGCGGTCGGGGGTGGGTTCTACAGGGCTCGCCCGCGAAGGCAAGGCAGAGCGGGCACGGCACCTCGTGCGGGGGCCCCTGCGGATCGATGTCCGTGTCGCGCTGAAAGAGGAAGAGCCGCACCTGGTGCTCGAGCCCGACGGCATAGGCCTCGAGCCGCTCGGTGTAGCTCACGATCTCCGCCTTTCGCTTCTTCGTCCACGGCGTGCCAGGGGGAAGCACGAGCACTTCCGGACGAACCTCGAGCGATGGCTTCATGGTGATCCTGGGCACGCAAGCCTCCAGGACCCCTTTTGAGGGGCTCGCGTGACGTGGCCGGCGTGCATGAGCTTCCGGAGATCTCGACACACGATCGTCTTGTCGAGCCGCCCGGTCCTCGCCATGATTTCGTGGAGGGGAAGAGGCTCCCCGGGGGCGAGCACCTCCAAGATCTTTGACCGAAGAGCGTAGGGCATGGCGAACGGCTCCGGGGGAAGTCCCCGAAGCCCCATCACCTCGCGCAAGACCTCGATGACCTCGACCGCCTCTTCATGATGAAGCTCCTCCACCTCACGAGCCTTTCATCGCGGCATAGGCGCTGTCGAGCTCGGCCTGGGTAATCGCCGCCTGTTTCGAGTCGAACATCGGCATGGGCGGCGGCGGCCTCGCGGAAGAAGTGGCAATCAGGCCGTGAACGGAGCCCTCGATCATCTTCTTCAGGGTGAGCGTCTCGGCCACGTTGCTCCAGCCCATGAACTCGGAGACCAGCATGTCGCCGATCATGCCCCGGGGAAGCGTGCCCTTGACCGAGAGCCCGAGGAAGCCGTCTCGGTCTTCTCGGTTGATCTCGAGCTTGGTCGTACCGAAGAAGAGCGACTGCATCGCGAGGAGCGTGCGCTCGACCACGACCTCGTTCACCCGGGTCTTGTAGAAGCCCTCCCAGTACCAGAGGTCGTAGTTCCGGCTCCGCTTGCCGACCGGACGCATCCGGATGTCGACGGCGACCGGGTAGATGATCTTGAACTCCCGCCGTGTCTTCAGCTTCGATTTACTCTTCGTCACTTGACCTTCTCCATGATCTCGGACTCGAAACAATCCGGGCACACCATCACCTTGAACACCTTCGACCAGTAGACCTTCGACCCGGCCGTCAGGTTCGCATTACAGAACACGCACGACGTGTCGTAGCTCGTCCTGGATGGCGCGTCGGCAGGCCGTTTCCGCACGGGCGCGGCTGGTCGGTACGCTGCGGTCTGTCGCTGCACGGCCGCGCGGGTGAGCGCGTCTCGCATCTGGACCTCGGCACTCGTCACGACCTCGAGCTTGTCCTTGATGATGATCTTCACCGCCGTGAGCGCGCAGGTGCGGGCCTCCTCCTCGCTGTCGGTGGAGAGGGCTTTCGCGATGAGGGCCTGGACGCGCTCGACCGGGGTCATGGAACCTCCACGGTGAGGAACGGGTCGAAGTCCCGGTTCTCTTCTTGGGCTGCGTAGCCGAAGGGGTTGCAGATCACCTCCACCTCCCCGAGCCGGTAGCGCTGCGAGTCGTGCGTGTGGCCGTGAACCCAGATCTTCTTCCCGAGCCGCTCTGGAGCTCGGAGCGCCGGCACCTCGCACACGAAGTAGGGATTCAGAAGGCTCCCAGCGTATTGCTTCGAGACGCTCCGCTGGTGAGGTAGGTGATGCGTCACGACCACGCCGGCTTTCGGGAGCTCTCGCTCGAGGAACTCGAGCGCTCGGCGGTTCTCCTGGTAGACCCACTTCTTGAACCCCGGGATGGCTGCGAAGTCATTCATGGCCCAGGAGGGGCCGAGCACTTCACGGAACCAGAGCGTCGTCCCGATGAACCGCACGCCGTCGATGTCCAGGGTTTCGGTGTCGAGGAGGTTCAAGTGCGGATGGTCTTCCTCGATGAGCCGGAGATGTGGGATGAGCGTCTCTCGGGACGCGCCGTAGAACTCGTGATTGCCGGGGACGTAGACGATGGGGCGGCCGTCCGTGCCCCGGGCGAGGAGATCGAGTGCTCGAGGGACATTCTCGGAGTCCGATAGATCACCAGCGACGACAAGCACGTCGTACTCGCCGCTCGAGACCTCTGCGAGGAGCGTCTCGCCGCGGTCGGCGTGAAACTCCGTGTGCAGATCGCTGACAATCCGGATCTTCATGGAGGCATCTCAGACTTCTTGACGCGCCCCTCGTGGACCTTGCCTCGGTGCCAGTCAACGGATTCAGAGTGCTTGGCCGTCGATGTCTTCTTGCAGAGCTCACCGGCCATCGCGCCGCAGACTTCGCAAGATACGCAATAGGCTCTCTCGATCGGATCCACGTCCTCGAGCATTGCCCATTGATCGCCCGCGGGCGCCTGTCGCTTCATCCACCATCGCCAGACGGCCCTGGGCGTGAGCCCCACGGCGGGCTCGTCTTTCACCACGGAGACGAGCTCCCAGCCGACCGCGCCAGGCTCGTTGAGGTCTGAAGACGTCGGCGGCTGCGTGCTAGCGAAACAGATATACTCGATTTTCATTGGGCCCTCCGGTCCCGCACGCCGGTCTCCTTCTTCAAAAACGAGAGATTCCGTTCGTTCTCAGCCCACTTCTTGCCCCAGTTACGAGGCATGGCCGGTAGCGTCATCCAGCGCTTCCTGAATCCTCGATGTTCGCCCTCGTGCCCCGCCTCCTTCGTGCAGAACACCGCTCCCGAGCGTGTCGGATGTGTGGCCGGGCATTGGCTCACGGCTCCCACCCCTGCTTCCGGAGCTCGCCCGCGATGTCCGGCGGCGTCCACCCGGGAGGCTTCATGCGCTTGCCGTGCGCGTCGACCCCGCCGCCGACCTTGGCCATGTTGGCCTTCTGGATCGCGTCCCAGACCGGCTCGCCGTCGATGCCGAAGGCCAGGTTCGTACCTTCGAGGACGTACTTCAGATCCCCGATGGCGTCGGCGAGCTCGGGCATGTCGACCTGGATCTCCGCCGTGCCGATGAGAGACATCATCAAGACTTTGATCATCTCGAGGTCGTCGTCGAACAGGGACGCGACGAACTCGAAGAACTCCTCGGTGACGAGGCGAGCGCGGAGCCGAACGATCTTCTCGTCCGGCACCGTCGGCCCTGGCTCGATGGCCTGATCCATGGCCCGGTGAAACTCTGCGACGTCTCGCTGCTCCTTGTTCATCACTGCACGTCCCTTCTGCTTTGGTTCTTCTGGATGTCGTATGCGTGTCCGAGGTTTTCTAAAACCTCCTCCTTGCCCACGCCATGATGGACGGCGACGTGCGCCAGCGCCGAGGCCAAGATCTCGAGCGCGTTCACGAGTCCGATCCCTTCGGCGTCAAACGCACGGAGAACGAGCGTCGCACGTTTTCCGAGCTCCTCCTTGTTCATGTCTCTTGCGGTCATCAGAACACTCCTCTAGGCACTCGGATCCCCGCCGGCTTCGGCTTCTTCGGCTCCATCAGGAGCTTCGCTTGCGCGGCCTGGAACGCCGCGCGGTTTCTCTCCGCGGCGCCGGCCGCAAGCTTCAGGAACGGGATGATCTCGTCGAGCTTCCGGCTCTTCCGCATCGGCCCGAGGCTCTTGGCCATCTGGAGCCCGTACTTCTTCGTCTTGATCCGTTCGTCCAGGATCACGATGACGCCGATGTCGGTCTGGGCCCGGATGAGCCGCCCGACTCCCTGGCGAAGCCGGATGATCGCCCGGTTCGTGTACCAGGGCCAGAACTCGTCATCGGAAGCCTCCTTCATCGCGGCGATGAGCGGGTCGTCCTGATGCTCGAATGGGATCTTGTCGATGACGACCGCCGTCAGGCTCTCCCCGACGACGTCGATGCCGGTCCAGAAGGAGTCCGTGCCGAAGAGGGAGGAGTGCGTGTCGGCTTTGAACTGCCGGACGAGCTCGCCCCGCGGAAGCCCCCCGCCACGCTCCTGGACGAGGATCGGATGCGGGCTCGTCACCTCCTCGGCGATGGTCTCGAGGTTCTTGTAGCTCGTGAAGAGCCCGAGCACGCGCCCGTCGCAGACGTCGAGGATGTACTGGAAGAACGGCACGAGCCGCTCGCCGTAGTCCTTCTCCTTTGGATCGGGGAGCGACACCTTCCGCTGACCAGGCAAGCAATCGGGGAGGATGGCCAGGCACTGCCGCTCGAGATCGAACGGGCTCGGCACCATGAGCTCGAGCGCGTCCCGCGGGATGCCGGTCTCGTTCCGGATGAAGGCGAAGTTCCCGGGCGTCGTGGTGAGCGTCGCGGACACGAGCGCCACGGTCTTCGTGAGATCGAAGAGCTCCCCCTTCATGATGCCGCCGACGCGGAGCGGCCGGCACTCGATGCGCGGGTGATTCCGCCGGATGTCCTTCGCGTGGAACTCCACCCAGTAGACGTTCTTGTCCGGCTCCTCTTGTCCGACGGCCTGGGCAACGTGGGTGATCATGCGGCCGGCCCGCTCTTTCAATCGGCAGCCGAGCTTCCCGGCCGGGGTGTTCTCCCCGTCGAGGCCGAGCCTCGCGCAGTGTTCCATCTCCGTCTGCTCGAGGTGCCCGGCAGCGCTCTCGACAGCGCCCAGGGCCTTGAGGAGCGGGCTCGCGTCACAGAACCCCGCAGCGTCAACCAGACGCACGCGCGAGCCCTTCGGCCGCACGTAGGCGCCCACTTCGGTAAAGAAGTGATGGGCGGCCCGCTCGAGGGAATCGGCGAGAGCGCCCTGGCCTCTCAGGATGCCGCGCACGGTTCTGGAGAGCCGCTCGACGTTCCGCTCGGTCACGGTGAAGCCGAAGAACTCCCGCATGGCTGCGGGGAGCTCGTGGGCCTCGTCGATGATGCAGACGTCAAACGGGGGCAGGATGAGATCCATCTCGGTCTGTTGCCGGAGCGACAGGTGCGCCCCGAGGACGTGCAAGTTCGTGACGACGATGTTCGCGCCCCGGGCCGTGCGCTTGGCGCGCTCGTAGTGGCATTTCCCAGCGGCGAGGTGCAGGCAGCCGTCGCCGAGGCACTCTTCACTCGTGGTCGAGACGAGCGACCACATGCCCTCCGTGGGGAGCATGGGGAGCTCCTTCTTGTCCCCGGTGAGGCTCGCGAGGCCCCAATCGACGAGCGCTCGTTGGCCGCCGAGGGCGCCGCTGTTCTCGGAGTTCTCGAACTTCTCCATGCACCAGTAGTTCGACCGGCCCTTGAGAGCGTGGAACGAGAACGTCCAGGGAAGAGCGGCCTGGAGCGCCGGGAGATCTTTCTCGATCAACTGGTCCTGAAGCGCGATGTTCGCCGTCGCGATGACCACGGTCTTGCCGGAGTGGACTGCGTGGTAGATGGCCGGGACCAGGTATGCGATGCCCTTGCCGGTGCCGCAGGGGCCTTCGGCGAGTGCGTGATGTTCGCCCCGGATGGCCCGGTCGATGAGGCGAGCGAGCGCGATCTGCCCGGGGCGAACCTCGTAGGCCGCGCCCGCAGCCCTCGCGAGGTGTCCTCCGGGCCCGAAGCACTCGTCGAGGTACTCGGGGTCCTCATCGACGCGAGGAGGTTCGGGGATCGCCAGGGAAAGAGTAGTCCCCACCGGCGGGAGATCTTCATCGTCCATGAAACAGTCGCGGTTGATTCCACTCACTTGGGCCTTTCGACTTTCACAACGAGCTTGAACTTGCCCTTCGGGAGCACCTTCACCGTGATCGAATCACCGACCTTCACTGGATGCCGCTTGCCGTCCGGATCAAGGATGACGCCTTCCCTTGGAAGCACGATGAACGGCACAGTGGCCACTGCGAGATCTAGTACGACTTTTCGCTTCTTTCGCTTCTTTCGGCGCGGCTTCGGACACTCGTGGAGATCTCCATCCCGATCCGTGGTCACGTATGCGTGGAACTTGAACGCCTTGCCGCAGTTGTCGCACTTCGCGCGGTCGGTCTTTCCGCTTGTTCGGTAGTAGCTCATGGAGTGCCCGGGAGCGGCTCGCCCGGCTCGGCTCGTTTGTCCCGGTCCTTCATCATCGACGCGAGGACGAGCACGAAGTCAGCAAGATCCGAGACGTGATGGTCCGAGGACTGTGCAGAAATGGCCCTCGCCCGGGACTTGATCTCCTCGAGCACGGTGTCCGGCGAAAGTGGCGGAGGCGGTTGCCCGAGCCGCTCAACCCGCTGCCCGAGCCGCTCAAGCTCTTCGATGAGGGGACTTCCCCAGATGTCGTCGTTCCAGCCGGGTTCGAGCTTCATGACAACGCCTCCACGACCTTCTTCAGCAGGGCCACGAGCTTCGTCGTCGCCGCCTGCTCTTTCTTCCACTCCGCGACCATCGGACCCCAGGTGTACTTCCCCGGGCACTTCGGATCGCGAGGCGGATCATCAGCGAACGAGCACTCGTTCCAGGACGGATCCACGACGCGATTCTCGTACTCCTTCACGAGTTCCTTCGCTTCGGCGAGCGCCTCGAGAGCGTCACCGAGATCGTCCCTGGCCTTCTCGAGGAGCCAGGCCTTGACGGCCCGGTCCATCTCCTGGGGAGCTCGCTTCGCCTTGCTCACGACTCGCTTCGCCTTGCTCATGACTCCCTCGGCGTGACTCGGCGGTGGGCCTCCGGCGTGTCGTCCAGGACGAAGATCTTCCCGCTCTCTCGTCGGGTCACCTCACGCCGGCCCGCGTGGTAAGCCCCTGCCGCCGGCCACCGGAACCAACCGTACTCGATGGAGTCCGTCGTCGAGACCGACACGTACCCGTCGCAGTTCGGGCACTTCTTCGCCCGGGGCGCGTCGAGCGCCTGCATCACACGCCAGCCGCAACTCTCCTTGCCAGCGCACTTGACCGACGCCGCGAACGACGGCCGGTTCGGAAGCACCCCGATGTCGGGCGGATGCTGGCGGAGCCATTTGCTCCGGTCCCCGGAGCCGAGGAAGTTCAGGCGGAGGAGCATCACGACCTCGGCTCCGATCTCCATCGCTCTCTGCACGACCTCGAGCGCCCGGGTGTAGGGAGGATTCGTGACGATGACGGCCGGCCGTGCGCGGAGGATTTCGTAGTGGTCCCGTCCCCCATCCAGCGCACTGTCCAAGAAGCTCCCCTGCCAGAACCGCTCGCACCCGGCCGCGAGGGCTTCCTGCTCGACGTTACGCACGTCTATCCCGTGGAATCGCACGTCGTCCCGGAGCTCTCGCACGGCTCGTACGATGGAACCAGCACCGACGCAGGGCTCGAGCCACAGTCCCCCGGGGAGGTCCGGGAAGCCTTCGAGGAGCCGAGCTACAGTCCAGGCTGGCGTCGGGTAGACATCGTCTGCAATGCGGTCGGCGCCGCGTCCGGTGGAGCTCATCAGTAGCAGCCTGAACCCACGCAGCACCCGAGGATCGTCGCGTTGCGGCAAGCTCTCGGCGTGCCGATACATTCGACCGTCGTCTTGCACTGATACCCAGCCTGGCAACCGCACGACGCCGCAGAGAGGAGAGCCGTCGGGAAGCAATCGGCAGTCACGGCACAATACCCCCCTACCTGGACGCTCCCAGGAACGGTCACGGTTCCGCCGGTCCCTCCCGTCGAAAGCGGACAGAGCTTGTCACAATTCGCGGTGCAAACGCCCATACAGTCCTGACCGGCGGGGCAGTAAGTATAGCAGGACGACAGACAATAACTCCGGCCGCCCACGCACTTAGTAGCCCCGCCAGCACCGACGACGCCGCCAGCGCCCACGACGCCGCCGCCACCGACGACGCCTCCACCACCCGTGGACGCTCCACCGGAGCCCGGCCCAGCACCTCCAGTGCCAGCGCCACCGGAGCCCGGCCAAGCGCCACCGGAGCCCGGCTCAGCGCCACCGGAGCCCGGCCCAGCGCCACCGTCACCAACCTTCACGCCGCCCGCGCCTCCGGAACTTCTGATCGATCCTCCGGACCCGCCAACTCCGCTGGCCGCTGACCCGCCAGCAGCCATAGCCCCGCCGTCTGCCGCGGCCCCATCCCCCGCAATGCCCGCATCTCCACTCCTCGCGGAGACGCCCTCATCACCGCTGCAACCAGCCATCGTAACGAGAACAACAAGCGCGAGAAATACGCTAACCATGTGAACCTCCTGGAATCCCTTCGAGCAGTCAATCGCTATAACACCGCCCCCGCCCCTGTCAAGCGTTCAGCACAGCATCACGCGGCAGTAGTTCGACTCCCCGCAAACCCGGCCGTTTCGCCGGGGGAGGACCACGCCCGCGAGGAGCGGCGCCCCGAACCGGCGGAGCGCCTGGAGCTTCTCGAGCGTGGCCTTCCGCGCGTGGAGGATGCTCTCGTGCCGGGCCATGGCGAGCTTCTGGCCGAACTTCTCGATCATCTCCGCGAGCCGCGCGAGAGAGCGGTTTTCGGAGTTCCGGCGTGGTGAAGGCGCGTTTCCATCCCTCGTCCTCGTCCTCGTCCACGTCCGCGTCCAGAGCGGCTCCCAGAAGAGAGTCGACCCCCGATTGTTCGAGGGGCCGTACATCAGCAGGTGTACCGCTTGTTGGGGTTGATGGGCGCTTCGATCCTCGACAGTCGATCGTGGATCTTCTGAAGCTCGGTCTGGTGCTCGGGCGTGCCGAGAGACGGATCGATCTCATGCTTGAACACCATCGCGAGGTGCTGCTCGATCATCCCCACCTGCGTGGCGTCGAGCTCGATCTCCCCGGGCTCCTTGTTCGCCCGGCTGATCTCGAAGAACCCCTGGAGCCAGTAGGCAAAGTCTCGACTCGTCATTTCTTCATCTCCTCAATCCAGGTCCGAAGCTGGTAGTTGTAGAACCGGTGCGCCGCGTCGTGCGCGGCCGTCTCTTCCTGGGTGAGAAATCTGCTGCTCCCGCCCTGCGAGCCCCAGCGAGGGTCGCGGTCGATGGACGAAAGGAGTTCAGCGAAATCGGCGTCAGTCAGCAGGTATGCTTTCCTGCCCATCAGAGCGCCACTCCATGATGACGAAGCCCTTCGCGAATGTTCCGGAGAAACCCGTCATCGCCCGAGAGCGCCGCGTGCTCGATGGCCTCGTGGGCGTACTCGAGCGCGTCAACCGGCTTGTCGAGCTTCACGGCCGCGATGGCCCGGCCGTACCAGATCTTGGTCGTCTCGAACTGGATCTGCTGAAGTGGCTTCACCGCGAGCTCGGCGAGCGCGTGCTGCACGTACTCCTTGAGGTAGGTTTCGCGATTGTTCATGGGCCCGCTCCAGCATATCCACGCATGGGTCTGGCCACCGAGACCGGGACCCCGAGCCGTGCTTCCGTCTCGAGGGGCACGTTGTGAGGCCTCGGCTTCTCGAGCCAGGGCCAGAGGAGCGTGGCCTGGTGGCACTTCGGGCAATCCCAGGCCATCGTGGAGATCCGTCGGTGTACGAGCACGGTGGTCGTGACCTTGCAGTAGTGGCACCGACAGAGAAACTGCTCGGATCTGATCTGCTTGTCATCCATCTTGGTGGCCTTGTTCAGTTCATCCATGCCGGGATCATGAACCCGGCTGCTTGAAGTACCCGACCGAGTTCCTCGATCGCGCCGCGTTCCCCGAACCGGCTGGCGTAGAAGCACTGCTCGAGCCCGGCCGCTCCGAGCGCGTCCCGGAGATCGTGGCACTGCTTCAGCCGCTCCGTGGACTCCTCCTGGGAGGCAACCGCCGGATCGAACCGGGCAACAGGAACGAAGAAGCACTGCTCTCCGACTTCGAGAGTGGCCACGACCCAAAAATCCGAAGATGGGATCTCCATCGGGTTAGAAGAGAACTGTGTCATCTCGGCGCCCTTGATGTCGATACTCTTGTCGGGAAAGCCGAGCCGACGGAGCGCGATGTATGCGCCCCAGGCCTCCGAGTAGAGCTTTGGGATCTTCATGGCGGCGCCTCGATCTTCTCGTAGACGACTCCGATGAACCCGTACTCCAGCACGACCAGGTGTTGCCCGGCAGCCCAGCCCAAGATCCCTTCGAGCGGCTCCTTCTCCACCAGGAAGTGCTCCCCGTTCGGACGGACGACGATCCAGAGCCGCAAATTCACTCGATTCATCGGCGCCGCCCCGGTGTGGGCTGTTGCTTCTTCTTCGCGCTAGCGCTCGCGCTCTCTTCCTCCGGGGGCACGCTATCCCCGGCGGTCGTGATGATGCCCTGCTCGGCGAGCGACTTTTCGATCCGTCCGATTGACTCGCCGAGCTTCTGGACGTGAACCACGAACGCCACCGGGTCGAAGCTCTTGATCTTCGGCGCGTTCTGGATGAGCCGCTGCTCGAGCTCCTGGATCCGCTTCTGGAGCTTCGCGATGATGCTGACCCCGATGCGCCCGCTGTCACCGCCGTCCGAGAGTGCCGACTCGAGCTCGGCGATGCGGGCCTTCATCACCGTCGGGTCGTGAGGGTCATGGTTGATGGCGTCCGCGAGCTCGACCCGCAGGCGATCGATGTCGAGCTCGCTCTTCACCTCTGGGAGCGGCTGGGGTTCGTCGGTCTTCGGCGTCACCGATGAGTCGAACGTGATCTTCGTCCTGATGGCGACGCGCTTCAGGACGCCAAGCCAGCCCGGAGACCACACCCAGGCTGTGCCGACCGGGAGCGACGCGAGGCTCGAGAGGACGACGCGCTGTTTCTGGGGGTCGCCGTGGTACTTGATCCACTCCTCGATGCTCTTTCTGTCCTGGGGTCCAAGCATCCGGAGCACGATGAGCGTGCCGATCTGAGTCAGGATGTCCTTGTGGATGACGGCCGGGCGCTGCGTCACGACGGTGATCCCGAGGCCCCGGACGCGCCCCCGACGCACGATGTCCTCGAAGGCGGCGAGGACGCGCTTTTCCTCGGGTGATGCGCGCTGGGGGATGAAGAGATCTGCCTCGTCCACGATGATGTGGAGCGG
>Ga0315288_10008184_pt1 | contig 13206 bp, 10 predicted proteins | sample YL17G11_20_MG_FD_203454 | JGI IMG/M metagenome (GOLD analysis project Ga0315288, IMG submission 203454) | Sediment microbial communities from Yellowstone Lake, YNP, Wyoming, USA - YL17G11_20 | ecosystem: Environmental > Aquatic > Freshwater > Lake > Sediment | place: USA: Wyoming | collected...
AGGGACTGTCCCGTCGTGTCCAGGGACATAGCCACGTATTACTTTGGGTCTTTCAGAAATGTCACCGCCGCATTCTTCCCGGTGTTCAACGTAGGTCAGCCGTTCCCTCACTCGGTACAGAACCATCCGAACGCTGTGCCGCCACAGCCAAGGGACTCGTTCGGCCTTGTCAGCACCAGCCCCAGGAACACCAAGGGCACGACCCGCTGGATGCAGTATGCGTCGGCCGGAAACTATAGGGACACGCTGGACGGAAAGAGGTGGCTCTGCATATTCCCATATCAGAACGGTCTGAACCCGGCAGTCTACATAGGCCCCCTCGACGGGGTCACAACCCCGAACTCGTGACATGGCAGAGCTAGGCGCCTCCCAGTACGTCGGAAGCCTGACCGCGCTCATAAGCCCGGCAAGCTCTATAGGAGCCCTTTCCCCGGCCCGCGGGCTTTTCTACACGAGGCTGCAGAGCGGTTTCGTGGACGAAGGGGACGGCGGGCTCACAAACTCGCTCATTGCGAGGCCGGTAATCCCCCTCCCGAGGGCGGTCTCACCACAGCTCGTCGTCTACAGGATGCGAGGGCGGGACGTGGACTGCGCGACCCTGACGTACAGGTACTGGAACTCCGTCGGGGCCCCCGACTTCTCGGCCTCCCTGTACACGGGACCGAAGTGCGGCGGGAGCGCCCTCGTCGAGGTAGTGGTCATGGACAGCGTGTCGTCCTAAATCAGGTCGACCCGGAGGCGTGCGAACTTGCAATAATACGGGGTTGCGCTCGTGGCCCTCTGCCCCGCGAGGACGACTCCGAGGGACTGAGGCGTCACTCCCGTCGTGTTGACCGTCGCGTTGAACCTATATGAGTTGTGCTGAGTCAGAGTCTCCATCCGCGGCCAGTCGTTGTTCGTGTACGCGCCGCGGAAGGACTTCCACACGGATCCGGTGATGGACGGAATCTCAAGAACCATCACGTGGCTCTGGATGGTGCTCGTAACGTTGTCGGAGATGAAGCCGGAGGCGTTGACGGCGTTCGCCCCAAGGTAGACCTGGACGCCCTGCCCCGCGGTCCCGAAACCGCGCTTCATGACGTAGCCGTAGGACGTGGAGTTTGTGTCGACCGCCAGGATGGGGTTGTCGAAGCTGGCAGCCGGATTGTTGTCTGAAACGTAGGCCCAGACGCGAACTCCCATGTCGCCACGGAAGCCCGGGATGAACCTGAAGAACGGTATGTGGACTCCCGGCATCGTCCTCGTCGCCCCGTTGTAGTCGGACGCGGAGAGGGGCATGAACGTGAGGCCCGTGACGTCGAACGTCGCGGGGTTCTGCTCGCTCGCGGTGTTGAACTTTGTCAGTGTGAGTCCGCCTATGGAGTAGGACTGGTTTGCGGACATAACTAAGTTCCCGAGCCGAGTCAGGTTCAGGTCGAGAACCGTCGTCTGACTTCCCTTCTGGAACGTCATAGCAGCAGGTCTATCCGGAGGCGCGCGAACCTGACTGTGAGGGCCGTCCCGCTCGCCGCCCGGACAGCCCCGAGGAGAACGCAGAGAGACTGCGGCGTTACGGCCGTGGTGGCGACCGTTCCGGTCAGCGTGTACGAGCTGTGCTGGGTGAGCTCTTCCATCCTCGGCCAGTTGTTTCCTGCGAAGGCTCCCCGGAAGGACCGCCAGTGGGATCCCGTGATGGATGGAATTTCGAGCACCATGACGTTGTTCGTCGTGCCGAGGGTGAAGAGATCGTTGATCTGCCCGGACGCGAGAGCGTTGTTGACCGACAGCCTTACGGCCGAGCCCTGTCCTCCGCTCGTGAAGCCGCGTATCATGCCATAGCTGTAGGTTATAGCGCTATTTTCGACAGCCATGACCGCGTTGTCAAAGTTTGCAGCCGCGTTGTTCGCCGAGTTGTACGCCCATACTCGGACCCCCATGTCCCCGCGGAACCCTGGGATGATCTGCTGGAAGGGTAGAAGGAGCCCTGGGAGGGTTCTCGTGGCCGTGACGTAGTCGGTCGCGGAGACGGGGACGAACGTCAGCCCGTTGCTATTGAGCGTGGCCGCGGTCGTCTCGTTCGCCGTGTTGATCTTGGTCCAGGTGTACCCGCCGATGGTGTAGTTCTGGTTCGCGGAGAACGTTTGGCTCGCCAGGGTGGTGAAGTCCAGGTCGAGAACCGTGATCTGCTTGTTCTTGAGGACCGTCATACGAGCCCCCAGTTCGTCCCGTCGAACTCCCACGTGACGGCAACGACCCCGCCGACGGCGAACGTGGGGACGAGCGTATATCCGCCGTACGGGGGCTCGATGAAGGACGTATTGCCGTGGACCGTCACGGACGTCGAGAACTCGGACGCGTTCTTGACGCCGAACTGGTCGCCCTGGGTGGCGCCCGTGGGCGCGTAGATGGTGAACGGTCCGCTCGGAACGTAGACGACGCGCTCGAAGAACGTGGCCTGATAGTTCGTGTAGACGGGGAAGCTGGCGGGGTATTGGAACCTGTTGCGCGGTCCGACAGGGCCTGTCGGACCTGCCGGACCCGTCGGCCCTCCTAGGGGGCCCGTAGCGCCAACAGGGCCTGTCGGACCTAGCGGTCCCGTCGCCCCGGTTACCCCCGGGGACCCCTGCGGACCTGTCGGACCCGTCGGACCTGTTGCTCCCGTGACGCCAGGAGACCCCTGCGTTCCCTGGGGGCCGGTTGCGCCCTGGGGGCCGGTCGCGCCGGTCGGGCCCGTCGGGCCGGTGGAGCCTATCACGCCCTTTGTGCCGGCCGGCGAGACCTTGCTTCCGGACGGGATGGTGTAACCCGCCGTCGCGTTGCCGGCGTCGCCCGTATTGGAGAGTAGGACGGTGAAGTTGTCGACGACCGTGGAGACGTCGAAGTATCCGGCGTTCTCGACGTACAGCCTTTGGCCCGCCGTCACCCACGTCGCGTCCCTGACGGGCATCGTGACGGAGTTCGGCGACGTGGGCTGGACGACTAGCGACGTGAGCCATGAGAACGCCGCGATTCCCTGCGGGCCGGTCGGGCCGGTCGGGCCGGTGGGCCCTGTGACGCCCTGCGGTCCGGTGACACCTCCTGCGGGCCCAGTCGCACCCACGGGCCCGGTCGCGCCGGTGACGCCGGCCGCGCCGGTGAACTGGATGACGTCGGTGCTGAAGGTTCGGTTGTACTCGGCCAGGATCTCGTCCGACGTGAGCTGAAACGGCGTCAGCTTCACGGACGCCAGCATCATCCCGAGGGGCGCGGTGGCTCCAAGGTCATGAGTACGGCCAATCTTGAACTTGCCGGCGGCGCCCTGGTCCGGCATGGTGATGCCGGTGGTCGTCCTGTAGAGCCTTCCGTTAATGTAGAAGCTGATCGCGCCCGTGGGGGCAGCGCCGCGCGTCATTGCCAGGTGGAAGGCCTGGTTTGCCGGGACTCGGACGTCCGTGAGGCTGAACCCGGCGTTGACTCCGACGCCGAACTCCGAAAGGTAATTCAGGTTGCCGCCCAGGCCCGCGGAGATGTCGTAGAGGGCGTTAACCCCGGTCGCCTCCCCGACGTCGCCGAAGGAGACGAAAGGGGAGGAGGCGGTCGGGACCTGAGGGAAGGCCGCGATGGCCTCGAACGTCATAGGCCCGGTCATCCCGAGCGCCGGGTCGTTCGCCGTGCGCTCCAGGGAGCTCTGGCCGTTAAAGACGAACCCGCGCATCCCGGGGCCGATCTCGGAGTATGCGGCAACGCCCTGGACGGTCAGCGAGTACCCGTTTCCGGTCGAGTCGAACGGGTCGCCGTCGAGCTGCCAGAGCCCGACCGGGCTGTGCTGGAGCCCGTGGGGGCGGATCCGGAAGATGCCGATAGGCCCTGTCGGACCCGTCGGACCCTGAGGGCCCTGAGGCCCGGTGGGGCCTCCAAAGACGGCGGCCCCCGTGTCGCCCCGGGGTCCCGTGTCGCCCCGTGGTCCCGTTGCTCCGACCGCTCCCGTAAAGCCTGTGGCTCCTGCTGGTCCTGTCGGACCGGTGATCCCCGTCGGGATGATCCCGAACATCGCTCCGAGGGTTCGGTCGTACTCTCCTCTAATAGCGGCGGCGTTGAGGCCCGTCGGGATGAGCTTCGCCGAGGCCATCACAAACTGTGGGCTGAAGACGCCTGCGTTGCCGTCACGGCCAAGTACGATGCGCTGTAGGGGCGGAGTTCCGCCGACTGGGCCTGAGACTCCCGTCGACGTTGGGCCCTGCGGGAGGCCGTTAACGTAGAACAGGACTTGGTTCGCGATGCGCGTGACCGCGAAGTGGAAGGGCTGCTGATATGGAGCTATGGCCCCGGAGGCCGTGTAGTTGATGTCACTGCCGGCGCCCTGCTCGGCGAAGTAGGCCATCTGCGGCGCCGCTCCGACGGCACCTGGGTTGATGACGTACCTGAAGAGGTAGTTTGTGTCCGCGGTTTCGCCGATGGCCGAGGAGCTGATGACAGTGCTGGCGTTAGTGACGTACTCGTCGATGCGGAGGATCGCTTCGAACGTCATGTCGCCCGTCAGCAGGTACTCTGTGTCGACGACGGAGCGAAATATGGCGTTGGCCGCGTTGAAGTAGAATCCGCGCACGCCCGGCATCAGGTCCGTGTAGAGCTGGGAACCTGTCACTCCGAGAGATTTGTTCAGGCCGGAAGAGTCGAGAAGGTTGTCGTTGAGCTGCCAGAGCCCGACGGGGCTGTACTGGTTGTCGTGAAGGTTTGCGTACTGCTTGTAGCCGCCTGACGCCGCCGGGCCGGTGGCCCCCTGCGGGCCGGTGGGGCCTCCGAAGATCGACGCGCCCGTCGGGCCCTGCGGTCCCGTCGGGCCTTGCGGTCCCGTGGACCCGGTTGGTCCGATTGGCCCCGTGAACTGACCGAAGCCGCCAGAAAGGAGCTCGATGACGGTGATGCTAGCTACGTCGTTGGTGTCGGTTGAGAAGCCCGTCCCCGTCCCCGTCAGGGATATGACGTGGCTGCCGACGGAAAGAGGCGTGTTCACGCGGAATGCGGACGTGAACGTTAGGTGGTTGTTCGCGCTGTTGTGGAGCAGGCTCATCGTGTCGACGACGTTGCCGTCGATTCTGAGCTGGATCGTCTGGAGCGTGGTAGCGGACGTCGTAAACGCCGTCGCCGACACGAATATAAGAAGGGTTCCTCCTGAGGACGTGTAGTTGCCGAACCAGTTTCCGATTGGTCCGGCGACGCTGTCCAGGACCTGGGTGGCTACGGTGGTCCCTCCAGGCCCGGTCGGGCCCGTAGCCCCTTGCGGTCCCGTCGGGCCGCCAAAGACGGACGGGCCGGTGGCTCCCCGCGGCCCGGTAGGTCCGGTCGGGCCGGTGACGCCGGGCGACCCCTGAAGGTCTCCGGTGTTTGTGAAGACCTCGACCTTGATCCTCTTGACGACGGTCTGGAAGTTGCCGGCGGTGTTCGTGGTGGACGCGCAGAGGAAGGCTGCGAGGTCTGCCGGGAGCTTAATGCCGCTGTTGATGTTGTTCTGCGTTGCCCTGTTCCGGAGCTGCAGGGAGGTCGTGGGAGGCCAGACTGTGGAGAACACCCCGGACCAGGACGCAAAGTCAGAGTAGTCAAAGAACTCGACGACGGCGACGTCATGTCCTATGTTCGTCGTGTCCGTGAAGGCCGTGGACGACGCGCTGACGGTCGAACTGCTGGTCCAGAGTGCCGACGTGCTGAACTGCCTGCCCGTCTGGAAGTTTTGCGTCGTCGGGGACGTGGCGTGCTCGAAGCCGAAGCGCGTTGTTTCAAAGTTCTGGTCAGCGTTGTGCGAGAAGTAAACCCAGAGCCGGACCCTGTGCTTGTTCGGATCGTAGTTCGGGTAGAGCGACGTGACGGGGACGGTGACTATGGGCGCGGTTCGCGTGGCGTTGTTGTAGTCAGAGTTCGTCGTGCTGTTGAAGATGCGGAGCCCAGTTCCGTTCAGGATGTCGAACGTGGAGGCGGCTCCGGCGTTCGCGGCCGTCCAGGTCTTCCCGTCCACGACGTTGGACCCGTTTGAGAACGACTGGTTGGCCTGCGTTGTGAGGTCAAGCTCGTAGACGGTGCTCCACACGCCCGCGGGGAGTCCGGCCGCCCCTGTGACCCCCGGTGACCCCTGGGGAGCTCCCGCGGGGCCGGTGGGGCCAGTGGGGCCCTGGGGGCCGGTGACGCCTGTGACGCCTGGTGACCCCTGAGGCCCTGTGAAGCCTGTGGGGCCAATTGGGCCAGTTGGGCCAGTTGGGCCAATGACGCCCTGGGCGCCGGTGGCCCCGGGGACGCCGCCGGAGAGAGCGTTGTTATACAGGTTGCGAAGGTAGGCGTCAGACCGAACAGTCGACTCTATCCGGACGTCGTCGATACGGCCGACGAACTGCCTGTTCGCCGCGCCGGGGAGGTGGTTGCTGCCGATTGTCCAAGGCTGGTTGTTGGGCCCCCAGTCGAGAGATCCGGCGGCGGCCCCGAGCGCGACGAGGTCGCCGTTCACGTACAGGCGGACGTTCGCCCCGTCGAAGGTCGCCGCGACGTGGTTCCACGTGTTGAGCTGAACCGGACGGGACGTGGCCTCAGTCCCGGCGAACGTGCCCGACCCAATCGTAAGGTCAGCCCCGAGGAGGCCGGTGGTCGTCACGTAAAGGGAGATCGTGCCGAACGGGCTTACCCACGTGGTCGTGTAGCCCTTCGACACGACGTACATGTTGCTGGCCTGGAGGCTGTACGGGCGGATCCAGGCGGAGACGGTGAGCGCGGTCGACGTGAAGCTCTGGACGGTGTTAGCCCCGGCCAGGTAGTTGATGGTCCCCGAGTTGAACTCGACGGAGCTCGTGAAGACTCCGTTTCGGTCGAACGCCATGTTGGCGAGGCCGGTTCCGGAGAGGAACGAGGCCTGGGTCGCCGTTCCGAACTGGTATGAACCGGAGGCTCCCGTCGCCTCGTCGAGCGGAAGGTACAGGACGTCGTTGGAGTCTATGCTCTGGACCCTGGTTCCGACAGTGGCGGCAGGTCCGGTCGCCCCCGTGGCGCCAGTGACTCCAGGGGAGCCCTGAGCGCCCGCTGCCCCCGTGACGCCGGTGGCCCCTGCGGCCCCCGCCGGCCCCGTGGCGCCCGTGACGCCCGTCGGACCCAGGGGTCCTGTGGCCCCCTGCGGCCCGGTAGGGCCCTGCGGTCCGGTCATGCCAGCGCTTATGAGCTCTTCGACGACCAGGCTCGCGTGCTCGTACGAGACGGTGGACGCGTTGATCGTCGCGGTGCCGGAGTCCGTCCTCCACTCGACAAGGACGGTGTGAGCGCCCGCGGAGACGGCGTACCTGGAGCTCATCGAGGAGCTTATCTGGTAGGACCCGCTCGTGGACGTCTCCTCCACGACAGTGCCGTCGACCTTGATGCGGTAGAAGATGCTCCCGAGCACTCCCCCGTGGTCGCCGGAGGCCGTAAAGACCAGGAGCAGGTTGGAGGCGCCGGTCGTCAGGGACGTCGAGATCAGCGTGGCGTACGACGTCGACGAAGTGGACGTGTCGGCGGTGAGCTCGACGAAAGCGGTGTTGGAAGGTGAGGACCCCGTTCCGCCAGGCCCCTGGGGTCCAGTCGCGCCCTGCGGCCCCGTGGGTCCCGTCGGACCCGTGGCCCCGGTCGCGCCCTGCGGACCCGTGGCCCCGGTCGCGCCGAACGGCCCCGTGACGCCGGTGACGCCCTGCGGTCCCTGCTGCCCTGTCGCCCCGGTCGCTCCGACAGGCCCGGTGACGCCGGTGACGCCGTTCGGTCCTGTCGCGCCCGTGACGCCCTGTACTCCCTGCGGCCCGGTCGGCCCCTGAGGGCCGGCCGGGCCTGTGGGTCCCGTGTCACCCTGAGGTCCGGTCGGGCCTGTGGGGCCTGTGGGGCCTTGCGGCCCTCCGGCCGGCCCTGTCGGCCCGGGAGAGCCCTGTATGCCCTGGCCGGTCGCTCCCTGAGGTCCGGTCGCGCCCGTCGGGCCCGTCGGACCAGCAGTCCCAACTGGCCCTACTGGTCCCGTCGCGCCCGTGACGCCCTGTATGCCCGCCGGGCCTGTTGGGCCGGTGACTCCCTGGGCTCCCGTCCCGCCGCCCGCCGGGCCTGTTGGGCCGGTGACTCCCGTGACGCCCTGCGGGCCCGTCGGACCCGTCGGACCCGTCGCGCCGGGGGACCCTTGGAAGTCCTGGAAAATGTCGGTGACGACTATGTCGGAGAGCGGGCTTACGCCGCACTTAGGGCCGAAGTAGTAGGAGGCCGTCCAGTCGGGAGCCCCGAGCGCGGTCCAGGTCCTGTACGTGGGCTGGACGGCGCAGTCGACGTCCCGCCCGCGCATATAGTAGAGCGCGGACATTCACCGACGCTACTCCATAGCCGGTCTAGCGAGAGCCTAAGTCTCGATCGCGTCGTCGAACGGGAACAGGTCCGGGAAGGACTCTCGGACCGTCTGGACAAGCTTCTTGCACGTCGGCCCGTCGAACGAGCCGATGTGACATTCTTCCTTGCTCAGGGAAAGCTCTTGCCGCATCCAGGCGTAAGCGAGGTCCCGGGTCATCCTCTTCGTCCTCCAGATCCGGTCGAAGGCGTCGTGCGCCAACGCCCTGGCCTTCCTGGTCCTGGCGTCGGCGGGGGTGCCGACCGGCCTCCCGTCCGGGTGCGCGGCATGGGACCCTCGGCAGTCGCGAGACCTGCACTTATAACCGACGAAGTTGCGCTCCTTCATGAGCGCCATCGAGTCCCCGCAGTCAGGACAGGAGAGCTCGTAGTCGTCCATGGCTCGGCCGTCGACCGTCACACGGTGCATGGGCGAAAGTACGCCGGAAGCCTCCGTACCGGCGAGCGATGGCAAAGGAAACTCCGAAGTCGACGAACATCATCTTCTCATACTTCCCGCTCCTGACGGGGTCCCCCGGGACGTCGTACCTCGGCGAGGAGGCGAAGCAGTTCGCCGAGGCCGTCTCCGGCAAGCTCGACGAACTACCCTCAGGGTCGGCCAGAGGTTGCCTTTGGATGGTTGACGACGGGGAGGCCGCGATGGTGCTTGCGATGGATGACACCGCTGCCATCGCCGAGCACTTCGGTTATTGGTCCGAGGGGAAGCCTGAGGAATGGTTTGCGTTCCACTATCTTGAGAAGGGCCGGTCGTACGCGGGAGCCCTGATGCCGAGCTTCCTGAAGACGTCCGAGCGCTGGAAGATTGCCTTCCAGCTCCGTCACGGCTACCCGCCGATCCCGGGAAGCGAGAGCCTGGTGTTCCGGCCGCTACACTTCGTCGGGAAGACGAAGCAGGCGTTCGACGCGGCGAAGGAGCACCTCGGGGAAAAGCTTCGGGTCGGGCTGATCGAGATGAAGGAGCTGGAGGACGGACAGTTCCTGCTCGAAAAGCAGGGCCTGCAGGACAAGATTCTGTGGCTTGGCCGCTTCCGGGCGGTCGCCGAGAAGAAGAAGGGCATCGCCCACGGCTGGCTCGACGCTCAGATCGAGGCGATGTGGGAGGACGAAGGGAAGCCCTAGGGCCACGTCTTACTCCATCTCGATCGTGGCCGGCGGCTTGTTCGTGATGTCGTAAAACACGCGATTGACCCCGGGAACCTCGTTCACGATCCTGTTCGAAACGCGTTCCAAGAGGTCGTGAGGGAGCTTCGCCCAGCTTGCCGTCATTCCGTCCTGCGAGTGCACGGCGCGGATGGCGCAGATCTCGTCATACGTCCGCTCGTCGCCCATCACGCCGACGGTGCGGACCGGGAGGAGGACGCAGAACGACTGCCAAAGGCTCTCGTACAGGCTGGCGGACCTGACCTCGGCGTCAAGGATGGAGTCCGCTTTCCGGAGCGTGTCGAGACGCTCCTCCGTGATCTCCCCGACGCACCGTATGGCGAGGCCCGGTCCGGGAAAGGGCTGACGGCGGATGAACTCTTTCGGCATCCCGAGGGCGTAGCCGGCGGCGCGGACCTCGTCCTTGAAGAGCGCGCGCAAGGGCTCGACGAGCGTCAGGCGCATCCGGTCAGGGAGGCCCCCGACGTTGTGGTGCGACTTGATCTTCGAGGAAGGCCCGTTCGTGGCGACGCTCTCAATAACGTCCGGGTATATGGTCCCCTGGACGAGGAACTTGGCGTCAGAGAAGCGCTTGGCCTCCTCCTCAAACACGTCGACGAAGATCCTGCCGATGATCTTCCGCTTCAGCTCCGGGTCCGTCACTCCGACGAGCTCGGACATGAACCTGTCCCGAGCGTTGACGGCGATGAGCTTCATGCCGAAGTGCTCGCGGAAGACGGACTGGACGTACTCGAACTCCCCGAGCCTCAGGAGCCCGTTGTCGACGAACACACAGGTAAGCCTGTCGCCAAGGGCCCGGTGGCAGATGACGGCGGCGACGGAAGAGTCAACGCCCCCGGAAAGCCCGCAGATGGCGTGCCCCTCGCCGACCGTCTGCCGCACCCGCTCCGTCGACTGTTCCACGAACGAGGTGGGCGTCCAAGTGGGGACGATGCCGGCGATGTTGAAGAGGAAGGACGCGAGCATGTCCGTGCCGCGCGGCGTGTGCGAGACCTCGGGATGGAACTGGACTCCGTACAGCTTTCGCTCCGGGTCAGCCACGACGCAGTATGGGGTGTTGTCGCTGATGGCCAGGATCTCGAAGCCCGCCGGGAGGACCGATATCCGGTCGCCATGCGACATCCAGACGTCCGTGGCATCCCCGTCAGAGAACTTTGACAGGATGCCCGTAGCCTTCAGGACCTTCAGGCTCGTCATCCCGTACTCGCGGGACGTGGAGCATTCGACCTTGCCGCCGAGGGCCTGCGCCATGACCTGGAGGCCGTAGCAAATGCCCAGGACCGGGATTCCGGCTGAAAAGAGCCTTGGGTCTACCTTAGGCGCGTTCTCAGCGTAGACGGACGCCGGCCCGCCTGAGATGATGATAGCGGACGGCCTGGACGCGATCAGGGGTTCGAGGTCCGAGCCCGGGGACACCGCCGAGCACGGCACTATCTCGCAGTAGACGCGGTGCTCACGGATGCGCCGGGCTATGAGCTGTGTGTACTGGGACCCGAAGTCCAGTACCACCACCTTCTCATGCGCCCACGTCATGCCACCTTTTCACCCGTCTTAGCGGGCCCTCCCACGACCATCATCTCTTTAACTGGAGAACGGTACTCAGCGGGCCCGCCGATGTTGCGCGCGCCCGTAAGCTCACGGATATCGAAGCCCGAATACATGTCCCGGGTCTTCTCGGACAGGGAGTTGGACAGGACGACGCTGACCCCCATTGACACCAGCTCTTTGAAGTAGCCGGCGAGCCTGTAGTGGTCCCCGAGCCCGAACCCTCCGGCGTTGTACGCCGTGAAAGACGAGGTCTTGGAGATGGGGAGGTACGGCGGGTCGAAGTAGACGGCGTCGCCCTTCTTGGCCCTCTCCACGACGGTCGCGAAGTCCGCGAGGGCGAGCTTGACGCCCTTGAGGGCGGAGGACACTGCCCTGAGGTTCTCCCCGTCGCAGATGAGCGGGTTGGTGAACTTCCCGAACGGGGCGTTGAACCCGCCGCTCCGGTTGACCCGGTATAGGCCGTTGAAGCAGGTCCTGTTGAGGTAGATGAACCTTGCCGCGCGCTTCACCGGGTCCTCCGAGGGCTCCTCTTCGCGGACTCGGTAGTAGACGGTCTCGTCATAGCGGTACTTCTTAGCCGAGAGCTCCTTGATGAGACCCTCGACGTTCGACTGGACCGACTGGAAGGCGGCCATGAGGTCCTCGTTCGAGTCCCCGATGACGGCCTTCTTGAAGCGCTTCTGTCGGAGCATCTCGAAGAACACGGAGCCTCCTCCGACGAAGGGCTCATAGTACGTGCTCACCTTGTCGGGGAAGGACGATAGGATGAACGGGATCATCTTCGTCTTCCCGCCTGCCCACTTCACGAACGGTCTCGGCACCATCGGATCCTATGCTCGGCTCTTGAGGAACTCGACGATCTTCATGTGGAGTCCGGGCTCCATGGCCTTCATCCCGTTGACGTGCGAGCGCGCCTTCTCGTGCGTCGAAGGAAGGTAGACGCGGATGGTTCCGGCCTCAGCATAGGGGGCGAAGGTGGCTAGCCCGCTCTGGTCAGGTGCGCAGTCGAAGTCCGTGATGTTCTCCGTGGCCGACTCGGCGACCCAGACGCGGCCAATGCCGTGCAGGTCCTCCAGGTAGGCGTCGGGGAACACCTCCCTCATCTGGTTGAGGTTCCGAAGGCCCGCCGCGGAGACCGCAATGGAGTCGTCGATCGTGTGGGGCTTCTGTTCCATCTTCTTGAGGGCTGTGAGCTGGTGGGGCTTCATGTTCTGTCTCGTCTACGGGGTGGGAGGGGCGTGGTGCTTCCGGATCCTAAGGCGGTCTATGGCGAGCGCGATCTCCATCTCGTCCCCAGCGAAGAGGTGGATGGAGACTTCCGGTTGAACGGGCCCGCTCACCCTGATCAGGAAGAAGCCCTCCTCTCCGGGCTTCCCCATACGGACGTAGCGCGGGCATCCTCTGAAGGCGGCCGTGGGTATGTCCGTGGCCGCGGACTCTATCATCTCGGACTTTTGGAACACGCCGAACGTTACAGCGCCGGGCGGTGCGGGTAGGCCAGGAACTTCACCGGGCCTTCGTCCGACAGGAGGGCCCATAGGATCGGGTCTGCGAGTATCTCGTGCACGTTCGCAGGGGAGCCTTCGAGCGTGCAGTCGAGGGCGACGAGGCGGATGCCGTGACTATAGTCCGCGTACTTGTCGTCGTGGCTCGTTGGGTTGAGGTCCTGGATGACCTTTCCCGTCAGCCACTGCCACCCGTAAATGGCGACCTTCTTCAGGAATTTCCCGGCCGAGTCCAGGAGCCGGTTTGTGATGACCACGTCCTTCTTGTGGCCGGCGAGGAGCTTCCCAAGGACGTGCCCGGAGACCTTCCTTGCCGTCTCCACCTTCCTGTTGTGCTCGACGAACCTTTTGGTCGTCGACATCTTCGAGTCCGGCGGGATGGGGCTCGGGTCGAGGTGCACCGCGGCGGCCTTCCAGATGATGTCAACCATCTTCTTCGTGGGGAGGGTGCAGCCGAACTCGTCGGCCACGGCCTGCGCGGAGAGAGGGTTGAGCGGGACCCGCACAAAGTCGTCGTCGTCACCGACGCAGAGGTAGTCCGCCATCACGTGGAAGACGAGCTTTCGCTCGTTGCCCGTGGCGTCCTTGCCGGACGCGTCCACCTCGACGAAGCTTCGCATGAAGGCCGGGACGTTCCCGGACAGGAGCT
>Ga0315288_10008185_pt1 | contig 13203 bp, 17 predicted proteins | sample YL17G11_20_MG_FD_203454 | JGI IMG/M metagenome (GOLD analysis project Ga0315288, IMG submission 203454) | Sediment microbial communities from Yellowstone Lake, YNP, Wyoming, USA - YL17G11_20 | ecosystem: Environmental > Aquatic > Freshwater > Lake > Sediment | place: USA: Wyoming | collected...
GAAGGGAGAAAAGACAAACTGCGGGACACTTCTAAAATACGCCGATCTTTCAAAGAAACTCAAAGCATCAGAAGACATAAAAAAGGGTGACAAGCTAGACGTAACGTTCGAAACTCTATAGAACATCAAGACAATTTGATACTTTTCAGAAGGTGCTCTTCTTCTTCTTTTGTTTATAGCCCGCCGATAAGTTTTTTCTTTTCTCTCGCGCCCGTGCCTACCTTTTTTTATTCAAAGAGTCCTTCATACAATTACAGGAACCATTTTTCATTTTTGTCCAACTCTCGCACGAGTCAAATGTGCTTCTGACACAATCGTCTTCTCCAGAAGCAAACTTGCCTTCACAAAAGATTTTCTCAGGATACTCGTAAGATGCGTGCCAGTTGCAATTTCCACAAACTCTGTTTGGTGAAACCACCCAGCCATTTTCCCACCTATTCCTTCTCTTCACAGCTATACGTAATATGTTATCCAATTGTATTCGTCAAGTAGCTTAGCTAATGGTCGGTCTTTGAAACTGTTTATCGCTTCCTTAGGATTAGGAGCACGTTTAGGCTTAGTATCCCAAACCAATCTCGCAGAATCTTTCTTTCTACGTTCAACATGATTCCCCACACTTGAAGTCATTCAATCTGCACCCCTTAACATTCGCCGCTACTCTGTCTCGATTAGCGCGCGCGTCTGGTAACTTAAGTTGTCCGCCATCGGCCAAGAAATTGTTAGGGTGGATTGCCGATCACAGCAGTAAGCGCGTGGTATCTCTTGAAGCAACGCAAGCCTTGACAGCTTCAGGATCATCAATATTAACATGCGTGACCAGCTGTCTGAGCCTTGAATCATGCGCCTTCAAACTTGAAGCGCGCGCGGTATCTTTCCAAACTGCTTTTCGAATCTTTCGACGTGGCTCATCATCCATTTAGCTACACTTTTCCAAGTGGCAGGAGACATGTGGACTTCGACAATTCTATCTCTCACTATCTTGTCGAGCTCCTCATTTCTTGGTTGTCCTCTCACTGGTTTTGTCTTGAGCAAATCCATATAGAAAATGATTCTTCCGTCATTCAGCAGCTTACACAAAACTCATCTGGGTTCTAGGACACACCCAGAACATCGACGAAGTGAAAACACTCATGCAAACAAACATTGCAGGTGAAATCACGGCAAGAGAAGGACCTAGAGGATTCATGTTACTGCAAGGAATAGAACCAGGTATCGAAGAAGTGCTCCACAATCTCTAGCCTTGTTGGACAGAGACTACTACGTACATGCTGCACGCAGGCTAGTGCTTCTTCCGAACTTTTTTGTTGTCAAGTTTCTTGCTTCGTTTAACTTTCCTTCCCATTTCAACAACCTCCTGAAGGGTCGCCCAGGCATTTCTGAAGCGGTTTTCTCTATGTATCGATAATGAGTTCGGCTTATGAAGATTGCACTGGTCCAAGATTACCATTCTAACCTCTCAGAAATTGACATGGTTTCCAGTGGGTACATTATGAGACTATTAAACTACCACTGAGCCATGTTGAAATCGTTCGGCAGACTCTCTAATTCTCTCTGGTGAGTGTTAGAACGAAGTCAACCACTAAATAAATGAATGGCAAGAGCCCAAACCCAAAAAGTGTAAAGTGCAGTTCAACACTAGGTTATGTGGGTGATACAATGATCTTCATCACCTTAGCGAGATTTAAGAAGAAGCCGACAAAAGCGATGATTGCTGAGACATCGAAGCTCATGGAGCAGGGTCAGAAGGAGACGGGCGGCAAGATCTTAGGCTTGTATTGGACGCTTGGCAGATACGACGTAGTCCTCATAACGGAAGGAAAGGATGAGAAGATTGCCATGAAAAACAGAATCCAATTCGGCGATATCCTCTCACAGGAAACCCTCGTCGGGGTGCCTAGGGAAGAAGCAATCAAGCTCGTTGAATAATTGTGCGATGACAAAATGATCTCGACGTAGGCTTTGGGCTCCAACCTCTGGAGCCACTCTCCTTTTTCTATTGGGAAGCTTACCGTGCGCTTTATGGTTACTCGCGCGCACGCGCTCACGCTTCGGTTTCCAATGTGACCTGTATTCACGTTCTATCCTCCTTAGAATTCTCATTCTTGCCGTAAAACGGTCAAAAGCCTTTCGGTAAAAAACTGCGTGCCAGAAGTTACACGCAATTCTAGTGAATAGTCCATGCTATTCTCGGAAAAGAAGCCTAATTCTTTGAGAACTGTTCTCTTCTCTCAAGTGTCACAAATTCCTAAAAAAGTCCATTGCGTTCATTGTAATTCTGAGAATCCCAGAAAAAAGTGGATTGTGACAGATTGTTACAGCAAAATTGTTACAAAAGCATGGACTTTCACGTTTGTTCTCGTAGCGCGCGCGAAAATCATTACTCCGCTTTCATCCTTACTTGAATGACCCAAGGAATACGCAGCACAACTGCATATGAGAAACGAACGTGTGCGCAAATCCTAAAAGCAGTTTCATCATTCCTATATCACGGGATGAAAGTGCCAGATAGATTAACTAAAGGACAACATGAGAATTTTACTTTTCGACTGAAGACAGGAGATTATGAAATTGAGATCGATGGCAACTATGGAGACGTACTAAACACGATCAAGAACCTCCCAAATCTCGTAGTAGACATCGACAAAGCTTTTCAAAAGATCAAGCCTAAGAAAGTTACCACATTGACCGTCAAAACGGAAACCGCTGGCCCACAGAAAACCTCCAAACAATATCCACACATACAATCTTCAGGAAGACTCGATGAGGCAGTATTGCGAATTCTCGAGACTGACTGGGGAAAATGGCGCCCACGCACCATCGACGAGCTTGATGAGGCACTGAAGGCAAATGGTTCAGAACAGTCACCTCGTACACTCGGAGGAGTATTGATGGACTTGGTGAAGAAAGGGAAGATCAGGCGATGGAACACCAACGCCGGATACGTTTACATCCTAGCAGAAAAGGAAGCCCTCCATTCAAAAGGAGAAATCGAATGAGCAAAGTTGAAGTCAGGATAAAAACGCCCTTTGGCGAAATCACAATTGAGGGCGAAAATCCTCAAGAAGTCCTCAGAACTCTAGAGAGTTTTCCAGAAGGTTTCATGGAAAAAGTGTCAGAACTCGTCTCAACACGCTTGACACCTTCGGGTGCCCAGCTGAAGGGTATAATCGAATCCACGACGGAAGGCCCTGTCATAATAGCTCACGAAGACCTGACCCATTACGAAGCAATAGGTCTGACACTGTATGCGTCAGAAGAGAAAAAAAGGACTGCAGCTCAGATTCAAAGACTCCTGGAGTCAAGCGGAATCAAATGCATGGTTCCAGCGCGGTTGAACGAGATGACCAAGAGGGGACAGGTCTTCAAACCAGACCCGTCTAGACCCGAGTTCAAACTGACCATACAAGGCGAAAGATGGGTTGAAGATGAAGTTCTAGCCAAACTTAGAGGTAGGATGGGTTGACCGAACAGCCCAACCAAATGACGGTTCACGTAAAACATGGTAATCTTGAAGAAACCATTTCAGGAAGCCCGGAACAAGTTTGGCTTCTATTGAACAAATTCTTCAGCAACATTCTTCCTTCATTTGAAACCGCGAAAAGACTCACGTTACAAGTTGATCTGCAAACAATCATCAAAGAAAGCGACGGGTTGATCGCCTTTGCAGAAGAAGGCCCTTACGTACTATTTCCAAGGAACAAGCTGACCGACAACGAGACTCTTGAACTGTTGCTGCTTGCCAACCACATAGGTTTCCAATTGGGTAAAGTTCAAAGTGATGGGCTCTTTAAGGACGAATTGCAGGCGAAACTTGGTAAGGACGCCAAAATTACAAGCACGCGCTTAGGCGAACTAGTGAAAAACGAGATAGCTACACGAACTGCTGATGAAAAATACAAGATTACGACTTTTGGACTAGTTCAGATGCAAAAGGACATTCTCCCGAAGATCAGAACAAAAATGGATTCGTAAACTCGAACAAGGAACCGAGCTTTAACTGGGTGGCCTTTTCTGTGCATATTGATATCTTCTCGGCCTTCCTTCCCTTGTAAGGATCCCTTCTTTTACGAGATCAATTAAAGCGTGAGCCACTGCGGTCCTGTCATAATGGAAACCGTGTCTTGCTAACTCACTGTGCACCTCGCTCAAACCTTTTGGAGCGGCAAACCAGCCTTCTTCCCATAACTTCTGAATCACGCCCTTACATGTTTCTGCCCTAGGCGCAGATGCTGACCTCTCGGCGATGAACGGCATTTCCTTCAGTTTATCGGTGACCGTCGAAAGAATCTTGTCAACAGTCGGTTGCAGTTGGTCCTCTTGGCATTCTATTTCGAATTCCAACTCGCCTATTTTCATCTTTAGTCGGATCGGCGGTTTGCTTTCCTTCTCTGTCAACGAGTCGCCCTCTTGTTTATTGTATTGTACATGTTGTTCATGCACAACACTTAAATATGTCTTCCTTAAACAATTGGCTATTGGTGAATCTTGGTGATTGCACAATACCCTATTGCAACAACACCGAAATATAACTTTCCACAGTCAAACATGGACACACTTCTTCCGCAGCAATTCACCCAGCTAAGTCTGCAGTCTCTATCGCGTTCCCGACAACCCTTCCTTCAGCTGAACCAACAGGTTTTTCAGCAAATCGGCATCGAAGAGCATTTGCAAACGCTGAAACTCAAGCTTGAACCGATATTTCTCCACCCCATTCACAAAGGCACAATCGTCGCAGCTACGGACACATCAACGATGAAAATCGCCGAAACAAACGCGGGCATCGTAATCGCAGTCAGAGGAGCAAACATCTGGAAGCAAAACGACAGCTATAGATACACGCGAATCGGCCCCTTCATATTCCACATAACAGAAGAAAACCGTCGAGAAGTATACAACTCCCTCGAAAAATCGTACTTCAACTCAACGCGTGAGCCAATTCACCAGAACGCACCGAACTTGGCCCAAATGCCGTTGCGGATCGCAAGCCTTCTGGAGAGATGGTTGCAGGCAATGCTGACCAAAACGGTGAGCAATGGGGTGATCCTCTTTGACGGTTCACTAATCTCCGGAACAGCCGACACACCGATTCGGCGTATGAGTGAGATTCTGAGCAGGGGAAGAGAAAGAGGCAACACAGTCCTGGCCTTCTCAAAAATGACGACCTTGAGAGTCAATGGATGCCTCATCACGGATCTTGCACTAGATTATCGACCTCCGTATCTGCTCGAAACTGTGGGACTGAAACTCAAGGCACCAATGCTTCCACTAGGAGAGGTTTACGTTGCCAAATTGGGCAAGAGCAACTGGGCCTTCAGGCTTGACGTTGACCGGGAGGTCCCTTCCGAGCAGCGAATCGAAGCAGTTGGAAAATTGCTTGGAAACGACCTCGTTTCGCAGGGTTATCCCGAAACTCTTCGACTTGCACACATTCTCTGCACGTTCACGGCAAACGAAGTATTGGCCATGCAACATTTTATCACTCGGAACTGTGGGCTCAAAATGATCAATAGGCCGGACATGCATAGGCTTCTTTTCGGCCCGTTTGGGAGGGGAGAGAGCTACTCATGAAGCTTTACAGAAAAGAGGGGAACATAGTTCAGATCCTGAGTTTTCCAAATGAGACCGTCGAAAAAGGCGACTACTTGCTAGTTGAGGATGGAGAAGAAAGAAGAGCCCTTATCGTTCAGGTGATAGACGTTCAATTTGCAGCCATACCGGGCGTCTTGGAAGAACTGTTACGAAGTCTGCCCGACGGCGGGGAACTGATTCAAGGAGAAGATGTCGATCCTCTGGAAATCGCGCCACATATCACGTACATTCAAGACGCCACCCTGCTCATCTGCAAAATCCGTGCAACGGTTGAAGATGACAGTCTTAGCCCGAGCAGTTCTTGGCTTCCATCTCGCTCGCAGTCGACAATAAAAAAACTCCCAATTCCAACGCTTTTCAAACTCGCAAAAACAAACGGAAAACTTCCGATAACACTTGGAACAGCAAAAGACTCATCGTTGCTGACCATAGACGCCTCATCACTGGACGGGAGACTAAACATAATAACTGGAAAGAAAGAGACCGGCAAATCCCACCTGTCGAAACTACTAATGGTAAACCTCGTCCAGTACAAAGCGACCGTCGTCGTTTTCGACCTGAACGGCGAATATTTGAGCTTAGGAATGACCTCAGACGGAAAAAGAAACGTCAACTACGACAAGATACACGTCTTGACGCCCTCCCAAAACTTCAAGGTAGCCTTGAAACAAGTCGGGCTTCATATTTTGCTCGGCATCCTCGTTCACGCTCTGCACCTGCCAGGCACCTCCACCCGCGAATTCCGACGCATCTGGAAAGAACTTCGAGACAAAAACATGCTGACACTGAATGATCTGGGAGAGACAATACGCAACTGGAACTGCAACCAGCATGTCCGCGATGCACTTTTCTCACGGTACCATGCGCTCGTAAACTGCGGCTTCTTTACGGATAACATTGCTGAAGCCACGCTACTCGACGAATCGCTGTCAAAAGCAAATGGAGAAGGCGGCGCGATTGTGATAAATCTACGAAACACTTCTGCAATCGACCGCCAGATTGTCGTTGAATACATTCTTGGCAAATTAGTCGAATCACTCACGAACTATAAGCTCAAGGCAGTATTCCTGTTCGCAGAAGAAGCCCACCTCTATTTGCGCGAAACCTACTGGGACGACATCGTAACCCGCATGAGACACTTCGGCATCTTCACTACATTCATAACCAATCAGCCCGACACGATCCGAGAAAACATCTACCGCCAAGCCGACAATATATTCCTCTTCAACTTCACGAATGAACATGACCTTGACGTTGTATCGAGAGCCTCCAGAGTTGACGCAGAGACAGTAAGGTCGATAGCACGAGACTTGCCACCTCACTATTGCCTAGCACTGGGAAAAGCTGTACGCGATTTTCCAATCGTCGCCAAAGTGAAAGCTCTCGACCTCAAGACAATGGGAGAGACCAGGCTATTCTTCACTTAGAACCTCGTTCAAAAAACATCGTCCTCACTACACCGAGCTCATCTTTTCAAGTCTTTCTCTGTTCTTCTGAAAGAAGCCTCTGAAAGACTTTGTCAAGTCTCTACTTTCAACTTCTTCAAAGGCAACCCATTCCAACTCTGCGGCGTCGCTCGCAGCCTTCGGTGTTCCACCCTTCAACTTAACAAAATAGTCGATTATCACGAAGTGATACTTTGTTTTACCATTCTCATCAAGAGTGACTTGATTGACAACATCAATCGGTTCAGGATCACTCACTGAGAGACCAGTCTCTTCTCGGGTCTCTCTTGCGACAGTTTGTTCAAGACTTTCTCCGAGTTCTACAATTCCGCCCGGAATGCTCCACTTGCCTCTTCCCGGCTCATTCTTCCGTCTCTCAAGAAGAATCTTGCCATCACTAATAATCACTACTCCCACGCCTAGAATAGGACGATTTGGGTAGAGCCTGCTCAAACGTCAAGCCTCTTTGCACAAGCTGTTCTATTCGTACCTTAAAGCGTCCACGGGTTTAAGTTTTGATGCCCTCCAAGCTGGGTACAGTGCAAAGATAACGCTGACGCCTATGCCAAAGGCCATGGCTCCGAGGAAAACCGTCGGTGTCAGAATGGGGGTTATTGTCATTCCACCGTTTACGGCGGCTTGATTTCCCATAAATGCGCCTCCTCCACGAAAGACTATTGCGACGACGTTTGCCAGAACCCATCCCAGACCTATGCCGATTGCTCCTCCTATTACTCCAATTATCACTGCTTCGGAAAGGAATATCAGAAGCACAGTTCGACTCTTCGTTCCCAACGCTTTGAGTATGCCGATCTCCCTCGTGCGTTCCATCAGAGAAACGATCATTATGTTCATTATTCCAATGCCTGCTACGACTAAAGATATGGCAGCGATGCCGCCCAAGAACAGTTCTATAACGGAAAAAATACTTGAGATAATGCCAAGCACTGCGGTCGCAGAGATGACTGAAACCTCACCATAGAAGGCGTTCTTTATCGCGCTGGATGCGTTATCGATTACTACTTGGTCGCTGCTTTTCAACTTCACAATTATCATGTCGCATTCGTTCGTCTCGAACAGAATTTGGGCTTGGGCAATAGGAATGTAAACGCCTGAATCTGAAGGTCCTCCCACTCCGAACGATCCGATCTCGTTGAGTACAGCTGTAATGTGCCCAGAGAGCGTAATCGTAGCGTTCGCGCGCGCGTTGATCCAAGTGAGACCAATAGGATCGTTCACGCCAGCAATCGTTGTGCCATTCAGGCGAGGGTCAACCACCCGCTTTCCGACAACGATGCTGTCATTGGCTGGGGGGATTGGTATAGTCCCATTGCTTGCCTTGAATGTGTCACCATAAATATCCAGATAACCAGCGAAGTCAACACCCGTCACGGTCCCCGTCTTGTTCGTTCCTCCAACCGAGACATTATTCACTACTCTCTGTATTATCGCCACTGAACTATCGACGTTTGGCAGACCATTGATCGTTTGCGTGTCACTCACCAGCAACTGGAAGCCCGAATCTCCGCCTCCGCCAAGACCGCCACCCATGCCGAAGCCGCCTCCTCCCCCTGCTGTCACTATTAAGGTGTCAGTAGCAAATCCTCTTTCAAGCTGGGCAGTTATAGTGCTCTGTAAACCTTGACTTATCGAGAGCAAAGCAACGATCGCTGCAATGCCGATTACCACACCCAAAGTCGTTAGGCCGGCGCGAAGCTTTCTCAACTTTATCGCGCTAAAGGAATAGGATAAAACATCTCGAGCTCTCACTCTAGTTCACCGTCTCCTGAACAATCGAACCATCAAGCATCATCACAGTCTTCTTCGACTGACTTGCCAAACGTTGATCGTGGGTCACCATAATCACCGTCACGCCATTTCCTTCGTTCAATCCTTTGATAAGACCCATAATTTCCATAGCAGTTTTAGAATCGATATTTCCAGTTGGCTCGTCCATCAGCAGAAATTTGGGGTCGTTTGCCAGAGCTCGTGCAATCGCGACTCGTTGTTGCTCACCGCCGCTCAGCTCAGCAGGCTTGTGACTCATTCGATCTTTGAGACCCACGGTTTCAAGCAGAGTATCGGCTCGCTTTATCCTCTCAGATTTCCCCACGTCCGCAATAGACATTGAAAGCTCAACGTTTTGTCTTGCGGTAAAACGTGGTATAAGATTGAAAAATTGGAAAACGAAACCCACTCGACGTCTGAGATCCGTCAGTTGATTATCATTGAGGGTCGAGATATCAATGCCTTCGATCATCAATCTTCCTCGAGTTGGTTTGTCCAGAGCCCCAATAAGGTTCAACAGCGTAGATTTGCCGCTTCCGGAGGGACCAAGGATTGCGAGGAAGTCACCTCTATCAACCTTTAGGTTCACTCCGTTTAACGCGTTCACGGGAACCTTTCCTAACAGGTACGTCTTTTTCAATTCAATGGCTTCAACGATCGTCTCCAAATAGATCATCCTCTCTATTCTTGTAGTCGCGTGTTTACTTGCTTAGGAATCTCCACGAAAGCACGATGCCTATCGTCGCGACTATCACTGCGAATACCCCAACGTACAAGAAATCCATCCCGACCTGACCCCAATCGGTCGAGAATATCAAAAGCTGTCTCACCGCATCCGTCGTGTATGTCATCGGGTTAAACTTCGCAACCGTCTGCAACCAATCAGGCATGAACTTGGTAGGAAAGAACGCGTTGCTGGCAAACATCAGCGGCAGCGTAATCAGGTTCATGACAGCCATCGGAGTCTCCATTCGTGTTGAGCGTATCGTTATTGCAATGAACAGCGAAGACAAACCTATGCATAAAAGGAACATCATCGCAAACACGCCGAGTATATAAAGTGGGTTGAAGCCTCCTCCGAACTGGAGACCTAATGCAAGAGCGATGACTATTATTAGACCTGCTTGAAACATTGATCGCAACGTTGCTGAGAGGACTTTGGAGAATATTATCACTGCCCTAGAGACGGGTGTGCTCAATGCTTTGTTCAAGAACCCTAAACGTCTGTCCCACACGATCGACATACCACTAAACATCGTTGTGAAAAGGGCAGAAAACGCGATAATACCAACGGCCATAAACGAGAAGTAGTCAGTCGTGTTGAACGCTCCCTGCATGATGCTTGTTTGCAGACCAGCAAAATAGCTTCCCAGCTGTTGTGTTTGTTGCTGGTTCAATGGTGGGATCAGCTGAGGCAGCGTAAAAGACCCACCTGAGAATATGGCACCTATGTTCATTGCTTTTCCCAACAAACCCATCCAAAGAATCGGCTGAATTATGGATAATGTGAATATAACAGGAGCTTTGTACCATTTCTTAAGCTCCCTATTAGTCAAGGCCCAAAGGCCATGCAGTTTGCTCTTGGAATTGCCGTTTATCTCGCTCATCGTCTAGCCTTCATCATTGTCATTCTTTGCGTGCGAAAAGCCTCTGGAGACTCTTCTGCGTCACGCATGGACTTGCCAGTGTATTCTAGGTAGACCTCATTCAAGGTGGGTTCTGTCAGTGAAAGTTTTGAAACGGTGTAACCTTTGTTCCTCAACGCTTCTATGATGAATGGAGCGGTAACTTCTCCAATCTCAGCCTTGATTCGATATGAACCATTTTCTTTTTTGACATCTTTGACGTTCTCAATTGTGCTGACAAGTTCGGTGACGTCAGCATCCTCCTTGATGCTTATAGTTATAATGTCTCCGCCTAAACCATGCTTCAGTTCCTCAGGCGGACCGACCACGACTATTTTGCCATGATCGATTATTGCAACACGGTCACAAAGTGAATCAGCCTCTTCCAAGTAATGGGTGGTCATGAAAAGCGTCATTCCATACTCCTGCTTCAACTTTCGGATGTAGTTCCATGTCGCAGTCCGAGTCTGAACATCCAAACCCAGAGTAGGTTCATCCAAGAAGAGTATCCTTGGCCTGTTTATCAAGCCGCATGCTAGCTCGAGTCTCCGGCGCATTCCTCCGGAGAAGGTTTGAACCCTCTTGTCCTTGAACTCGGTCAGCTCAACGAGCTTCAGCAGATCTTCCGCCCGCTCTTTTGCAACTCGCCGCGGAATTCCGTACATGTCAGAGCATAGAAGGATGTTTTCGAAAGCGGTCAGGTCCTCGTCGGCAGTGTACTCTTGGGGCACAACTCCGATTACGTTTCGAACATCATTGCTTTGTTTAGAGATGTCGAAGCCCAAGACTGTGGCCTTGCCCTCGGTCGGTTTCAGGATAGTTATCAACATGTTGATTGTCGTGGTTTTTCCAGCCCCATTGGGTCCCAGGAAGCCGAATATCTCCCCTTTCTTGACTTCAAAGTCAACGTGGTCTACTGCAACCAAATGATGATTGAAGACTTTAGTTAGCCCTTCTGCCTTTATGATTTCTTCACTCATCTTTCTCACCCTTTAGCTTCTTATGCAACTCTTCAAGCTTTTCAGCCGTATCGTTCAGAAGTTTCAACGATTGATCGAAAACTTTGTCTGACGGATGCTCATTCAGACTGCGTCCCAACTCGAAGAAAGCAGCCATAAGTTTGTGCATCGTCTTTCTTCCTTCAGCCAGCTTTTCTTCTGACAGACCTGACAAGAAGGCACCGAGAAAAGGTGGACCAAAGAATCTTTTCCTCCCAAGTCTCTCGCGATTTTTCGCGTATTCTTCCATCCTCTTCCTGTGCTCTGCCATTATGTTCTTCTGCTCCTGAAGGAGCGCTCTGCCGCTTTCTGTAAGTTCATATCTTTTCATCCCGCCTTGTTCTGCCTGCAATTCTTTTATGCGTCCATTATCCTGCAGCCAAGCCAACAACGGATAAATCGAGCCTGGACTCGGTTTCCAGTTGCCATCCGTCTTACTTTCTATCTCGTCAATTATTTCGGAGCCTGACATGGGCTTTTCACCTAGGGATTCAAGAACCTGATAACGAATGAACCCCTTCGGAACCATGGCAGTGTGCCTCATCCAATGTCTTCTTTGCATGGGAATATCACTATCGATATCGCCATTGATAATCAATAGTGATATATAAACTTGGCGCCGGACAAAAAGAACCTAGAAGTTCAGTCTATCAGAGTCCCTACATGTTCGCCCTTGACTGCCAACAGAACATTCTCTGGCCTAGAGCCGTTGACGACCGTAACCTTGACCTGATATCGCCTCACTATCTTTACGGCTTCTGGATCGATAATCTGATGAATACCCGCTTTGTGCTTGTCTTCTGAGAAAAGAGTGGTCATATCTTCAAAGCTCAAGTGGTCAAGTTTCACTGCATCGGCATGGTTTTTCGGATCTTTATTGTACACACCATCTTGATTCGTGGCCTTGACCAACAAATCGGCCTTAACTTTCCTAGCAACCAAGGCTGCGACGGTGTCGGTTGTCATTCCCGGCTTCAAACCCCCCATGACGACTACTAAGCCTTTTTCCAAACATTTCTGGGCATCTTCAAGTGTCAAGGGAACAGTCCTGCAACCAATTCTGCCGAGTTTACTGAGGAGGAGTTGGGCGAAAATCCTTGAAACAGAAATAGCTATCTTATCTTGTGATGGTTCGTCAAGACCGATTTCCTTGGCAGTTCGGATCATTTCTCGTGCCAATTCTCCTCCGCCCACTACGACAATTAGCTCGTGCCCTTTGCTTCTCAGATTTTTCAACACATCAACGTACTTGACGATTAAACCGGGGTTGACTGGCGAAGCAACGACAGATCCACCAATCCTCAGAACGATGCGCAAAGTTGAATCCTCAACCTAGTATAAAGATCGCGTAGTTAAAGATTCTTCATAAGAAGCCCGTCAAATCCCTCTGCCTCTTTCCCTTCCCCACACGGACTTCCACCGTTTCCCCAAAATCTACAGTCATCCCGTCAACCGCAGCGATCGTCGGCACTCCTGTCTTGTCTTGAATAATCTTCGCTTCCTTCTCAGGACCTTGGAGAAGCATTCTCATACCAAGATGCGTCATTACCGCACGCTCAGGACGCGCTTCAGAGATTATCCTTATCGCATCTTCAGTGGACATGTGACCCTTCCATGGTTTTCCAGAGGGTCTCATAACACACAATGCAAGAAGCCGCAAATTCTCGTAATGCTTAGCGATTTCCTTGAAATATTCAGTGTCGCTAGTATATGCGAAATCTCCGAACTCCGTCTTAAACCTGAAGCCGACAGCATCAG
>Ga0315288_10008187_pt1 | contig 13201 bp, 9 predicted proteins | sample YL17G11_20_MG_FD_203454 | JGI IMG/M metagenome (GOLD analysis project Ga0315288, IMG submission 203454) | Sediment microbial communities from Yellowstone Lake, YNP, Wyoming, USA - YL17G11_20 | ecosystem: Environmental > Aquatic > Freshwater > Lake > Sediment | place: USA: Wyoming | collected...
GAAGGCCACCTCACCGATGTCCGGACTGCGGCCACAGGCGCCGTCGCGGCGAAATACTGCGCCCCGAGAAATGTCGAGCGGATCGGCATCGTCGGCGCCGGAGTCCAGGCCCGGCTTCAGCTCGACTGGCTGGCGAAGATCAGAGCGTGTCGAAATGTCCTGGTGTGGGGACTCGAGACCGCGGAACTCGAAAAATACAAGCGGGATATGGAGCCGCGCGGCTTTTCGGTGGAAGCGACCCTCGACGCCTCGGCCATCCTGAAAACCTGCAATGTGGTCGTCACAGCGACGCCGTCGAAAACACCCCTTTTGTCGGCCGCCGACCTGCGGCCGGGGACCCATATCACCGCCGTGGGCTCGGACACTCCCGATAAACAGGAACTCGACCCGGCGATCTTGAGGAAGGCCGACCTTATCGTGGCCGACAGCCTCCCGCAGTGCCGGCTGAGGGGCGAAATCCATAAGGCGCTCGAATCGGGTTATATCGAGGAAGGACGGTGCGTCGAAATCGGGGCTATCATCGCCGGACGCGCGAAAGGCCGGACTTCGGACAATCAAATCACCGTCGTTGATTTGACGGGCGTTGCGGTCCAGGACATCAAAATCGCGACCGCCGTTTATCGCGCCCTTTTTTCCTAACCTCAATTCCCACCTTCACATCATAGGATAAACAGCTCCGCTTTCATTGACGAATAGCTCTTGCGGCTCGACCGCGCCTACCTCTTGCCCTTGATGTATAATGTGATGTATAGATACGTTCTAGGAGGAGGACGATGGCTGTGATGGTGCGCAAGCAAGTGTATATCGAGCCTCGGCAGGATCGGCTACTCAAAGAGTGGACGATAGAAATGGGAGCGACCGAGGCGGAAATCTTCCGGCAGGCGATTGACCTGTGGCTGGCTGATGCTGACCGGATGCGCCGGGCTAAGGCTGCGTGGCAGGAGGAACGCGCGTTCATCCAGTCGTGGATTGGGCAAGGGCCGGCGACGGCTGGACGGCGGTGGAAGCGGGAAGAACTGTACGAGGAGAGGCTGAACCGTCATGACCGCCATTCTGATTGACACCAACGTCCTGGTCTATGCTTATGATCGTTCGGCACCTCAAAAGCAGCGGCAGGCGCTGGCGGTACTCGACCGGCTGGCGATGACGGGGAGCGGACGCCTGAGCATGCAGGTGTTGGTCGAATTTTGCTCTTCGGCAATGCGCAAATTGTCCGCACCGTTGAGGCCGGAGCAAGTGGCGGAACGGATCGCCCTTTTAGCCGAGGTTTATCCCGTCCTGCCGGTCACAGTACCTGTTGTGCAAGAAGCGCTTCGCGGTGTGCGTGAGCACCGGTTCAACTTCTGGGACGCGCAAATCTGGGCGGTAGCGCTCCTGGATCGAATCACTGTGGTCTTGAGCGAGGATTTCACCCCTGGCGCGGAGATTGAAGGGGTGCGCTTTATTAATCCCTTTGCCGACGATTTCCAGCCTGAAATCTGGGGGCTGTAAGTCCGTCCTATCTGAATAAACCTCGAAGACGGGCGAGCGGAACCTCCGTCGCCGGCCGAAATCCGTCCGAGGCGGCATACTGAGCGAGCGAATTCAGGAGCTGCCGGGCTTCGGGGCGTTTCTCCTGATCGGCCAACAGGTCGATTCCCGTGACGATGAGACCGCCCTTACCAACTTCGACTTCAAAAATCAGTCCCAACGGCCGGTTGGTGAACCAGTCATCGACGATCCGGACGATAGGCTTGAGCGTCGGGCCGAAATCCGAGATCAAGATCGCCTGGGCGTGGCTCATGGCGTCCCTCCATTGCCAGTTGGAATGGAACTCGGTCGGGAACGCGGATAGGGCCGGATGCTTGGGATCGCAGAGGATGCCGAGGGTGTGGGGCGGCTGTTTCGACGTCCAGGCCGTATTCCAGAAGATGCTCGAAAAACCGACGGCGACGGAACCGCCCTTCTCAGCTTTGACCGCGCCGGGCTCGGCCGTCAGGATGGCTCGGCCGCCGTTCTCAAGGAATGTGACCGTCTCGTCATCCAGGCTGCGGACGATTCGGACCGGCTCGCCGGCGCGGAGAGTCGGGGACGGGGGCGGATAAACCCAAAAGTCCCATTCGTTCTCAAACGCGCCGAGTTTGACCGAGAGCGTAAATTGTCCGGGCGCGGGATACCGATCCAAAGCCACCTCGATCGAACCAATCGATATTGCGTTTCCCCACGGCAGATCGATTTGAGACAGCCGACCTTGTTCGACGTTCGATCCGGCGGCGTTCCTGATGGTCCACTCCGGCGAGATTCCCGTGAGCGGAACCGGACCGAAGTGGGCCGCTTCGATTCCGGCCGTCAACCGGTCGGTTGTGGCGAAAACCATTTTGCCGAGTCGCGCCAGCGGAACGGTCTCGGCGCAAAACCGCCGAAACTCGGCCGGCGCAATATATCCTTTTTCCTCCCAAAACGGATCGAGGACACCGACGAGGGCTGTCCCCTGTCCGGGAAAGTCATGGAGGTCAAGAAGCTCAAATCCGGCGAATCCCGGAGTCCGGAGCGCCGCTTCGATGTCGGCTTTGTAGCAGAGCGCCTGGAGCTTGCCCGAGGCGGTCAGGAAGTCATCGGCCAAGTCGCTCATCCCCGCAGCCTCGAGAGTGTCGCGGAAGATCTCGAAGTTTTTCGCCTTCAGGACCCCCGTGTATTTCGCGATTTCTTTGAGATTCGGATAAACGCACCACTGGCCGATCTCATGGCTGACGACGGGCTTATCGTACTTACCGACGAAATCGCGGAAATCGAAAAGCGTCTGGGGAGGCTGTTTATTGATGATGCTGTTCACTCCTTCGCCCCAACGCTGGATCCGCGGTTCGGGCGAAAGATGAAAATCGCTCTCCGGGAGAAGCGGCCAACCCGCAGCCGTTGTATACACCCGCCGCCCGTCCTTCGCCTTCCAACGGGAGACGAACTTCGCGAGATAAGCATTCGCGTTTTTCCCGCCGGGCTCGTTGCCGTATGACATCATGCAGAACGAGGGATGATTCCCATACGCCCGGACGATCCGCTCGCTCTCCTCGTCCAGCCATCGGTCGATCGGTTTCCCGTCCCCGACCGTCGCCCAGGCACCGCATTCGACATTGAGATAAATCCCTTCCTCATCAGCGGCGGCGAAGGCGGCCTCGGGCGGGCACCAGGAATGAAAACGCATGTGATTGAGTCCGTGGGCTTTGATGACCGAGAAAATGCGGCGCCACTCCTCTTTGGCCATCGCCGGATAGCCCGTCTTCGGAAAGATCGCGCATTCGAGCGTCCCACGCAGGAATATCGGACGGCCGTTGACGGCGAAGCGGGTCCCCTGGACTTTGAATTCGCGCATTCCGAAACGGACGGTCCGGCCATCCCAAAGCCCTTCGGTTTTGCCCTCGACGCGAGCTTTCATCTCGTAGAGGTTGGGGGCGAATTCGTCCCACAGTCGAACCTCCTCGCCCATCGGGTAATCGATCTCCAAGAGGAGCTCTGGGCTTTCCGTCTCGAACGTCCGGACCTTCGCCGACAATCGCCGGGAATCGGCCGGGCCGACCGTCCCGGCTTCGAGGACGAGAGTCCCCTCGATCAGCCGCCCGCGGCCGTTACGTATGAGAACGACGGCTTTCACGATTTTTCGGGAGACGTCTGGGAAAAGCTTCACCTCATCGATCCAAATCCGAGGCGAAGACGTAAGGGTCGTTTTTCCGACGATGCCGTTCCAGTTGGATTGGGTGTGGTCAGTGACGCTGTGGGCGTTCGCCCCGACGTCGATGTCCTTGATCCGGTTGTCGATGCGTAGAGTGATCTTATGGCGGCCGGGCGATAACGCGCCCGTGAGGTCATAAACATGCGACGCAGCCAAGCTGTTCCGCATCCCCATCTCGCGAGCGTCGATCCAAAGGCGCGTCTCCCAATGGCATCGTTCGAGCTCGAGGACGATCCGCCGGTCTTTCCAATCCCCGGGAATATCGACCTCTTTCTGATACCAGGCGGGCCCGACATAATATTTGACCGGGCTCAGCCAGAAGGGGACCTTGACGTTCCCCGGTGCGCGATACTTCGCGTATTCGGGCCCCGTGAACCAAGACTTGTCCACGATACCGCCCGTCCATTTCGTCTCGATGCTGATGTCGTCGCCGAGGCCGTTCTCGGCCATCGAGCCCGGAAGCCGGATCGTTCCCGGAAGCACGGTCGAAAACCAGCGTTCCGCGATGCCGGCGTCATCGCGGTCGACGGCGAATCGCCACGTCCCCGCCAGGTTGATGACGCTCCGGAAGTCCGTTGCCTCCCTCTCCCCGCCGGGGCCGAAGGCGAGACCGATTCCCGCGACGATGAAGAACATCGCGGCTATAGCGCCGGAACACGTTTTCATGGTCAACTCTCCCTTATCACTTTATTCAAACGCGGCCGGCGCTGCAATATCCGAAGGGGCTCAGGCCGGGCCGCCGTCGCGCGGTCTTCGATGGCCTCGCTCGAGGATTCTCGCCATGCCGGATTGAACAATCCGTACCGCATGAAAAAATTGGAATTCTGAGGCCCGTGGATTATATTGATTGACGGCGAACGATCCTAAGGAGGGACGAACATGACGACACGGCGGGAATTCATTAAAACGGCGGCGGCGGGAGGCGCGGGAATATGGCTCTCAGGCGCCGGATGGGCCCAAACGGCGGGCCCGGCGAAGAAACGATATGCCATCGTCGGGACGGGCGGACGCCATTCGATGTACCGGGACGCTATCCTCGGACGCTTCGCGGCGACCTCGGAACTCGTCGGTCTCTGCGACACCAATATCGGCCGGGCACGGCTCTCCCAGAGCAAAATCCAAGCGAAGTCGGGAAAACTCGTCCCGATCTATGAGGCCAAGGACTTCGATCGGATGATCGCCGAGACGAAACCCGGCGCGATCATCGTCACCACCATCGATTCTTTCCACGACCAATACATCGTCCGGGCTATGGAGCTGGGTTGCGACGCCATCACCGAAAAGCCGATGACCAACCATGAGGACAAGTGCCGGCGCATCTTCGAGACGATCCTGAAGACCGGCCGCAAGCTCCGGGTGACGTTCAACTACCGCTATTCCCCGCCGCGGACCCAGGTCAAGGATCTCCTCATGAGCGGCGTCATCGGCGACGTCCTTTCGGTCGATTTCCATTGGATGCTCAACACCCAGCACGGGGCCGATTATTTCCGGCGCTGGCACAGCCAGAAGCGCTTTTCGCAGGGTCTTCAGATTCATAAGGCGACCCACCACTTCGACCTGGTCAACTGGTGGCTCTCGGCCGTCCCGGCCACGGTCTTCGCCACGGGAAAACGCGAGTTCTACACGCCTCAAATGGCCCGCCGGTTTGGGCTGGAGAGCCACCATGAGCGCTGCCATACATGTCCGGAAGCAACGAAATGCGGTTTTGAGCTCAGCCTCGCCAAGAATCCCAGCCTCAAGGAACTCTATCTCGATAACGAACAATACGACCGCTACTTCCGCGACCGCTGCGTCTTCCGGCCCGACATCGACATCGAAGATACGCTCAACGTCCTGGTGACGTACGACAACAACATCACTCTTTGTTACTCGGTCAACGCCTTCAACTCCTGGGAAGGCTATCTCATCTGTTTCAACGGGACGAAGGGGCGGATCGAACACAAGGCCGAAGAGTCCGTTTATCTCACGGCCGACGGGAGCGTGCCCGGAGCGCTCAAGGCCGAAGGGACATACATCCGGATCTACCCCCTCCGCGAGCCGGGCTACTCGGTCGATGTCTGGAAAGGCGAAGGCGGACACGGCGGCGGCGACGACGTCATGCTCGATGACATCTTCGGCGCCGCGCCAAAGCCCGACAAGTACCTTCGGAACGCCGACCATCGCTCGGGCGCCTACGGATGTCTCGTCGGTGCGGCCGTGAACCGATGCTTCCAGACGGGCGCCCCCGTTAAAATCGACGACCTCGTCCCGGGCATCGGATATCCCGACTACCCGTTGATGCCCTCCCGCACCGGCCCCCTCCCGATGCCGAAAAAATAAAAACATGGCGGCCGCCTTACAGACGATACGGAATCAAGGCGTTTCGGACCGCCTGAAGAAACTCCTCCGCTTCCTTGACGATCAGGACAGAGCCCGCTTCCGAGAACGAACCGATATAATCCGCTTCTTCTCTGAGCGCCATGGCGTTGTTGAAGGTCCGGATGAATCGTTCCTCCATGAGCCCATTCTGAACAAAGAGGATTTCCAAGGCGACCGAGAGACAATAATGGCTGCGCTCGCGGTAACCCCGGGAGTAAAGCAACGCCCGTGCGGCATGGAAGATCGAATAATAGGAATTTATCGTCGCGTATTTGAACCGGCCGTATGCAAGACGATCCTTCGCTTCGAACAGATCATCGTTCGCCGAGTCCATTTCCCTTCGGACCAGAGATTTCGCCCGTGGAAAAGGGATGATCTTTCGGTTTTTTAGGCACTCCTCAAAAACCCGATTCGTCGACCGGTTTCTCCCAAAGAACGAAGCCATGGCCCAATTCACCCAAGAATACCGAGTCTGTTTTTTCCAGGTGCATCCACTCGACCTGGTTCATTATAAGAGGACGGATATCGAGGTCTGTTTTTCTCGCAAAGGCATTTATTTTTTGCGCGGCTGTTTCCTTCTCGGATGTCAGGACAAGCAAATCCAGGTCGCTGTCTTCAGAAAACGATCCGGCGGCATAGCTTCCATAGAGAACGATTCGACGAGCGGCGCCTCGAAGGTCGGCCACAAGCGGATCGAGCGTCAATATCGTAATGAATATGCGAAGCGACTTGGCAAGAGGATCCGGCGCTTCGAATCGAAAAAGCTTAGTTTTACCGACTGTCTGCGACGACAAGAGGTCGGCTTTTTCAAGGACAAGGAGAGCTTGATGTGCGGCGCCGACGCTGATCATAAGAAGCCTGGAAATTTCTCTGGCATAGAAAGCCTTTCCGGGATTCCGGGCGAACAGACCGAGGATCTTTTGTTCCGAAGTTTTAAGAAAGAGATCGGACAACATAGCCGCTCCGTTCAATAAAACGAATATATGTTCATTATAACAAACGATCAACGAAAGGGCAAGACCTCTTTAATGTTCGCGAGGTCGCCGAACCAGGGGACGCAGTCGGGGCGTTGCCCTCGAAGGACCCGGAGAACCCGCTCCCGGGGCGTCATTTCCTCAGTAGGCCGCCTCGCCGTCGCCGGCCGAAATCTTCTTCCGGAAGACTCGATAAACCCAAATTTGATAGCCAATGACGATCGGGACGAAAATCAGGGCGACGATGGTCATGATCTTGAGCGTGTACGGGCTCGAAGAGGCGTTGAAAATCGTCAGAGTGGCGGTCGCGTCGAGGCGGGACGGCAGAAGGTTGGGATAGAGGCCGACAAGGCCCGTCGCTGTCACCAGGACAATCGTGGCGCACGAAGCGGCGAAGGCCCGGCCCGACTGTCCCCGCCCGGCGTAGCTTTTTGTCTCGACCAGCCCGAGCAACGCCAACGCCGGTACGACAAACCATATCGGCCGGGAAACATAATTCCCGAGGAGCTTCGTGGCGAAGGGAGTGGTTACGAAGAACGCCATGGCCGCGGCCGCCGCCGCGAACCAGATCTTTCCGGCTGCGTCGAGAGCGCGCTTGGCCAGATCGCCTTCGGTTTTCATCGCAACCCAGAGAGCGCCGTGGACGAGGAATAAGGCGACGAAAAACACGCCGGTCAGCAGGCCATAGAGATTGAGAAGCGAAAACAACGTCCCATGATAACCGGAGGCGTCCATCGGAAGGCCGCGGAAAATGTTGCCGAAAGCGACGCCGAAGAGGAGGGCCGGGACGAAGCTTCCGAGGGCGAATCCGAGGTCCCAGGTCTTCGTCCAGCGGCTCCCCTCTCCTTTTGCCCGGAATTCGATCGACACACCCCGGAGGATGAGAGAGAAAAGGATGATCAGAAAGGCGGTGTAGAGATAGCTGAACATCGACGCGTAAACAGCCGGGAAAGCGGCGAACGTCGCCCCTCCCGCGGTGAGGAGCCAGACTTCGTTGCCGTCCCACATCGGGCCGATGGAGCGGCGGATGAGGCCGCGGTCGGCTTCGGATTTTGCGAGAAATCGGTAAAGCATGCCCGCGCCCAGGTCGAAGCCGTCGAGCATGAAGTAGACCGCCCAGAGCACGCCCCAGAGGATGAACCAGATCACTTGGAAGGCCATGGCCGTCCTCCTTACGCTTTCGCCGCCGCCGCGGCTATCGAAGTCGTGGGCACCTGCGCCTCGGCCGGGGCCGGCCCTCGCCGGGCATATTTGGTTAAGAGAGCGATATCAACGACGCCCAGGGCCCCATAGAAAACGGTGAACAGGATGAGCGAAAGGACGACCTGCCCCGGCACGAGGGCCGCCGAGACTCCGTCCGCGGTTTTCATCAGGCCGTAGACGATCCAGGGTTGGCGGCCGATTTCAGTCACAATCCAGCCAAGCTGAATGGCAATATAGGGAAGGGGGATCAGCCAAACCATGAGGCGGAGGAATTTCGGGCTCGATTCCAGCCTGCCGCGCTTGCTCTTGAGCCAGCCGAGAAAAGCCAGAAGGATCATCAGAAAGCCGAAAGCGACCATGAATTTAAAACTCAGGAACGTCGGCAGGACGGGAGGCCGTTCGTCGGGCGGGATGTCCTTGAGGCCCTTGACCTCAGCCGAGCCTTTATGAAAGCCCATCAGGCTCAGTCCCTTGGGAATCTTCAGGAACTCGAAAACATTCTTTTCGTTCTTTGCGTCGGGCCAGGCGAAGACCGTATAGGGTGCTCCGGCCTGCGTCTCCCAGTGGGATTCCATGGCGGCGAGCTTCCCCGGCTGGTGCCTGGCGACTTGAACACCCTGCTGGTCGCCGGTGGCGGCGACGAGGACCGTCGCCGCGAGGGCGAATACGGCCGCTGTCCTGAAAGAAGTTTTGAAGAACGAGACTTCGTTCTTGCGCAAAAGGTGGTAAGCCGAAACGCCCATGACGAAAAATCCGGCCGTCACGAAACCCGCCAAGACGGTGTGGGCGAAGATGAGCCAACCGGTCCCGTTAGTCGCAAGAGCCCCAAAGTCGGTCATTTCGGCCCGGCCGTGGCGAAGGGTATAACCGACGGGGTTCTGCATCCAGCCGTTGGCCAGGCAAATCCAAAGCGCCGAAAGAGCCGTCCCAAAGGCGACCAGCGTGATCGCCATGGCGTGGGCTTTTTTCGAGAGTTTCTTCCAGCCGAAGACCCATAGGCCGATGAACGTGGACTCGAGGAAGAAGGCCGCCGTAGCCTCGATGGCCAGCGGCGCGCCGAAAATATCGCCGACGTACTTGGCGTACTCGGCCCAGTTCATTCCGAATTGGAACTCCATGGTGATACCGGTGACGACCCCCAAGGCGAAGTTGATGAGGAAGAGCTTTCCCCAGTATTTCGCCATCCGGAGGAACTTTTCGTCCCCGGAGCGGACGTATTTCCACTCCCACCAGGCGACGAGCCAGGCGAGGCCGAGAGTGAGCGGCACAAAGATGAAGTGGAACATCGCCGTGACGGCGAACTGCAGGCGGCTGAGCGCTAAGACGGTCATGCAGCCTTCCTCCTTCCAGGGGTTTGCGGATCGCCCCTACAGTATTCAGGTTGCCGCGGATCGTCAAGACGGCCTTTTCTTGACCGTCGAACAGTTTCAACGCGGATTAACTTCCAACGAGTCCGCAATCGAGAACGGCCTTCACTCCAGATCGGGTTTGATGGACCGCCTCCTCGACGTTCTTTCTCGGCGCCTCGGACCTTACGCTCCTCCCCCTTCACCAGCTCGGAGATTCCAGATAGGCTTTGAGGGTCTCTGGAACCTCGGCGTCCGAAGGCGGGAGCCTCGAAAAACGTCTGCGGGGCGGCAAACCCTCATCACGTTCCGGCCGTTCTCGTTCGCGGACGGCCATCGCTGAAAGTGAATACCAGTCGGAAAACTGTTCGACGGTCAGGGCCTTTTCTTAACGACGGAATAGGGCCGAGGCGGGAATCGGCTGTTTAATGAATCCGGGTCCTTGCCAGGAGAAGGCGAGGCCGTCGTTGCCGGTCCGGTTGAAATAACCGATCCGGATGGAATGGAGGCCGGCGGCTAAAGCGACAACGCCCCTCCGCTCCTGCATCCCATGGAGGCCGTCGTTATCGACGACGAGCGTATCGCCGATCGAGAGACGGCTGCCGTCGTCGGACGAGACGAAGAAGGCGTACACGCCGTCCTTTGGCACTTGGACATAGCCCGAGAACTCGAATCCGTAATTCTCCTTGACCTTTCTCGGGGAGAGGTCGAAATTCGGGAGGACGCCGCCCGCTCTCGCTTTCAGCTTAGAAAAGTCCGGAACGACGTCCCACTCCCCTTCATAATAGGCATACTGCAATCCCGGCTGGACCACAGCGGCCTTCTCCGCCGGCCGGGGCGGCACTTTCGAGAATTTCGCCCGAGCCGTTCCGCTGACGGCCTTCACGGCCCGGAAGCAGCGGGCCGTGACGACCGCCGTATCGGTCAGGCGAACCGGATTCTGGACGAGCGACGACGATGGTGTGGGATCGGTCCCGTCGAGGGTGTAACGAACCTCGACGTTCTCACGGTCCGACGCGACCTTGACGTCGATCCCGTCGGTGAAGATTTCGAAGTCCGCCATGATCCGCGGCGGGTCACTGACGTCGAGCTTTCCGGCGATGTCCAGGACGACGACGGAGTCGATGGCGTCCGGCGCTTGGGCCGGAAGGCGGACGATAAGGGCGTCGTCGGCCCGCTCGACGGCAAGGGCGGTCCCTGCGTCGGCGAGGAGATACGCTTTCCGCGGTTCGTTCAAAATCCCCGGAACGACGAGTTTCCCATCAGACGGCCAGTCGAAGACATGGAGATAGAGCCGCGCGCCCCCGTCGATCTCTTTTCTCGTGCACCTTCCCCAGGGGAGCGCCTTAAATGGGCTCGCCTGAGTGGTGTAGATCGCTTCTCCGTTCACCTTCATCCACCGGCCGATGTCCCGAAGACGGTCCACGCTCGCCTGAGGGAACAGTCCCTCCGCCGTAGGTCCGACGTTCAGAAGGAAGTTCCCGCCTTTCGAGGCGATATCGGCCAGGTTCCGGATGAGGTCTCCGGCGGACTTCCAGTTATCGTCTGGGGCGTTGTAGCCCCAATTTTCGTTCATCGTCATGCAGGTTTCCCAGTCCACGCCGGCAAGCCCCGTGGCCGGGATCTGCTGTTCGGGTGTGCCGAAGTCGCCCGCCGATTCCTTGTTCGCCGAAAAACCCTCCATGCCGCCGCGGCTCGCTCCGACGCGGTTGTTGATGATGGTCTTGGGCTGGAGACCGCGGACATAGTGATAGAGGTCGCGGCCGCGGGCTTCGTTCCAGGTGCTCTCCCATTCGCCGTCGAACCAGACGACGCCGATGTCCCCGTAGTTCGTCAGGAGCTCGCGGAGTTGACCCTTCATGTATTCGACGTAACGGTCGAGGTCTGCTCCCTCGGACGAACGGTCTTTCTCCCACGGCCGGCGGGGCAGGTAGTCGGGATGGTGCCAATCCATGATCGAATGGTAAAAGCAGAAAACGATCCCGGCCTCGCGGCAGGCGTCGCTGAGCTCTTTGATGATGTCCCGCTTGAAGGGCGTCGAGGCGACGTCGAAGTCGGTCAGCTTCGAGTCGAAGATGGAGAAGCCGTCATGGTGTTTGGAGGTGATGACGATGTAGCGCATCCCGGCGTCTTTGGCCATCCGGACCCATTCGCGGGCGTCGAACTTGACCGGGTTGAACTGACCCACGAACTTGTCGTAGACGTCGATCGGAATCTGGGCGTTGTTGCGGATCCACTCGCCGTAGATGGTCTTTCCGCCCCAGGCGCCCGCCGGAACGGCGTAAAGGCCCCAGTGGATGAAGAGACCGAACCGGGCCTCGCGCCACCATTTCATCCGGACATCGTGCTCGGCCGCCGTCTCCGGAGCCAGGAGAGCGAGGCTGTCGGCCTTGCCGAAACCCTGAACCCGGACGTTGCGGCGGGCGTCGACCTCGACGGCGGCATAAGCCGTGTTCTCAGGGCCGCTCCCCTCGATCATCCCCTTGAGCGTGTAGTATGGGATCCCGTTGATATAATGAAACATCCCTTCATGCCGGTGGCCCTGGAAAACGGCCAGGACCTTTCCGGAGTCTTCGAGGATCTTGCGGACGGCGGCGGCGTTCTTGACGAAATAGGCGCCCTCGCCGTCGAGCTGTTGGTGGATGAAGACGACGGCGGGATCGGGCGACGCGGCCAGCCTTTTCTCCAGCCAGACAAGCTCGTCGGCCGGGAGATTAGCGTCCTTCCATTCAAAACGGCCGCGGTCGTAGGGGATCCCGTCTCCCCGGAAGGCGGCGTCCAGAACAAAGAACCGGACGCCCTTGACGGCGAAATCATAGAAGCTCCGGCCTTTGGGGATGTCCGTGTTCGTCGTCGCCCCCAGGAACTGATCCTTGGACAGGCTGTCCAGATCATGATTGCCGAGGACATGATAACGCGGGCCTCGGAACCCGCCGAAAACGGATTCGATTGCCTTGAGGTAGCCGAGGGTTTTCATCCCGTCCGCGGGTTCGTTCTGGTCCTTGAAATCGCCGAGCTCGACAATGAAATCGAGCCGTTCTTCGTTCAGCTTAGCCACGGCGGCTCGCATCTTGTCGAGCGACTCCCGGTACGGCCGCGACATCCGCGTGTCCGCGTCGGCAGAGTGGCTGTCCGTCACCACGCCGAAACGGACAATCGCCGCTCCGCGTTCGCTCTCCGGGGATTTCGAAGTCGTGCAGGCGGACAAGAAGGCCGCGGCCAGGGCAAGGATGAGAATCGCCGGGCGAGATTTCATCGGACACCTCCCGTCGTTAAGGATGCGAAGGATTAATAACGGAAGGGACGGGGTGCTGTCAACTCGACCGGTTCGACGATCCGTCGATCAGGCCGGAGTAGATATTCCCGTGCTTTCGGTGAGAACGAGGTCCGATGTCGGGCTTACGGCCGCATAAAGCCGGGAGAGTTTGGCGACGCTGGGGACCGACCGGCCTTGCTCATAACGGGCGTAACCGTTGATCGACTTCGCGCCCAGGCGGGCGGCAACCTCGGCCAGGCTCAATCCCGCCCGGGCACGAGCCCGGCGGAGGAGCAGGGCAATGAGCGCCGCGTCGTCTGAAGCCCCGACTTCAAAGGCGCCGTCGACGCCTCCATAAACC
>Ga0315288_10008188_pt1 | contig 13201 bp, 10 predicted proteins | sample YL17G11_20_MG_FD_203454 | JGI IMG/M metagenome (GOLD analysis project Ga0315288, IMG submission 203454) | Sediment microbial communities from Yellowstone Lake, YNP, Wyoming, USA - YL17G11_20 | ecosystem: Environmental > Aquatic > Freshwater > Lake > Sediment | place: USA: Wyoming | collected...
CCGGGGGCTAAGGAGCGATGAAGGATGGCCAAATGGGAGGGTCGTAATTTCCGCCTGGATGGCAAAGCTGTTTTTATCGCCGGTGCTGGCGGCCTAGGCAGCGCCATAGCCCGGGGAGTGAGCGAGGCTGGGGGGACAGTGCTTTTGGCCGATCTGGATTTGGCCGCCGCGGAGAAAGTGGCCAGAAGCATCCAAAAGAAGAAACGTCCGTGTCGGGCCTGTAAGACGGATATCTTGGATCCCGTACAAATAACCCGGGCAACGCGATTCTGTCGCCAGAATTTTGGGGGGATGGATGTGGCCATAAACTGCACGGGGATTAACATCCGAAAGCCTTCTTTGAAAATGACCGGGGAAGATTGGGATCGCGTGTTGGAGGTGAACTTAAAAGGGGCTTTCTTTTTTGCCCAATGTGCAGCACGGACCTTTATCCAGCAGAGGAGAAGGGGGAAAATCATTGCCCTCGCTTCGGTTTTGAGTTTTTTCGGAATGGAAGACCGGGCCGCTTATGTGGCCAGTAAAACCGGCTTGGTTGGTTTGACCAAAGCGCTAGCGGTCGAGTGGGCTCCCTATAATATAAATGTGAATGCCGTTGCTCCGACCTTTATCCCTACGTCTATCAACCGAGAGACTTTAGCCGGAAAATTCAAGCAAAGGCTTATTGATCGAACTCCTTTCCAAAGGCTGGGTAAGGCCCAGGATGTCGTGGGGGCGGTCATCTTTTTGGCTTCGGATGCTTCCAATTTTATTACCGGCCATACGATCCCCGTCGATGGGGGTTGGCTGAGTGCTTGATGAATTCGGGCTTTTCGCAAATTTTTTTGAAAAGCCTGGCTGATGATGAAAGCTAAATTTTCCATTTTGTCCCCGCCTTGGGAGAGCTTCATTTTCCGATTGCCGGACTATCTATCCACCTTCTTGTCTCCAGCAGAATGTGATAATATGCTATTTTGATGATATCGTAAAAAGTCTCTTGGAGCGTCACCCCGGCGAAAGCCGGGGTCCAGACGTCGTCCCGACGAAAGTCGGGACCATTTCAAAGACTGGATCCCGGTTTTCACCGTGAACCCTGGATTCCGGCTTTCGCCGGAATGACGAATTCTATGGAATTGCGATTTTTTACGAGTTCATCTATTTTAAAAAGGGGAAAAACGGACGGTAAGAATATTTTCAAATGGATGGAAATAGGAGAACAAATGCCCCCGGCGATCCCTACCGTGCGAGATCAAGAAAGGGAAGGGAATTGGGAATATGAACGAGACTCATTCTATCCCCTCCACCGACTTCATTCGGGACATCATTGATGAGCACAACCGAACCGGCAGGTTCAACCAGCGGGTGGCGACCCGGTTCCCCCCGGAACCCAACGGGTACCTGCACATCGGCCACGCCAAGTCCGTGTACCTCAATTTCGGCATCGCCGCCCAGTACGGCGGGCCCTGCAACCTGCGCATGGATGATACGGACCCCGCCGGGGAGACCATGGAATATGTGGAGTCGATCATCCGGGACGTCCGGTGGCTGGGCTTCGATTGGGAAGACCGGCTGTTCTATGCCTCCGACTACTATGAACAGCTCTACCAGCACGCCGTCCAGCTGATCAAAATGGGGAAGGCCTACGTGTGCAGCCTGAGCGCGGAGGAGATCCGGAAGTACCGGGGGACCCTGACGGAGCCGGGGAAGGAAAGCCCTTACCGGAACCGTTCGGCGGAGGAAAACCTGGACCTTTTTCAGCGCATGCGGGCCGGAGAGTTTGAGGAAGGGGCCCACGTGCTCCGGGCCAAGATCGATATGGCCTCTCCGAACATCACCCTGCGGGACCCGGTCATCTTCCGCATTAAAAAGGAACCCCACTACCGGACCGGCAATCAGTGGCTTATCTACCCCATGTATGACTTTGCCCACGGTCTCTCGGACTCGATCGAAAGGATCACCCATTCGATCTGCACCCTGGAATTCGAGAACAACCGGCCCCTGTACGACTGGTTTCTGGATGAATTGCGGATCAAAGATCACCCCCAGCAGATCGAGTTCGCCCGGCTTAACCTCAGCTACACGGTTTTGAGCAAGCGCAGACTGATCGAGCTGGTGCAGAGAAAATGCGTTTCCGGGTGGGATGATCCGCGGATGCCCACCGTTGCCGGGCTGCGGAGAAGGGGCTATACCCCCGCGGCCATTCGCGACTTCTGCGCCCGGATCGGGGTGGCCAAGAACGACAGCATCGTCGATGTGGCCCTCCTGGAAAACTCCGTCCGGGAGGACCTGAACGCCGGGGCTCCCCGGGTGATGGCCGTGCTGCGTCCTCTCCGGGTGGTGATCGAGAACTACCCGGAAGGACGGGTGGAGGAGTTTGACTCCCCCTACCACCCGCAGAATCCCGCCATGGGGTCCCGGAAGGTTCCTTTCTCCCGGGTGTTGTACATCGAGCAGGAGGATTTCATGGAGAATCCTCCGAAGAAATTCTTCCGTCTGGCCCCCGGCAGGGAAGTGCGCCTTCGCTACGGGTATTTCATCAAATGCGTGAATGCGATCAAGGACCCGAAGACCGGCCGGGTGGTGGAATTGCGCTGCACCCATGATCCGGGGACGCGCAGCGGCTTTGCTCCCGACGGGCGCAAGGTCGATGCCACCATCCACTGGGTGTCGGCGGATCACTCCCTCCCAGCCGAAGTGCGCTTCTACGACCGGCTCTTCAAGGTCCCCAACCCCATGGAGGGGGGAGACGACTTTCTGAAGCATTTGAACCCAAGATCGCTGGAGGTCGGTAAGAATTGCCGGGTGGAGCCAAGCCTGGCGAAGGCCGAGCCCGGAAGCCGGTACCAGTTTGAAAGGACCGGCTACTTCTGCGCCGACCCGGTTGATTCTGCTCCCGGAAACCTAGTGTTCAACCGCACCGCAACCCTGCGGGACTCCTGGGCGAAAGCAGCGGGAAAAGGGAAGAAGTAGCTTTTGGCGCCAGAGGGCCCAGCGCGGCGGAAGCGAAAAGAAAAAAATATTGGACGCAGATGAACGCAGATAAACACAGATAAAACCCAAGGATCATCTCCAAATCAGTTGATCGAATATTTTATGGAAACCTGCCAAGGGCCCGGAAGGAAAGTCAGATTGAGCCGCAAGCATCGGCGGGATATGGATTTCCCCAACCCCCCTGCTTGCCTTCCGCAAAGCGCAGCGGGGGCGGGAAAAGAAAACTTCGATGAGCTGACAGAACACCCCCGCCACAGCCAAAAAGGGATAGGTGCCTCATGATTGCAAGCAATATGACTTTTCTTCCGGGCCCCTGGAATCACTCGACATTTCGGATGTACCAGCACTTTGGCCGTCAACTAATTTGGAAATGATCCAAAAATAATATTTGACAACTGAGGTAATTTAGGTTAAAAGATCAGAGTAAGGGGCCTGATTTCGGATATTCATGCGCGAGCTAAATCCTGCAAAGGAGAAAAAGGCGATGCATGATGGCTATTTGAAGGTTGGGATTCCGGATAAAGGGGGGAGACGTTCGGTCGGTGATCGACGGAAAGTCTCCATACTCGGATTCCTGCCGGAAAGAAGAACCGGGCAGGACCGCCGGATTTACCAGGACAGAAGAAGCATAATCGATGAGGGGAATGTTGCTTTTGTGAGGAGAAACACGGATCGGTACATGGAATTCGCCAACACCCAGAAGGGCCTGCTCTACGGCCTGTTGTTAAGCCTGCCCTTGTGGGGACTGATCATATTCATGTTTTTCATTCGAAGCACGCCCAAGTTCTGAAGGGCACTGGGCACTCGCTTTCGATAGAAAAGGGGTTATCGTGAGAACGCGGTAACCCCTTTTCCTTTTCTGATTCTGATTAAGATTCTAAGCAGCATCCCCCCTCTTCCCCTACTCGGCGAATTTCTCTCTTTTCGTCCGGATCGAAGGAATCAGCGGGAAAAGGAGAAACAACAGGGCAATCAGGAGAGAAGTCAGCGCCAGAGGCCGGGTGACAAAAATGCCCAGGCCGCCCTGGGAGATGATCAAGGACTGCCGGAGAGCCGTCTCCAGCAGAGGCCCCAGAATGAAAGCCAGGATGAAAGGCCCGCCCTCGTACTCATATTTTTTCATCAGATAACCGAAGATTCCGAAGATCAGCATGACCGCTACGTCAATGACCCTAAGATTCACGCTGTAAGCGCCGATCAGGCAGAATAAAATAATGAGCGGGAAAAGAATTTTGTAGGGAACCTTCAAAATCTTCACCCAGATTCCGATCAGGGGAAGGTTCAGGACCAGAAGCATCAGATTGCCGACGATCATGCTGATCATCACCCCCCAGAAAAACTCGGGATGATTCTGAATGAGGAGGGGGCCCGGGGTTGTCCCGTGGATCATCAAGGCCGCCAGAAACAGGGCCATCACGACGTTGGAGGGGATTCCCAGAGTCAGAAGCGGGACCATGGATCCAAAGGTCGCCGCGTTGTTGGCCGCCTCCGGGCCCGCCACGCCCTCGATGGCCCCGTGGCCAAACTCTTCCGGATGCCGGGATATCCTTTTTTCGATCGCATAGGAAACAAACGAGGAGATCACCGCGGTTCCCCCCGGAATAATGCCCACGAAAAAACCGATGGCCGAACCCCTGGCGATCGGTTTTATGGATTTCCTCCAGTCCTCACGGTTCGGCAGAAGCCCCCGGATCTTCGTTTCGTAGATATCCCTCTTTTCCTGCTGCTCAAGATTGATCAGGACTTCGGATATCCCGAAAAGACCCATGACCACGGGGACCATATCCAGACCGTCCAGGAGAGCCTTGACCCCGTAAGTGAGCCTGGGCGTCCCGGAGATCGGGTCAGAGCCGACGCATCCGAAAACGATCCCTAAAGCCACCATCAGCAGGGCTTTGATCATCGACCCCGAGCCCAGAAAGGTGGACAAGGTCAGCCCCAGGACCATGAGGCCGAAAAATTCCGGCGGCCCGAAATCAAAGGCGATGCGGGCCAGGGACGGGGCCAGAATGGAAATCATGGCAATGCCGAAATACCCGGCAATGAAGGAGCCAAAGGCCGCAATGCCCAGGGCGGGACCTGCCCGCCCCTGGCGGGCCATTTGGTATCCGTCAAAGCAGGTCACGACCGAAGCGGCTTCCCCCGGGATATTGACCAGGATCGAGGTGGTCGAACCCCCGTACATGGCACCATAATAGATCCCCGCCAGCATGATGATGGCCGAAACCGAGGGCATGGTGAACGTGGCCGGCATGAGGATCGCCACGGCCCCCGAGGTCCCGATTCCGGGCAAAACCCCGATCAGCGTCCCGATCAGGACCCCGATAAAACAATAGGCCAGATTCATGGGTTGGAGGGCCGTGGCCACTCCCATCTGTAAACCGCTTAAGAAATCCATCTTCTCCTACCGGATATATCTGGGCAATTCTTGGCCTTATCCGTTCTCCTGTTTGTTTTCTGCTAAAAGCTTATGCGAAAATGGGCCGCAACAGGCCGGGGGGAAACTGCAGTTCCAAAAATACGGAAAAAACCAGGTAACAGATGATAATGGTCACCGCCGACAAGAGGAGAGCAATCCCCCACCGCTGGGGTTCCAATCCCTTGAAAAGAAAGAGAAGCAGGAAAAAGGTGCTCAAGATAAATCCCAGCCAGTGAAAAACCGCTGCATAAAGGAATAAGGCCAGCATCAGCTTGATTCCTTTGGACCACTGCCTCCCTTTCCATCTGATTTTCTTTTCTTCCTGGACAGCGGAAAAGCTCTGCAAGAAGAAGGCGGCGCTGAGGATCATAATGATAATGCCCATCCAGAAAATCAGAAACCCGGGCTTCGGCGCCCTCGGGGTGCCCAATTTCAGCTGAACGCCCTCGAAAGCGATATAAAGGCCGAAGAGCCCCCAGATCAGGGATTGGATTCGATCTGTTTTCCTCATCTTCTTTTTTCAGGCGCCGATCATCGATTTCCCGGCCATGGAGCCTGTGGAACCATGATCCGCGCTCGTCCCGCCCTCTTTCGCCGGCCGCTGATTCCTATTCCGGTTGTATCCCTGCCCGATCCGACACCTTTTTGAAATAATCGTTCTGATTTTTGATCCAGGCTTTCGCTTCCTCGGGTCCTCCGTGGAACTGCTCCAGGCCATTCTGGGCTATGTATTTTTTGAATTCTTCGGTCTCCATCGCCTTTTTAAAGGTTTCGAGCAAGAGGGTCCTCACTTCCGGGGGAAGACCCTTGGGAACCCCAACCCCCATCCAGCGGCTGATGACGATGTCATATCCCATTTCCTTGCCCGTGGGCGTATCGGGGTAGAGGCGGGTGCGTTTCGCACTGAGGGAAACCAGGGCTCTGATCTTATTCGCCTCCTTCAAGGTAACCGCCTCGGAAATTCCGGCCGAGGCAAAATCCACGTGCTTCCCCGCCGCTGCCACCAGCGCGGGGGCCGCCCCTTTATAAGGAACATAGCTGATCTGCGTGCCCGTGGCGGCGGCAAAGGCCGCATTGGCCAGGTGTTGGGGAGAGCCATGGCCGGCGGTGGCCCCGGTGACTTTTCCCGGGTTGGCCTTGGCTTTGGCCACCAGGTCGGCGGCCGTCTTTAACGGGCTGTCTGTGGCTACGGCAAGAATCATGGGATCTTCTGCGGCTACGGAGAGCGCCTCAAGACGCTCGACGGAAGGATAGTCTTTGATCACGTTGGGGGCGATGGTATTGGTTGTCGTCAGCAGCATCAGGGTGTAACCGTCGGGCGGTGCATTGAGCGCTTCCCTCATCCCCATGAGACCCGAAGCGCCGGTAATGTTTTCCACATACACCCTCCCGCCAAGCTGCGGATTGACCAGACGGGTCAGCATCCGGGCCATCACATCACTTCCTCCTCCTGGTGCCCAGGCGCAGATAAACTTGATTTTTCGTTCGGGGTATTTCCCCCAAGCCGATTGGATTCCCAAGGCCAAGGGGACAACCGCCAATAACCAAACGATCAATCCAAGATTTCTTTTCCTCATAGCCGGACCTCCTCACTAGCTGGTTTTTTGAATCAGAAATTCGTTCTACAAGGTATCTGATCAATAGCTTCTTTCAGGGCTTTTGGTCAACCTGGTTAACGCCGTCCCCCAACCCCTGCCTAATTTTTTCTCAGCTATGAAATTAATCAATTACATATTTGGGGGCTTTTTTCAAAATATCTTCTGCCTCCTTTATGATCCGATCTACCAGATCCTGGACCTTGGGCAGGTCCTCCACTCTCTGGGCGCATTCGCCCCCGGCCATCAGGGCGTTCTCCCGGTCCCCGTCAAACACGGCTTTGATGCCTTTCCTTTCATAGGTGATCAATTCCTGGGTGGCGGGGGTGCTGTAATCATCAGGCGTATCGAGGAATATTGACGGAGACTTAAGCAAGGTATTTTTTTGATGCTCCACACTGGAAGGGGTCCTCAACCACCTGGCAGGTCCCACCATACCGCGGGCTACGAGGGTTCCCCGGTCCTGGGTTCTTACGACTTGTTCCTTCCACAAGGGGTGGAAATCGCTTTCCTGGGTCGCCAGGAACCTTGTACCCATTTGCGCCCCGGCTGCACCTATAACAATAGAGGCAGCCAGGGTCTTGCCGTCGCAGAATCCACCCGCACCCACCACTGGAATATTCGAACCTGCCAGGGCATCGACGACGGCAGGCAATAAAGTCATGGAGTGAACCGGTTCCCAGGAAGTATGAAAGCCGCCTTCATGCCCGGAGGCAACGATGCAGTCAACCCCCGCCTTTTTGCAGCGCAGGGCGGCCTTTACCGATGGGACGACATGCAGCCATGTAAACCCGGCGCTTTTGATCTTATCGCGCCAGGGAACGGGGTCGCCGGCAGACGTAAAGATCACTTTGAAATGGTTTTTCATCGCGGGATTTTCTTTCACAACTTTAATGGCCGTATCGATGAGGATGGCTGATAAATCGACCAATTCCGCCGACACCATCACGTTAATGCCGAACACACCGCCCTTGTCCTTGGTCAAGCGATAGGTTCGCTTCAGCACCGAGGTCAACACCCCGGCCATATCATCGTCCGGCGATGCTTCGCCGCTCTCCACAAAGGCGTTGTAGATCCAGGGCGAATCTTGTTTGCTGAAAAGTCCGCTGGTGGAAAGCAATCCAAGGATCCCTGCATTGCTCGCGGCAACGCAAAGGTTATTGTTGCTGAACGGCCCCATGCCAGCCTGAATGATCGGATGTTGAATCCCCAGCAGCGCGGTAAGTTTAGTTCTTAACATATTCCTTCCTCCTTATTCGATTGGCTGAATTTGCGCATATTTTGAGTGAGTATAAAAAAAATCTTCATCCGTGTCAAAGAGTATTCCCAAAGAGTTGGTCAAAGAGATGAAGGACATACCCAAGGGGGACACCAAAAGGCGGGAACTTTCTTACGGGGCCAGCCTGGACACCCTCAAAGCGGTTGAGATATTGCCAGGCCCTATCCAGTCCCAGGTGATAACCACCATCTATAACGATCACCGGAATCAGGTCATTGCCCCCCTGATCCAGGAGTTTCTTAACCAACTTCTGGCTCATTCCAGCGATCCGATACGAGAGGAAGAAGAACCCGAGAGCGAGGGGTAGAACACCAGCCTTGTAAAGACCCGTGGGAAAGACCAAGGGAGAGATATTCCAGAGTCAGGAGATTTCGGGCTTATTCCTATCCCTCTCCAGCCCCAATCCTCTTTTAATACCCAGAAAACAGAAACCCAAAATTCAGAAAACAACTAACGGGGAGAGAGCCCCAATCGAAACCCGAGGGTGATGCCCCGAGCGGACGCATCGAGCTTGAGCCGGACCGCCGTTCGCACGCCTACCCAATAGTGTTCCCAGGAACCACCGCGGAGCATTTTATACTGCCCACCGCTCGGACCCGGCGGGTCATTCTTGGGGCTGTTACGATAATAATCTTTATCACCCCAGTCCCCACACCACTCCCAAACATTCCCACTCATATCGTAAAACCCCGGGCCATTCGGTTTTTTCTGCCCCACCGGGTGAGTCTTACTTCCTGAATTGCCGGAAAACCATGCATAATCCCGAAGCTCGAATTCACTGCTGGTGCCCGCCCATTTCTCCCTCTTCCCGCCGCTCCTGGCCGCGTACTCCCATTCTGCCTCCGTGGGCAACCGATAACTCTTTCCGGACATCTGGCTGAGCCTGCGGATAAATTCCTGGGCATCGTTCCAGCTGACCGTGTCAACAGGATTATCATCGCTTACCTGGAAGTGTGAGGGATTGCCACCCATCACCCTCTTCCATTGCCCCTGGGTGACTTCATATTTTCCCAGGTAGAAATCCTTCAGACAAACCTCATGGCCCGGCCTTTCATCGGCATTTCCGTCCCCAAAGGCATCCCCCATTTCAAAACATCCACCTTTAACCAGAATAAATTCCATTCCTGTGGTCGAATCTCGATAAAGGCCGGGTGCCGGTCTTGCGGTTGGAGTCTCTGAGACTTCCCCGAGCAATTCACGGACCGACCCCTGGATGAGCTCGATCAGTTCATCTTCCGACTCGCAGGTTTTGGATATGGCATTCTCCGCCCTGGGATTCTGGGTGTCGAATAGGTTCAGGGATACCGTGTAGCGCTTGCCGATCTTCCCCACGCTCCCGGAAATCAGCTTGGCGATGTCCATCTGGCCGAGGGCCGTCAGGCACTTGGTATCCGTGCAACCCAGTTGCATCCTCTCGGCGGTCCATCCGGCAAGGGTCCTCACGTTTTCTTGGCTGTAGACTTCATACTTCTTTATCTTTGTGATTTCGCTAACCACAAAAGAGGTCAACTGCCTGGCATGAGCCGCAGGGGTACTCATCGGTTCCAGATCCCAGACTGCAACCTTGGGAAGCTCTTTGCCGTTCGATATTGAAGGGAAAATGGCTAAACCCAGAAAACACAAAAGAATCAACGAGGTCTTTTTCATCTCGACACCCCATGCCGAGTGGAGATTTTGGAAGAAAAGATCACAGGTGAGAATTATTGCAGGAAATTTACCCTGTTTATAAGGGGGGTGTCAACCGCTAATTTAGGAAGGAAGTGCCAGGTCTTAGGCACACCCGCCGTCTTTTGGCAGATTTACAGTGTACACCTGCTACTGTGTGGCCAACCATTGCTTTTTGGATTAACGATTGCTAAGAGAAGTCATGCATTCCAATTCAAGGGCATTACAAGGATAGAAAACTTTTTTTTCTTGCCTGAACATAGAAGAAGTTAACCGAGGGGCTTGCTTTTCAGGAATGCAGGGGTCAAGGGTATTTTGATTTGAGTATCCGGATCTATGACCCGAGTTTTTGCCCTGGTTAGATTAGGCAGCGGGGGAGGTGGGTGGAAGGATTTATTTCCCAACGTTACGAAAGCCATGAAGCACAAGGGCCTGGAAGACGTCGAAGAATTCCGCTGGGCCTGCCTTTATGAAACGGGATTAAGTTTCTGTATCCATTTCGGCCTTCCGGCGAAACGAAACAGTACGTGCGATTCGCCTATCCCGGCATCGATGTGCTGGAAATTAAAGAAGGCCTGGATAAATTATCCGCGTTCCTGACATAGCCCCCGCGTGTTTTGGCAAACGTAACCAATTTCAAAAATTAAAAAATTACCCCCGTCCCGAGCCAGTGGATGATTCCCTCAGGCTGAAGTCGTTCTCTGTCGGATCACTTCGACTTTGGCGGGGAGCTCCGCCTTTCCGCCTCTATCTTCTTCAGCGTGTCTTGCATGAAGTCTTTAGGAGGGGCTTCCATATCTCTTTTCGCCACCATGGAAATGGCTTCCGTCGGACAAACGAAGACGCAAAGTCCGCAACCGATACATCGTCCATCGATAACTTCTGAAGAATTCTTTCCTTCTTTGATTGCGGCCATCTGACAGCGGTCAGCGCATTGACCGCAGGCGGAGCAGAGTTCAGAATCGATATTCGCCTGGTAATAGGATAAGATCACGTCCGCAGGCCGGGGCATCAGCTTTGAATACCTGAGGATCGGGCAACAGCATGGGCAGCAACAACAAACGCCCGCCGGTTCCTGACTGTTCGTTGGGCAAAGTACCAGAGCCGATTCCTCTGCCAGGTCAAGAATTCTTAAAGCTTCTGCTTTACTGATCGGTCTTGCCATTTTGTTTTCAATATAAAACTCAGCAAAATTCCCAAATCCAAGGCAGGTCTCCAGGGGTCGGGAACATTTCTTGCCCAGGAGGTCTTGCTCCTTCCGGCAGATGCATGGTGCTACGGAGAACGTGGTTTGCCCGTTAACCAACTCCCGTATTTTATTGTATGTCTCCACCTTAGCCGATGCCCTTACTGAAGAATCTACGGGGATCACCCGCATCTGTTTTGTTTTAACAGACATAAGAGACATTCCGAAGTAGGGGAGGTACTCCTCGATCATCTGGCTTAATTCCTTATCCAGGGCGTTAAGCTGAAACTCATAAATCCCAACTATGAAGTGGACTGCCTGGTACAGGGGCTTATCCCCTTTCCTAACTCTGTAAATGAGACCCTTCAGCGCCATCGCTTCAAGACGATCCCCTAGTGCCTTCTCTTCTTCCCCGACCCGGGCGGCGATCACGGATACTTCCTCTGGTTCGCTTTTCAGCTGCATTGTGAGTTTCGCTTCAGACGGCAAAAATACTTTTTTCAAAATCCTGATTTCAACTCCTGTCGGTGTTGTAGGATACCCCGATCCCAGCGTGTCCAAAAACTCTCGAAGCTTTAGGTATACGTCCTCACTCATGTCTTCCTCCTTCCCTGGACAAAGCATGCGGTTAAGAGAGGCTAACAGGGTTTTTAGGAACTCTTTGTGGCACCGCGAGGATACAATCTATTCGCCCCATATTCCTGATTTTGGTCGAATAATTCTTCAGGGCATCCCCCTACGAAACAATGTTTCTAGCTGTCTATAGAAAGAGTCAAATTGAATGAAATATAATCATTATCACTCACCATTCATTTTTTGATTCAGGCACATTCTATACTATTGTAGCTATGGAGGAACAACAAATAGGAAATACTCTTATGAGAATAGGTTGTCAAGGAAAAACTGCTTTTTGTGTTAGCCCCAGCCAAAGTTGATCCAAGGAAGGGAAAAGCAATGTTCATCCCGGCTCGCCCCTGCTCAGGGACTCATAGAGAAGACGCATGCGCGTCCGAAGGCCCCGGTAGAGGTCCACGCTGCGCGGATCAGGCTCCAGGCGCCTCCTCACCGGCGGGCACACGGACCGGAAAGCAGCGGGATGATCGGGATAGACGCCGAGGCTGACGCACGCGCTCATCAGCGCTCCGAGGGTGGTCGCCTCGCTGTTCTCGAAGCAGTTGACCGGACGGCCGAAGCAATCGGCCTGTATCTGGTTGAAAAGATCGAACCGGGTCAGCCCCCCGGCGACTCCGATCTCTCGGATTCCGCCGACGAGCGAATCGATGGCCGCCAGGCCCTCGCTCATCTCGATCGCGACCCCCTCGAGGATCGAGCGGGCGATATCGCCGCGGGTGGTCTCAAGGCTCACCCCGAAGAACACCCCCCGGGAGCGGGGGTTCCAGTACGGGGAGGCCGATCCCTTGAAATGCGGCAGCGTCAGGACCCCCCGCGCCCCAATCGGAGAGGCCTCGACCCCCGCGTTCATCTCCTCCACGGTGGAATCGCGGAAAAGCTGCTCCTTCGCCCACGAGTAGGCAGCCCCGCTGACGAGCACGCCAGCCTCCACGATCCATGTGCCCGGCACAGCCCCGCAGCTGCACAGGGTGCGCATCCGGGGATCGAAGGCCGGCCGGTCCGCGTACGCGACCAGGAAGGACCCGGTGCCGGTATTCGCGGCGGCCGAGCCCGGCGAGAGTACGTTCAGGGCGAGGGCCGCGCTCTGCTGGTCCCCGCCGGAAATGACGACCGGCACCCCGGAGGGCAGGCTGCACACGGCGGCCGCCCCGTCATCGAGCATTCCCCCCACGCTTCCCGGCGCCGCAATGCGCGGCAGCAGGTCCTCGGTCACCCCCACCGCGGCGAGCAGGTCCGCGTCCCAGCGCAGGGAGGCGATATCCATGAGCATCGTGCGGCACGCCTGGGTCGCGTCGGTCACGTACTGCCCGGTAAGGAGCCACACGATCCAGTCCTGGACGCCGATCAGCTTGGCGGACCGGGAGAAGATCTCCGGCCGGTTCTTCCGCAGCCAGAGCATCTTCGGCGCCGAGAAGTAGGGGTCGGCGCGGAGGCCGGTCCGCTGATAGATCCCCTCA
>Ga0315288_10008191_pt1 | contig 13198 bp, 17 predicted proteins | sample YL17G11_20_MG_FD_203454 | JGI IMG/M metagenome (GOLD analysis project Ga0315288, IMG submission 203454) | Sediment microbial communities from Yellowstone Lake, YNP, Wyoming, USA - YL17G11_20 | ecosystem: Environmental > Aquatic > Freshwater > Lake > Sediment | place: USA: Wyoming | collected...
AAAAGGCCTTCACTCCCGAGAAAAGACATTAAAGATTTCAGGGATGGTGAATCAAGAGTTGAGGAAGAAATTACAAATATTACCTTAACCTATTGATCTTATATGCCTGCAACCTTTAAAATTTGAATCCCTTCGGGTTGTATTCCCCGCCGCTTGCGGCGAGTTCGTCATTCCGGCGGAAGCCGGAATCCAGAAGACCGAACTGGATTCCGCATCAAGTGCGGAATGACAGAATTTAAAGTTTTTGATACCCCGCTGCTTGCGGCGGGGTAGTTCATCTCGCCCCAATTATTTTCTTACCAAGCTACTTTCGGGTCATGAAGCATTGCGATTGTGAGGAAACATTGAAAAAGACAAGGGAATGATATATATTGGAGTCAACCCAATGGAGGCATTCAAAGATGATTACAGTCAAGAGTAAAATAGAAAAGGGCTCAATTCGACTTCCAAAGAAATTAGGGTTGCCGGATGGCACACGGGTAATCGTAAGGATCGAACCCGTGCAAGAGAGCAAAAAAAAGCAAACGATCATTTCAGAGCTATCTGGAGCGTGGTCTAATGACCCGACTATTATCAATATTTTCAAGGAGATAGAACAAGAACACCATAGCTATTTTGGCAGAGAGGTGAGTCTGGAATGATGCTGCTGGATACCAATGTAGTTGTTGCTTTCCTGAATGGCGATAAGTCAGTTTTAAAAAGAATCCAAACTGAAATTAATGTATCAGTTTAGCCTTTTGAAAAATGAATTTCAAAAGCCAAAAAAATTAGAAGAATCACTATAAAATCCCCCTCTATCCCCCTTTTTCAAAGGGGGAAGCTAATACCTCCTCCCTTTGGTAATCTTTTTCCTGTCAAAGACAGGCAAAGGGAGGCAGGGAGGGATTTTCAAAGCGCTAAAGTATTACAAATTAATGAAATTGCGTTGAGCACATTGGTAGTAGCAGAGTTAGATTATGGTGCAAAGATATCTCAGAAAGCCAAAGAAAATCTTGAGAAACTTTATCAATTTGTTGATATTGTCCAAGTCATCCCCTTTGATATTGAATGTGCCAAAATTTTTGGAACGATCAAGAGTAAACTTCGGCGGTTAGGGAAACCCACAGGTGAAGTGGATGCACTTATTGCAGCCACAGCCATGGTTCATGGGGCTGTCCTTGTTACAGCCAGTAAAAAACATTTTGAAAATATTGAAGGGTTGAAAGTAGAAGCCTGGCCCATTGGATAGAAGGATTTGACTGCCGATATATTATGGAAAGATCGAATAGGATTTCCTGCCGCCTCTTAAAACCAATATCAAGCCAAAACTGAACAAAAGGGAGAAGATGCCGGGTCAAAAATTAATTGACAAATGAAGATGTGCCCCTATTTTCTTCCATCGTGCAGACATTTTAAGTGCTTGTAAAAACAGAATTATCATTTTGGATTCTTACACGATTAAATCTGAGAATTTATCTCTAACATTTATCACTTAGTTCCCCCTCACCCCCCCCTCTCCCCGTCGGGGAGAGGGGGAGAGTGAGGGGGAAAATTTCAAATATTTTTGGTTAGAGTTCTTTGGGAAATTGCCCTTTTCCAATTCCTATGCCTGAACACCTTGACTTTAAAAAGAAAATCAATTAATTTAAAAAATGGAAGTGGATAGGTTCTGGTGGGCCTCCTGGACTTCAAATCCAGTGACGGGCAGAAGATGTCCGTGGTGGGTTCGATTCCCATGCACTTCCGCCAACTTGTCCCTCCCTGGCGATAGGCTGGTTCATTACTTTTAAAGGAGACAAATATGTTTGGAGTAGGAATGCCAGAGTTGATCGTCATCTTGGTCATTATCCTCATTATTTTCGGTGCCGGAAAACTCCCTCAGATTGGTGAAGGGATTGGAAAAGGGATCCGGAACTTCAGAAAATCGACCAAAGACGAAGAGATCGACGTCACTCCCAAAAAAACCGAAGAGATTTCTGAAAAAAAGTGAACCCTGCACCATCTTGCAGGACAGGATCCTAAAGGAAATCCTCTGATCAAATTTCATTCATCCCCATCTTAAAAAGGATGCTGTTTTAAAAGGTGCAGGGTGAAGAATCGAAGGCCTTTTTGCTTCATTCAGAATGGGACACATTGCCTACATCGGGATCGGTTCGAATATCGGCGACAAAATCCATCAGTGCGAAAAAGCCATCTCTGAAATCATAAAAGTCGATTCTCACAAACTCTTAGCAAAATCCTCCTTCTTTAAAACCCAACCCATGGGTTACACCTCTCAGGATTGGTTCGTCAACGGGGTGATAAAAATCGAAACAGATTTGGGACCTCTCGATCTCCTCCGATCTCTAAAGGCTATTGAGTTCCAAATGGGACGTCTGGAAACCTTCAGGTGGGGTCCTCGAACAATCGATCTCGATATCCTCATCTTTGATGAAGAGGAAATTCAAATGGAGGAACTCCAGATCCCTCACCCCCGCCTTCATGAGCGTCAATTCGTTCTCATCCCTCTGGCAGAAATCGATCGAAGTCTCGTCCATCCTGTTCTGAAAAGGACAGTTGGAGAACTTTTGGAAAATTTCAAAGAAGATCAAGGCGTCGAAGAACTTTAAAGCTTACTACAGATAGATTCTGAACGACCCCTCACCCCATCCCTCTCCCCGCTGGGGAGAGGGGAAGGGTGAGGGGCGATACTGGATTGATCATGACTCGTTTTATTTTGTTCACCATCCTCTTTTTTATCCTCTATTATGTTCTCCTATACCTCCTTAAAGGTATTCTGTCACCGAGGAAAAGAATGAACCGAGGGTCTGAACCAGAAGAGCTTGTCCAGGATCCGAATTGCCAGACTTACATTCCAAAGCGATCTGCTGTAAAGAAAAAAATCGCGGGGAATATCCTTTACTTTTGCAACCAGGAATGCTTGAAAAATTACATCAAAAAAATTGCAGAAAAAGGTTGACAAATTAAAATATGTTGGGTATGTTAAAAACGATTTAAAAGGATGAGGTAAAAAATCTGAAAGGGGGTGAATCTATGGAAAAAAGGATTTGGAAGTTCTTGTTGGTATTTTTTCTCCTCTCTTTTGTCCTCTCCGGGTGTTATTATTTCGCCGCTAAAAAGGAGATCAACAGCGCTGAGAAGCTGCTCTCCGATCTGAAAGGAGAGGGAGGCCCGTCATTGGTTCCTTACGAATACTGCAGTGCCGAAAAGTTTTTAGAGATCTCAAAAATGGAATTTAATGAAAATGATTTTAAAACAGCAAAAGGTTTTGCAGGTCGCTCAAAATCTGCTGCTGAAGCCGGTCTGTCTGAAGTGAAAAAGAAGAAATAATGGAACAAAATGGAAGGGGGTGAAACATGAATATGAACAAGAGATGGATGACATTGATATTACTTATCCTGGGTGCGATGATCATCTCAGGATGTGCAATAAGTAAAGAGACGATGATGGCCTATAACGAGGCGAAGGATACCTTCCAGAAGGCTACCCTTGCGAATGCGAAGAAATGTGCACCCTGCCAATATGCCACAGCTGAAGCCTACCTGGCTCTGGCGGATCATGAAGTAGCAGAGAAAGATGATCGGGAACATATAAAAATCGCCATTGGGATTACGAAAGAAAAATCTTTAGAAGCGATCAAGATCTGCGAGAAACCACCGGCACCACCGGCACCACCGGCACCACCGGCACCACCGGCACCACCCACACCGACTCCGCCGACTCCACCCGCACCACCTACACCACCCACACCGACTCCACCCGCACCACCTGCACCACCCACACCGACTCCGCCGACTCCACCGGGACCACCCGCACCACCTAAACCGGTTGCTCCTCCGGTGTTCGATACCATCTATTTCTATCCCAACAAGACAAATATCAACCCTATAGCTGCAAAGGCTTTGGACCGGAATGGAATAATTCTGAAGGAGAATCCCCAAATCAAAGTGGTGATTGAAGGACACACTGACTCCGCCGGTCCGGATAATGTGAACCAGAAGATTTCGGAAAAGAGGGCTCAAAGCGCTAAGAAGTATATTCAGGATAAATTCAATATTCCGGATGATCGAATGGCGGTAAAGGGTTACGGAAAAACCAAACCCATTGCCGACAATCGAACCAAGGAGGGTAGCTCCAAAAATAGAAGGGTGGAATTCAGAGCCGTTCCTTAAAGCCCTTCGATCTTTCAATGGATCAAATGCACAAGGTGGTAGGGATAATCCCTACCACCTATTTTTTATTTATCGAGGAGAATTGTGATGAAGTTTTTTATCGATACGGCCAATCCCGGTGAGATAAGGAAGGCCTATGAGATGGGGGTGATCGACGGTGTTACCACCAACCCCTCATTGATCTCCAAAGAGAACAGGGATTTCGAATCACTCATCAAAGAAATTTGCGAAATCATCCAAGGGCTGCCCATCAGCTTGGAAGTATTAAGTCTGAATTCCGATGGGATGATCGAGGAAGCCCGAAAACTCTCCAAGAGGGGTGAGAATATCGTGGTCAAAATCCCGATGACTTCAGAGGGATTGAAGGCGATCAAGGTCTTAGCCTCGGAAGGGATTAAAACAAACACCACCCTCGTCTTCTCCCCAACTCAAGCCCTGCTGGCCGCCAAGGCTGGCACAACCTATGTAAGTCCGTTTATTGGAAGGCTGGATGATATTTCTCAGACAGGCATGGATCTGGTGGAACAGATTATGACGATTTTCGACAATTATGATTTTCAATCCCAGGTAATCGTCTCCAGTATACGTCATCCCATTCATGTCCTGGAAGCGGCCCTCATCGGAGCGGATGTGGCGACCATCCCGTATAAGGTCATTGAACAATTGGTCAAACATCCATTGACCGATATCGGTATTGAACGGTTTTTGGAGGATTGGAAGAAGGTCCCTAAGAAATAAAAAAGGGGCCCTTTTAAAAAGGACCCCTTTCAACCATTCGGGTCAATTTTCTTCTACCAGGATCTGTTTGGGATGGACCTCCTCCCTCTTGGGAAGGACGACCCGAAGTACACCATCCTTATAAGTTGCTTTGATCTTTTCCTGGTCGATCACTCTTGGAATGGCAAAAGTCCGTTGAAAGGTTCCATAAGGTCTTTCGATTTGCAGGTAATTTCCTGAGGGCGTCTCTTTAATAAACTTTCTCTCTCCTCGAATGATCAGCATGTTCTCTTCAACCTTAATATCGACGTCGTTCTGATTCATCTCGGGAAGGTCCACTTTCAGGATCACCTCATTCTCTTTCTCCAGGATGTCAACAGGAGGAGACCAAACACCTCGGGGCAACTCCTCCTTCCAAATGCGGGAAAGGGTCTCATCGAAAAGTCGGGTCATCCGATCTTGCATCGCCATCAGGTCTCGAAAGGGCTCCCACTTCACATGGACCATACCCATCACCTCCTACAAAGACCATAAAAAATATAATCCAATTGATCAGTAATGTCAACCCTATTGGGGATTGAGGGATTGAGGGGTTAAGGAATTCAGGCATGGAAGTCCTGGGGGATCGCAGACTCCTCAATTCGCAATTTCTCAATCAAGGAGAGTTAACCTGACAGTTGCAAAACGGACACGGGCAAACCGCCCTTCAAGGCTTCGGAAGGCGATTGTTTTGAGAATTTAAGGGTATCGGAGGACATCACTCCAAGTGAATTCCAGCAAGGGAAGGGGACGAGAGTGTCGATTCGGCCAAAGGTTCGCCTCGAAGCCTCTCCGAACGGCTTGCCCATGTCCGTATCGTCAAAAGTTTATGCAACGTTAAGGTTAACTTCTACAGGTATAGCAGACGTCAAAAAAATCCTTCGGGAGTTTGGCCTGCTCTTTAAACTTCTCCAACTGAAACCAAGGAGCGAAATAATTCCCACAGATTTTACATTGTTTCATTTTTAATGTTCGCTTCCACCGGGTGATCGTCCGCTCATCTCCCTCTTCTTTCATCCGGATCACATTCACCGGACAGACGACCACACAGGCCCCGCATGCGATACAGTTCATTGCCTCTCCCCCAAAGGGAGGGATCATCTCCTTTCGGTCTCCTCGAAAGGCAAATTGGATCGCATTGGCTCCGACCACTTCATCACAGACCCTTCCACAAAGGCCACAGAGGATGCAGTCTTTATCCTCCTTCTTGAATCGAACCTCATGGACTCCCATTTCCCTGGCCATATCCTGAATCAATTTATCCCCAGGGCACATGGCTAAGATGAGCTCAATAATCATCCGCCGAGCGCGGAGAACCTTCTCCGTTCGGGTCAATACTTCAATCCCTTCCAACACAGGATAGGTGCAGGAAGTGGTCATCCTTGACTTTCCTTTACTCACCACCTCCACCAGGCAGAGACGGCAGGCACCATAAGGCTTCACCGACTCGTTGTAGCAAAGGTGGGGAATTTCAATCCCTGAATCAAGCGCTACCTCTAAAATATATCCACCTTCTCTCCCTTCAACAGGTTGGCCATCGATGACAAAGGGAATCATAAATAGTTCCTCCTGAACCCGTATCGTCTCGTCTGAACAGGTTTTGCACCTTCAGATGAAAAATCCAAAATTCCAAATTGCAAATCCCAAGTGAAGTACCCCGCAGCAGAGCTGCGGGGCATCTAATTCTCTAAAAAACTTTCCTCCCCCTTGATGGGGGAGGATTAAGGTGGGGGTGATGATTAGATCATTTCCCCCTCACCCTAACCCTCTCCCCCCAGGGGAGAGGGTTAGCCATTCATCCCCCCAGCAGAGCTGGGGGTATTCTGGCATATTTTGATAAATTCCAAACTCCAATTTCAAATGACCAAAAAAGATTTCGTTTGGAATTTTCAATTTTTCTCATTGGAACCTATTTGTTATTTGGTGCTTTGGATCTGGTGCTTATCCCAAGATTCTATTGAACTTCGACCGCTTCAAATTTACAGGTCTCAAAGCACATGCCACATTTGATGCATTTCCCAGTATCGATTTCGAAAGGCTCTCCTTTCTCTTTCTTCGTCTTCCTTTTGCCGCTGATCGCCTTCACTGAACAAACCTTTGCACATCTGCCACACATCGTACATACATCGGAGAGAATGCGATATCGAAGAAGGGCTCGACAGACCTTTGCTGGACATCGCTTGTTGATGATGTGTTCCTGATATTCTTCCCGAAAATATCGGATGGTGGAGAGGACAGGATTGGGAGCCGTTGCTCCCAACTGACATAGAGAAGCCTCCGCCGTTACCCAACCCAGTTCTTCGAGGAGATCAATATGATCCGGTTTCCCTCTGCCCTCTGTAATCTCCGTCAGGATTTCATGCATCCTCTTCGTTCCCTCCCGACAGGAGGTGCACTTCCCGCACGATTCGTCCTTGAGAAAATTCGTAAAATATTTGGCCAAATCGACCATACAGGTGGATTCATCCATGACGATCATTCCGCCAGAACCCATCATCGATCCGACCTCGGTCAGACGGTCAAAATCGACCGGCAGGTCGATCAGTGATTCGGGAATACATCCGCCCGAGGGACCTCCGGTTTGGACGGCCTTGAATTTCTTTCCCCCGGGAATTCCACCACCTATATCGTAAACAATCTCTCGAAGCCTGATCCCCATTGGGACTTCAACCAGACCCGTATTATTGACCTTCCCGACCAGTGAAAAGATCTTGGTCCCTTTGCTACCTTCGGTACCAATTTGAGTATACCAATCAGCACCGCGTTCAATGATGACCGGCACATTCGCCCAAGTCTCCACATTGTTCAAATTACTCGGACGGTCCCAGAGACCGCTGACGACGGTATGGATATGCTTTGCCCTGGGTTCTCCTACATTCCCTTCGAGCGAGGCCATGAGCGCGGTCGATTCTCCACAGACAAAGGCCCCTCCTCCTCGACTGATCTTCACATCGAAATCGAACCCTGATCCGAGAATGTCTTTTCCCAGAAGTCCCAATTCCCGAGCCTGCTGGATAGCAATCCCGATATTCACGACGGCCAGTGGATATTCATTCCGGACATAGACATATCCTTCATGAGCCCCGATGGCATAGGCGCCAATGATCATGCCTTCCAATACACTATGAGGGTTTCCTTCCAGAAGGCTTCGATCCATGTAGGCGCCAGGGTCTCCTTCGTCGGCATTACAGATCACATACTTGATATCCCCCGGTGCATTCCTGCAAGTTTCCCATTTCGCGCCGGCAGGGAAGCCTCCCCCACCCCGTCCTCTCAGATTGGCCTTCTTCACCTCCCGGATGATCTCCTCAGGGGTCATTGAAAATAAAGCTTTTGATAAGGCCCGATACCCCCCAACCGCCAAATAGTCTTCAATCTGGCTTGGGTCGATGTTTCCATTGTTTCCGAAGATGATCCGCATCTGTTTTTGATAGAAGGGGACTTCTTCCTCATGAGTAATCTTCATTCCCGTGGTAGGGTGGTCATAAAGGAGGGATTCCAAAATCTTTCCTTTCAAGAGCGTCTCTTCAAAAATCTTCGAAGCATCCTCTGGCTTCACTCGTTGATAAAGGATCTTTTTTGGATGAATGACCACCAAGGGCCCTCTTTCGCAGAATCCATGACAACCCGTCACCCGGAAGTTTATTCCATTGCCTTCTGAATGATTTTGAAGGACTTTCTTAAATGCTTCGACCACCTGATGGCATCCCGAAGCATGGCATCCCGTCCCAGTGCAAACCGTAATGCAGGGCTGATTGGGATCCCTTTTGCTGAGGATTTCATCTCGAAACCGTTCCAGCTCTTGAGGAGTACTAATCCTTCCCATTCAAACCCTCCTTTTCATCCGATTTGTCTTGGCGAAATTTCTTAATGGTTTCCTCCACCTTTATAGGGCTCATCTTTCCAAAATATTGACCATCAATGGCTACGACTGGTCCAGCGGCGCAGACCCCCAAGCAGTTCACGGTTTCCAGGGTAAAGTTACGATCCGGGGTGGTCTCTCCAGAACGGATTCCCAATTCCACGGAGAATTGATCTACAATTCTCTGTCCTCCACGGACATGGCAGGCCGTCCCGAGACAGGCAATGATCTCGTGTCGCCCCCGGGGCATAAGACTAAAAGCCCTAAAAAAAGTTGCAATCCTGTAAATCTTGCTTAAAGGGATGTGGAGTTGTTCTCCTAAGTGTTCAAGCGTCTCTTTGGGAAGATATTTCTCCTTAGCCTGAATATCCTGAAGGATGGCCAAGATCGAAGATTCCTTCCCTTCATATCGCTCAATGATGGCATTGATCTCTGAAACTTCCATCTCACACTCCTTTTTTTGCCTTCTCTTTCAACTGCTCGTATTCCTGATGAACCCGCTTCTCAATCTCATCGATCATGCTTTCGGTGAGGTGGCGAAATCGTCCTTGGAGTTTGACATAGTCTTTAATGGGCTTCAACTTTGGGAAATCCATATTCAAGCGATATTGACCCCTCTCAACCTCATAAAGAGGAAAAACACCCGTCTCGACAGCTAACCGACCCAGTTTGATCGAAAGTTCAGGCGCCGACCTCCAGCCGGTCGGACAGACAGAAAGAATGTGGACATAAGCAGGTCCTTCGATATCAGCCGCTTTCTTCACTTTTTGCACAAGGTCGATGGGATAGCTGGGGCAGGCTGTAGCGACATAAGGGATATTATGAGCCGCTGCAATGGCAGGCATGTTCTTCTTCCATGTGATTTGTCCCATTTGCACCTTTCCAGCAGGGGAGGTAGTAGTTGAAGCGCCGAAAGGCGTCGAGGAGGACCGCTGGATCCCAGTGTTCATATAGGCCTCATTGTCGGTGCAAATATAGATGAAGTCGTGACCCCTCTCGAGGGCTCCTGAAAGGGCCTGCAGCCCAATGTCCGCTGTCCCTCCATCTCCAGCCATGGCAAGGGTAACTATTTTTTTGTGGGGAATTCTCCCCTTTCTCATCAAGACCTTTAATGCCGATTCGATACCTGAGGCAACGGCTGCCGTATTCTCAAAAGCCACATGGAACCAAGGGACCCTCCAAGAAGTGAAGGGGAATGGAGAAGAGACGATCTCCATACATCCTGTTGCATTCGCAATGATCACATTTCTTCCCAATGCCTTGGCAACCAATCTCACCGCCAATGCCTCGGCGCATCCCTGACAGGCTCGATGGCCAGGTGCAAAATATTCCTTTTGAGTCAATGTTCGAACCGCAAAAACATTTAGATTTTCAGTCATCCTCTCACCCCATAAATCTCGTAACCTTCCTTATTTCCTTTTTCAATCTCAATCTCAGCCTTATCCACCATCTTGATGAAGTCTGAGGGAGTCACATCCCTCCCTGAAATCCCAGCAACAAAGTTATACACGGATGGTCTCTGGGCCTCCCCGTAGAGCGCTGCCTTCAGTTCCGCTGCCACAGGCCCACAAGCTCCAACAGAGATCGCTCGGTCGATGACCACCAGCTGTTTTGAATGGAGGGTGGCCTCTTTAAAAGCTTCAAAAGGAAAGGGTCGCCAGAGTCGAATCTTTACGAGCCCAACGGATTTTCCCTCCTCTCGCATCTTATCCACAGCCACAGAGGCTGTCTCACCACAACTTCCCATGGTGACTAATAAAGTATCGGCATCCTCAGCCTTATAGGTCTCGATGGGATGATAATACCTTCCTGTCATGTCTCCGAAGGCCTTCCAAGTCTCCAAGATCTTGGGTATCGAAGATCGGATGGCCTCTTCCTGAGCTTTCTTTGTCTCTGTAAAAATACTCGGAAGCGCAAAAGCACCCATGGTCACCGGACGATCAGGGTGCAGACGGTGAACGGGCTGATAAGGAGGCAAAAACTGATCAATCTTTTCCTGTTCGATCAGTTCAAAGGGTTCGATCACATGGCTCAGGATGAATCCGTCCATATTGATAATGACAGGAAAGAGAACATTTCTGTCCTCTCCTAACCGATAGCCCACAAAAACATGGTCATACACCTCTTGACCATTCTCCACAAAGAATTGAATCCATCCACAATCACGAATGGACATCGCATCACTGTGATCATTCCAAATGCTCAAGGGAGCGGAAAGCGTTCGATTAGAAATGATCATGAGGATCGGTAACCTCAACCCCGATGCAATGTAGGTGATCTCACTCATCAGGGCTAAACCCTGAGAACTCGTACAGGTGAACGTCCTTGCCCCGGTCGCCGCTGCCCCCACACACACACTCAATGCGGAGTGTTCCGATTCCACACAAAAGAATTCTGCATCGAACTCTCCATTCGCCACCAGTTCTGAGAGATGCTCAACAATATGCGTTTGGGGCGTAATGGGATAGGCTGAGATCACATCTACATTGGCCTGCTTAACTGCCTCGGCGGCGGCGATTGAAACCTCCATTCCAACCCTTTTCCCCATTATTTCTCCTCCTCTTCCAGCACCATCGAGATGGCTCCGGTGGGACACTCTTTTGCACAGATGCCACAACCCTTGCAGTAGTAAAGGTCCGCAATAAAATAACCCTCCGCACTCAAGCTATAAGCCATATCCGGACAGAAGATATAGCACAACCCACAATGGATACAGAGCTCCTTGTTCAGGACAGGTTTAAGAGTCTTCCAATCCCCTGTCCGATATTGGCTGGCATTCCCGGGCTCTAAGATGACGTTTCCGACTGGCAGTTCCTTCCATGTCCATTCTGATTCAGGTTTTGTCATAACCTTCTACCTCTTTTAATTGAATAAATTGTAATCCTCCCACCCCCCTATTAAAGAAGGAGAGGGGGATTAATAAAAATTTATTGAATGAGGATGGTTTCTTGATAGGCCCTTTCAAAAGCAGAGATGTTCTTTTCGGCAATTCGACCAAACCGCTCCTTTAAGGGAAGAAGAAAGGATTCTTTCTTGACCACTCCCGAAGCCTTGGTCAAAGATCCCAGCATCGTTGTATTGGTGATGGGAAGGCCAAGAACCTCTGTGGCAATCTTTACGGCATCCACTACTGCGATCCGGTCCTTGATCCCTAATATCTCTTTCACCTTTTCAGGGGAATCTTTGCTCGTGGTGACAACAATACCGTTTGGTTTCAATCCGGCAGCAACATTTACAATCTTTAAAAGAGAAGCATCGAGCACCACCACCAGATCGGGATCATAAATATTGGCCCTGATCTTAATGGGCTGATCACTAATTCGGCAGAAGGCCACCACCGGTGCCCCCCTCCGCTCCGGGCCAAAGCTCGGGAAGGCCTGGGCATACTTGCCTTCTCCAATGGCTGCCAAGGCCAATAATTCCGCTGAAGTCACTGCTCCTTGACCACCTCTTCCATGGAATCGAATCTCAATCATCTGATTCTCCTTAAATAACAAAGAATATATAAAATATTTCACATATTATTGCAAATCCTACACTTCTCTGTTTTCAAATAAATCGTTATTGATAACTACTTGATTTTTTAACCATATTTATTGCGTTAACGTTAATATCATTTACTGTTTAATGTCAAGCAGGTTTTTCTAAACCTCATAATCCCTCAGTTACGAGCGGGGAAACAATCTGGCAGATATGTAACTCAGGGCTTTAGCCCTGATTCATCAGCCCTGAAGGGCTGAGTTACGGGTTACTCCACCAATAAGGTTCCATAACCGAGGGGTTACTAAACCTCTCTGCGGCCTTCCAAGGCCTTCGACAAGGTCATCCCGTCCGAGTATTCGATCTCGCCCCCCATTGGAATTCCATATGCGATTCGTGTCACTTTTACCCCCAGAGGCTTGATCAAGTCGGTGAGATAGAGGGCTGTCGCTCCTCCCTCAACAGTAGGATTGGTGGCTAAAATTACTTCCGCCACCCTTTCTCGATGAATTCGTTCCATCAATTCTCTAATTTTGATGTCGTCCGGACCAACGCCTTCTAAGGGGGAAATCGTTCCGTGTAACACATGATATCTTCCGCTAAATGCCCCGGTGTTTTCGATGGCGATGAGGTCATTGGGCCCCTCAACCACGCAGAGAATCTCTCGGGTTCGGCGCTCGTCTTGGCATATCCGACAAGGATCCTCATCTGTTAAATTGAAACAGATGGAGCAGAGGCGGATCTTTTCCTTCACATCCAAAATTGCTCTGGCCAATCTCTGAGCCTCTGATGGATTACTCCTTAAAATATAGAAAGCCAGCCTAGAAGCCGTCTTCCTCCCGATCCCCGGAAGTTTCGTCAGAGCCTCGATCAGGTCATCGATGGGTTTGGCATGAAGGGCCATCGTTAAAAAACCTCAGTGCAAAATGCAAATTGCAAAGTTACTAAT
>Ga0315288_10008192_pt1 | contig 13198 bp, 6 predicted proteins | sample YL17G11_20_MG_FD_203454 | JGI IMG/M metagenome (GOLD analysis project Ga0315288, IMG submission 203454) | Sediment microbial communities from Yellowstone Lake, YNP, Wyoming, USA - YL17G11_20 | ecosystem: Environmental > Aquatic > Freshwater > Lake > Sediment | place: USA: Wyoming | collected...
GCTCCGCCATCACGGAAGTGCTGAGCCTCACACAGATCCCCGAGGAAGTGATCGAGTACTGCCAGGAATACGGCATTGTTTCCCGATCCCATCTTCTGGCCATAGCGCACCAGCCGCACACCGAGTCGATGTTGGCCCTGGCGGAGCAGATCCGGACCCAGCATCTCACCCGGGATGACGTCCGGAAACTGCGCCGTCCATCTCCCGAAGAAGGCAGGCCCGGGAGGCCCAAGCATTTCGTCTTCAAGTACCGGGCCGAGGACCGCCGCTTCGCCTTCAGTCTCCGATTCAGCAAGGCGGAGGTCTCGCGGGATGAAATAATCGGAACGCTGCGAGAGCTTCTCCGGAGCCTGGAGTCCCAGAGGGGCTAACATCCGGCTTGGGAACTCTCGTTGGTTTCGGCCGCCGCTGCACCCCGGCCAGCCGCGCCGCCTTTCGCTTCTGCATTCCCGACCTGCGCATTCGCAGCGGCCCTCGTGCCCGGTCTTCGAGTACACTTTCCCGACACAATTTCTGATACGGAACGCGGGGCGTTCCCGTGCGCCAAGAATCGCCGGGACTCCTCGCCCGCGGGTCGTCCTCAGCCTTACCTGTTTGGCGCACAACCCACTGAAGCCTGGGAACTGGGGCGGCAGGGGAGCCACCTCTCCAGAGCGCCTCTTGCCTGCTGAGATAGAGAGCGCTGACTGCAAGGCCTCAAGGACCGGATCCCGGGGGCGCGATGAGAGCCGAGGAAGCGCCGGCTCTATTTGCGAATGTCGGCTGGCCGACAATCAACGCATGGACTTCCTTGGACGGGCTGCCTGCAGGACGAGGGGTGACAGGTGCAGACGGAGAAATCGGCCGCTCCGGGATTCGCTCGGATGGGCAACTCTGTGCGCGGCTGAGCGCACCGGGAGAAGCTGACAACCGTGCTGAAGCCGGAGCGCAAGCCCGGGAGTGCTGTGGCGGCTTGGGCGGACCTGGATAGGGCCGGGGGCCTGCCGGAATGAAGATGAGCCCGAGGGGACGTGGAAATTCCGGGATGAGAAATTAGTTTACATAAGATTCCTTATCGGACATTGACTCCCGGCGCCCATCCCGCCTTCGGGACCCGGCTCCTCCCGCATCCGGCCACTCACGCCGCCCCTTCCGAGCTTTCTTGACTTGCTTGCTTTCGCCTCCTAACATGGCCCCGCTCCACAGAGGAGTCGCGCATCTTGTTCCGAACCTTTCGTTACGTCTTCCGGGAAGTCTTCACTCCGACCCTCCTCGGGCTGGCCATCTACACCTTCGTTCTGCTCATGAACGCCATCTTCAGCGTGGCCGAGCTGGCCATCCGGAAGAACCTCCCCGTCACCTCGGTCTTCAAGCTCCTGGCCCTGTCGCTTCCCCAGTTCCTGGCCCTGACCATCCCCATGTCGGTCCTCCTCGGGACCCTCATCGGAGTCGGCCGCCTTTCCGCCGACAGCGAGGTCATTGCCCTTAGGGCCTGCGGGGTCAGCTACCGGAGAATCCTCATGCCGGTGCTGGCCCTGGGAGCGCTGGGGTGGCTCGCCTGCTGCTGCATGGTGATTTGGATCGAGCCCCAGTCCAATTTCATCCGCCACCGGCTGGCGACCCGGCTCATGCTGCGATCGGACCTCCGCAAGGAGCTAAAGCCGAGGGTCTTCTTCGAGGAGCTTCCGGGGTTGCTGCTCTATTCCGACAAGGTCTATCAGGGCGGCAGCAGCCTGGAGTATGTCCTCCTGTACCAGACCGACCCGCAGGGACGGGACCTCATCACGAGCGCCCGTCGGGGCCACCTGGACTACGACCCCTCCACCGGAAACCTCCGGCTCCTGATGGAGGCCGGTCTCACCCACCGCTCCGATCCCACCGATCCGGAGGACTACCAGGTCTACGGTGCCGACCGGCAGATGGTGCTCCGGGAGGCCGATGCCGGGTTCAAGCTGCGCCTCAGGCTCCTCAAGGAGCCCCAGCAGAAGAACTACCGCGAGCAGAGCCTGAAGGAGCTCGCCGTCACCTGGAACAAGGCCTCCGAGATCGACCACGAGCCCACCCGGAGGAAGCTCCGGGGCGCCATCGACGTGGTCTTCCACGAGCGGTTCGCCATCCCGGCGGCCTGCCTGGTCTTCGCCGTCATCGGATTTCCTCTGGGAATCTACAACCGGCGCGGCGGCAAGTCTTCCGGGATCACGTTGAGCCTCGCGGTGGTCCTCGTCTACTGGCTGATCCTCACCACCGGCGAGAACCTGGCCACGGAGGCAAGGGTCCCTCCGCTGGTGGCCCTCTGGACGGGGAACATCCTCTTCACCGCGGCCGGCATTCTTCTCATCTGGAGGCGGGAACGAAGAGAGGTCGGCGAAGGAAGGGCGGCCTGGTTCGGGGTGCTCTACGGCTGGACGGACCGGCTCCGGGAGCGGTGGCGTTCCCGTCGCGAGGACCGGGAGCGAAACCGTCGCTCTCGTCTCGCTCCATCCCCCCGGCGCCCGGCCCGCGGTAGGGACCGGTACGTGGGTGGAGCGGTCTTCTCCACCCTCATCGACCGCTACGTTCTGAGGAGCTACCTGAAGCTTCTCCTCATTTCCGGCCTGTCCATCTATATCATTTTCCTGGTGGTGGACTTCCGGGAGATGATCGACGACGTCATCCGCTACCAGATTCCGGGGCGCGTGATTCTGCGCTTCTTCAAGTTCCGGACCCCCTGGGTCATCAACCAGATTCTCCCGGTGGCCTGCCTCGTCGCGACCCTTCTCGCCTTCGGGCTCCTGGCGCGCTTCAACGAGATCACGGCCATGAAGGCCGGAGGCCTTAGCCTCTATCGCGTCTCCCTCCCCGTGGTCGCCAGCACCATCCTGCTCTCCATCCTCTCGTTCGGCGTCCAGGGGTACGTGATGCCCTTCTCCAACCAGCGTGCCAGCCAGATTCGCGACCAGATCCGCGGGAGGCCTGCCAGGAGCTACAGCCAGCCCCAGCGGAGATGGGTCCTGGGGAAGGACCGCCTCTTCTACAACTACAGAACCTACACTTCCCCTCCCGCCCGGTTCCTGTCGCTGGCGGGAGGAGGCGTCTTTCAGGGTTTCAGCGTCTACCGCCTGGATCCGGAGACCTTCGCCATCCGGGAGCGGATCTTCGCCCGGGAGGCCGTCTGGACCGGGGGGACCTGGACCCTGCGGGACGGGTGGGAGCGCAAGTTCGATTCCCAGGGCACCATGGCCTCCTTCGATTCCTTCCAGGAGAAGCAGTACAGCCTGAAGGAGGCGCCGGCCAACTTCCTGGGCGAGGTGAAGACGCCGGACCAGATGACCTACTGGCAGCTGCGGAGATTCATCGAGGACTTGAAGAGGCGTGGATACTCGGTGCAGGAACTCTCGGTGGACCTCTACGAGAAGGTGGCCATCCCGTTCATCTCGCTGGTCATGGTGATCCTGGGCCTCCCGTTCGCCTTCCGGAGTGGGAAAAAGGGGTCGCTCTACGGGATCGGTCTGAGCATCGGCCTCGTGGTGGTCTATTACGCCACCTTCGCGGTGATGAGCGCCCTCGGCGAGATCGGCTTCCTGCCTCCCTTCCTGGCCGCATGGGCCCCCAACATCCTCTTCGCGGGCGCGGGCACCTACATGATGCTGACGCTGGTCCGGACCTAGGGGCTGGGAAGCTTCTCGGGACTGCTGGAGCCGCTTTTCCCTCCGCCTCCCCGCAGGAGAATCAGCTCGGCCTGGTACCGCACCGCCTGCGACGGATCCTGCCTGGAAATCTCCTTGAGCGTCTCCGCCACCGCCGCACCGCCCCAGGATCCCAGCGCGTCGACGGCCGCCACCCGCACCCGCTCGTCGGGATCGTTGCGGGCCAGCACCGTGATGGGCGGCAGCGTGGCATCCTGGAAATCCGGGTGTTTCTCCCGGTCCCTGAAGCCCGCGAGGAGCCGACCCATGAGTTTCAGGGCCGCCACCCGCCTCCCGGACGCCGGGTCCCGGAAGTGCCCCATCACCCGCGGGACCATGTCGCGGTCCATGAGATCCAGCTCGAGCACCTCCTTCATTCCCGCGTCCACCAGGACGCGATTGGAACTCCCGACGAGCCCCTTCAGCCGGTCAAAGAGCGCTCGGTGATCCTTGAGGGACACCAGGCTGGAGAACTCCCTCACCGCCTCTAGATAGACATCCTCTCCCTCCCGCGGGAGCGTGAACCGGCCGAAGCGGCCCCGGACGAGCGTGTAGCGGTCCTCTCCCCTGCGCCTGCCCTCCCAGTCCATCTCCGGCACCAGGAAGAGCAACTCGGTCTCGCCATCCACGAACACGACTCGATCCTCCTTGCCGAGGCTCATGTTGAAATCGCGGAAGGCGATCTGCAGCCGCTGCCCCGGCAGGGCGGGGCCCCGGAACACTTCCAGCACCTGGACCTGTGCCAGCTTCAAGGAGCCGGAGACCACCCGCGCCGACACGACAAGGTCGGAGCGGGCCGTCAGCTCGTAGAGCCCGGGCGGCTCCTCCCCTCTCCCCAGGCCCCCTGCACCCGCGAAGAGGAGGGCCGCCGACAGGGCCAGGAGGAGAACGGTGGACGGCCTCATGGGCGTTCCTTCCGAATTTCGTCCAGGCGGCGCCGGACCTCCGGCTGGCGGGGATCCCTGTCCAGTGAGTTGCGATACGCCTCCTCGGCCCCTCTCCCGTCCCCCGCACGGTGGGACACGTCCCCCAGGAGATTCCACAGCGCGGAGCTGTTGGGAGAGAGGGCCAACCCCTCCCGGCAGACCCGGAGCGCCTCGGAGAAGTCGCCGGTCGCGAGGAGGGCCCTGGCGAGATTCAGCCGCGCATCGAGGTAGCGGGGCTGAATCTCCAGGGCCTTCCGGTACTCCCGCAGCTCTCCAGGCCGATCTCCTCTCCTGCCGAGGATGGAGCCGATTCCATTGTGCGGCTCGGCGTAGTCGCTCCTCAGCGCCAGCGCCTTCCGGAAATCCGCCTCGGCCTCCGGGAGTTTTCCAAGGTGGAAGAGGAGGTTCCCCCGGTTGTTGTACACCATGGGGTCCTGCGGGGACTTCTCGATGGCCTCCTGGAGGAGGGGCCCCGCCGTGTCATAGTCCTGCCGCTCCATGGCGACAAGGGCCAGGTTATTGTAGGAGCCTGCGAAGTCCGGATCGGCCTCGATCGCCTTGCGAAACTGCGCTTCAGCCTCCTCGGGCCGGCCTTCCTCTTTCAGGACGACACCGAGATTATTGTAAGCTTCGGGATCCTCCGGATCGATCTGGACGGCTTTCCGGTACTCCCCCGCCGCCTCTTCCCTCCTCCCCTGCTCGTGCAACAGGACCCCCAGGCTCCGGTGGGCCAGAGCGGAGGGCTCCTTCTCGATCACTCTCCGGAGCCGGGCCTCCGACGCCGCCGCCTTCCCCTCGCCCCTCTCCACATTCGCCAGGAGCACCTCCGCCTCGGGGAAATCCGCCGTGAGCCGGATCGCCTCCTCCAGCAACTTCCGAGCCCCGGCCAGGTCCCGGCGGACCAGATAGGCGCGAGCGAGATTGATTCTGGGAAGGGCGAATCCCGGCGCTTCCTCCATCGCTCTCCTGAACTCCCGAACGGCCCCGTCCACGTCGCCCTGGGCCAGGAGCGAATTGCCGAGGTTGTTTCGGGAGAGCGTCCCCTCCTGGCTGAGATACCCGAGCGACAGGAGCTTCTCCTTGAGGGCCTTGTCACCGGCCGGATCGGAAGCCTCGGGCAAGGAAGCGGAATGGCCGGTCTCCCAGGAGGGACGGTACCGGACAGGGTGCTCCCTGAGAAACTCGGGCCTGAAGAGATCGACGATGGGCCGGCCCTGCATGTCTTCCCCCACCGGGAGCCCGTAAACGGCCAGAACGGTGGGGGCGATGTCCAGGATGGAGGCCTCCGAGAGCTGCTGTCCCTCCTTGAAGGCGGGACCGCTGGCGATGAGGATCCCGTACCTCCGGTGCCAGAGTGCCGCGGTGGCGTATTCGATCCGCGACTCCCTGACCGGACGGTCACCGTCGGACCGGAACCCGTGGTCCGAGAGGATCAGGATGTTGGTGTCCCGTGAGGCCTTGTCCAGGAGCCTTCCCAGGATCCCGTCCTGGTGGACATAGAAGGCATCCACGGCCCCCGAGAAGCGGGAGTAGTCCGCCTCGGAGATATGCGGGCGCCTCGGCGGCCGGAAGGGCATGAAGAGGTGCGAAGTCGTGTCGATTCCCTCGAAGTAGACAGCCTCGAAGGGCTGGAGCCCTCCGGAGGCCAGGGCCATGGCGATCCCCTCATAGGTCCGCGTGGCGGCCAGGACCGTCCGGAACTCATCCAGACGGTTCTCGGAGCGGGCAGGCCAGACTTCTTCCGCTCCCGAGCCTGCGATCCGGATGAAGGGGGCCAGCTCCGCATCGGTGATCGAGTCGGGCGAGACCACCAGCGGCAGGATCCGCCGGAACAGGTCCGGGGGGAAGGTCTTTCCCCGGGGATCGCCGTCGCTCATTCTCCCCTGCCCCATGAGCTGGTAGGCAACGCGATCGGTCACGATGAAGCCGTCCACAGACTCCGCGGGCCAGGTCGCCCACCATCCGATGACCCCCACCGGGACCCCCGCCTCATCCAGGAGGTTCCAGATGGCCTTCACCCTCCGGTGCCGGCTCGTGACCGGCACCCTCTCCCCCGTGCGGACGTCGGTCACCAGAAAGTCCAGGATCCCATGCTCTGAAGGGAGGAACCCGGTGGCTGCCGTGGTCCATACCACCGGCGAGAGGACCGGATCGACCGTCTTCAGCCGGACCCGGACGCCGCCGGCGATGAGCCGCGCCAGGTTCGGGAGCTTCCTCTGCTCCAGGAGCGGCTCCATCACTCTCCAGTCGGCGCCATCCAGCCCGATCAGCAGAAGTCGCGTGCCGCCAATCGGCGCGAGTGACACTCCCCCCAGGCTCCCGCCCGCCATCCGCACCGCCTCCACCCGGAGACTCACGAAGGCCAGGCCATTCGCGCGAAGATCCGGCCCCAGCCGCCTGGCCAGCGCCCCCTCAAACTCGAACCGGTGGGCTCCCGAGACGCGGGAGAAGCTTGCCCCGCGCACCGTCTCCAGCACCGCCCGATCCAGCAGCGGCTCGAGGACCTTCGCCTCCGGACCTCCCCGGGCACGGGAATGGACTTCCAGAACCGAGGATGGAGGGATGTGGTAGGTCAGGCTCCCCTCCACCTCCACTCCGACCCCCTCCGAGCTGACGGGCCTCCCCCTCCCCGGAGACGGGAGATGAAAAGCGAAGCGGGCGGAGGTCCGGGGATAGTAGGAGAGCCGAAGGAGACCGGGCGGAACCAGGCGCCATCCGGGAGAGACGACGCGCGCTCTCAGCGGGAAGACGCGAGAATCGACGACTGCGTGTCCCCTCTTCTCATCAACCAGGTCCAGAGAGAGGAGGAGATAGAGGGCGGCACCGACAAGGCCGAGGCCGGACAGGACCCGGCCCCGGGTGGAGGAGGGAAACCCGGGCAAGAGCGGCCCCTCAGGTCCCCTCGGACCAGCTCTTGAGGTAGCGCTCCTGCTCGTCGGTCAGGCGGTCGATGGCGATTCCCATGGATTCGAGCTTCAACCGGGCGATTTCCCGATCGATCTCTCTCGGGACGGAGTGCACACCCTTCGAGAGGACCCCGCCCCGCTTGCTGAGATACTCGGCCGACAGGGCCTGGTTGGCGAAGCTCATGTCCATCACCATGGCGGGGTGGCCTTCGGCCGCCGCCAGGTTGATGAGCCTCCCCTCTGCCAGGAGGTGGATGCGCCGCCCGTCGGAAAGAGTGAAGGTCTCCACGTATTCCCGCATCCGGCGCGGGGGCCCCGAAGAGAGGGACTTGAGCGCCGGGATTTCGATCTCCACGTTGAAGTGTCCCGAATTGGCGAGGATCACCCCGTCCTTCATCCGGGAGAAGTGGTCCTTGCGAAGGACGTGCTTGTTCCCGGTGAGGGTCACGATGACGTCCGCGACCTCCACCGCTTCGCCGATGGGCATCACGGTGTAGCCGTCCATCACGGCCTCCAGCGCCTTCACCGGCTCCACCTCGGTGATGATGACGTTGGCGCCGAGGCCCCGGGCCCGCAGCGCCACGCCCCGCCCGCACCAGCCGTAGCCGCAGACCACGAACCGCAGGCCGGCCACCAGGAGGTTGGTGGCCCGGATGATGCCGTCCAGCGTGCTCTGCCCGGTGCCGTACCGGTTGTCGAAGAGGTGCTTCGTGTCGGCGTTGTTGACGGCGATGATGGGGTAGGCCAGCGTCCCTTCCGCGGCGAGGCTCTCCAGCCGGATGACTCCGGTGGTCGTCTCCTCCGTCCCCCCGAGGATTCCCGGGATCAGGTCCCGCTTCTTGGAATGGATCATGGAGACCAGGTCGGCGCCGTCATCCATGGTGATTCGGGGCTTCCGATCCAGGACCGACTCGATGTGGCGGTAGTAGGTCTGGTTGTCCTCTCCCTTGATGGCGAAGGTGGCGATCCCGTGGCGCAGGGCGAGACACGCCGCAACGTCGTCCTGGGTGGACAGGGGGTTGGACCCGCAGAGGGAGACTTCCGCGCCTCCGGCGGCCAGCGTGGCGGCCAGCAGGCCGGTCTCGGTGGTCACGTGGAGGCAGGCACCGATGGGGATCCCCTTCAGGGGCATCTCTTTTTCGAAACGCCGGCGGATGGAGCGCAGCACCGGCATGTTCTGCTCCGCCCAGTCGATCCTTTCCTGGCCGCGATCGGCCAGGGTCTTGTCCCTGACATCGAATTCCTTCGCTACGCTAGCCAAATTGCCTCCTTTAGTTAAAGTCTTACTTTAGGGCCGCGGCGGTCCGGAGAGGCTCGGCCTTGTCCGTCCTCTCCCAGGTAAAGGTCGACTCCGTCCGGCCGAAGTGGCCGAAGCTTGCCGTGGCACGGTAGATCGGCCTCCGGAGATTCAGGTCCTCGATGATCTCCCTGGGCTTGAGGCGGAAGTGCCCGCGGACCAGCTCCTGGATTTTCGCCTGGGGTATCTTCCCCGTGCCGAACGTCTCCACCATGAGGGAGACGGGATCGGCCACCCCGATGGCGTAGGCGAGCTGCACCTCCACCCGATCGGCGATGCCGGCGGAGACCAGGTTCTTGGCGATGTAGCGCGCCATGTAGGAGGCGGAGCGGTCCACCTTCGTCGGATCCTTCCCCGAGAAGGCGCCGCCTCCGTGGTGCCCCCAGCCCCCATAGGTGTCGACGATAATCTTCCGGCCCGTGACCCCGGTGTCCCCCTGGGGCCCCCCCACGGCGAAGCGTCCCGTGGGGTTGATGTGGTAGCGGGTCCCGGAGTCCATGAGGTCCTCGGGAAGGTTCTTCAGGATGATCTCCCGCTTCACCTCCTCCCGGAGGGTCTCCATCTTCACGGCGGCGTCATGCTGGGCGGAGACCACCACGGTGTCGATTCTCACGGGCCGGTCCCCCTCGTATTCCACCGTCACCTGGGACTTCCCGTCGGGACGGAGGTAAGGCAGGAGCTCCTCGCGCCGCGCCCGGCTGAGTGCCCGCACGAGCCGGTGGGCCAGCATGATGGGCAGGGGCATCAGCTCGGGAGTCTCGCGACAGGCGTAGCCGAACATCATCCCCTGGTCCCCCGCGCCGCCGTGGTCCACCCCCATGGCGATGTCCGGCGACTGCTCGTCCAGGGCGGTCATGACCGCGCAGGTCTGATGGTCGAAGCCATACTTGGCGCGGGTGTATCCCACCTCCTGGATCGTCGAGCGGACGACCCGGGGGATGTCCACGTAGGTGCTGGTGCTGATCTCCCCCGCGACAAAGGCGAGGCCCGTGGTCACAAGGGTCTCGCAGGCGACGCGGCCCATGGGGTCCTTCTCGAGGACGGCATCCAGAATCGCATCGGAGATCTGATCGGCGATCTTGTCGGGATGTCCCTCCGTCACCGACTCGGACGTGAAGAGATACCTGCCCTGTTGCAACATCCTGGACTCCCTGTTCGCTTTCATGCCCGGGGCGGGCTTCCCGCCACTCCGGCGGGACGACCGGGCTCCCGAAGCGCCGATGGGGCTCTGCGTGACGGGGTATTTTAGAGAGAGCGGGCCGGGCCTGTCAACGAAAGAGCACGGACCCCTTCCCCAGGATCTGCTCCAGGGCGGCCGTCAGGGAAGGGTTCGGGCCGACCCGCAGGCCGGGCTCCGGCCGCAGGGTCAGGCGGAACCCGCCCGGCTGGGTGAGCCGGATCTCCACCGGGCATTCTCCCGGGTGATCCTGCAGGAGACGGCGCACCCGGGCCACCCGATCGACCTGAAGGCCGGAGGCGTTCACATCCAGCACCACCCGGCTGGCGCGCCGCTCGGCCGCGCCCGCCAGATGGGAGATTTCCTCGGCGATGATCCTCCAGCGGCCGTCCTCCATCTCCGCCTTCCCCTTCACCGCCAGGGCCGCGTCGTTCTCCAGCCGGTCCTGGCAGGACTTGAAGAGCTCGGGAAAGACCAGCACTTCCACGCTCCCCTCCAGATCCTCCAGGTTGAACACCGCCATCCAGTCGCCCCGGCGCGTCTTGCGCTTCTTGAGCGCCGCCACCATGCCACCCAGATGGACCGACCGGCCGGAAACCTCCGGTGACAGGCCCCGTATCGTCGTTCCCCTCAGGGACTCCAGGGCGGAGCGGTGCTCCAGGAGAGGGTGGCCGCTCAGGTAGAAGCCGAGGGTCTCCTTCTCGGAGGCGAGGCGCTCCCGGGAGGTCCATTCGTCCCCCTCCGGCGCGAAGGAAGGGGCCGCCTCCGGGCGGGCCACGGAACCGCCGAAGAGGCTCGCCTGTCCCGCCGCCCGGTCCCGCACGTCCTTCTGCGCGCCGGCCACGCAGGCGTCCAGGGAACGCATCAGGGCCGCCCGGGATGACCCGAAGGGATCCAGCGCCCCGCTCTTGATCAGGGACTCCAGCGCCTTCCGGTTCATGGACCGGCTGTCCACCTCCCGGCAGAGCCGGGAGAGGGACGAGAAGGAACCCACCCGCTCCCGCGCCGCCAGGATCGTCTCGATGGTACCGTCTCCGACGTTTTTGATGGCGCCGAGGCCGAAGCGGATCGAGTCTCCCTCCACCGTGAAGTCCAGGCCCGACCGGTTGACGTCGGGGGGATGGACCGGGATCCCCATCTCCCGGCACTCGTTGATGTACTTCACCACGTTGTCGGTGACTTCCTTCTCCACCGTGAGCAGGGCCGCCATAAACTGCACGGGGTAATGGGTTTTCAGATACGCGGTCCGGTAGGCGATGAGGGCGTAGGCGGCGGAGTGGGACTTGTTGAAGCCGTACGCCGCAAACTGGGCCATTATCTCGAAGATCTTCTGCGCCTCCTTTTCCGGAATCCCCCGCTCCCGGGCGCCCTTGAGGAACGGAGGACGCATGGCGTCCATCTCTTTCTGCTTCTTCTTCCCCATGGCGTGCCGGAGAAGATCCGCCTGCCCCAGGGTGAAGCCCCCCAGCACCGACGCAATCCGCATGACCTGCTCCTGGTACACGATCACGCCGTAGGTCTCGTCCAGAATCTCCCTCAGGCGCGGCATCGGGTGCGCGGCGGCCTTGCCGTGGCGTCCCCGGATGTACTCGTCGATCATCCCGCTCTTGATGGGGCCCGGACGGTAGAGACCGTTCAGCGCGATGAGGTCTTCGAAGCGGACCGGCTGGAGCTTCCTCAGGATGTCCTGCATGCCGCTGCTTTCGAACTGGAACACGCCGCCGGTCTGGGCACGGCAGAAGAGGGCGTAGGTCTCCTTGTCGTCCAGCGGCAGATGCTCCAGCTCCAGGATCACCCCCCTGTCCTGCCGGATGCGCTTCAGGCAGTCCTCCAGAAGCGTCAGGGTCTTGAGCCCCAGGAAATCCATCTTGAGCAGCCCGATCTTCTCGATCTCGTCCTTGGCATACTGGGTGAGGACCTCGTTGTCCTTGCTGACGCACAGCGGAGCGAACTCGACGATGGGATCCGGGGAGATCACCACCCCGGCGGCGTGCGTGGAGGCATGCCGCGTCAACCCCTCCAGCCTCCGGGCCACGTCCAGGAGCTGTCGGATCTTCTCGTCATTCTCATAGGCCGCCGCGAGTTGCGGCACCGACGCCAGGGCCTTGTCCACGGTGGCGTCCAGCTCCGGGGGGACCAGCTTGGCGATCCGGTCAACGTCGCCGTAAGGTATGTCCAGGCCGCGCCCCGCGTCCCGGATCACGGCCCGGGCCGCCATGGTGCCGAACGTGATGATCTGGGCCACGTTCTCCTGGCCGTACTTGTTGCGGACGTAGTCGATGACCTCTCCCCGCCGGCGCATGCAGAAGTCGATGTCGATGTCCGGCAGGGAGACCCGTTCCGGGTTGAGGAAGCGCTCGAACAGAAGGCCGTACTGGAGGGGATCGATGTCGGTGATGCTGAGGCAGTAGGCCACCAGGGATCCGGCGGCGGATCCCCGCCCGGGCCCCACCGGGATGCCCCGGTCCCGGGCGTAGCGGATGAAGTCCCAGACGACGAGAAAGTACCCCGGGAACCCCATCGTCTTCACCATCCGGATCTCGGACTCCAGGCGCTGCCGGTACACCTCCAGGGGATTCTGGAGCAGGCCCCGGGAGAGAAGCGCCTCCCACTGGACCCGCCGCCGGTCGAACCCTTCCCGCGCCACCTTCTCGAAGTATCCGTCCACCGTCTCCCCGTCGGGCACGGCGAAGCGGGGCAGGTGGGTGCCCGACAGCCCCGGGTCGAAGTCGCAGCGCTCGGCGATGCGCAAGGTGTTCTCCGCCGCCTCGGGGAGGTCGGCGAAGACCTTCAGCATCTCCTCGGACGACTTGAAATAGTGCTCCTCGGTGTACTTGAGCCGCTCCGGGTCCTTCACCGTCTTTCCGGTCTGGATGCAGACCAGGACCTGGTGGGCAAAGTGATCGTCCCGGCGAAGGAAGTGGCAGTCGTTGGTCCCGACCAGGGGAATCCCCAGGCGCCGGGAGATCTCGGACAGGCCCCGGTTGACCTCCTTCTCCTCGGGGATTCCCTGGTCCTGGACCTCCAGGAAGAAGTTCTTCCCCCCGAAGATGTCCCGGTAGTCCGCCGCCGCCTTCTCGGCCCCGTCATCGTCCTTCCGCAGGAGCCGGGAGGCCACTTCCCCTCCCAGGCAGGCGGAAGTCCCGATGAGTCCCTCGGCGTGCTCCGCCCGAAGCTCCCGGTCGATCCGCGGCTTGGAGTAGAAGCCGTCCAGGTAGGCCCGGGTCACCAGCTGCAGGAGGTTCTGA